>Ga0316204_10001405_pt1 | contig 65759 bp, 59 predicted proteins | sample 6monrhotite_MG_2_FD_205661 | JGI IMG/M metagenome (GOLD analysis project Ga0316204, IMG submission 205661) | Microbial mat bacterial communities from mineral coupon in-situ incubated in ocean water Damariscotta River, Maine, United States -... | ecosystem: Environmental > Aquatic > Marine >... | reverse complement strand
GACATCATTTGTTTTTTACTTTTTCAATCCTCAACCGAGGCGCAATGCGCGCCGCTTTGTGTAGGAGCATTCCATGCGTCCCCATCCCATCGCCACATGTTCGAAAACCCTGGCGGCGAACGCCAGCACCCATCCGCTGGATGTGGTGAAGATGAAATCCGCGCTGGGTGCCTTGGGCCATTACGCCGCGCCTGATTGGGGCGTGTCGCAATTTCCCGACGCCGCGCTGTTCGACGCCATCAAGCGCTTTCAAAAATCCCAAGGCTTGAAAACCGACGGCGCGATCAAACCGGGCGGGGAGACCGAGGCCGCGTTGAGCCAGGCCCTCATAGGCGCTGACGGGGAACACTTCACAATGGCGTACTTTTGTCGAAGCCACCTCGGCGGAGGTGCATATGCGCATTATGCATAATGCCGCTAGTGGCCAAACGGCCCCAATTTTGACCCATAAGGATTTACGAAAGATAGGATCGTATGGTGCCGAACTGATTTTCGAAACGGCTGACTTCCTTCCCTATACGAAGGGAACTTAAATCAATGATCAAAAGCAAACATCGTTTGCTCCTATTCATGAGGTGACTTTCTAAGCACCCCCCTTTTGGCCCCATTCCGGATAACCGTGCACGCTTTGGGCCGGGCTCTCAACCGAGAGCCCTTTTTTGCGCCCCAACTAAACAACTGAAATTCAAAAATTAAACCCAAGGAGAACGTTATGGCATTGAGTTCCATTGCGCTGTGTTCGCGCGCGCTTTTGAAGACCGGGTGTCGGTCGATCACCTCGTTCGACGAGGGCACGGCGGAAGCGGAGGTTGCGGGCAATTTGTATGAGCCCATTCGCGATGCGCTGCTGTCGTCAAATGCGTGGTCCTTCGCCACCGGGCAGGTTACGCTGCCGCGGCTCGAAGCGCTGCCCATCGCCGATTACGATTACGCCTATCAACTGCCCACGGATTTTCTGCGCGCGCTGTCGGCGGGTGCGGGGCGGGGGCGCGGGCTGGATTACCGCATCCATGAACGGCGCTTGCACACCAATGCATCCGAAGTGGTGCTGACCTATATCTTCCGCCCCTTGGAAAGTGAGTTCCCGCCGTTTTTCGATCAGGTTTTGATCGCGCGGTTGTCGGCGGAATTTTGCATTCCGTTGACCGACAGCACCAGCCGCTCCGAAGCGTTGTTGAAAATCGCGGAAAAAGAGTTCAAGCGCGCCAAGATGATCGATGCCATGCAAGACACGCCTCAAGCGGTGGAGGATTACACCTTGGTGGGAGTGCGCAGCTGATGGCCCGGATGCATACGTATAAAACAAGCTTTACGGCGGGCGAGGTGTCGATGGAATTGGCCGGGCGCGGAGACCTCACCGCTTACGACAACGGCGCGGGCAACCTCACCAATATCTTCGTCATGCCGACCGGCGGCATCTACCGGCGCGCGGGGTTGCGCTATGTGGACACCGCGCTGTCGGAAGGACGTCTGGTGGCGTTCGAGTTCAACACCGAACAGGTTTATCTATTGGTGTTCCGCGAGGCCATCGTCGATGTCTATAAAAATGGCGTCAAACATACCTCTATCGACCCGGCGCCATGGACGTTGGCGCAGGTTAAAAACATCACCTGGGTGCAGAGCGCGGATACGCTGCTCATCACCCACCCGGACGTGCCGCCGAAAAAACTCACGCGCGACAAAAACGATGTTTGGTCGATCACCGACTGGAGCTATTTCGAAAAAGACACGGTGATCTATCAGCCGCATCATAAGTTTGCCGATGAGACGGTGACGTTGCAGGCGAGCGCCACCACGGGCACCATCACCTTGACAGCCTCCGCGGATGTCTTCGTCGCGGGTCATGTCGGCAAGCGGTTTCGCATTGAAGGCAAAGAGGTGGAGATCACAGTCTTCACCGACGCCACCCACGCAACGGCGCTGGTTAAAGCGACACTGACCACAACGACAGCGACCAAGGACTGGACGGAACAAGCCTTTTCCGATCTTCATGGTTGGCCGGTTTCGGTGTGTTTTCACCAAGACCGGTTGGTCATTGGTGGATCGCGAGATTCGCCCAACCGTTTGTGGATGTCGAAGTCAGCGGACCTGTTCAACTTCGACCTCGGGACCGGCCTGGATGATGAAGCGATTGAGTTTGCGATCTTATCCGATCAGGTCAATGCCGTGCGTGCGGTGTTTTCCGGACGGCATTTGCAGGTGTTCACATCCGGTGCGGAATGGATGGTCACAGGCGATCCGTTGACGCCGAGCACGATCCAATTGAAGCGCCAGACCCGCGTCGGATCGCCCATAGATCGCACGGTAGCGCCGTGCGACGTGGACGGGGCGACGCTGTTCGTCTCGCGCGCCGGTGATGAGCTGCGCGAATTTTTGTATACCGATCTGGAACAAGCCTATCAGGCCGGCGACCTGGCTTTGCTGGCGCGTCACATGGTCAACACACCGCTGGATCAAGACTACGACAAGACCCGGCGTCATTTGCACATCGTGATGTCGGATGGCACGATTGCGGCGTTGACGTTGTTCCGGCGCGAGAAGGTCACGGCGTGGTCGCGCCAAGTCACCGACGGGACGTTTTTATCCGTCGCCCTGGTGGGAGCCGAGGTGTACGTTCTGGTCAAGCGCGGCACCGCCTTTTTTATCGAAGCTCTGGACGACACCTACAATGTGGATGCCGGACTTAAAGGCACGGACGTCACCCCGAAAATGACGTGGAGCGGCCTTGCGCATTTGGAAGGGCGCACCGTCAAGGTGGTCGGAGATGGTGCACCGCAGGGTGACTATATTGTAACGGGCGGTGCGGTGACCTTGGCCAATCCAGTATCATCCGTGGAAATAGGGCTGCCCTACGCGCACATCATTGAACCGCTGCCACCCACCGTGGCGTCGGCCCGCGCAGGAAGCCAGGGTGGGCACATCCGCCCCATTTCTTTTACTTTTCGTGTGCGCGATACGGCGGCGCTGCGCCTCGACGTGGGCAGCGGCTTACAAGATGTGCCGTTCAAGCGGTTCGGTTCGGGGGTGCTGGACCAGGCCACCGCAGCCTTCACCGGCGACAAGACGGTGCGCGCGTTCGGCTGGCGTCAAGGCGGGATCGCACCCTTGTGGCGCATTGAGCAAGACACGCCTCTACCGTTCGTTTTGCTGTCCGTCGCCAGCGAAATCAGTCTCAACGGCTAATCCATTTTCACAAACGACATTTTAAGGAGATATCTCATGGGCGGCACGACCACCCTCGCGCTTACGGGTGCGAGATTGTTGAAATCCAAAAAGGGCGCGAAAACCGCCAACGATGGTGGCGCAGCGCGTGCGTATCAGTTGCGCATGAATGAGGTGGCGCGTCAGCAAGCGGCTGACGCCAAGGATCGCCAAGACACCTTGCTGAAGGCCTCCGCTGCACAACGGGCACGGTTCGCCGCCCAGGGAGTCGGGGTCGCGGATGGCTCATCAGGGGCCGTTCTCGATGGAATGCGCGCCAAAACCACGCAGGAACTGAACGATCAGGCTGCTGCTTACGGTGCGAAGTCCGCCAGCATTCAAAACAGTTTTTCGCAAACTCAAGCGAGCTATTTAACCCCAAGCAAGAACAATCGAAAAGCCTCGCAAGACTACTTGATTGGAGAGAACGGCACTTTGCAGAAACTCAAGGACTGGGATTGATTTCAAGTCTTTCTAGACGTCTCGAAAGGAGCAATCCATGGCAACACGTATGCCATCGCAGGAACGCCGAGCGTCATTACGTTCAATTCCGCAATTCCGACGGGCACGGCCACGGTTGAATGCCGCTACGGTGTGCGCGCCGGAACCGTCCCGTGGTCTAGCGTCGCGCCCACGCCGACGCCGACGGCAGGATACCTCCGAAGCACACAAGGACTGAGCCCATGATCTCCGCCTTTGCCCTGGGTAAGCGTTGTAGGGGAAGTGGTGGATCATCTGAACGAAATCATCGTGGTTAAAGGATACTCATCGATGGCTAATCATATTTTAATTGGGGATGTGGCCCCGCGCATCCAGTACACGGCGGACGGCGTACAGACCCAGTTCTCATTTCCGTTCCCGATTTTTGAAAATGCAGATCTGGATATATATTTGGGCACCGACATGCAAAGTGTCGGCTTTACGATTTCCGGCGCCGGTGTAAGTGCGGGCGGCAACGTGACGTTCGCTGTTGCCCCTGTAAGCGGTGTGGTTGTGACGTTGGCTCGACGCCTGAAGGTTCAGCGCACCAGTGACTTCCAGGAATCCGGAGAATTCCGCTCAAAGGTCATCAACGACGAGCTGGATTATCTTACGGCGGCGGTGCAGCAAGTGGCCGACGATCAGTCGCGCTCGCCGCAGATGTCCATCACCGAGTCCCAAACCGTTGATACGACCATGCCGACGCCAACGGCCAATATGTCGATCGTGTGGAATGCTGCGGCGAACGGGTTCGCCAATGGGCCGTTGGTCGACGAAATTTCAAATGCGCAAACGTATGCGATAAATGCGTCCAGCAGCGCAGGGGCGGCGGCCGGCTCAGCGGCGAACGCGGCGACCAGCGAAAGCAATGCCGCCTCAAGTGCCGCGGCGGCGCAGACGGCGGCGGCGTCGAATATGTACGCAAGCAATCAAAGCAAGTCCGCGGACTTTTCGGTTCTGGCGAGCGACGACGGTACGCAGTTCCTGATCGACACCACGGCGGGCAATGTGACCGTGACCTTGCCGCTCGGTTCCACGGCGACGGATGGTTTTCGCATCGCGTTGGGCAAGACCTCGGCGGACAACAACGCCGTGATCGTGAACAGCAGTGCACCGGACACCGTCAACGGTGGGACGGCGTGGCAATTTTCCGCCCCCCACGGGCAGTCGGTGATCACGCTGGACACCACGCCCGCGCCCGACACGTGGTTCGCGGCGGGCGTCGGCGTTACGGCTCCGGTGGGGGTTGCGGATTTGCACGACAACGCCAAACCCTACGACATCGCGTTCGTCGCCGGGTTCGACAGCGCCATGGCGGCGGAAAGTCTGATCGTGCAAACCTATGGCGAATTGGTTGCGCCGCGCGCCTTTGTCACCACCGGCGTGCAACTTTACATGGACATCGCGCCGGTTGGGGCGGCGGCGATTTTCGACATTGAAAAAAACGGTGTCAGCGTTTTTTCCATCAATCCCCAGGTGGCGAGCGGGGCCAACGTCGGCACACCGCCCAGCAATGACTTGACGCTCGTTTCGGCGGGCGATCGTCTCACCTTTAAATGCACGCAAACCGGCACGACGACGCCGGGCGGCGGCGCGCGCTTCACTTTGGCGGGGAAACTTTCGTAATGGGTATATTACTCGCACCGCAAATGATCGGCTCGATGAAAGCCTACGGCATCAAGAACGCGGCTCTGTTCGATGGGACGACGGGGTATCTGTCGCGCACGGCGGGCCTGCCCACGAACTACAACAAGTGGACCGTTTCGGTCTGGGTCAAGCGCAATACGTTGTCCAGCCATCAGTGCATTTTCTCATCGGACTTATCGGGGGCGAACTATCAAGGCTGCTTTTTCAACATCAATGATTCAATCGCCGTTCAGGACGGTGTGAGCAATCTGATCTTCACTGGCTTGAGGCGCGATACGACCGGGTGGTATCACGTCGTGGTGTCCTTTGATAACGCCCTGGTCGGCAACGCCAAATACGCGGTTTACGTCAACGGCGTGGCGCTGAGCGTTGCCAGCGGTGCCATCTCCGCCACCGCGCTTTGGAATCTGAGCGTCGTTTTCATCGGCCAGGATTACAGCGCGGGCAGCCGCTTGGCCGGTGGACTTTCCGAAATGCACAACATCGACGGCCAAGTCCTGACCCCAGCCGCGTTTGGGAAAACGGATGTTTATACCGGCAACTGGATCGCCAAAAAATACACCGGCACATATGGGGCCAACGGCTTTTACCTGGGCTTTACCAACCCCGGGAACCTGGGCGAGGACCGCTCCGGCAACGTCAACACCTGGACCGTCACGGGTGGCGTGTCGCAGGTGAGCAGCACGCCGACGAACGTGGCGGCACTGTGGAATTATCTCGACAAGGGCACAAATATCACGCTTTCAAACGGCAACCGAACCATGTACTCCCCGGCAAGTACGGCGGGTGCGAGGGGCGTTCGTTCAACATTACGACTTAACCTTTCAGAGAAGCATTATTTCGAGTGCTCTGGAACGTCCGCATCAACCCAACAAATCTTTTGCGGTGTTGCAACGGGTGCGTGGCTTAATGACACTTACGGTGCACTCTCAGACGCATTTTTCTATGACCTGTATTATGGACGCAGGCATAACTTTGGCTTGTCCGACGGTATCGGGACATATACCCAGTACACCTCGGGCTTGCACGTAATCCGGTTCGCAATCGACGCCTCTGCTAAGAAAATTTGGGTTCAAGTTGACGCTGCCGGGTGGTTAGGCGGTGGGGATCCATCGGCGGGGACTTCTCCGACTGCGACTTATACGGACGAGCGAGATTTGATGTTCGTCGCGCAGTCCTATGGCGCAACGATTACGGCGGCGTTTGAAGAGGCCGATTGGACCTACGCAGCACCGACAGGTTTTCTAGCGTCCACCACCGACAACCTGCCCAAGGTCAAGGACAGCATCGACAACCATTTCAAGACCGTTTTGTACACTGGCACGGGCGCAAACCAATCCATCACGGGCGTGGGGTTTCAGCCTGATTTTATTTGGGCAAAAAGCCGCACGGCACTGTCTCATCACAGATTGTTCGATGCGTGCCGGGGCATGGGAACCATCAACAAAGAACTCTCAAGCAATAACAATGCGCCGGAAGGGGCTTCACAATCGTGTGCCTTGACGCCAACGGCGGATGGCTGGGATTTCTCAACGACGGGCATCTGGGAACCCAACGACAGCACCGGCGGGAATTACGTCGCGTGGTGCGCATCGCTTCCCCATACAGTCCTCGCAAAAACAGGCGGAACCATCGTTCCGACCAAGGAAATCTACAACCCGGCGCTGGGCATGAGCATCGTGACCTACACGGGCAACGGTGTGGCGGGCGCGACGGTGCCCCATAGCCTTGCAAAGACGCCCGCCATGATCATCATCAAGCATAGAAACGGCCTGGGGTCGCCCATTGTGTATCATGCGTCCGCTGGGCTGGGGTATTTGACGTTGGACACGGGCAACGCGTATGGGAACGCGGCCACGTATTGGACGACGGCGCCGACCAGCACGTTGCTCAATACGCTCACCGCAAATGTGGAAGTCAATGCACTTGGCGGCACGTACGTCGCTTACGTCTTCGCCGAAAGCGATTTCATCAAGATCGGCAGCTACACGGGTAACGGCTCCGCCGACGGCCCGATGATCAACGCGGGCATCAAGCCGGTCTGGCACCTCAACAAGCGCGCCGACGCCGTATACGGTTGGGACATTTTGGACAGTGTGAGAGACCCTTACAATGTCGCAAAGACGAAGCTCGTAGCCCATGCCACCACCGCTGAGTACGCGTTCGACACCGAAGACATGGTGTCTCAAGGCGTCAAGATGCGCACGGCCGATTTGGGCTCAAATGCGGCGGGCGGCACCTACCTCTACATGATGATCGGCCAGCCCAACGGCCCCATCGAAAATACGGCGAGGTGAGCAATGCTCTGTTCGTGAAAAGGAAAACACCTGTGATATGTCATCACCAAAACTCAACATTCTGATTGGGGGTGCGAAGGATGGAAGAACACGGTCCTTCCCCGGACTTTGCTGAATTTGTTGCAACTTGGAACAAGGACCAAAATCTAACGACCCCCAAACATCATAAAAAAATCACCGCTTGGCTGGAAAGAAGTTGGAAAGGAAAAGATCGCGAACTTCTCTTGATGGCGTTTCGCAATTCAGGCAAGTCGACTTTGGTCGGCCTTTTTTGTGCCTGGATTTTGGCGTGCGATCCGAGCCTGCGCATCATGGTCTTGGCGGCGGACTTGTCGTTGGCGCGCAAAATGACGCGCAACGTCAAACGCATCATAGAACGCCATCCTGCGTGCGCAGGACTCAAACCCAAAAGCCGAGACCAATGGGCGTCCGACCAGTTCACCGTCAATCGCGACAGCGAACTGCGCGATCCGTCGATGCTCGCCAAAGGCGTTGTCGCCAACATCACGGGCTCGCGTGCGGATGTGGTGATCTGCGACGATGTGGAGGTGCCCAACACCTCCGACACGGTGCAAAAACGCGAAGACCTACGCGAGCGCTTGGACGAAATCGATTACGTTCTGGTACCAGGCGGGTTACAGCTTTACGTCGGTACGCCGCACACCTTTTATACCATCTACGCCAAGGCGGCGCGCCGCGACGCGGGGGAAGACCGGCCTTATCTGGATGGTTTCAAGCGCTTGGAAATTCCCATTTATGACCAGCGCGGCCTTTCGTCTTGGCCGGAACGTTTTCCGAAAAAGAAAATCGAAAGTATTCGCCGACGCACCGGACCCAACAAGTTCCGTAGCCAAATGTTGCTGGAGGCCGTGGACATCGCCGAGGGGCGGTTGGATGCGGACCTCTTGATTCCTTACAGCGATGAATTGAGCTATGCGGAAATGAACGGCGAGGCGGTTCTCAGCCTCGGCGAGCAAAAGCTGGTGTCGGCCAGCGCGTGGTGGGACCCAAGCTTCGGCGCGCCCCAGCGCGGCGACAGTTCCGTTGTCGCGTGCGTCTACACGTCGGAGGATGGGCGCTACTGGCTACATCGCATTCAGTACATGACCCACGATCCGGCGCTTGTCGATGACGTGTCGGAGGCCGAACAGCTTTGCCGTCATGCAGTAGCGTTCGTTTGCGAACTGCACCTTCCGTCGCTGACGTTGGAGACCAACGGCATCGGTAGGTTCTTACCAGGCTTGTTGCGCCGGGAACTGGAAAACCAAGGCGTGGTGTGCGCGGTGTTGGAAAAATATTCCAGTGTGGCCAAGGAGCGGCGCATCCTTGAAGCCTTCGATGCGCCTTTGGCGGCGGGGCGCATTCATGTGCATGAACGGGTGCAAGAAACACCGTTCATCACCGAAATGCGCGAATGGCGTCCTGGCTCAAAAGCGCCGGATGATGGGCTCGACGCGGTGGCGGGATGCCTGTTGTCCGAACCCGTACGATTGCCGCGCAACCCGAATGCTCAGGCCCCCTCAAGGCGGCCAAGCTGGTCGGGTGGCGGTCAGGCGTTTACGGCCAAGACCAATTTCGATCTCTAAGAACGAACAGTCGCATTCCAGTCCCCGCCTCGTCGGGGATTTTTCATATGCAAACACAACAAAAATAAAGGAGACCCACATGCAAACCGCATCGGGCCTGAATCTCATTTGGTGGATCACGGCCGTGGAGTTGCCCGCATTGGCGGGGCTGTTTTGGATCGGCTGGCGCAATCATCGCGCCGCACAAGACGAAATCGACGAAGTGCGCCACGGTGCGGAGGTCGGTCTGGCACACCTGCGCGAAAATCTCGATGCCTACAAGCTGGATGTAGCGAAAAGCTATGCCTCCATCTCGTATCTGCGCGACGTGGAAGAACGCCTCACCGGGCATTTGATCCGCATCGAAGAAAAGCTCGACATCACGCGCACGGCGCGCGCCGGAGGTGGGAAATGAACATACCGCACAAACTTTTCGACACCGTCGCCATGAAAAAGGAAAGCGAACTCCACGACCAACGCAAACGCGATGTAGATGTACTGGCGCGCACCCTCTATGGCGAGGCGCGCGGCGAAACCGTGCGCGGTAAGGAAGCGGTGGCGTGCGTCATCATGAACCGCGTGCGACGCGCCCAAGAGCGGGGCGGATACTGGTGGGGCGGTACGGTCGAGAAGGTCTGCCTAAAACCGTGGCAGTTTTCGTGCTGGAACGAAAACGACCCCAATCGCGAAAAAATTCAGCAGGTCGAACCGGGACATCGGGTGTTCGACACCTGTTTGCGCATCGCGCGGCGTGCGGTATCGGGATGTTTGGACGACCCGACCCGTGGCGCAACCCATTACCACACGGAAAACGTCAACCCACCGTGGTCGCGTGGCCGCCCCGCATGCGCGGAAATCGGTCGTCATCTGTTTTACAACGACATCGAGTAACGATGTATCGCGAAGGAGAACACCATGTTTCCCGCACTTCTCGGCCCGTTGCTGACGGGCCTGCTCGGCGTCGTCGATAAGGCGGTCGAAGACAAGGACCAAGCCAGCCAGATCAAAGCCCGGCTCAATGAGTTGGCGCTATCGGGCAATATGAAGGAACTGGAAGCGGCGGCGAGCATCATCGTCGCCGAGGCCCAGGGCGAAAGCTGGTTGCAACGCAATTGGCGGCCGCTGCTGATGGTGCTGTTCGGCGTCATCATCGCCAACAACTACATCGTCGTGCCGATCTTCAACACCCCCGCCGCCGAAATCCCGCCCGACATGTGGGACCTGCTCAAACTCGGTGTCGGCGGCTACGTGGTCGGGCGCACGGTGGAGAAGGGGATGAAGAGCTTGCCCAAATCCTAGGGGCCGCAGGTTATGCGGTCTTGCGCGTGGTCTTTATGCACGCCAGCACTTCGCGTGCCGCTGTGGGGATGTGGGTTCCGGGCTCGAACACGGCGGCGACGCCTGCGTCCTTGAGGAACGGGTGGTCGCGTTCGGGCACCACGCCGCCGACGATGATGACGATGTCGTCGGCGTCACGCTTTTTCAGCTCCGCGATCAGTTCCGGCACCAGGGTTTTGTGCCCGCCCGCTTGGGTGGATACGCCGATCACGTGGACGTCGTTTTCCACCGCTTCCTGGGCGGCTTCGGATGGCGTTTGGAACAGCGCGCCGACATCGACTTCGAAACCCAAATCGGCGAACGCGGTGGAGATGACTTTCGCGCCGCGATCATGGCCGTCCTGGCCCATTTTCACCACCAGCATGCGCGGGCGGCGACCGCGCTCATTGGCGAAGGCTTCGACCTCGTCGTGGGCTTGGGTATAGGCGTCGTCGTCTTTCAGCGCCGCCCCATAGACCCCGGTGATGGTGCGCGTGGTGGCTTGGTAGCGGGTGTAGACGTCTTCCAAGGCATCGGATACCTCACCGACCGTGGCGCGCACGCGGGTGGCCTTTATTGCAAGGTCCAGCAAGTTGCCAGCTCCCGATTGCGCTGCACCGCGTAAGGTATCCAGTGCGCCATCGACCGCGGTTTGATCGCGGCTGGCGCGGATGTCGTTCAAGCGTTTGATCTGGGCTTCGCGCACCGCTGAGTTATCGACTTCCAAAAGATCAATCGCGTCTTCTTTATCCAAGGCGTATTTGTTGACGCCGACCACGACCTCTTCAAGGCTGTCGATGCGCGCTTGCTTGCGTGCGGCGGCTTCTTCGATGCGCATTTTAGGTAGGCCGGTTTGCACGGCCTTGGTCATACCGCCCAGGTCTTCGACCTCTTGAATCAACTTGCGTGCCTCTTCGATCACCGAATTGGTGAGGCTTTCGACATAAAAACTGCCGGCCAGCGGGTCGACGACTTTGGTGATGCCGGTTTCTTCTTGCAGCACCAGTTGGGTGTTGCGTGCGATGCGCGCCGAGAACGGCGTGGGCAAAGCCAGCGCTTCGTCGAGCGAGTTGGTGTGCAGACTTTGCGTGCCGCCCAACACCGCCGCCATGGCTTCGACCGTGGTGCGGATCACGTTGTTGTAAGGGTCTTTGGCCGTCAGCGACACGCCGGAGGTCTGACAATGGGTGCGCAGCATTTTCGAGCGCGGGTCCTTGGGACCGAACGGTTCCATCAGGTCCGACCACAACACCCGCGCGGCGCGTAGCTTGGCGACTTCCATGAAAAAATTCATGCCGATGGCGAAGAAAAACGACAGGCGCGGTGCGAAGCTGTCGACATCCATGCCGGATGCAATGGCGGTGCGCACGTACTCAATCCCGTCGGCGATGGTGTACGCCAGTTCCTGCACGCAGGTGGCCCCGGCCTCTTGCATGTGATAGCCGGAAATTGAGATCGAGTTGTAGCGCGGCATGTGTTCGGACGTGAACGCGATGATGTCGGACACGATCCGCATGCTGGGCTCAGGCGGATAGATATAGGTGTTGCGCACCATGAACTCTTTGAGGATGTCATTCTGAATGGTGCCCGACAGCTTCGCCAGTTCGACGCCTTGCTCTTCGGCTGCGACGATGTAGCCCGCCAACACCGGCAGCACCGCGCCGTTCATGGTCATGGAGACGCTCATCTCATCCAGCGGAATGCCGTCGAACAGGACTTTCATGTCTTCGACGCTGTCGATGGCGACACCGGCCTTGCCGACATCGCCGCTGACGCGGGGGTGATCGGAATCGTAGCCGCGATGGGTGGCCAGATCGAACGCCACGGACAGGCCCTTTTGACCGGCCTTCAAGTTGTCGCGGTAAAATTTGTTGGACTCTTCCGCCGTGGAAAAACCCGCGTACTGTCGGATTGTCCAGGGGCGGCCAGCGTACATGGTTGCACGCGGTCCGCGTAAAAAGGGCTCTATGCCGGGCAAGGAATTGACCTGTTCGATTCCTTCCAGGTCTTGGGCTGTGTAGAGCGGTTTGACGGCGATGCCTTCCGGGGTTTGCCACGTCAGGTCTTCGGCGCGCGCGCCCTTCAATTCCTTGGCTGCCAATTCGTCCCATTGATTGAGGGTCGGCTTGTCGCTCATATCCCCAGATCCTCCGCCCGTCCTTGAAACGGACCGCATTTTTCCCCCTCGGCAGTCCTCATGGGTGTCAGTATAGCTGCGCCTAGGTGCAGTGCGAATACATATTTTGCACGTGCGAAACAAGAGGGCCTCCTCAACTCGCGGTGGCGAACTTATCCACAAGATATTGTGTCTGTGGGCGTGCATTCTTCCACAATGTTGTTATTATGCCCTCAGCGGCACATACGCGCCGCCATCGAAAAAACAAGGGGCATCGGCTCATGACACCGCTGAGGGGAAACCTGCAAACGGATGAGCCAAAGATAATCGGAGTAGATGATGAGTGCCGTTGAATGGACGCCTGAACGCATTAAGGTTTTGATCGCCCTGTGGGAAGAGGGCCTACCCACCAGCGAGATCGGCCGCCGTCTCGGCGTGACCAAGAACGCCGTGGTCGGCAAGGTGCATCGTTTGGGGCTTAAAAAGCGCCAATCGCCGATCCGTCAGTCAGCGCCCAGCACCGCGCAGCCGAAAAAGCCGAAAAAAGTTGTGGTGCCGACGCCGACTGCCTCCTCTATGCCTTCCGGCGACGTGGTGCGGTTGGAAGAGTTGACGGCGGCCATGTGCTGCTGGCCCGAAGGCGAACCCGGAACGCCGGAGTTCCATTTTTGCGGCAAGCCCGCCGCCCAGGACAAACCTTACTGTGAACCCCACTGTGCGCGGGCGTATGTGAAGGTTTCCAAGGACAAGAAAAGAGCGGTTGCTTCGACCCGGCTGCCGAAGCCGAGCAACGACACCGAAGCCGCCTGATTACACACAAGCGTGGTATCTCCTTGTGCTCTCGGTCGGATTTATTCGGCTTGGGGTGCAGCCCCAAAAGGCCCTCGAAACAGACCGGTTTCACTGGTTTATTTCGGGGGTCTTGGCTTTTTTGCGTTTAGCTCTAGGAACCGATCTCAAGCACGCCGTCGCTTTGCAGTTGGTTGGTGACTTCGATCAGGCGGATCACGGCCTCGCCCAGCATTTCGTCATCAATACCGTCGGTGAAACGAAATTGGAGGTCTTCGGACAAAATTTTGTGTTTGCGTTCGCTCATGTTGTCGAACAGCTTGGCATGCAGCAACGTGTCGTTTTCGGTGCTTTTGAGGAAGATCAGGATGTCGTCGTCCGCCACGCTCATGATTAGTTTTTGCAAGCCGGGATCGTTTCCAGCCTTAAGACGTTCCGCCAAATCGCGGGCCTCTTCGTCGGGACTGACGGTTGAGATCGCACCGGGTGTGAGAGCCTTCACGGCTTCCATCAGCAACACCTTAAGTTCACGCGTACTCAGCGTGTGGGTGGTGCCGTCGATCGAAATGGCGTAAACCCCATTTTGAGCTTTTTTAACGCTGATTTTCATGCTTGGATTTTGATCTCAAAATGCCCCAGTCAATGACAAAGCCTCTCATAGCTGAGGCGGATTGACAAGACCCATGGGGTCCCCCAAATGAGGGGCGGCACACAACACACTGGAGCAAAGAGGCGACCATGTCGGAACGTATCTGGACCATCTATCTGTCGGGCGAAATTCACTCAGATTGGCGTGAACGCATTGCCCAAGGGGCCGAGAGCGCAGGGCTGCCCGTTGAATTCGTTTCGCCCGTGACGGATCACGAAACCTCCGACAAATGCGGCATCGATATTTTGGGCGATGAAGACAAACCGTTTTGGGCCGACCATAAGGGGGCGAAGGTCAACGCCCTGCGTACCCGGGTGCTGCTGGAAGAGGCGGACATTCTCGTTGTGCGGTTCGGGGACAAGTATCGCCAGTGGAATGCCGCGTTCGACGCCGGGTATGGCGCAGCATTGGGCAAGCCGATCATCACGCTGCATGATGCGGATTTGACCCATGCCCTAAAAGAGGTTGATGGTGCCGCGTCGGCGGTCGCCGAAACGCCCGAACAAGTGGTGCGCCTGTTGGCCTACACGATCAACGGTACGCTGTGAATGGGATGAATGCAGATTGGTATTAGGCCGTGAACTCATAAACAGGGTCGAAATGGCGGTAAAACGGCAAAAATATGCAAGGAAAAGCGCGCAGGATGGGCTTTTGGCCCATTCAAGCGTTTTGACGCCGCAGATTGCAGCCGTTTTATCGTCCTGCGGATATGATCGATTTGCCCGTCTGCGGCGTTGCAAGCCCTTGAAAACCATACGGTTTCCTGCGGTCTTGCGCCTTGCATACGAACAAATCGATTCATACCATTGCGATCCTGTTTATGAGTTCACGGCCTAGCCCAGTCGAGCGACCAATTCCTTCAGCACGTCTTCGGCGCGTTCCGTTTCGATCTGGCAGGTGCCGGCGTTGGCATGGCCGCCACCGCCGTATTCGAGCAGGACGGAGCCGATATTGGCTTTGTTGGTGCGGTTCAAGATCGACTTGCCGACCGCCATAATGGTTTTTTTGCCATCCAGCGTATTGGTCAATTGAATCGAGACGTTGCACGCAGGGAAAATGGCGTAAATGGTGAAGCGATTGCCTGCAAACACAATGTCTTCGCCGCGCAAATCCACCACCACGACTTTACCGTAAACTTTAGAACAGTCGCGCAATTGAAGCTCGAATTTTTCTTCGTGCTCAAGATACAGGTGTGTGCGTTCTTCGACATCGGGAATGGCGAGAATTTCCTCGACCGGGTGATGGCGGACGTAGACCATCATGTCCTTCATCAGCTGTTCGTGGCTGATTTCGAAATGCTCGAAGCGCGACAGGCCGGTGCGTGGGTCAAGAATGAAATTCAACAGCGTCCACGGTTCCGGGGCAAGGATATCCTCTTCCGAAAATTGTGCGCTGTCCGCGCGGTCCACGGCGTCCATCAGGTCGTCGGGGATGGCTGGAAACTTATCCTTGCCACCAAAATAATTGTACACCACGCGCGCTGCAGAAGGCGCATTGGCTTCGATAATGTGGTTGTCTCGTTTGCCGACACGTTCCGTTTCGCTGATGTGGTGGTCGAAGCACAGGTGCACGCCTTCCACATACGGAAGGTTGGTGGTGATATCGTTGGGTGTGATCCGCACCAAACCATCTTGCATGGCTTTGGGCTCGGCAAACACCACGTCATCAATGAGGCCCAATTCGATCAGCAGGCCACCTGCGACGACGCCATCGAAGTCTGCACGGGTTACAAGACGGTATTTTTTGTCGTCGGACATGGCACTCAATCTCTATGCGTCAACGTGTTGTCATACCCCTAAGACAGGGCGTAGACACCTCTTTGCCCTTGGACAGGCTTGAATTTTTCAGTCACACCCAAAACGGTTTCCGCACCGCCCAGGAAAAGCATGCCGTCTTTCGGCATCAGTCGGGAGATGTTCTCCAAAACCTTGCCTTTTGTATCGGCGTCGAAATAGATCAATACGTTACGGCAAAATACGATGTCGAAGCCACCGAGCTGTTTCAGATCGTCCAGCAGGTTCCAGTATTTGTACTGAACCATGCTCTTGATCTCGGGCTTGATTTCCCACGTTTCGTCTTTTTTGTCGAAGTATTTCAACAGCAACTGGATCGGCATGCCGCGCTGAACTTCGAACTGTGAATACATGCCATCGCTGGCTTTCTTGAGGATATCGTGGGAAATGTCTGTGCCTACGATGTCAATCTTCCAGCCCGCCAGCTTAACGCCCAGTTCCTTGAGGATGATGGCGATGGAATAGGGTTCCTGGCCGGACGATGCCGCCGCGCACCAAATGCGCAAATGTTTCTGCGTCTGACGCTGTTCAAGAATCGGCGGCAACACCTCGTCACGCAACAAATCAAAGGGTTTTACATCGCGAAAGAAAAAGGACTCGTTGGTCGTCATCGCTTCGGTGACTTCCACGATCAACGCTTCTTCCTTGCGCGTGCGCAACTGGCCGACCAGGTCGTCGAGGCCTTTCAAGCCGTGTTTGCGCGCTACGGGCATCAAACGGCTTTCCAGCAGGTACGACTTATCAGGCGTCAGCACTAGGCCGGAACGGCTTCTGATAAGCGAGCTGATGAACTCAAAATCTTCGGGGCTCACGTCGAGTACTCCGTGGCGGGCTTAGATCAAACCCACTTGCTGGAACTTGGCCTGAATAATATCGGAATCGAACGGTTTCATGATGTATTCGTTCGCACCGGCGGTCATGGCTTCTTGGATATGATCGAGATCGTTTTCCGTCGTACAGAAGACCACGACGGGCTTGTCCCCACCGGGAGCCTTACGCAGTTCGCGCAAGAAGGTGATTCCGTCCATTACGGGCATGTTCCAATCGAGCAAAATGGCTTGCGGCATATTGGCCTGACAGGCGTTCAATGCTTCTTGGCCGTCGGCGGCTTCCTCGGTTGCAAATTCCAGTTCCTGCAAAATCTTGCGGGCGACCATACGTATGACCTTGGAATCGTCAACAATGAGACAGGTTTTCATTGTTACAGAATCTTCTTTCCAGGAGTTCCCTAGGATCAAAACGGTTTCGGAAAGTCTATCTGTTCCGAAACCACGAAGCTCAGCTTTCTGGCAAAGACTGAATTGGTTTTCGCCCCCCTCTATTAATAAAGGGCAAAGTCCTGAGATCGCAAGCCGAATTTACACATTAAGCTCAAATCGGCGAAATATAGACGGATATTAAGTGAGTTCGCGAAAGCCGACCATACGGCGAACGTCCGAGGGGCTGGAGCCGTTTTCGCGCAAAGCGCGGATGGTTTCGGCCTTGTCGCGTTTGGCTAGACGTTGCCCGTCCGGTGCAATCAACAATCCGTGATGACGGTATTTCGGCGTGTCCAATCCGAGCAGTTCTTGCAGCAGGCGGTGAACGTGCGTGGCGGGAAACAGGTCTTCGCCCCGCGTCACCAAGGTAACGCCTTGCAGATGGTCGTCGATGGTGACGGACAGATGGTAACTGGTTGGGATATCTTTGCGCGCCAAAATCACATCGCCAAAAAGCTCCGGTGCAGCCACCACTTCGCCCTTGTCCGAATCCGTCCATTGGAGCGGTCCGGTTGTTTCTAGGGCGTGAGTCATGTCGAGGCGCAGGGCGAACGGCGTGCCGTTATCGATACGGGTTTTACGTTCCATGTCCGTTAGCGTACGGCATGTGCCCGGATAAATAGGCCCGTCGGGGCCCGTGGGCGCCAAGTGCGGCGCGCCGTTCGCGGCTTCGATCTCGGCCTTGATGTCGCTACGGGTGCAAAAACAGGGATACAACAGACCCATGCGGTTTAAGCGGTCCAGCGCGGCCTCGAAGTCCGCCATGCAATCGGATTGGCGGCGCACGGGCTGTTCCCATTCCAGACCCAACCACGCCAAGTCCTCATAAATGGCGGTTTCAAATTCAGGGCGGCAGCGCCCGGCGTCGATGTCTTCGATGCGCAATAAAAAGCGACCATTGGCGGTATCTTTTGCGGCGTGATACGCAAACAGCGCCGCATAAGCATGCCCCAGGTGGAGAAAACCCGTGGGACTGGGCGCGAAACGGGTGACCACTCGGCTGACCACTGGGGCTTGATCCGGTCCCTTTTGAGATTGCACTTCACTCATGAGCCCAAAATGAAAGCAAACGTCGGCCCGTGCAAGGCAATTGCTTTTTCGAAGTTTCGGTTTTATGCAGGACGCGGGAATTAAATATGAGGGCTGTGGTATGGTGAGGCGGTTTTTTCATCGTCACCAATCTGGCGACGCGGCTTTGAGCTGGTTGAAAGCCAGTCTTGGCGCGGCTGTCGGGTTGGGCGCTGTCGGGCTGTTTGGTGAATTGAGCCATACGCCGTTTTTGATTGCGCCTTTCGGCGCGTCGTGTGTGCTGTTGTTTTCCGTGCCCGAAAGTCCTTTGTCTCAGCCTATGAACGTCATTGGCGGCCACATGGTCGCGAGCGTCTTGGCCATTGCAATGCGGGACTTTTTGCCGCCGGATTGGTGGGCGATTTCACTGGCCGTGGGGGTGGTGATTACAGTCATGGCGATGCTGCGCATCACCCACCCACCCGCCGGGGCCGATCCGGTGGTGATATTCCTGTCCGATCCAGGGTGGAGCTTTCTCTTCGTACCCATTTTGGCGGGATGTTTGGTGCTGGTGGGTATCGCCACGTTGATGCACATGATTCCACCCAAAACGGTTTACCCGCTGATTTTGCGGTCGGTTCTCCAAGAAGAGCTGGATGAAGACGAAGAGACCCGTGATCTTGAGGGTTGATGCGACGGGAAAATCAATCGTTTGTGTAAACTTTTGGTAACGCTCACCATATAGAGTATGGTTATGGAACGCATCAGGAGACGTTTTGTGAACTTGAGCCTCTACCTTTCGCAAATGATACAGCCGTGCTCTCAAATGGGCAGGCGGTCGTCGGGTGTATCGACCATCAGCCCTTTCCAGCCCATGACCCTGCCAAATCGGTTTGCCACCGCCCGCGTTTTCGCGGGCTTTTTTGTGGGCGAATTTAAGGGAGAGGGCAGCGTATGAGCGGCTTGCAGACCCTGGTGCTTAACGCCGATTACCGGCCCTTGTCGTATCACCCATTGTCGCTGTGGTCGTGGAAGGACGCCGTTTCGGCTTTGTTTTTGGATCGGGTCAATCTGGTCGAAAGTTACGACAGCGTGGTGCGTTCGCCGAGCGTCGAATTCAAGGTGCCCTCGGTGGTGGCGTTGAAGCGCTACGTCACCTTTAACGGACGGCCCGCGTTTACGCGCTACAACATCTATCTGCGCGACGATTTCACCTGTCAGTACTGCGGCGATGCGTTTCCCGCGCGCGAACTGACCTTCGATCATGTCATGCCGCGTTCGCGCGGCGGTCTGACGGAATGGTCCAACGTTGTCGCGGCATGTTCGCCGTGCAATCTGAAAAAGGCCAACCACACCCCAGAAGAGGCAGGCATGCCGCTGATCCAAGACGCCCTGGAGCCGTCGATCCGCAGGCTCAATCAGGTGGCGCATCGCCAGCCGCCTTCGGACATGCACCACAGCTGGCTCGATTATCTGTATTGGGATAGCGAACTCGAGCTATAGCCCCTAATCCTTCCAAGTTTACTTGTATTAGGATGAGGAAGCCGCTGCACGGTGGAGCCGTGCGGCTGTTGATCTTTGGTCAGCCCCAAAAACCGCCAAAAACCCTTGCGTTCAGCGCTTTTGTGCGTATAGTGCGCGCTTCTAAGCTTTCCGGGAACGTGGATGGCGCCCTTCGTTGGCGTTCTTCCCGCCCTTCAGCCCCTATAGCGGGGGCCGTCTGGGACTACTGGGACAACAAACAACGTACTGAAAATAAGGTAGATTTACCATGTCGAAGCGTATTCGCTCGAAATACAAGATTAACCGCCGTTTGGGCGTGAACCTTTGGGGTCGCCCGAAGTCTCCGGTCAACGCGCGTGAGTACGGCCCCGGCCAACACGGTCGCCGCCGCTCCAAGCCGACCGATTACGGCACCCAGTTGATGGCCAAACAGAAGCTTAAGGGCTACTACGGCAACATCTCCGAAAAGCAGTTCCGCAAATACTACGCCGAAGCCGTGCGTCGCAAGGGCGACACGTCGGAGAACCTGATCGGCATTTTGGAAAGCCGTTTGGACGCCGTGGTCTACCGCATGAAATTCGTGCCGACCGTGTTCGCGTCCCGCCAGTTCGTCAACCACGGTCATGTCATGGTCAACGGCCAGCGTGTCAACATTCCGTCCTACATGGTCAAGGAAGGCGACGTGGTCGAGATCAAGAGCGGCTCCGAAGTGATCCCGATGGTCATCGAAGCCATGAACTCGTCCGAGCGCGAAATCCCCGACTACATGGACGTCGATGCGAAAAAGGGCAAAGGCTCCTTCACGCGCGTGCCGAAGCTGGAAGACGTGCCGTACCCGGTTCAGATGGAACCGAACCTGGTTATCGAATTCTATTCGCGCTAAGCCGCGACGAAACCAGTACCCAATACAAAAGGCCGCTCCTTATGGGGCGGCCTTTTTTTTGTTTTGCTGCGGTGGTTGATCTTTCAAGAGACGGAGGTCATGCTGCGGGCAACGTGACCGGATCTGGACTGTGATATGGCGTCCTACCCGCCGAAAAAATTTTCCAATACCGATTTACCTCAAGCGCTTGAAATCGCCGAGGCGACGAAATTCGCCACGCTTGTGCATGCCGGTGATGCTGGTCTCATCACGTGCCATCTTCCCATGACTGTGGTGTGGGAGGCGGAAACGGTTTCGTTTGTCGGGCATATTGTGCGCAGCAATCCTCTTTACGATGTGCTGAGCGGTGGTGCGGTGAATGCGCGGCTGATCTTCCAACCGGCGCAGGGCTACGTATCCCCAAGCCTTTACGGCGAGAAGGCTGTGACGGGAAAAGTCGTTCCGACGTGGAATTACGTGGCCGCGCATTTTGACGGAGTGGCGGAACTCTGTGCCGATGAGCAAGCGCTCATGGAAACGTTGAACCGTCAGACGCAAGACTACGAACGCGCCCATGGGGGGGATTGGAAGGTCGATGATGCCCCGGATGCGTATATCGCGTCCCTGTTAAAGGCGATTGCGGGGATATCTTTTCGGGTCGAGACCAGCGTCAACATACAAAAACTCAGCCAGAACAAGCCCGATGATATACCGCGCATTTCCCAATGGCTTGAAGATACCCAGCCGACCGGTGCATCCATAGCCCACTGGATGAAGCGTTTTCATAATGTATGATAGGCCGCTCTATTCCCCATCCCACGGATAGTTGGGATAAACATAGGCGGGATCGGTGCTGGTTGAAGCTGGCGAAAGCGCCGGGTCGGGGCTCTTGGGGTTCATCAGGGTGTAGATGTTGACGACCGTCTCGTTGTACACATCGGAAATCAGCATGATGCGTGAGCGATCGGGATCCAGCGTGCTTGTGCCCATGTCGTCGCAATTGCGCTGGAGCTGCGAACGGCCGGGACCCTTCGGCAGTTTGGCGACGGTGGTGCCGTAAACGAAGGCTTCCGACAGGCCCAGCATGCGGTTTTTGATCAGGTACGTCGAGGCCGCGATGCCGGTGCGGTCGTGTCCGCTGGCGCAGTGAATGTAATAAATATGCGGCTTGTCATTGGGCTTTCTCCCATCGATCCATGCGCTTAAATCCATGGCCATTTTGTAATCGAACAGGTCGTCCTGACTGGTGCGTACGCCATCCGGTTCGATCGACCAGTTGCACATCTGCACCCAATAGCCGTCTTTTTCGACCGGAGCGGAAGGATACCAGGCTTGACCGGCCAGTTGCTTGAGATTGTCGCCGCCAAAGGATTTCAGTTCCTCGGCAATCGCCCCGCCTTCTGAAGCCGGGCTTTGTAGGCATACGTCGCACAGTACATAGTCGCCCTTTTGCGGAAAATCGGCCAAGCCCGTTTGCTCTTTATAGCGTTGTTCCAAATAACGATGGAGCGTGTCGAAGTCGATGCGCTGCGGGCCATTGTCTGTTTTGGCCTCGGCCATCGGCGAGTTGCCGCGAAACAGCATGTTTCCATTGCTGTGTTTGTCCACGAGAAAGACCATCGCGACATCGAGCGTCTGAAAAAGGGAATGCACACCGCCGGGCGATGGCTTGGTGGGCGCGGCGACGGCTAAGGTGTTGGTGAGCGACGTGCTGGCGATGATGGATGGATCGTCATCCTTGAGCACGTGACGATCCCAAAATGTTGCGCCGGACAGAAAATAATCCACGTGGCAGTACGCGGTGTTGGGGGCTCCATCGACGACGGAGGCGACGGACAGTTCACCCTCGGCGTATTCGCTGATGTTGTGGATCGTAAAGACCTGCGTGACGCTGGCCGTGCCGCCCACTTCACCGACGGTGAAAGTCTGGATCGGACTTGAGCTGCCCTCAAGGGTCACATAGGCCAATTCATTGACGATGACCGTGACTTTCATGCCCGGTGCGGGAGATAGAACGAACTGACGTGAAACGGTTGTGTTCGACATGCCCTGCACCTCGTAATTTTCATAAAACTTATACGAGCACGTGACTTCTCATATTGCAACCGCAATAGCTTCAGGCAGGCGAAAAGGCCGCCCCTAGGGAGCGGCCTTTTCGGACATGAGAGCTTGGAAGCAGGCTTACGCGGCTTCGTAAGTGATGCCGTTGTCGTCGAACAGCTTTTGCAGTTCGCCGGCTTCATACATTTCCTTGACGATGTCACAGCCGCCGACGAATTCACCTTTGACGTAAAGCTGCGGGATGGTCGGCCAGCTGGAGTACGCCTTGATGCCTTCGCGGATTTCCATGTCTTGGAGCACGTCGATGCCCTTGAACTTCACCTGCATGTTGGTCAGCGCGCCGACGACCGCTGCGGAAAAACCGCATTGCGGGAACATCGGGTTGCCTTTCATGAACAGCACCACGTCGGTGCCGTTGACTTCATCTTTGATGCGGTCGAATACGGGGTTATCGCTCATCTTAAAACCTTTGCATTGGGAAATGGGGCGGTTTGTAAGCGCCCCTTCTTGTCCAGAAAGATATGGGACAGGTCTCGACAAAGTCAACGCGCATAATGATCGGAATAATGTGAATGCGCGTGATAATAGAATTGGATCATTGAGAAGAGCAACCATAACAAGTATAATAATTTATCTTTGTTGCTAAAAAGTGTGTTTATCAGGGAGGGTTACATGCCACTCGCAATGATTAAAGCAAAACTGCCGAAGAAAGCCCAACTCAAAAAAATGACACGTGATGAGCGTGTCACGGCTGAGTTGAAGCTCGCATCCGAAATTGGCGTAAGCCATAAAGGGAACATGCCCTCAGGCGTCAATTTCCGCAGTTCGCGTACGACCGTGCGCGAGACCACATTGGTTGGGCTGAAAAGGCCGTCCGATCAGGTGATGCGGCGCAACGACGGGGATGTCCAACCGGGGTCTCTGTCCATCGGCGACACCACCGCTCTTGCAAAAATTCCGCAATTTGCGCCGGACCTTCTGGAAAAACAAGTCCTGGCCCATGTTGAACGCATGGGGGAGCGAACCTTCGCCACCGTCGCCAAGCAAGTCTTGCCGCAACTCAATGCACTGGGTGTGCTGGGTCGGCAAAACCGGCGGGTCAAGGCCGTTCAGACCGCACTGGCCAAACGCGTGTACGGCGACAAAGCCCTGGCCGCGATGAAACGTAAGAAAAATGGTGGAATTCAAGGATAATTCTTTGATTTTTCTTACAATTTATTTGACCTTGGGAGGGAACCATGACGGTCTTCGGTGAATTTTTTCAACACACGAATTTTGGCGGCACCAGTTATTCGGCGGAATTGACGAACAACTGGCGCTATTGGTGGGTGAAGTTTGGCTCAAACTTAAGCGACGAAATTTCATCCATGCGCGCGCGCGCTTACGGTGGGCGCAGCGGTAATGCCTACGGTTTTACCCGCAACGATTTTTTGGGTGACATGGCGACGTTGAACATGGGGGAAGGCTGGACCTGTTGGTGGAGCTCGCTTGGCAGTGCGATGAACGACGACATCGAGTCCGGCTTGCTGGTCAACCGCAGCGATAGCGAAACCGAACTGAATATGAACGACCTGTTGCGCGACGCCTTTCGAGACGCCTTCGATGCGGCAACGGCGGGCACGCAGGTGAGCCGCAGCGGCAACCCCAGAATCTATTCGGTGTTTTGGCCGAGTTGGGACAGCAGCCGGAAATTCGTCCGCATCGAACAGAACATGACCGTCGAATTGGATTGGTGGTGGGACTATGACGCCCAAGTTCAATACGATGTTTATTTCTATGTATCAGGCGGGCAGGTTCACGCCTATGTCGCGCGCACCCGCACGTGGGTGGAAGGCGGTATTTTTTCCGGTTCAATCCTTGATGAGCTGCATCCGCAAATGGTCGATGGCGCCGATAGTCTTGACGATGAGCTGGACAGTGGCTTGGGTCTACTCAACCTGCTCGGCGCGTTTAGCGGCGGTTTCAATAGCGTTTATCTGCTACCAGGCAACCCACCCAATATGACCCCGCCTGTGAGCAATGCGGGCCGTCAGGGGTCGGCTTATGAAAACTCAACAGTGGTTTTGACAACCTGACGCGGGAAAGATAATCCGCTCAAAAAAACGGGCGCGGCCGGATGGCTGCGCCCGTTGTGTTTTAGAGTGTATTTGGTGTTAGCTGCCCTCTGGGGCGGAGGTCTGAAGGCCGAGCGCATGCAGGGCTTGGTCCATGCTGCCTTTCAGCGCGGCGTAAACCATTTGGTGCTGCTGCACACGGGACTTGCCGATGAAGGCTTTGGACACGACGCGCGCGGCATAGTGATCGCCGTCGCCGCGCAGGTCTTCAATATGGACCTCGGCATCGGGCAGACCTTCTTTGATCAGGCGTTCGATCTCAGCGGCTTGCATCGCCATGGGGTTATCTCCTCTTAATCTTCAAAATCCGGGTGGGCCATGTAGTCCGGCATCCATCCTTCGTGGGCCTTTGCCAATTCGCTAACGGATATGGTCCCGGCATTCGCAATGGTCAAGTTATCACTTTGAACCATTCCAATCTTGCTGGCAACAACGCCCGCGTCCGCGGCGGCGGTCAAAAGGGCATCCGCATCGCGCGTTGTCGCCAGATAGCGGGCCTGATCTTCGCCGAACAGCCATGCGTGCAGGGGCAGAGCGCCGCTTTGGTCCTCAACCGTTGCGCCGAGCCCCGACTTCATCGCCATTTCCGCGACGCCAACGCCCAAACCGCCATCGGACAGATCGTGGCAGGCGGTGATCGCGCCGCTGAGAATTTGGCCGCGGACAAAATCGCCGTTTTTGCGCTCCGCCGCCAGATCGACATGCGGCGCGGGGCCTTCTTTGCGGCCTTCGATTTCGGCCAGATACTGTGTCGCGCCCATATGACCCGCGGTTTCGCCGATCAGCACGATGGCTTCGCCTTCAGCGACAAAGCCCATGCCGACCGCCTTGGAGACGTCTTGGATCAAGCCGACGCCGCCGATGGTCGGGGTCGGCAGGATGCCTTGGCCGTTGGTTTCGTTGTACAGCGACACGTTGCCCGACACGACCGGATAGTCGAGCGCGATGCACGCTTCGCCGATGCCCTGAACAGCGCCGACAAACTGCCCCATGATTTCGGGGCGTTGCGGATTGCCGAAGTTCATGTTGTCGGTGATCGCCAACGGCAGCGCCCCGGTGGCGGTGATGTTGCGGTAGGTTTCCGCCACCGCTTGACGGCCGCCTTCAATGGGGTCGGCAAACACGTAACGCGGCGTGACGTCGGACGACATCGCCACGGCTTTGTTTGAGCCGTGGATGCGCACCATCGCGGCGTCGCCGCCGGGACGGCCCAGGCCGGTGGTGTCGCCCATGACCATGTGGTCGTATTGTTCCCACACCCAGCGCTTGGAACAGCCGTTGGGCGTGCTGACCAAGGTTTTGATCACGTCGGTGATGCTTGCGGGCGCCACCACGTCTTCGGCTTTGATGTCGGGGCGTTTGGGTGTCGGCACGTGCGGGCGGTCGTATTCGGGGCTGGCCTCGGCCAACGGATCGATCGGTAGATCGCCGACCATTTCGCCTTTGTGGAACAAGCGCATGCGTCCCGTATCCGTCAGTTCACCGATGACCGCGAAGTCCAGTTCCCACTTTTCAAAGATCGCTTGCGCCATCTCTTCCTTGCCGGGTTTCAAGACCATCAACATGCGTTCTTGGGATTCGGACAACATCATTTCGTAAGGCGTCATGTTCTGTTCGCGTTGCGGCACGTTGTCTAGGTTCATGTCGATGCCGACGCCGCCTTGGGAGGCCATTTCGAACGACGACGAGGTCAAGCCTGCCGCGCCCATGTCTTGGATGGCGACGATGGCGTCGGTCTGCATCAGTTCCAGGCACGCTTCCAACAACAGCTTTTCGGTGAACGGATCGCCGACTTGAACCGTGGGGCGCTTTTCTTCCGAATCCTCGGTGAATTCGGTCGAGGCCATGGTCGCGCCGTGAATGCCGTCGCGCCCGGTCTTGGAACCGACGTAAACCACCGGATTGCCGATGCCCGCCGCGGCGCAATAGAAGATGTTTTTCGCATCCGCCAGACCGACGCACATGGCGTTGACCAAGATGTTGCCGTCGTAGCTGGTGTCGAATTCGACTTCGCCGCCCACCGTGGGCACGCCCATGCAGTTGCCGTAACCGCCGATGCCTTCGACCACGCCGTGAACGAGGTGACGGGTCTTGGGATGCTCAGGCACGCCAAAACGCAGCGCGTTCAAGTTGGCAATGGGGCGCGCGCCCATGGTGAAGACGTCGCGCATGATGCCGCCCACGCCGGTCGCCGCACCTTGGTATGGTTCGATGTAGCTGGGGTGGTTGTGGCTTTCCATCTTAAAGATGATCGCGTCGCCGTCGCCGATGTCGATGATGCCGGCGTTTTCACCCGGACCGCAAATCACCCAGGGGGCTTTGGTCGGCAGGGTCTTGAGCCACTTTTTCGACGATTTGTACGAACAGTGCTCCGACCACATGACGGAGAAAATGCCCAGTTCGTTGAGGTTCGGCTCGCGGCCCATGATGTCGAGCACCATTTGGTACTCGTCTTCGCTGAGGCCGTGTTCTTTGACGATTTCGGGAGTGATAGCAGTCATGATCAAAATCTCCCTTACGCCGCGATGCTTTTGATAAGGCCGTCGAACATCGGTTTGCCATCGGTGCCGCCGAGCATCGGGTCCACCAAGCGTTCGGGGTGCGGCATCATGCCCAGCACGTTGCCTGCTTCGTTCAGCACGCCTGCGATGTCGTTGATCGACCCGTTGGGATTATCGACATAGCGCAGCGCCACTTGGCCGCCCCCTTCAACCGCTTTGAGGGTTTCGGCATCGGTGAAGTAGTTGCCGTCATGGTGGGCCACTGGATAGGTGACGATTTCGCCTGCGTCGTAGCCGCTGGTGAAGACGGTGTCGGTGCGCTCGACCTTCAACTGGACATCCTTGCAAATAAATTTTAGGTCGGCGTTGCGCATCAAGACGCCCGGCAGCAGACCGCTCTCGCACAGCACTTGGAAGCCGTTGCACACACCCAGAACCGGCGCGCCGCGATTTGCGTGCTTGATCACTTCAGCCATGATCGGCGAGCGCGCCGCCATGGCGCCGCAGCGCAGGTAATCGCCATACGAAAAACCGCCAGGAATGGTGACCAGATCGTAACCGGACAAATCGGTCTCGCGGTGCCAGACCATATCGACGGGAGAGCGTAAGGATTGCTCCAACGCAACCTTCATATCGCGGTCGCAGTTGGAGGCGGGAAAGACGATGACGCAGGCTTTCATGGGGCTCAGCCTTCGATGTCGATGGTGTAGTTCTCAATCACCGTGTTGGCGAGCAGCTTTTTGCACATCTCGTCCACCTGGGCGCGGGCTTTCTCGGAATCCGTTTCGGCCAACTCCAGTTCGATGAACTTGCCTTGGCGCGCTTCATTGACGCCATTGAAGCCCAACGAGGCGAGGGTGTGTTCGATGGCCTTGCCCTGGGGGTCGAGGACGCCGTTTTTCAAGGTGACGTGAACTTTGGCTTTCATGGGTGCTCTCTGAGATGCTTTGTGATTGATCGTAGAAATGGCTCAGGCCGAGGGATGCCTCGGCCTGAGTGAGTTAAGCTTTACTGCAGCGTGTCCGGTCCGGGCATATCGCCGGGGCCGGATTCCGGCAAGATGCCGAGACGCCGGGCCACTTCCTGGTAAGCCTCTTCGACTTCACCTAAATCGCGACGGAAACGGTCTTTGTCCAACTTCTCGTTGGTCTTCATGTCCCACAAACGGCAGTTGTCGGGGCTGATCTCGTCGGCGAGAATGATGCGCATTTGCTCGTCATCCCAAACCCGGCCGAATTCCAGCTTGAAGTCCACCAAGCGAATACCGATGCCCAAAAACAAGCCGGTGAGGAAATCGTTGATGCGCAACGACATGGACATGATTTCATCCATGTCGGGCGGCGTGGCCCAACCGAACGCAGTGATGTGCTCTTCGGAAATCATCGGATCGTCCAGCGGGTCGGACTTGTAATAGTACTCGACGATGGAGCGCGGCAGCGGCGTACCCTCAGGCATGTCGAAGCGCTTGGCCAGCGAACCCGCGACGATGTTGCGCACCACCACTTCGATGGGGATGATTTCGACTTCGCGCACCAATTGTTCGCGCATGTTGAGGCGGCGCACGAAATGGGTGGGAATGCCGATATCCGCGATCTTGGTCATCAAGTATTCGGAAATGCGGTTGTTCAGCACACCTTTGCCGGTGATGGTGCCTTGCTTTTTGTTGTTGAAAGCGGTGGCGTCGTCCTTGAAATATTGGACCACGGTGCCGGGCTCGGGACCTTCAAAGATCACCTTCGCCTTGCCTTCATAAAGCTGCCTGCGTTTGGCCATGATATCTGCTTTCCATTGGTGGCGCGGGGCAATCTTTGAAATGGCGCGCCCGTACGCCTTTAAGAAGGGGCTCATATAGCACTTGGGTGGCGGCAAAACAATGTTGCAAAGCCATTTACAGATGCTTTTCCAGGTGCGGGGATAGGCTTTTGATCGGCGCGGTACGGCCTATATCGAGGACTCGGCTACGGGGAAGATACACGGTTATGGTCGTGCCGTGCCCAAGCTGACTGTCGATATGAAGTTCGCCGCCGTGCATTTCCACCAGAGATCTCGTCAGATACAACCCCAGGCCGACGCCTTCGCTGGGGTCCGACATGATGTCGCCAATTTGCGAAAACGGCTCCAAGGCGCGGGGAATATCCTCTTCGGACATGCCGATTCCCGTATCTGTAATTATAATCTGCAAGTCGCCTTTCTCATCGATAGCCAATATCATGGCGATGTCGCCGCCGCGCGGCGTGTATTTGACCGCATTGGTCAACAGGTTGATGAAAATTTGCTTGAGGCGCACCGAATCGCCCATCACGACGGGGGAGGGAATAGGCAAATCGGCCAACAACGTGATGTCTTTTTCGTTGGCCCGGCTGTTCACCAATTTGCGGCATGATTCCGCTATGCGTGAAATTTCCACCTGAGTTTCATTGAGCTGCAGATTCCCGCTTTCGATTTTGGACATGTCCAAGATGTCGGTGATCAATTCCAAAAGGTGCTGGCCGGAATCGTGGATGTCTTTGGTGTATTCCATGTATTTTGGGCTGCCCACCGGGCCGAATATCTCGCTCATCACCATTTCCGAAAAGCCGATGATCGCATTTAGGGGGGTGCGCAATTCATGGCTCATGGAGGCCAAGAATTGGGACTTCACATGATTGGCGTATTCAGCGTCTTCCTTTGCGCGTTGCAGCGCCGCCATCGCCAGCTTGGTTTCGGTGATGTCTTCTTGAATGCCGAGATAGTTGATGGGCTCGCCGTTTTGATCGCGAACGGTGGTGATGGACAGAAACTCCCAATAAAAGCTGCCGTCCTTGCGCTTGTTGTACAGTTCGCCGCGCCATTCTTCGCCGCGTGTAATCACCGACCACATTTGCGTATATTCCTGGTCCGAAGTGCGGCCGGATTTGAGTGCGCGGGGCGTTTTTCCGATCACCTCGTCGGCGGTGTAGCCCGTCATATCGGAAAATCTTGAATTCACGTATTCGATGGTGCCGTCAAGACTGGTCATAACCACACCGGCGGGGCTCTGTTCCACAGCGCGCGAAAGTCGTTGGATTTGCGCTTCGGCGCGTTCACGCTCTTGAATTTCGGTTTCCAACTTGGCGATGGTTTCCAGGTTTTTGCCCAAAAGGGTCGCGACGAGCGTCAGCGCCACGACCATAATGGTCACCGTGCCAATGCCGACCGCCAACGTGGTTGGCGCTATGCCGGGCGCGTCGGCCGAAATGTCCCCGGCGGGAATAAAGTAGGCGGCTTCCATCGCGATGTAGTGCATGCCGGAAACCGCGCCCCCCATGAAGACCGCTCCAAGCAAAGACAGCGCCCAGTCGGGCAAATTCGTATACTGGTTTTGCAAAACGAATTTGGCGTGAAGGGCCAGTATGGCGAGACCGATGGCGATGGCGATGGATAAGGCGAAAAGGATTGGGGAGTAATAAATGACGGCGTCCAACCGCATGGCCGCCATGCCCGAATAATGCATAGCACCGATTCCGCCCCCCATAAGGGCCCCGCCCAGCCCCAATTTGAAGCCGGATACATGGGCGCGGCTGATTACGGATAAACCCACGGCGCTGGCCAAGATGCCCGGCACCATGGAGGCGAGCGTGACGAGGGGATCGTAGGAAATGCCGCACGGCAAACTGAAGGCGAGCATGCCGATGAAATGCATGGCCCACACCCCGCCGCCCATGGCCAGGGAACCGGGGGCGAGCCAAATCGCTTTTTTCGCAAAAGAGGGGGCGTGGGTAATCCGGCCGGACAGCTGAAGCGCCATGAAGGAGGCAAACATGGCGGTCAAAACGGAAACGGTCACCAAAAAGGGGTCGTAGGTTCCCAAATAGGCAATGGATGAATTTTGGTCTGGCGTTAAAAACTGGAAATACGACGTCATTACGTTGTGTGGCGCGAAACAGCACAGTGGGGTGTTTCAGCCATCCGTAGGGGGCCTAAACATAAATATTATAAAACACTATGACGCCTCGACGGGTGCGGCAAGGGATGTTTTTAAAGGGTTAGTTAAGTCATCGATGGCGCACCATATGGCTTCGCCCGGAAACCCGCCGCGAAAACGCCACACGGTGGCGGCCTCTGGGGTTCCGGGTTGAGGTAGCGCGATGAGTGAACTCGACGTGGTGGCAAAACCGGTTTTCGTTTGGATGAGCATTGCGCTTTCGGGAGCACCATCCGGTGCGGTTTGAGGGCACTCAAGAAGGTCCTGCCAGCTTTGCCAGTCTCCCGTATCGGGATCTGGCGGGGGTGTCGACTTGAATTTCGGGCGGTAATGGCGCTGACGGGCGGAACCTGCGTCGTCGTTGAGGTCGTGCGCCGTGAGCATGGACAAGCCCTCGCCTATAGATGCGACCTGAACGCGGCGTTCACCGGCGCGCGCGGCGATCCAAAAGGCTTCGCGGGCGTCGGCGATCAGCATGTTGAAGGGCCGGTACGCCGCCGGGTCCAGGTGCGCCAAGGCCTCCGCCGCCGTGCAAGCTTCGGCGTGATCCAGGGCTTCCAAGGGCAGTTCACCGCGTGAGCGCTTGTCCGGCGCGGGCCCCAGTGTGGCGGGACGGTTGAGGACGCCTGCCACCACGCCGTAATCGTTCACGCCCAGCCAGGTGCCGCCGCCCAGTTCGTCAAGCCCGGCGGTGACGTCTTCGCGGTCCGGCCAATGACGCGCGGGCGCGCGCCAAGGGCGGTCGCGATTTTCATCGCGGTTTGCGCCCAAAATTAAGGGCCAGGAATGGTTCGGGCGGCGGAGAATCACAATGGTGCACATAAACCTGAGTGTATAACCGTTTTTCGATTAAAAAACCCTTTCCCTTCGCCATGCGAGGTGGCACATTGCGCGCGATTTATTACGGATGCAGTTGCACTTTGGGGCTACGCTTCGTACATTTAAGAGAGGGCTTCTTTCCGCAAGAAAGTATGCGCCCTCATACCGGTGCCACGCTACTAAAGGAACACGGTTGCATGTCTGACAGCTTTCATGACCGCGAGATGAGCTTCGAAGCCAAGAACAAGATGGACCAGGAAATTCAGTTTAAGGCTGAATCCCGGCGCAATAGGCTTCTTGGCCAGTGGGCTGCTGAAAAGATGGGGATGAGTGGCGCTGAAATCGACGCCTACGCCAAGACCGTTGTGCTCTCCGACTTGGAAGAGCCGGGCGTCGAAGACGTCATGCGCAAAGTCATGGGCGATTTCAAAAGCCGTGGCGTGGACATCAGCGAAGACGAAGTCCGCACGGAACTCGAACGCCTGATGGGCGTCGCAATCGAACAAGTCAAAAACGACTTCGAACCGCTGGGCTGCGATCACTGCTAAGTTCCCTTCGCCCCTACTGCCATGAATTATAAACCCCGGTAAGGTGGACCTTGCCGGGGTTTTGCGGTTTATGTCTGGGGGCGGCACAACCCAGAGAGAATATCATGAGCGCCGAGAAAGAATGCATCACGCCGGTGGGCTTTGCGAAATTGCAGGCTGAGTTGAACCAATTGTGGGAAGGCGAGCGTCCCGAAGTGGTGCGCACCGTGCATTGGGCGGCGAGCAATGGCGACCGTTCGGAAAACGGCGACTACATTTACGGCAAGAAGCGCCTACGCCAAATCGACAGCCGCGTGCGCTATTTGCGCAAGCGCCTGGAAAGCCTGAGCATCGTCGACCCTTGCTTCCAAATCGATCGCGACCGGGTGCATTTTGGCGCGACGGTCCGTTATGAGCGCGAAAATGGCGCGGTGCAAACCGTCACCATCGTCGGCAGCGACGAAACCGAACCCAGCGAAGGGCGCATCAGCCAGGACTCGCCCATCGGGCGCGCCTTGATGGAAAAAACATGTGGTAATCTGGTCAACGTGCAGACGCCTGGTGGTGAAGATGAGCTTGAGGTGTTGAGCATTTCCTATCCCGAACGGCCTTGAGCATCTGCATCTGCCTGCATTTTGAGCAGAACCGTCTTCGAAATCTCCCCTTCGGTCATTAGAAGCCCGGAAATCCGCAATTTTAGGGGTTGGCATTCATCTTGCTAATATGATCTCCGACGTTAAAGGTGAAGTTGGGGCAAATGACAGGCGATCTCAAGATTTTGGTGATCGATGAAGATCCGGTGCGCGCGGCCATCCTCAAGGAGGGACTGAGCGATGGCGGACATCTGCGCGTGGAATGGATTGCCGATACCTCCAACCTGTACACGCGTATTTCTGCGCTGGACCCGGACGTGGTGCTGATCGATCTGGAAAATCCCAATCGCGACGTGCTGGAGCAGATGTTTCAAGTGAGCCGGGAAGTCAAACGCCCTATCGCCATGTTCGTCGATCAATCCGACACCGCCATGATCACGGCGTCGGTCGATGCGGGCGTCAGCGCTTATATCGTCGATGGTCTGAAGAAAGAGCGCATTAAGCCGATTTTGGATATGACCATCAGTCGCTTCAACGCTTTTTCACGTTTGCAGCGTGAACTCGACGACACCAAAACCCAATTGGAAGAGCGCAAGATCATTGATCGGGCCAAGGGGGTATTGATGCGGCAAAAAGGTCTTGGAGAGGACGAGGCTTATGCGTTGCTGAGGCGCAATGCGATGAACCAAAAGAAAAAAATATCTGAAATAGCCGCCAGTGTTGTGACGGCGGCGGATTTGTTGGGTTGAGGAAGATGATCATGAGCGACACCGACAGCCTCAAAATCGTTCGCGCTGGGTTTATTCCCTTGGTGGACTGCGCCGTTTTGGTCGCGGCGCGCGAAAAGGGCTTCGCGGCGGCGCATGGCCTGGACCTGCAGCTGTTTAAAGAAGTGTCGTGGGCCAACATTCGCGACCGCGTCAACGTCGGGCAATTCGATGTGGCGCACATGTTGGCCGGTATGCCCATTGCGGCGAGTCTTGGTGTCGCGCACATCAAGGTTCCGACGGTCGCGCCGATGGCGCTGGGCGCTGGCGGCAACGCCATCACGGTGAGCCACACCTTATATAAGGAACTGAGCGAAACCGGTTTGGATTTGAGCCAGCCCTTGAATGCGGCGCAAGCGCTGCGTCAGATTGTCGATAAGAGGCGCGGTGGAAATAATGAGCCCTTGTCGTTCGGCCAAGTGTTTCCGTTTTCCTGCCACAATTACCAACTGCGCTATTGGATGGCGGCGGCGGGTATTGATCCTGAGCGTGATGTGCGTCTGGTGGTGATTCCCCCGCCTTACATGGTCAAAAGCCTGGAGGCCGGACAGGTTGACGGGTTTTGTGTGGGTGAGCCGTGGAACACGCAGGCGGCCGAGCAAGGGGTCGGCGTGATCTTGGCGCAGACCTCCACCTTTTGGCCGTTTGGCCCGGAAAAAGTCCTCGGCCTTCAGCAAAGTTGGGCGGAACAAAACCCCGATATCTTAAAGGCGTTGCTCCAATCCCTTGATCAAGCGGCGCGATGGGCCGACGACCCGGCCCATCGGAGCGAGTTGGCGGGGCTCTTGGCGCGACCGCAATACCTGGACGTCTCTGAAGACGTGGTGTTGGCGGCGCTTCAAGGGGATATGCGCTTTCACGAAAGCGACGCAGTGCGCGCCGAATGTGAAAATGCATTGTGGCTTTATGCGCAGATGGTGCGCTGGGGTCAGACGCCCCTCTCGCGCGATGCGGAGCAGGTGGCGTGCCATACGTATCGACCGGACCTCCTCGCCGAGGCCCTGGGAAATATAGCCCAGGAAGGGACGTTTAAGGATGTGCCGCTCTTGGATGGCGTGGTTTTCGATGCCGCCGACGTGCCGGGCTATATCGCGTCCCTGACCATCAAGAATTGATCAAAAAATAGACAGTGTTTATTAAATAAGCATAATATGCATAAACAATAGGCATAAATAGCAGGGTGAGCCACAACAAACGAGCCCAGTGCACTCTAATTTTGAGCAAATTCAAAGGATTAAAGCGCGTTTAGGCAACTGGCACGCATCTTGTAATAGAAAGTTTGCAATCCGGCGTTGAAGCCGGGTCTCAATTCAATTCTCACCCAGCGCAGGGTGAAAGCTGCAACGTCGCAGATTCCAGGACCGGTCGGTCCAGGTGTCTTTGCGGCGTTTTTTTGTTTATTTGACGCAAGCTATTTGTGGCGAGAAGGAGAATACAAAATGAGCAACACGCGAACGCCAAAGCGTTCCTTGAAGCATGTGACCCGGCGGGTCGTATTTCGTCAGGCCGCGCTGGGTCTGGGGACGCTTGCCTTGGGCATGGGCCTGATGGCCATGCCGCTTCGCGCCGAGCCGTTGGAGGTCGAAAAGGAAGAGTTGAAATTCGGCTTTATCAAACTCACCGATATGGCCCCGCTGGCGGTTGCTTACGAACAGGGCTTTTTCGAGGATGAGGGCCTTTACGTGACGCTGGAACCGCAAGCCAACTGGAAGGTCTTGCTGGATCGCGTCATCACCGGCGAGTTGGACGGTGCGCACATGCTGGCCGGTCAGCCGCTCGGCGCGACCATCGGCTTCGGCACCCAGGCGCACATTATCACCGCGTTCTCCATGGATTTGAACGGCAACGCCATTACGGTCTCCAACGACATTTGGGACCAAATGAAACCGCACGTGCCCAAAGGTGCCGACGGCAAGCCGGTGCACCCGATCAAAGCCGATGCGCTCAAGCCGGTGGTCGACAAGTTCCGCGAAGAGGGCAAGCCGTTCAACATGGGCATGGTGTTCCCGGTTTCGACACATAACTACGAACTGCGCTATTGGTTGGCGGCGGGTGGCATTCACCCGGGTTATTACTCCAAGACCGATACCACAGGTCAAATCGGTGCGGATGCGTTGTTGTCGGTGACCCCGCCGCCGCAGATGCCGGCGACCATGGAAGCGGGCACCATCTATGGCTATTGCGTGGGTGAGCCGTGGAACCAACAGGCGGTGTTCAAGGGCATTGGCGTTCCCGTCGTGACGGATTACGAAATTTGGAAAAACAACCCTGAAAAAGTTTTCGGCGTCAGCAATGAATGGGCTAAGAAAAACCCCAAAACTCACCTCGCCGTGGTCAAGGCATTAATTCGCGCCGCGCAGTGGTTGGATGAAAACAACAACGCAAACCGGAAAAAGGCGGTCGAAATTCTCGCCCGCTCCGAATACGTCGGTGCCGATGCTGATGTCATCGCCAACTCCATGACCGGAACATTTGAATACGAAAAAGGCGACAAGCGCGATGTGCCCGACTTCAACGTGTTCTTCCGTCACTTCGCGACGTACCCGTATTATTCCGACGCCATCTGGTACCTGACCCAGATGCGCCGCTGGGGTCAGATCACCGAGCACAAGTCCGATGCTTGGTACAAGGAAACAGCCGCCAAAGTCTATCGCCCGGACATCTATCTCAAAGCCGCCAAGATGTTGGTCGATGAGGGCAAGGTGAAGAAAGAAGACTTCCCGTGGGATACCAACGGCTACCGCGCACCCCAGACGCACTTCATCGACAACCTCGTTTATGACGGTGCCAAGCCCAACGCATACCTGAGTAAATTTCCGATTGGGCTAAAAGGTACAGAGGTTGTGATCGGCAACGAAGTCACGGCCTCCAAGTAAGGAACGGGAGGGGGAAGGCTTGCGCCTTCTCCCCACCACCCAACGAGAAGGAATTGAGGAACCGCATAATGAACACCGCAACGACCGTCAACGCCGTGGATGCCAAAGAGGCTCTCAAGGCCGCCGAAAAAGCCAAACGCGGGGAACGTCTGCACACCCGTATCAACAAGGCGTCGAAATACCTCAACGTCGCCGGGCTTGGCTGGATCACGCCGATTTTGAAAATGATTGCGGGTGAAGACGTCAAGACACAAGGCAAGGAGCTGTGGCGTTTGCTGGGCGTTCCGGTCGCCGCGATCATGTTGTTTTTGTTGGTGTGGGCCGAGACCGCACCGATGGTCAAAACCTCATTAGGTGAAATTCCCGGTCCGGTTCAGGTCTGGGACCAGACGGTCAACCTATACAACGATCATGTACGCGAGCGCAAAAAAGAAGCCGCATTTTACGTTCGTCAGGACAAACGCAACGCCGCCAAGCTTGCCAAAAACCCAGACGCCAAGATTAAAATTCGTCAATATACCGGCAAGCCGACTTATATAGATCAGATTTTCACCAGTCTGCAAACCGTGTTCATGGGCTTTCTGATCGGGTCCGTCATTGCGGTGCCTCTCGGGGTGTTTTGCGGCTTATCGCCGACGGTCAACGCCGCGCTCAACCCGCTGATCCAGATTTTCAAGCCGGTATCGCCGTTGGCGTGGCTGCCGTTGGTGACCATGGTGGTGAGCGCGACGTACGTCAGTGAGAACCCGATGTTTGAAAAAGCGTTCGTGACCTCAGCCGTCACGGTGACGCTGTGCTCGCTGTGGCCGACGCTGATCAACACCGCCGTGGGCGTCGCATCCATCGACAAAGATCTGATGAATGTCGGGCGCGTACTGCGCTTGAAATGGGACACCACGCTGACCAAGTTGGTGCTGCCCAGCTCCTTGCCTTATATCTTCACCGGTCTGCGTCTTTCGTTGGGTGTGGGCTGGATGGTCTTGATCGCCGCTGAAATGCTGGCGCAAAACCCAGGTCTCGGCAAATTCGTGTGGGATGAATTTCAAAACGGCTCGTCACAGTCCTTGGCCAAAATCATGGTTGCCGTGTTCACCATCGGCATCATCGGCTTTGCATTGGACCGCGTGATGTCCGCGATGCAGGCGATGTTCACCCATGGCGAAGTGCGTTGAGGCCGGGAACGGAAGGAATCTAACCATGGCACCGATCTTGGAACTGAAAAACGTCACCAAAAGTTTCGGTCAGGGACAGCACAAGACGGCTGTTCTGGGCGGCATCGACCTTGCCATTGAGGAGGGGGAATTCGTCGCCATCGTCGGATTCTCCGGGTCAGGCAAGACCACGTTGATCAATCTCATCGCGGGTCTGGAAATGGCCGACCGGGGTGAGGTTCTGTTGAAGGGCAAACCTGTCAAGGGCCCCGGCCCGGATCGTGGTCTGGTGTTTCAAAGTTATTCGTTGTTTCCGTGGTTGACGGTCCTGGACAACATTAAGCTGGCCGTTGAGAGCGTGTTTTCGGATTTGAGCAAAGCCGATCGCTTGGACAAGGCGCACCATTACATCGATATGGTGGGGCTCGGCCACGCGGCTGACCGCCGTCCGGCGGAACTGTCCGGCGGAATGCGCCAACGTGTCTCTGTCGCGCGCGCGCTGGCGATGAATCCGGATATCTTATTGCTGGACGAACCGCTCTCCGCGCTTGACGCCCTGACCCGCGCCAAACTGCAAGACGAGATCGAACAAATTTGGTCGCAAGATAAAAAGACGGTGATCTTGATCACCAACGATGTGGACGAAGCGCTGTTGCTGGCCGATCGCATCATCCCGCTCAACCCCGGTCCCGACGCCACGCTGGGGCCGGATTTCAAGGTCGATTTGGCGCGCCCGCGCGAACGCACGGCGATGAACTCCAACGCAACGTTCAAAAAACTGCGCACCGACATCACCAAGTATTTGATGGACGTCGGCGCCGCCGCCCAGAGTGCGGTCGGCGACGAAGGGCAACTGCCCAACGTCACCCCGGTGTTCCCCGAATCCAAGAAACCGCCTAAAGCGTTCCGCGATGCGATGAAGAGCCATCACGAAGACCGCTATCTTGAGTTCTTCAATCTCAAGAAGGTCTACCCCACGCCCAAGGGACCGCTCACCGTGGTGGACGGGTTCGAGACCATTCTCAAGAAAGGTGAGTTCATTTCGCTGATCGGTCATTCGGGCTGCGGCAAGTCCACGGTGCTGTCCATGGCGGCGGGGCTCAATTCCATCTCTGACGGCGGCATCGTGTTGGACGGCCATGAAGTTTCCGGTGCAAACCCCGAGCGTGCGGTGGTGTTTCAGGCACCCAACCTCTACACCTGGCTGACGGCCAAGGAAAACGTGATGCTGGGGGTGGAACGCGTATTCCCGCACGTGACCAAGGCGGAGCGTAGCGACATCGTCGAATATTACCTGTCCCGCGTGGGTCTCAAGGACGCCATGAACAAGCCGACCGCCGACATGTCCAACGGCATGAAGCAGCGTGTCGGTATCGCGCGCGCCTTTGCGCTGTCGCCTAAGCTTTTGTTGCTCGATGAGCCGTTCGGCATGCTCGACAGCCTGACGCGTTGGGAATTGCAAGAAGTTCTGATGGAAGTCTGGGACCGCACCAAGGTCACCACGGTGTGCGTCACCCACGACGTCGATGAGGCGATTTTGTTGGCGGACCGCGTGGTGATGATGACCAACGGGCCGCATGCGCGCATCGGCAAAGTCATGGACGTCGATCTACCGCGCCCGCGCACCCGCAAGGCGCTGCTGGAACACCCCAAATACTACGAATTGCGTGAGCAACTGCTCGGCTTCCTGGAAGAGTACGAGCATGGACACCAAGGTAAGTCGGAGACGAAACCCGACATCGACAAAACGGCGGCAAAGGCTGTCGCTTAACCTCCGGAAAATGAGTGTGGAGACTGATAATGACACCCGAACAAAAAGAATTGGTTCAAAACTCTTTCGCCAAAGTCGCGCCCATCGCCGAACAAGCCGCCGAGATGTTCTATGGCCGTCTGTTTGAATTGGACCCGGCGTTGAAGCCGTTGTTCAAGGGCGACATGAGCGAGCAAGGTCGCAAACTCATGTCCACGTTGGGCATCGCTGTGGGCAGCCTCGATAACCTCGATGGACTGATTCCGGTTTTGCAAAATCTTGGCCGCGGCCATGTCGCTTACGGCGTCAAGGATGAGCATTACGACACGGTTGGCGCGGCGTTGCTTTGGACCTTGGAACAAGGGCTGGGCGATGGCTTTACGCCGGACGTGAAGGACGCCTGGGCCGAGGTCTACACCATCGTCTCGACCGTCATGAAAGAAGCCGCCGCAGACGTTCAAGCAGCCTAACCAAAAATAGCTGTAACGCGGGTCCGCTAGGAGAATATAAAAAATGAAACAGAAACTGATCGTCGTCGGCAACGGCATGGCCGGGATGCGCACCGTCGAGGAACTTCTCGATCTGGCGCCCGACATGTATGACATCACGGTGATCGGCGCGGAGCCGCACGGCAACTACAACCGCATCCTGCTGTCCCCGGTGTTGGCCGGCGAAAAGACCATCGATGACATCATGATCAATGATCGTGCGTGGTATGACGAGAACGCCATCACGCTGCACACCGGTGCCAAGGTGACGCAAATCGAACGCGGTTCGCGCCGCGTGTTGACCGACGACGGCCAAGCTTTTGAATACGACCGCTTGCTGCTGGCGACGGGTTCGGATCCGTTTATCTTGCCAGTACCCGGCAACGACCTGCCCGGCGTAATCGGCTTTCGCGATATCCACGACGTCGATGCGATGATCGATGCCGCCGCTCAATATAAAAAGGCGGTGGTGATCGGTGGCGGCCTGTTGGGACTTGAAGCCGCCAATGGCCTGATGAAGCAGGGCATGGACGTTACCGTCGTACATCTGATGGACACCTTGATGGAGCGCCAACTCGACGCAACCGCCGGCGCGATGCTGCGCGCCAACCTGGAAGACCGGGGCCTGAAATTCGCCATGCCCGTCTCGACCGAGGCCATACTGGGCACGGATCGCGTCACCGGCCTGCGCTTGAAGGGCGGCACCGAATTGGAAGCCGATTTGGTGGTGATGGCCGTGGGCATCCGCCCCAACGTCGCCTTGGCTGAGGATTGCCGCCTGCATTTTGAACGCGGCATTGTCGTCGACGACACCATGTTGACCTTCGATCCTTCGATCTATGCGGTGGGCGAATGCGTGCAACACCGGGGCCAGGCATACGGCTTGGTGGCGCCGCTGTTCGAACAGGCTAGGGTCTGCGCGAATCATTTGGCGCAAAGGGGCCATATCGTATACAGAGGCTCTGTCACCTCGACCAAGTTGAAGGTTACGGGGATCGATCTGTTCTCTGCGGGCGACTTCATCGGCGACGACACCACCGAAGAGATCGTGTTCAACGATATCGCCCATGGCACCTATAAAAAACTGGTGTTGAAAGACGACAAGATTGTCGGTGCGGTCTTGTACGGCGATACCGTGGATGGGGCTTGGTATTTTCAGTTGATGCGCGACGGCACCGACACCACGGACATCCGCAGTCATCTGCTGTTCGGTCAAAGCCACCTGGGCGATTCCGGCCATGGCGGTCAAAACATGGCCGCCGCCTTGCCTGACGACGCGGAGGTGTGCGGTTGTAACGGTGTGTGCAAGGGTGACATCGTCGCCGCGATCACGGACAAGAACCTATTCACTTTGGAAGACGTGCGCGCCCACACCAAGGCGTCGTCGTCGTGCGGGTCGTGCACCGGCCTGGTGGAACAAATCATGGCGTCCACCTTGGGCGGCGATTATTCCAAAACCGACAAGGAAAAACCGGTTTGCGGCTGCACCGACTTCACCCATGACGAAGCCCGCGCCGCCATCGCCAAGAATCAATTCAAGACCATTCATGACGCCATGGCGTTCATGGAGTGGCGCAGCTCCGACGGTTGTCCGACCTGTCGTCCGGCGCTGAATTATTATCTGTTGTGCGCGTGGCCTGAAATTTATGCGGACGACGGCCGCTCGCGCTTCATCAACGAACGCGCCCACGGCAACATCCAAAAAAACGGCACCTATTCGGTGGTGCCGCGCATGTGGGGCGGCATCACCACGCCGGATGAATTGCGTGCCATCGCCGACGTGGCGGACAAGTTCGAGATTCCCACCGTCAAGGTCACCGGCGCTCAGCGCATCGACCTGTTCGGGGTTGCAAAAGAACAACTGCCCGCCGTTTGGGAAGACCTCAACAATGCGGGCATGGTGTCCGGTCATGCATATGGCAAGGCCTTGCGGACGGTGAAAACCTGTGCCGGATCGCAATGGTGTCGTTTCGGCACCCAGGATGCAATCCAGCTCGGCATAGATCTGGAACGCATGACCTGGGGTTCGTGGACGCCTCATAAATATAAGATGGCGGTATCAGGCTGTCCGCGCAATTGCGCCGAGGCGACGATCAAGGACTTCGGCGTCGTCGCGGTCGACAGCGGCTTTGAGCTGCACGTCGGCGGCAATGGCGGCATCAAGGTGCGCATCACCGACTTGCTGTGCAAGGTGGATACCGAACAAGAGGTGATGGAATACGCAGCCGCGTTTATGCAGCTCTACCGCGAGGAAGCCCGTTACCTGGAGCGCGCCGCGCCGTGGGTGGAACGGGTCGGCCTTGGCCACGTCAAGGAAAAGATCATCGAAGATGCGGAAAACCGCAAGCAGCTACGTGATCGTTTTCTGCACGCCCAATCGTTCGCCCAGAAAGATCCGTGGGACGACAATCGTTCGACCCCGGCTAAGCTGGCTGAATTTACCCCTTTGACCAAAGTAGGCTGAACCATGAGCGACTGGATTGAAATTGGAACCCTTGACGACATTCCGAAACAGGGTTCGCGTATCGTCAAAAATGCGGACGGAGACATCGCCGTGTTCCGTACCGAGGATGACCAAATTTTCGCCATGCATGACAGTTGCCCGCACAAGGGCGGTCCCCTGTCGCAAGGGATCGTTTATGGCCACCGCGTTGCCTGCCCGCTGCACAATTGGTCGATCGAATTGGAAAGCGGTGAAGCCGTGGCCCCAGACGAAGGCCGAGTGGCGTGTTTCCCCATACGCGTCGAAGACGGCAAGGTGTTTTTGTCTCTGAAGACGTCTGCGACCAACAAGGCGTGCGCCTAAACTTCACAAGGAGCCTTCCCCATGCTTTTCGGCCGAGATAAAAAAAACCCGATTAAGATCGCCGATAAAAAAGTCACCGAATGGAAAGCTTCGGTTTGTGGATATTGCTCTACGGGCTGTTCCATCGAAGTGGGGCTGAATGCCGATGGCGTTCCGGTATCATCGCGCGGCGCGGCCGATGCGGATGTCAACCGGGGCAAACTGTGCATCAAAGGTATTTTTGAGCACGAGCTGTTTACCTCTGCTGGGCGCGGCACGCAACCGTTGCTGCGCAACGATACGTTTGACGATTTTCAGGCGGTCGGTTGGGATGCGGCGCTGGACCATATGGGCGGGGAGATTAAGCGCATTCAGGCGGAACATGGCCGTGATGCCTTCGCCATCGTGTCCACCGGGCAGATCATGACCGAAGAATTTTATACGCTTGGCAAGCTTGCGCGCGGTGTCATCGGCACCAACAATTACGATGGCAACACCACCTTGTGCATGGCCTCTGCGGTGTCGGGCTACAAGCGTTCTTTCGGATCCGATGGACCGCCGGGGTGCTATGACGATTTTTCTCACACGGATTGCCTGTTGGCGTTCGGGTCGAATTTGCCCGAGCAGCACCCGATCATCTACTGGCGACTGAAGGAGGAAATGGAAAAGCGTAAATTTCCGCTCATCGTCGTCGATCCTCGCGTGACCATGTTCGCCCAGTTCGCCGACATGCATCTGCCCATCCGACCAGGCACCGATGTGGCGTTCCTCAACGCACTCGCCCATGTCATTCTCGACGAGGGGTTGGAGGACGAAGACTACCTGTTCAAAAACACCAGCCGGTCCAACGATTACGAAAAAGTTTTGGAAGATTTCGATCCCGTCACCGCCGCGCAAATTTGCGGCATCGACGAGGACACCATCCGCACGGTGGCGCGCCTTTACGCGAAAGCCGACGCCGCCATGAGCATCTGGACCATGGGCATCAACCAAAGTACTCACGGGTCCGATGGCGTTGTCGGCATCAACAACTTGAATTTGATCACCGGCAATGTCGGCATGCCGGGCGGTGGGGGGTTGTCGATCACCGGGCAGTGCAACGCCATGGGCACGCGCGAATGGTCGTCGTGTTCGGGTCTGCCGGGCTATCGGGCTCTTGAAAATCCCGATCACCGTAAGGAGATTGCGGACTTTTGGGGCATTGATGAGGATTTCTTCCCGCAAAAACGCGGTCTCACCCAGACCGATATTTTTCCAGCCATTGAAACCGGACGGATCAAGGGGCTGTGGCTGATTGCGACCAACCCCATGACGTCCATGCCCAACACGGCGCGCATCCGCAAGACGCTTGAGAAACTGGATTTTCTGGTGGTGCAGGACGCTTACCAAGATGTTGAAACGACACAGTACGCACATCTCTTTCTGCCTGCCGCCTTGTGGTCGGAAAAGGAAGGCTGTCTCACCAACACCGAGCGCCGTGTGAACTATATATCCAAGGTCACAAACCCACCCGGCGAAGCCAAACCCGACCACACGATATTCAGCGAATTGGCGACACGCTTCGACAACGGTTCCGTGATTAGGTTTCCCGAAACGACGTCGGAAATTTTCGATGAGATGCGCAAATTGTCCAAGGGACGCATGCTTGACATCTCCGGCATGTCGCACGATTTGATCCGGGACAGACGAGGCATCCAATGGCCGTTCCGCGAGGGTGATGAGCATGGCGCGCAGCGTCTGTACAGTGACGGTAAATTCCAACATGCGGATGGCAAGGCGCATTTGATTTCTCTGCCGTTTATCGACAACAACGAACGGCCTGACGAGGACTATCCGTTTTGGCTCAATACCGGGCGCGTGGTGGAGCATTTTCACACCCGCACCCGCACGGGCAAAATCGGTAATCTGAACAAGTTCTCTCCTACGCCGTACATGGAAATGAATCCCGATGTGGCGCGCGAAATGGGTATCGCGCAACAAAGCTACGTGCGGTTGGTGTCGCGGCGCGGCGATGCCGTGGTGCTGGCGCAGCTCACCGCGCGGGTGCCGCGCGACATGGTGTTCATTCCCTTTCATTTTCACGACTGTGTGAACCGCTTAACGCTTGGGCTGCTCGACCCGCATTCCCGTCAACCTGCGTATAAGCAGAGCGGTGTGCGCATTGAACCCGTGGACCAGAAAACCGCCGCGCGGCTCAACGCTGAATCGCGAACGTTCTAAGGGGCAAGCCTATGTTTAAAAGACGCAAAACAGAACCCGCTTACGCCGTGCTGCCTGATACCGGTGCCCAGTCTCACAATCGTTACGGCGCGCCCATCGACCTCACAGCCGAAAGCGGCCTGCCCCAAGGTCAAAGCCTCAACATCAACAACGATCCAGGCGTCGGCGACAATCCCAACCGCAACAAGCAGCACGGCTTTCACTTTAGCGCCGACAACTGTATCGGTTGCCATGCGTGCGAAGCGGCGTGCAGCGAAAAAAACGATCTGCCGCCGCACTTGGCGTTTCGCTCGGTCGGTTATGTCGAGGGCGGAAGCTGGCCCGATTACACGCGGGTCAACATTTCCATGGCGTGCAACCATTGCGACGACCCGGTGTGTTTGAAGGGCTGCCCGACGCGCGCCTACACCAAACACCCGGAATACGGCGCAGTCATTCAAGATCCCGACATTTGCTTTGGGTGCGGCTATTGCACTTGGGTGTGTCCTTACAACGCACCGCAGTTGGACCCGATGGCGGGGCATGTGCAAAAGTGCAACATGTGCGTGGATCGTTTGGAAGTGGGTTTGAAACCGGCATGCGTGTCGGCGTGCTTGGGCAACGCGCTCAACTTCGGCATTATCGAAAACACCCCCGAAGGCCGACAGCAAATCGAGACGCAAATCCCTGGATTTCCCGATCCCTCGATTACCCATCCCAATATACGGTTTCAACAGACCAAATCTCTTCCGCGCGATTTCACGCGCCCGGACTCCCAGCCGATCAAGTATCATCGCGATGATAACGCGCCGACATACAGCCCGGAAATGGATGGGGACAAATCCCAGGCTAAATCCTGGGGTCTGTCGCGGCTCAGTTCGCGGGAAAATCCGCTGGTCGTCTTCACTCTTATTACCCAGGCGGTGATCGGCGCGTTCGCCATCTTGTTCCTTGGCGCGCTTGCGGGCGTTGAGCCGTTGCGGGCTTTTGCTCAAACATGGGGATACGTGGGCGTGTTGACGGTTTTGTTGGGCTTGCAGGGCGGGGCGCTGTTTTTATCCTCGTTGCACCTGGGACGGCCGTGGCGGTTTTATCGCGGCTTCAACAACCTGCGTCATTCGCCATTGAGCCGCGAAGCGCTCGGCGTCGCAATGTTTTTTGCCTTTTTGGGAGGCCATTGGTTGATGACGCTTGTTCATCAAAGCGGTGTATTTTCAGGTTTCACGGGGGAAGCCGTCACGCTGGGCGCGCTGTCGGGTGCGCTCGCGGCCGTGTCCGGCGTGGTCGGCATTTACTTCATGACCCGTATTTACCGCATCAAAGCGCGCCCGTTCTGGAACCATTGGCAGGTCTCGGCCTCGTTCTTCGGCACCGCGTTGTCGCTGGGCGGCGTGCTTGCGGGGCTTGGCCTTGCAGCATGGGCCTTGGCAGCGGGCGGCCTTGGGCAAGGCGCTTTCGATGCGATTTTGTACGCCGTGGCGCTGGGGTTGGCCCTGGAAGGATTGGGACTGATTTACCATGCTCGCGATTTGAAGCGCGGCGGCGGCGAGGGGGCGGCATCCCTGCACGTTCAAACCACAGCGTTCGCAGGAGCTTACATCTTGCGCAATGCGTTGCTCGGCGTGAACCTGATCGCGGTTTTGGCTTTGTGGTCGATAAGTGCGAACGGGTGGAACGGTGCCGACTTGGGTGGGGCTGCCACCCTGGTTGTCGCGGCGTCCGTTTTGGCCATGGCCTTAATTGGGCGGTCGATGTTTTACGTGCTGGTGATCCCAACCACCATGCCTGGTGCGTTCTTTTGGAAGAACAAAGGCTTCGAGGAACACGCCCGTGAAACGGGTCTGGCCGAGATGCCGCAATGCGGCGTCGCCGTTAAGGCGCACTAAGCCAGCGCGCCGCCGCCGCCCCGGCGGTGCGTCCGGTGGCGAAACAGCCGCTGAGCAGATAGCCCCCTGTGGGCGCTTCCCAATCGAGCATTTCGCCCGCGCAAAAAACGCCGGGCAGGGCTTTGAGCATGTACCCGCCGTCGAGCGCGTCGAGCTTTATGCCACCGGCGCTGCTGATGGCCTCTTCCAGTGGGCGCGGACGCACCAAAGGAACCGGGAGCGCTTTGATGCCTGCTGCCAAGCGCGTCGGGTCGGCGAAATCTTCCGTCGATAAATATTCGCGCAGAAGGGCCGCTTTGATACCGGAAATGCGCACGTTGCGTTTGAGGTGCGTCGCCATCGACTTTTTGCCGCGCGGTCGGCTGAGCGCTTCCTTCAGCTCAGTGAGGCTGCGGCCGGGTGAAAGATCGATGTTGAGGATAGCCTTCCCATCTTGCTCAAGCGCATCGCGCAGCGGTGCGGACAAAGTATAAACCGGGCCGCCCTCAAGTCCGTTTTGCGTCACCACCGCATCGCCGGGCACGGTCTGACCCGCGAAGGACATGCGCACGGATTTGAGCGGTACGCCGACAAAGTGCTCTTTCAGGTGATCGCTCCAGCGCACGTCGAAACCGCAGTTGGCGGGGCGCAGTGGGGCGATCTCGACGCCTTTGTCTTGCAGCGACCCGATCCATGAGCCGTTTGATCCCAGCTTGGGCCAACTGCCGCCGCCGAGCGCCAGGACGGTCGCGTCCGCGCGCACCGTCACCTCACCGTTTGGTGTGTCGAAACGCAGCGCATCGCCATCTTCATTTTGGGCCCAGCCGCTCCATGTATGGCGCACGTGGATGGTTGCGCCGCGCGCCCTCAGCCGGTGCAGCCATGCGCGCAGCAGTGGCGCGGCCTTGAAGTCCTTGGGAAACACCCGCCCGCTGGTGCCAACGAATGTCTCGACGCCCAGTTCAAACGACCACGTGCGGATGGAGCCCGGGCCAAAGTCGCTCAGCGCGGGCTCCAAGAATGCGCGCCCCGCGCCGAAACGGCTGAGAAACGCCTCGAAGCCTTCACTATGGGTCAGGTTCAGCCCACTTTTGCCCGCCATCAGGAACTTGCGGCCCAGAGACGGCATGGCGTCGAAGATGTGGACATGTGCGCTTTGCCCACCTTGCTCAACGTGCTCAAGGAGGGCTTCTGCCGCCATCAAACCGGCGGGGCCGCCGCCGACAATGGCAAACTGCACGTGGTGCGGCGTTTCCTTCATGGGTTTTTTCATGGGCTGAGGTGTAACACGCATTTGCCGGTGCGCAAACGGGTGAGGTGCGCAAACGGGTGAGGTTCACAGTTCACCGCTCCGCGGCGTCCATGTACTGAAACCTTACGAGCACAAATTCTTACGACCATAGGGGCATGCATTGAAAAGCTTTAAATCCGAATGGCGCGACATCGCGCGTTTGGCCGGACCGTTAAAACCCGGTGACCCTGCCCTTAAGCTCACGCCCAATTTAACGTCCGATATCGGCAAGCTGTTGATCTTGGGCGATCAATACGACCAGCTCAGGCAAGGTATGACGACGGCGACGAACCCCGATGCCGCCCTTGAGCTTGCGCGCCGCGCGGGACTTTGTGAAAAAGCGATCCAGAACTTAGGGCAACCGCTGTTGCTCGCCATGAACACTCAGATCGCCGCGAACGCAAGCGTGCGACCGCCGGGGCCTTTGGAAATTCAGCCGGTGGCGTATCGGAATGCCCAAAGCGTAAACGCCATACTCAACCCGCTCTACACGGCGTTGGGATCATTGCTCGGCGCCATCAATATCGATTGGATCACCAATCAACCCCCAGTGTCTCTGCCCGTTGAGGTGCCGCACTCGGGGGCTTATTTGATCAGTGAAGATCTGCGCAATGCGCCAGCGGCGCTGGCCCCCTATTTCAAAGGGTTGACGGGGGTGCGCCTTAAAGTCGGCGACGGGCCCAATTTCGGCAATCAAAGCACAACGTTCGCCCTGATTGAAAATTTGCGACGGCTCGGCTACACCGGGAAAATCGACGTTTTGGTCAATGATCAGGCCCCCGGCTTCGATCAACAGATCACATCCATTCTGACGTTCGGTTTTTCGGCCTCGGCGACGCAGGTGCAACAGCTCGAACAAGGGGGTGTTCCCAATTCTCTCGATGCAACATTGACGGCCTTCGCCCATGATGCGCGCGGGGCGTTGGAAAATTTCACCAGTCTCGCCGGACAGGCCACGTGGACGCCGAACACATGGGTCGCCGTGAGCAACTCCAAGGTCACGATGAACGCAACGGCGATCATGGATCCGGGTGGAGCGGAAGGCTTCTATCCAACCGACACCACCGAATTGGGGGAAACGTTTCAGGGGTTGAGCAACTTGCTCACCTCACACAACACCATAAAAGGTGCCGGAAAAACGGTCGCCGGAACCAGTCTGCCCCAACAGCACAATTGCACCGCCGTGCTGACGGTGAACTGGACCTACCGCCAAGGCCGGTCTTCTAGCAACTTGGATCGAATTAAAGCCTTCAATTTGTTTTACGATCAGATACCGAACGTCAATTGGATCACAGGCACGACATTTTCGAGCGGGAGCACCACCGATGTGAAGCTGATCGGCTTGGTGGGCGCGGACGATGGCGCCAAGGACGCCAAAACCGTAAACCATCTGCGTAGCGACGTCCTGAAGTGTGGCTGTTTGGCGGTGTTGCAGCCCTACAAATTCAATCCGCTCAACCGCTTTGTGTCGTTTCCCTCCTCCACCACGCGGTTTTCCATTCTATCGTTGGATCAAGTGCAAAAGAAAAGCCCACAAGCACCGTGGTTGTTCAGTCCGGCCGCGTTTCGCGTACCCGCCATTGCGCCAAACGCGTATGGCGACATATTGGCGCGCTACAAAGGTCGTATTCCCGATCCTCTCATGGACAGCCTGACGCGGGTGGCGAGCTTGATGCAGAGCAAGACGATCGGCTTGATGATGATTTATGGACTGCACCAGGCGTATCATGGCGAACAAGCGCAGGTGATGGATGTCGTCAGTCTTGGATTGTTGAAGGCTTTGCAGACGGGAAGTCCAAAAGGCGTCGCGATCATTGTCGTTCACAAGGGCAACCTTGCGACCATTTTGTCGCCCAGCCTTTTACAGCGTAGCGATGTGTCGCTTCAGCGCCTGGACGATGACACGACTCCCCAAAAATTGACGGCATTGAGCCAAGTCACCGAGCCTCAATTGCTGATTTTGCACAGCGGTGCGTTGCCCAATCCGCTGTTTCAGGCGCTGTGCCAGGAAAGCACTTGGCCCATCGTGATCGAAGGTGCGAACACGACCAACATGGCGCTGGACTTGGGCATCCGGTCTCTTTCGGTCAACGTGTCGTCCACGCCCTATTTCGAGCCTACACAAGGCGCGTTATGGAACCTGGACTTGCTGGAACTGTATGACAGCACAACCCTGCGCAATGCGTGGCTGGCTTTGAACATGGCGACAGGGTTGATGGTGACGCCAAGCGATGGGGATGTGTCCGAGGAGGTCAACATCGCCGCAAAAGACTTGAGCGCCGTCGGTGACGCCCAAGTTTTGCTGCAAAACGCCACCAAGAGAGACGCTTTCATGGCATCCGTTTTGTCCGGTGGCCAGGGTGTCGCCACGTATGCGGCGGCACTGAAGGATATGATGGGCAACCCATTGCTGGATCAAACCGCGATAGCGTTGTTGAACCTGAAAGACGGCCCAACGTAAGGGTTTTGCATATTGGATCATCACGATTTCTTGAAAGGGGGGACAAATCCGGCGTCAAGGTGCTAGATACAGGCTCCTGATCCCTTTACGAGCTTCACGATGGCCAAGCGCAAGACTGCCTCCAACCAACTGTTCGCGTACCGCCCCTATTGGGCGCAGCGTTTCGGCACCGCGCCGTTCTTGCCCATGTCGCGCGCAGAGATGGACGATCTGGGCTGGGACAGCTGCGATATTATCTTGGTGACCGGCGACGCCTATGTGGATCACCCCAGTTTCGGCATGGCGATTATTGGCCGTTTGCTGGAAGCCCAAGGCTTTCGCGTCGGCATTATTTCTCAGCCCGATTGGTCGAGCGCCGATGCGTTCAAGGCCCTCGGCCCGCCCAATCTGTTTTGGGGCGTGACCGCAGGCAACATGGATTCCATGGTCAACCGCTACACGGCGGATAAAAAAATTCGTCACAACGACAGCTACACGCCAAACGACGAAGGCGGCAAGCGCCCGGACCGATCCGTGGTCGTGTATGCCCAGCGCTGCCGTGAAGCCTATAAAGGCGTGCCGGTGGTGATCGGCGGGATCGAGGCGTCTTTGCGCCGCATCGCGCACTACGATTATTGGTCGGACAAGGTGCGCCGTTCGGTACTGCCTGATAGCAAAGCCGACGTCTTGGTCTACGGCAACGCCGAACGCGCTATCGTCGATATCGCCCACCGGGTGGCGAAGGGCGAAGCGCCTAAAGACATGCACGACATTCGTGGCACTGCGCATATGACGGACGGTGCGCCCGATGGCTACACCGTCATCGACATGACCGATCTGGATTTGGACAATCCCCACGACAAAACCGATATGGACAAAACGGTGGTGCGCCTGCCGAGCTTTGAACAAGTCAGCGCCGATCCGGTATTGTACGCCCAGGCGTCGCGCGTGCTGCATCAAGAAAGCAACGCGGGCAACGCGCGTGCATTGATCCAACGTCACGGTAACCGCGACGTATGGCTGACCCAGCCGCCGATCCCGCTGAGCACGCCCGAAATGGACGGCGTTTACGGTCTGCCCTATGCCCGCGCGCCGCACCCCTGCTACGGCGATGCGCGCATCCCGGCATGGGAGATGATCCGTTTTTCCGTCAACATCATGCGCGGCTGTTTTGGCGGCTGTTCGTTCTGTTCAATCACCGAGCACGAAGGTCGGGTGATCCAAAACCGTTCCGAGGAATCTATCCTCAAGGAAATCGAAGACATTCGCGACAAGGTCGAAGGCTTCACCGGGCACATCTCCGACTTAGGCGGGCCGACCGCGAACATGTACCGGTTGGCGTGTAAGGACGATGAAATTCAAAAGGTCTGCCGCCGCCCGTCGTGCGTTTATCCCGACATCTGCAAAAACCTCGGAACCAATCACGATCCGCTGATCCACTTGTATCAAAAGGCCCGTGAGATCGAAGGTGTGAAGAAAATCCACATCGCGTCGGGCTTGCGCTACGACTTGGCGGTGAAAAGCCCGGCGTATGTGAAGGAACTGGTGACCCATCATGTCGGCGGCTATTTGAAGATTGCGCCCGAACACACCGAAGCGGGGCCGCTTTCGAAAATGATGAAGCCCGGCATCGGCACTTACGACCGCTTTAAGCAGATGTTCGACCAAGCGGCCAAGCAAGCGGGCAAGGAATATTACCTGATCCCGTACTTCATCGCCGCGCACCCCGGCACCACGGATGAGGATATGATGAATCTGGCGATTTGGCTCAAGCGCAACAAGCTGCGCGCCGATCAGGTGCAGACGTTCCTGCCGTCCCCGATGTCTTTGTCGGCAGCGATGTATTATTCTGAACGCAACCCGATCAAACCCATTCATCGCGAAGGCAGCGAGGTGGTGCGCACCGCCAAGGGGCTCAAGCAACGCCGCCTGCACAAAGCGTTCTTGCGCTATCACGACGCGGAAAACTGGCCGCTGTTGCGTGAAGCCTTGATCAAGATGGGCCGCGAAGACCTGATCGGCCCGTCCAAGAAGCATCTGGTCCCCGTTTGGCAGCCGAAAGGTACGGGTGGGCGTGATGGTGGGAATAAGGGCGCGAAGGCGTTCTACACGCAGCAAGCCGGTGAGGGCCGCCGTCCGGCAAAGTCGGGCAAACCATCCGATGGTCGCGGCAAGCCTTCGCGCAAAAGGCCGACCAAAAAACGCTAGCGCCGGTTGGCGCATCCTTTGCATCAACTATCCCGTGTAAGGACACGCACATGCGGGTGCGGTGATGCAAAGGGATTGAATCATGGATATCAACTCGGCGCTTGCGCCTCGGTATGTCGCTGCGGGACGCACCGATATCAATGCGCAGCACAAGCCGCCCGCGCTCGATCCGCATAAGGCTTCAAACCCGGAAAAAACGACGGAAATAAGCCTGATTGATGATATCCGCGAGAAGGGTTTTGTCACCTATACGCAAGAGATCAAAGAGAAAAAGAAAGAAGAGCTGCGCGCAAAAATTCTTGGCGAAATGGGACTTAGTGAAGATGCGTTGGCAAAAATGTCACCTGATCAACGCGCTGAAATCGAGAAAATGATCAACGCCGAAATCCTCAAACGCATGACCGCGGAAGACGAGCTCAAGCGCATGGGAAAGGGCCTACCCGGCGACCAGATGAGCATCGCACAAATCGATAGCGCCGGTGTCGGCCTGGGGCCTTTGTTGGCGCTTCAAGAAGCAGATCAACAAGGTGAGGGCAAATCCACCACATCCAATGAACGGGATGAAGATGCCGGGTAAAATTTGCCGGGCAGCCTGATTTAATCCCCTAAGACCACGCCTTCGCGCCGGGGGTCCGCACCGCCGATAAGGCCCTTGTCGTTCAAGACGATGGCGTGCAGACCGCTGTTGAGGTCGCGAATTTTGGTTTTGTGACCATAAGCGCCGAGTGCTTCAGCCAACGGCTCGGAACCGGGCCCGGTTTCAATGTCTACTGTGCCAAAGCGGTCCACGACATGAGGTTGGTTGATGGCGTCTTGCACGTTGAGATGCCAGTCCAGCACACCAATGATCGTTTGCACGACGTAACCGATAATCCGTGAACCGCCGGGCGAACCCACCACCATCTTCAAGTTTCCGTCCGGCCCATAAACCATGGTCGGCGACATGGACGAACGCGGGCGCTTGCCCGGCTCGACCCGGTTGGCGACGGGCTTTCCGTCCTTTTCGGGCTGGAAAGAAAAATCGGTGAGTTCGTTGTTGAGCAAAAACCCGCGCACCATCACCCGTGATCCGAAGCCGTTTTCAATGGTGGTGGTCAGCGAAACGGCGTTGCCGTGCCCGTCCACAATCGACATGTGAGAGGTGGAGGGAAACTCGATGGCGTTGTCCGGTGTGCGCGCCTCGGCTGCTTGCCACGGTGGAGTTCCGGCCTTGACGCGTGTTGCCGCACGGTTCGTGTCAATCAATGCGGCGCGGGATTTCAAGTACGCGGGGGCTAGCAGACCTTCGGGCATGGCGACGAAATCGCTGTCGGCCATGTACAGGCCACGGTCTGCAAACGCCAGACGGCTGGCCTCGGCGATCAGGTGGTAGCTCTGGGGGGAGGGTCGGGTTATATCGAAGTGAGCGAGCGTACCGAGAATTTGCCCCACCGTCAGCGCACCGGACGACGGCGGACCCATGCCGCAGACCTTGTTAGCGCGGTAAGTTGCACACACCGGGGCACGTTCGATGACGCGGTAATTTGCCAGATCCGTCTTGCTTAACAGGCCAGGGTTGTCCTTTGCGCTTCGCACGGTAGCGGCGATGTCGCGGGCGATTTCGCCTGTGTAGAAAACATCGGGCCCATGCTCCGCAATCAAGCGCAAGGTGTTTGCGTAGGCCGGGTTTTTGAGCAGCGTTCCGGCTTTGAGCGGCTCACCGTCGGCGTCGAAAAAATAGGCACGGGTGTCGGGATAGGTGGCGAGGCGCTTTTGGTCCTTGGCGATCAATTGAGCGAGGCGTGGGGAAACGATAAAGCCGTTTTCCGCCAGTTCGATGGCCGGTTGCAGCAGCACCCCCCAGTCCAACTTGCCATAGCGCCGGTGAGCCTCGTACATCAACTTCAAAGTACCCGGCGTGCCGACGGACCGCCCGCCCACCACGCCCTCAAAGAATTTCATCGGTGTACCATCGGGTTTGAGGAACAACTTGGGCGTTGCCGCCAAGGGGGCGGTTTCGCGTCCATCGAGGGACGTGAGGGTGCCGGACGCGTCGTCGTGATAGAGCATGAACGCGCCGCCGCCAAGCCCGCTGCTTTGCGGCTCCACCAGCCCCAAGACCATCTGCGTCGCGACCATCGCGTCCACGGCGCTGCCGCCGTTCTTCAGCGCCTCATAGCCCGCTTTAGCGGCCAAAGGATTGGCGGCGGCAATCATGAATTTTTGGGCGGTGACGCTGGTTTTGGCGACACGCCCAGTTGCGGCTTCGGGGGCGACATCTTGCGCCAGGGCGGGTGCCGAAAACGCAATCAGGGCTGCGACCCCGGCAATCCGTATCGTTGATTTCATCATTTTTCTACGCGCTCCCCTGGTTAAATCCTGATATTACAATTAGGGGGTTTATCAGGCATCGACAAGCTCACGCACATTAAAGTTTACCTCTCGGGTGGATTTATATATAACTATAAAATTAGTTTTATGTGGAGGTGGTGATTGTGTTCAGGCTGAATGCGTTTGTGTGGGCCATGTTTGCGATAACGATCAGCGGAACGGCTCATGCGGCTGAGCTGAAAATTCAGCATGTAACCGCCAACGTGTACGCCATCGTCGGCCCTCATGAACAGCGCAACGCGACCAACTTCGCCAACAACGCTACGTTTGGCGTGGTGGTGACGGGCGCGGGCGTGCTGCTGGTCGACCCAGGCGGCAGCTACAAGGGCGCGGCCCAGATCGACGCCATGATCAAAACCATCACCGACAAGCCGGTCAAAATCGTCATCAATTCCGGTGGTCAGGACCATCGTTGGCTCGGCAACGGCTACTTCAAGGAACGCGGCGCGCGGATCATCGCGTCCAAGGCCGCCGTCGAGGACCACAAAGCCCGCACCAACGATTACTTTTTCATGCTCACCAACTTGATCGGCAAGGACGCGCTGGCAGGGACCGAACCTGTCTACGCCGAGGAAACGTTCGAAAGCGAATTGAACCTGGATTTCGGTGGCCATCGCTTTGAAATTCGCCATGTCGGATCGGCGCACACGTTGGGCGATGCGTTTGTCTGGATGCCTGATACCGGTGTGATGTTCACGGGCGACATTGTTTATGTGGAACGCATGCTCGGCATCGGACCGGCGGGGGATACCGCCAGTTGGATCGATACGTTCGACGCCATGGCGGATTACAATCCAAAATATATCGTACCCGGTCACGGCCCGGTGACGGATCTGAGGCGCGCCACTGCGGAAACCTACGACTATCTGGTTTATCTGCGCACCATGATCGGACGGATCATTGAAAACGGCGGCTTGATCGAGGAAGGCGTGAACGTCAACCAGTCGATTTTCAGCCACTTGGCGGTGTCCGACCAAATCAGCAAACGCAACGCTCAGGACGTCTTCATGCAGATGGAGTTCGAGTAGGGTGTCACCCCGTTTAAATCTGATCGATGGGCGCGCGAACGCGGCGCAATCGCGCCACGCCGAAGACCGCGTAGAGGACAAAAGCAAGCGTCAAGGCGGCGACGATGAGCGGTGCCGTGTCCGCGAATGCGAGGGCGACGCCGGCCACGGCAGCAACCCCCGCACCCTCCAAAACAAGACGCCCCAATTCCTTGCGGTCGCTATAGACGTGTTGAAGCACGGACACCGGCGTCAAAATCAGAACCAAGGCCAAGACGGCCAGCAGCTTGTGATCGCCGAGCCCGATTTGAGGATGAATGCCATAGCCCAAAACGTTCGCCAGCATGGACATCCCGGCGTAGACGAACAGATGACCGTAGATGATGGCGTGACCCGCGCCGTGACTTTTGCCGATGACGATGGTTTCTATGGTGTCGAAATAGACCCACCACAACGCGGCGATCAACACGAAGCCCGCCAGACCCGCCGTGACCATGTCCAAATTCCACGACGACGCTTCCAAGGAAATGGACAGATTAACGATCGATTCCCCCAAAACGATGATGGCCAAAAGCGCAAAGCGTTCCGGCAGGTGGTGCGGTTCGACCGGAAGCGCCTTCAAGCGTGCGCGCCCCACCAGCGGAACGGCCAGATCGAAAGCGATGCCCGCGTACAGCACCACGTATTTCCAATTGCCGTCGAAAAACAACGACGACAAGCTGATCGACGTGCCGATACCGAACCCAATGGCGAGATATGCGCTCACCCGCCGACTTTTCGGGCACGTCCAGGCGGCGCGCACATACATCAACACCAAGGCGGCGCGAAACGCGGCGTAGGACAGCAAGAAACCCTGATAGTTGGGATCGAAATCGGGGTTGATGAAAACCGAAAGCGAAATCGCGCACAGCATTTGGAACAGCGTGAGGATGCGGTACACGGTTTCGCCGGTATCGAAGCGGTTGGCGAACAAGGTATGGCCCGTCCACGCCCACCACACGGGAATGATGATGAGGGTGAATTTGAGGTAGAAGCCCGCCGCGATGTGACCGTCGTGGGGATGGCCCAGGACGTGCGTGGCCTTGGCGATGGCGACGACGAAGATCAGGTCGAAAAACAGCTCCATCCAGGTCGCTTTGCGCGGTGTGTCGGATGTATGAGCGTGAGGCGCGTTCATGCAGATTGTCCCCGTGTTGATACAGTGCGAGCCCGTGCCGAGAGGATACCCGCAACGCGCCCTGATACCAGAATTATTATTGGCACAACGGTGCGTTCGTTTGCGGCCCTGGAAGTCATCAAACGGTCATGTCGTCCCAGTACAAACAGCCTTTCTTCAATTCGCTTTCCAGGTGAGCCTTCATGAGCACGGATATCCGCAATTATATTTTGGTGACGGCGGCGTATTGGGGGTTCACGCTCACCGACGGCGCGCTGCGCATGTTGGTGCTGTTGTACTTCTACTCCCTAGGTTACAGCCCGTTCGAAATTGCTTTGCTGTTCTTACTCTATGAATTTTTCGGCATCGTCACCAATTTGATCGGCGGCTGGATCGCCAGCCGTCTGGGCCTCAAGGTTACATTGTTCGCAGGTTTGGCGTTGCAGGTGCTGGCGTTGTCGATGCTGGCGTTGTTCGATGCCGACTGGCCGGTGTGGGCAGGGGTGAGTTACGTCATGGGCACGCAGGCGCTCTCAGGCATCGCCAAGGACCTCACCAAGATGAGCTCCAAGAGCGCGGTCAAGTGGCTGGTGCCGGGTGGCGAACAGGGCGCGTTGTTCAAATGGGTCGCGGTGCTGACGGGGTCCAAGAACGCGCTCAAGGGTTTGGGCTTCTTTTTGGGCGGCGTGTTGCTGGCCGCCTTTGGGTTCGCTGGGGCACTGGTCTTCATGGCGGGCGCTCTGGCGGTGGTGCTGGCGGCATCGGTGGTGCTGTTGCCGGGCCAGATCGGTCAAAGCACTACGAAGGTTAAGTTCAGGAACATCATGTCCAAAAGCCGTGACATGAATTATCTGTCCGCGGCGCGCCTGTTTCTGTTTTGCTCACGCGATGTCTGGTTCGTGGTGGGCCTGCCGCTGTTCTTGGCCGCGACGCTGGGGTGGGATCATGCAGAGGTCGGCGGTTACATGGCGGCCTGGGTGATCGCGTACGGTTTCGTGCAGGCGCTTGCGCCTAAGCTGCTCAGAAAGTCCGCGCCCGCGCCCGCTTTCGCGCCCGATGGCGCCCTAAGCCGACGGTGGATTTTGATTTTGCTGGCGGTGACGGTGGCCATCGCGGCGGCGGTGCGGGCGGACATTGAGCCGGGCTTGGTGGTGATCTTGGGCCTCGCGGTGTTCGGCTTCGTGTTTGCGGTGAATTCGGCGGTGCATTCTTATTTGGTGTTGGCCTACACAAAGGCCGAGCACGTCGCACTCAATGTCGGGTTTTATTACATGGCCAATGCGGTGGGGCGGTTGTTCGGCACCTTGCTTTCGGGTCTTGCGTACCAGTGGGGCGGGTTGGTGATGTGTTTGGGGCTTTCGGCGGTGTTTTTGCTGATGTCGTGGCTGTTCAGTCTGGCGCTGCCGGGGAACGCTCAACCTCAAGCGGCTTAAACGTATTGGCTTATACGTATTGACCGGCAGCGAAACCGGACGACCACGCCCATTGAAAATTGAAGCCGCCCAACTCACCCGTCACATCGACCACTTCGCCGATGAAGTAGAGCCCTGGCACGGCTTTCGCTTCCATGGTTTTGGACGACAGCTCGCGTGTGTCCACACCGCCGAGCGTCACCTCGGCGGTGCGGTAGCCTTCCGATCCCGACGGTGTGACGCGCCAGTCGTTGACGCCTTGGGCGACGCGGCGCAGCACCTTGTCGCCGGTTTCGCCAATGCGTCCCCGATTGCCATTCCTGGCGACGATCAACTTAGCCAGTCGTTTCGGCACAAGGGTCGCGATGACCGTTGCGACATCCTGTTTCGGATTGGTGTTTTTGGCGGCCTTGAGAACCTCGAACGCATCGACGCCGGGCACGAGATCAATGTGCAGTTCATCGCCGTCGTTCCAGTACGACGAAATTTGCAAGATTGCCGGGCCGCTTAGACCGCGATGGGTGAACAGCAAAGCCTCGCTAAACGCGGTTTTGTTGCACCGTACGCAGACGTTGAGAGCGATGCCGGAAAGCTCTTTGATCTGGTCAAGTAGCGATCCTTCGAACGTCAACGGCGCAAGGCCCGCGCGGGTCGCGACGACGCCAATGCCGAAACGCTTGGCGACATCGTAGCCGAACCCTGTGGCGCCGATTTTCGGGATCGATTTGCCGCCGGTGGCGATGACCAAGGACCGGCATGTGAGCGCACCCCGATCGGTTTGCAGCGAAAAGCCGTCGTCGGTCCGTTCGATGGCGGTGATGTGCGTGTTCATCTGAATGCGCGCGCCGTGCGATGTGCAGCGTTCCACCAACATGTCGATGATGTCGCTGGCCGACGCGTCGCAAAACAATTGACCGTGATCGCGTTCGTGGTAAGCGATGGCGCGCTCTTCGACCATTTTGATGAAATCGTGCTGGTTGAAACGTTTGAGCGCCGAGATGCAAAAACGCGGGTTTTGCGACACGTAGTTTTCCGCCGATGCATGAAGGTTGGTGAAATTACACCGCCCGCCGCCGGAGATGCGGATTTTTTCCCCGACCTTTTGGGCATGGTCGAGCACCATGACGTGACGCCCGCGCTGGGCGGCAGCACCCGCGCACATCAAACCGGCGGCGCCCGCGCCGATGATGAGGGTGTCAAAGTCTTGTATAGATATATTCATAACCCACTTCGAAAATCATTAAACAAAAATACGCTGAACTCAGAACGATCATCGCCATGACACAAATACAATGAAATTGTTAATGTCATGCCATGATATGGCAGAATTTTAGCTTCACAGGCAAGGCGGCGATCATGCTCCTTACCGCTTCGGTGCGGGTATGAACGATTACATCGCCAACCCGTCGACGTTGACGCCTTGTACGCCATGCTGTTGAAATGGGTGCCGAGAGCGGCGCATCGAGATGAGTGCACTCGAAACGCAAAAACACTGATTTTGGAGACGCCTGTTTTGGAAATGTCCGTGGACAAGATGAAATTGCCCGAAAAACTTGATGGTTTCGATTTGGTAGATGGACTGGAGCGCATGCTGGGCAGCCCGGACATCTATTTGAAATTCATGCTCAAGCTTGTCGAGGATCATGGCGACGACGCCCGCCTTGTGCGCGAAAGTTTGGCGAGTGGGGATCGCGATACCGCACACCGTCTGGCGCACACCACCAAGGGCGTGTCTGGCAATCTTTCGGCGCTCGATCTCTATGCGGCCGCGACCCAGTTGAGCGACGCGATCAAGCGTGGCGATGAAAACCTGGACGAGGACTTGGATACATTCGAGAGCGAACTGAACCGCGCCGTCGCGGCGATCCGTTCGCTGTGCAACGGCTAAGGGGCACGGCAGCCTTCAATATTTTGATCCTAAAACGTCATCTCCAAAAATTTGTAAGTTTTTAATCAAAAAAATGATAACCTGCCTTCACGGGTGCAGAAGCGCCCCAAAAGTGTCGAACAGAAGTGTTGACCGAAGGAAGGTGTTTTGGAAGGTCAATTTCCCTTTCAAGCAGGGCAAACCGGGCAAACCGAACACAGCGCAACCACCACCGTTCGAGTCCCATCGGGCGTAGGCAGCTTGGAGTTGCCGGGCGGTAGCGCTTTTTTGCGTGCGGATTTCGCACGTGAGGGGTTCGACCTGATTCTCGACGCCGGTTCGGATGGAACGGTCGTCGTCCCTGATTATTTTTTGCGCTTGTCGCCGCCGGACCTCGTGACCGGGGACGGCGCGGTTTTACCGCACCACATTGTGCGCACGTTGGCGGGGCCCATGACGCCGGGACAGGTGGCGCAAATCGGCCCTGCATCCGCAACGACCGTGGCCCAAGGTTCGCCCATCGGCACCGTCAGCGAAGCGCACGGTGCGGTTACGGTGCTGCACCCGGACGGCACGCCCGCGATGTTGCAGACCGGCGATCCCATTTTTCAAGGCGATGTGCTTGAGACCGGCTCGGACGGTTCGGTCAGTGTGATTTTCGTCGATGACACGGTGTTCTCGCTCGATGTCGATGGGCGCATGGTCATGGACGAAATGGTCTACGATCCCGGCACCCAAACCGGCGTTATGAACGCCATGGTGGTGCAAGGGGTGTTTTCGTTCGTCAGCGGCAAGGTGGCCAAAACTTCACCCGACGGCATGGTGGTCAACACACCGACCGCGACCATCGGCATCCGCGGGTCCACCGTGGTCGGCAATGCCGCTGCCGAAGGCGCGGAAAACAAGGTTGCGCTGGTGCGCGACGTGGACGGCAACGTCGGTGAAATTACGATTTCCAACGGTTTTGGGACGCTGGTGCTCAATCAGGCCGGGGCTTCGACCACAATTTTCAGCGCGAACGCCGCGCCAACCCCGCCGGTGGTTCTGTCGCAACAAGAAATTCAGCAAAGTTATGGCACCAGCTTGACGCGTCTGGTGAAAACCGTGGCCAAGCAAGCCGAACAACATGCCGAACAAGCCCAAGACAAAGCCGCCGCCGCTGACGCCGAGGCCGAGGCGGCAAAGGCCCAGGCCGACGATGCCAAGGCCGAGGCCGAGGCCGCTCAATCTGACGCCGACGCCGCCCAGGCCGAGGCGGAGGCCGCCATCGCCGAGGCCCAAGCCGCCGGGGATGAGGAAGCGCTGGCACAGGCCCAAGCCAAAGCCGCCGCCGCCGCCGAGGCCCAGGCCGCCGCCGAGGAGGCCGCTCAAGCCGCTGACGCCGCCGAGCAGCAAGCCGCCGCCGCCGCCGCCGAGGCCGCCCAGGCCGCCACCGAGGCGGAGCAAGCCGTCGCGTTCAAGACCATGGCGTCAACCGCGCTCACCGTACAGGTCGCCGCCGAAACCGCCGTTCAGCAGGATGCGGCAAACAAGGAAGCCGAGAAGGCCGATACGGCGGACAAAGCCGGTACCGTGACCAAAGCGGGGGAGCCGGGCGGAGATGGGCAGAATGGAGATGGGCAGGGCAATGGAGACGCGCCACCGCCAAATTCCGACCCGTTGCCCGAGCCTATACCCGACCCGTTGCCCGAACCGGAGCCACTGCCGCAGGTTCAACCGTTGACGCCGCCGTCAACGTTTGAACCTGAACCTGACGTTGTTGTGCAGCAAAATGAAACACCGTCGACCAACACGGTGCCGAGTGGGGTCAACGAAACCCTCGCCGATGTGGCGGAGGATTCCAACGCTTTAACGGGGTCCGTGCTCGGCACCGATCCGGACGGGCAGACGTTGACCTTTACGGCGGGCGACGCCACCAACGGCACGCTGAGCATGAGCAGCACCGGTCAGTATACCTTCACTCTGCCTGCGAACTACTACGGCCCGGCGTCGTTTACCTACACGGTGAGCGACGGCCAAAGCACCTCCACCCCCGCGACGGTGAGCGTCACGGTCACCCCGGTCAACGATGCGCCCACCATAACCAGTGTGAACATCCTGGCCGATGCGGCCGTCGGCTTCACCAGTGGGGCGGGAACCACTTTTGACGGCCTTGTCACCAATTCGTTTCAGGCCGGCGCCAGCAGTCTCGCCGACCTCGACAATGACGGCGACTTGGACATTGTGATGCTCGGCTACGATTCCGTCGCCGGAAGCGCCACCTCCAGCACGTATGTCGGCTTGAACGACGGGAGTGGGAACTTTACCTACAGCACCGCGATTTCCAACAACCTGTACATGGCCCGCATGGCCGTCGGGGATGTGAACGCCGACGGGATCGCCGATATCGTATTCGCCGAAAATAGCGCCACCGCGCAACCGATTTACTTTGGCGATGGGAACGGTGGATTTACCCAGTCGAGCCAAGTTCTCAGCACGACGGGTGGTACAATTGGGGCGAACAACGTCGCCCTTGCCGATTTCAACGGCGATGGCCTGGACGACATGTTCGTCAACATCGATGCGGGCATTAAGGTCTTTCTGAATGCCCAGAACGGTGACGCTTTTGGCACGTTCACGGATACGGGACAGTCGTTGACCTCAGCCAAGACCGCTCAAAGTTACCGTGGGCTCGCCGTCGGCGATGTCAACGGCGACGGCTATATCGATGCCGTCACCGGCAGTTGGGGCGAGAGCATGGACATCTGGATCAACGATGGCACCGGCACGTTCTCCAACACCGGAGTTGTCGGCACCGGTCGGTTGAGTGCTGCTGAAAACGGTGTGAGCGGGGCCACCAACGGCGTCGACATGGGCGATCTGGACGGTGACGGCGATCTGGATATCTTCGCCTTCAATCGCTATATCGGCAACAAGGTTTTTCTTAATGACGGAACCGGAAACTTTACCGAAACGCAGTCCATTGGATTGGTTGCCAACGGTTGGGACACACGCCAGAACGGCGAGTTAACCGACATCGACGGTGACGGCGATCTCGATGCCATCACGGCGACGGACGCGGGCATGGAAATTTTCGTCAATGATGGCAACGCGAACTTCACCATCAATAACCTCAACGTTGGAACTGGTTGGTCGACGCAGGTTCACGGCGGAGACCTCAATGGCGACGGATCTACGGATGTCTTGGTCGCCAACCACGCGACCGGCAGCGATATCCTGACCAACAACCTGTTGAACGCCAACGCCGAGGTTACCCGCGCCACGGCCTTCACCTTCCTGGAATCGACCTTCGGTGTCAGCGACGCCGACAACCCGGCAGCCGGTTCGCTGACGTATATTGTCGAATTTCTTCCCACAAGTGGCGATCTACTGCTCAACGGCACCGCACTCGCAGCCTATGACACATTTACCCAGGCCGATGTCATCAACGGCAATGTCAGCTACTTGAACTCAGGGGCGTCATCTTCATCCGATTCCTTCGCATTCAGCGTTTCGGACGGGCAAGGCGGCACAACTCCCGTGCAGGTGTTCAACTTCTCTATTCTGAATACGCCGATCGTCGGCACGGCGGGCGTTGATACCCTGAACGGTGGTGCTGGCGTGGACACCATTACCGGGGGGGCATCGGCTGACACCCTCAGCGGCGGCAGCGGTTCGGACAGATTTGTGTACACGTCAGCGACGGATGCACTGAGCGGCGGCGGCGAAACCATCACCGACTTTGATGCCACCGACGCCACCGAAGACATCGTTCTCAGCGGTCTTTTGAACGGAACCTTCGCGTACATGGGCAGCACGGCATTCACCAACACCGGCAACACCGAAGCGCAATTCGACGATGCGACCAAGATTTTGAGTATCGATGTCAACGGCGATGCGGTCACGGATATGCAGATACAGCTCAACGGCGTGGCGGCAATCGACCTCGATGCCAACGATTTCACCGTCAGCTAGGGGCCTGCCCCTACGTCCTGATTACTTATCCTCCACAATTCTTATTGAAATACCGGCGTGGCCTTAACAAATTATAAGAATCAGTTAGACAAGGCGGCTTACCTGGTTACAATATTACTCGTTGGAGATTGACAAGGAGGACCGGGCTTATGGACGGTTTGACGGGGAGCGGCGATTTTTCGCCTCGCGCGGTTTCTGACGAATTCGTCGTTCTGGACCCTGCACAGCCGGGTGGAATGTTGCAGATTCCAGATGGCAATGTATACCTTGGCGGCGACTTCATCCGCGCTGGACACGACTTGATCCTGAAAGCCGACGGCGTCCAGTCCATTGTTATTCCCGATTATTTTTTGAGCGAAACGCCATCCGACCTGCACTTCGGCGCGGATGGTGTGATCTCCGGCGCGGTGGCCGCGAAGTTGGCGGGGCCTTTGGCTCCAGGACAATACGCGCAATTGCAGACAGGTCCTGCTGGATTTGGCGAGCCCATCGGTTCCGTCACCGAACTGGATGGCAACGTCACGGTGACGCGCGCGGACGGCACCCAGATCACGTTGGGCGCAGGCGATTCGGTTTATCAAGGCGATGTGCTGGAAACCGGATCGGAAAGCTCGATCGGCGTGGTGTTCGCCGACGACACGACCTTTTCTCTGGATGCGGACGGGCGCATGGTTCTGGACGAAATGGTCTACGACCCTGACGCCCAGACCGGCGTGTTTGAAGCGACCGTGGTCAAGGGCGTGTTTTCGTTCGTCAGCGGTCAGGTCGCCAAGACCGGCCCTGATTCAATGGTTTTGCACACGCCGAAAACCACCATCGGCATTCGCGGGTCGACGGGGCTTGTGAAGTCCGGCGTCGACGGCGGCGAGGACAAAATTACCCTGGTGCCCGATATTGACGGCAACCTGGGCGAATTGATCGTGTCCAATCAAGCGGGCTTCCAAATTTTGAACCAGCCCAACGCATCGACCACGGTGTTCAGCGTCTTTCAACCGCCCGCACCTGTGGTGTTTTTGAGCCCCCAAGAAATTCAGCAAGACTATGGCGGGGCGTTGACGGTTCTGGTGCGCACCGAAGCCAAGAAAGCTGTCGCCAAGGCCGAAGAAGCTACGCGGCAGGCCGACGAAGC
>Ga0316204_10001404_pt1 | contig 65769 bp, 63 predicted proteins | sample 6monrhotite_MG_2_FD_205661 | JGI IMG/M metagenome (GOLD analysis project Ga0316204, IMG submission 205661) | Microbial mat bacterial communities from mineral coupon in-situ incubated in ocean water Damariscotta River, Maine, United States -... | ecosystem: Environmental > Aquatic > Marine >... | reverse complement strand
ATATGGACATTACACTCACTATAGTCCGTATTTTTTAGTCTAAATACGGACACATATCTATTTTGTAACTCTTTGATTTTATGAAAGTATGCATGTCCGTATTCCTAAATATTTACAGTACGCATGGCTATACGGAAGCAATATTTGCCGGGTTACATTTTCTTGACGTTTCATTTGCCCCAAGAATTAAAAATATACATGAACAAACTATTTATGCGTACGAATCAAAATCAACCAAAAAAAAATCATCAGATCCTGTTGCACCCAAAAGACAAATTAACAAAAAACTTATTTTGGATAATTGGGACGATATTTTACGCCTCATGGCATCTATAAAATTAGAATATTGCTCAGCATCGCATATATTTAAAATGTTATCTTTAAGTGAAAAAAATAGTCAACTATATAAAGCGATTAAAGAGTTTGGACGTTTAATCAAAACCAATTTCATTTTGAATTATATAGATGATGAAGAACTTCGTAGATCTATTCAAAAGCAGCTTAATCGTGTGGAGTTAGGGCAAAAACTTACAGATGCTGTGTTTTTTGGGAGAAATGGCAAATTAAGGGTTGGGTTAGAGGAAGAGATCCAAAAAGTAATGGGATGTAATACACTACTTAGAAACGTCATTATTCTTTGGAATTATCTTTTTTTATCAGATTACTACTATTCCTTAGATGATGATGAGATTAAAAAATCTGTTCTCGATTCTATTGCAAGTGGCTCTGTAATTTCATGGCGTCATCTAAATACTCTAGGCATATATGAGTTTAATCGAGAAGTCAGTAGTTCATTTAAAGCCACATTAAAACAAATGAAAAACATTGATGTCGATAATATATAAAAAGACATAATCCTCTGTTATGCATAATCACATAACAATTAGCTAGAAAATCAGATCGATTTTCTAGCTAAGAAAACCACCTTAAACACAGTCTATAGACAGTGTTTAAGGTGTTCGCAAAACACGAGATTATGCAACCGTTATAAATTAATTGCTTAAGGCAATGTAAACATATTCAAACTATTCATTCTGGCTATTCGTTAAAAATCAGCTTGTTGCTTGAACTCTATGGGGGAATTCGCCCAATATAGTCGAACACCCTAATCAAGAACGATTCAAAATGGAAAATAGTTATTTTGTTGTAAATAATTCATGGCAACCATTTAAATTACAAGCTCCTAAAAGCCAACAAAATAAAAACGTCGATAAAAAAAAATACCGTCCATCACAACAAACTCTTACTTCAACATTTACAGCAATAATCGTTTTTTATAATTATTTAATGGGCGAAGAATATTGTTATGGTAATCCTGCTCAAATTGCCAAAAAAGATTGCCGACATTTTATTAGTGATGCACAAGTTAAAGATGTAAAACGTTTAACTGCTGCCCAATGGCAATTTGTGTTAGATACTGCTGTAAATATGGCAGATGAAGATCCCAACCATGAACGGAGTTTATTCGTAATAGCCACCTTGAAAACCTTATTTTTAAGGATATCTGAGCTATCTGAACGAGATACTTGGTCCCCAATTATGGGCCATTTTTGGCAAGATGATGATGATAACTGGTGGCTGAAGATTTATGGAAAAGGTCGTAAATTACGAGATACAACAGTACCTTCTGATTATATCCCTTTTTTACAACGTTATCGGCTCTCCCGTGGGCTGTCTAGCTTACCTGCACGAGGCGAAAATAATGTGATCGTTGAAAAAATCCGTGGGCAAGGAGGCATGGGTTCGCGACATTTAAGACGATTGGTGCAAACTGTGTTTGACCACGCATATTCCAAAATGAAAGCATATTCTGGTGAAAACAAAGCGATGAAATTAAAAGAAGCTTCTACTCATTGGTTACGCCATACTGGAGCAAGTATGGAAATTGAACGAGGTCGTGCTTTAAAAGATTTATCTGAAGACTTAGGTCATGCAAGTATGGCAACTACCGATACAATTTATGTTCAAACAGAAAACAAACAAAGAGCAATGAGTGGTAAGAAACGAAAAGTTGATTAAATAGTGCTTTTAAACGGGCTAATGAAATGAAATTAATTTTTTAGCAAACTCCATTTATTAATAATAGTATCCAATGTGCCATCTTTCTTTAACGACTGTATTGCGGAATTAAATTTAATTAGTGTTTCAGAATTTAATGACTTTCGGCTAAGCATCATATAAATGTCTGCTTGGTAAATATTTAACGGATAAAGCTCTAACTCACCTGTAATTTTATATTTGTCACAAAATGCGGTTATTGTATTTGGATCGGCTAATAAACCATTTATACGACCTTTTAATAACATGGAAATATTTTGTTCAATATCTAATACTTCATTTGTATGTTGTTTAAATTTTGGATCTTTCATCAGTTTTTGAAATGTATCACCGTAATAATATCCAGCTTCAACCCCTAACAAAAAATTATATTTAGTAATATCTTTAAGAGTATTTATTTTAAACTTGTCGCCATTTCTAATAAACAACTTAACTGTTTCTAATCGATAAGGTATAGTGAAATAAGCGTATTTTTCCCGTTCGTTAGTATAAGAAGCACCAAAAGCAATGTCTATTTCTCCTGATTCTATATAGCGTAAATGTCGCTTCCAAGGTAATTCAACAAAATCGGCTTTTAAATTTGCCCTTTCAATAACAGCTTTAAATATTTCAATATCTAAACCTATTAATTCTTGAGCTTTGTTACGGTATTGAAATGGAAACCATAACTCCCAACCAACATTTAAATCACGAGAAAATCCAGTAAAGCTAGTTAAACTAACTAATAAAATAAGACTGTATTTAATGATTCTATTTTTAGTTAACAACTAATATCTCACACTTATTTAATTTTCTATGAAGGAAGTTCAGCTTAGGGAATCACTTTTAAAGGTTTTACTTTAAGCACTAGCGCAGGATCTAGTCTTATTTTAAACCAATTTATGCGCCAATCTAAATGAGGCCCAGTTGCACGACCACTACTACCAACTTCGGCAATTTTTTGTCCTTTGAACACTTTATCACCTTTTTTAACATAAGATTTACTTAAATGTAAAAAACTTGAGCTAATGCCGTGACCATGATCAATTAATAAGGTGCCACCAGAATAAAACATATTAGGTTCAAATAAAGTCACAATGCCATCAGCAGGAGCTTTTACAGGATCCCCTTTTTTTGCCGCGAAATCTAAACCAAAATGAGGACGTTTTTTTATACCATTAAAAACCCGTTGACTTCCATACACACCGGTTATTTGTCCATTGTTAGGCGCAATAAAACCTTGTGAAAAACTACTCAGGTCGCTTTTGGTACTACGTGCTTGCGCAATTTTTATATTATCTTTTTTTATTCGGTCAATGGCTTTGGTATTTGGATTCATTATTTTTTTAGCAATCCCTGTGATCCGTTGAATACGATATTGACGATTTTTGGGGGTTAAAACTTTTGTAGCTTTTTCACCTTTACTATTAGTTATCGTTAATTCATGAGCGTTTTTATCATCGCGAGAAAAACCAAAAACAAAGTCGCCTTGAATAGTTAAGGGCAAGGTTTTATTGTCAAAAGTAACAGTATTATTAGGTAGCGTTTTACCAAGCACTAAAGCGCCCTGCTCAATTTCACCTGATAATTTAAAATCTGGTATCTGAGCAAACACTGCAAAAGAACAAAGACATAAAGTATTTATTAAAATATTAAGCGTAGTCTTTATAGCTGAATACTTAATAGTAAGGTTAGACACTGGCAATTGCTCCTTTAGCAACTCCTTCAAAGGCAACCACTTTAAAAGTGGATGTTGGCGCTTGAGATTTTAATTGTCGAGCAATGTAATCAGCCAATAATTCAACTGTTGAATCACAATCCACAATTTCTAAAACATTTTTAGGCACGGCAATGTCAAATCGACCTTGCGGCGCCGTGTATGAAAAGAATTGATGATCGGGATTAAGTTTGCTTTTCGCATTTTGTGATAGTTGCACTTGTTCAACGCTAATTTTATCTTCTTCTGAAGCCAAATAAATATCTTGCCAGCGGTAACACCATTGCTGTTCAAGGTTAGTTGAACGTTCGTCATTTTTATAAATTTTAATTTTAGAACGATGACCGTGTGCAATTCGTTGACAATTACCTTGATGCATACGTAATCCATGCGAATAATGATAAAAATCGCTATCGATAATTTCTGGTCGGAGTGTCAAGGTTAATCCTTGAACATTTTCAGGTAACTCTTTCATAATAATTTCATGTAAATGATGGGTTACTGACTCTATATTAATTTCTTCAGCGTCTATTTTTGCAAAAGCAGATTGAGGTGACTGTAAAAAGTATTCACCACGTTTTGAACTAAAATCTACATATTCATGATTAATATTATCTGTAGAGCTACTTACAGATAATGCTTGTTCTTGCGTTGGTAACAAAAGCTTGTGATCAACACTATCATCGATGATTGATTTTATTTGTTTTTTTACAATACCAAAATCTAGCACCATATTTTCATCATTTAAGGTGCCGTCAAGTAATACATCAACAATCCAACTTTCTCCAACTATACCGCGGTCAACGCATAAATAGGAAAAGTCGATCACGGTTAAGTCGTTTACAAATAATTGCATTTATTTCTCTTTAAACTTTTGACTAGATCCTGAAATAAATTCAGGATGACTGTTTTTAAAACTAATAGTTTTAAGATAAAACTATTTTACTTGCCAGCTTATTTGTTCACCAGCTTTTACCGGCACTAATTTATTGTCACCAAAAGACAGTGTATCAGGCACTTGCCATGATGCTTTCATTAAGGTAATTGTGTCAGAATTTCGAGGTAACTGATAAAAATCAGCGCCATTAAAACTAGCAAAGGCTTCTAATTTATCAAGGGCATTAGCTTGTTCAAACACTTCAGCATATAACTCAATCGCCGCATGGGCAGTATAAGAACCGGCACAACCACATGCGTTTTCTTTTGCTTGTTTGGTATGTGGCGCAGAATCGGTTCCCAAGAAGAATTTATTATTACCGCTAACGGCTGCATTTATTAGTGCTTGTTGATGAATATTCCGTTTTAAAATTGGCAAACAAAAATAATGTGGTTTAATGCCACCAACAAGCATGTGGTTACGGTTATACATTAAATGATGTGCAGTAATAGTTGCACCTATATTTTCATTAGCTTGGCTAACAAAATCAACCGCTTGCTTAGTGGTTATATGCTCTAATACAATTTTTAACTGACTAAATTTAGCGGATAATGGTGCTAATATAGTATCAATAAACACCTCTTCGCGGTCAAAAATATCAATTTCATCAGCAGTTACTTCACCATGTATTAATAAAGGCATCCCCACAGATTGCATTTCTTCTAACACAGGATATATATTTGCAACATCGGTAACACCAGACGATGAATTAGTGGTAGCGCCTGCTGGGTATAATTTTGCAGCAAATACTAATCCGCTATTTTTAGCGTCTACAATATCTTGCGGGGTTGTTTTATCGGTTAAGTACAACACCATTAAAGGCTTAAAATTATTATTTACTGGTAATTGTTGACAAATACGCTGATGATAATTTTTAGCCAACTCAGCATTCGTTACCGGTGGAACTAAATTAGGCATAATAATCGCGCGACCAAAATATCGACTAATATCATTTACAGTTCGGTTTAATACTTCTCCGTCACGTAAATGTACATGCCAATCATCGGGGCGAGTAATGGTTAATTTTTGTAAAGGTTTTGTCATGCTTGTTCTCGTATTCAATCTATTTTATATGAAAATTTACTCTTCGGTCTTACTGTCTGATTGCAATAAAGTGAGTAATTGGTCTTTCAAGTTTGGCGGAATTTTATAAATGGTTAAGCTATCATTCGCTTGATTATAAACAACTTCTTCACCCAAGTGGCTACGTTCAAAGCTCACACTAATACCGCTGCCATAGCCTGAATATTTAGTTGCCTTATTGATAACTGCTTGTTCGTGTGGAAATCGCTCCTCAAGCGGATAACTTTGTTCTTGGCAAAAACTATAAAAGTCACCCTCTTTTTCGCTATCTGTGCTGGCAAATGTATTTGACAAATCTTTTATTGATATGTCTTGGCCGCTCGCTTTTTGTTCTTTACAATAACCGAGCATTTCTTTACGCGTTTGTTGCTTTTCAGAAGCATCTAATTGATTAACACTAACAAAATCTTCAACAGCTTGAACTAAGGTTTGACTTTGTGCTTTAGCATCTAAACCTTCTTCACATCCCAGAAAATCTAAGAAAAAATCAGAGACTTTACGCCCTGCTCGACCTTTTATGAAAGATATGTAACGATCACCTTCTGGATTTTGCTGATAATCAAATAAATCAATACGCGCGGCAAGTTGTAATCTTGAGGTGTCTAAATGTTGGTCTGCTGAAATATTAAGTTGTTGATCTACACTATAATGTTCAACAACAGGAATAATTGCTGCTAATAAATATCTACCGCCCATTAACTCATAGTGGCACATTAACAAATAACCAGTTTCAGCAAGATCGTATTTTTCTAATTCAAGTTTTAACAAATTTCCCGCTTGAGTTGAAAAATCGAAAAATTCTTGTGATTGCTCAAAATAACCATTCATTAAATCTACAAATTTCGTGTCATCACTAGGTGCTGGCAAACTCGTAAACCGACCGTAGGCTTTTGTACCTTTGGCATTATAAATTTGGTGTAAAGACAAAATAAATTGCTCTATTTTAGGGGTTACATCGATGTCTTTAGGACCATATCGAAAGTTCACCGTGGCGGTTTCTTCTTGTTTCGATAAAAAATGCAATGCGATATTAGAAATTATTAAACTCATATTTAGCCAATTGTTAATTCAAGTTAAGTATTTTTGTGTTAAATTTTAAATGCTTTTGATAAACTAGCCATCATTATTATATCTGGGAAGTTGTCAAAAGATGCCTATTGTATCTAAGTATTCAAACGAACGTGTAGAAAAAATTATCGAAGATTTGTTAAATGTATTAATTACTGAAGAATCCTCAGCTGATTTAGCCTTAATGTGTTTAGGAAATACCGTTAGCCATGTAATAAATACCAAAATTCCTGAAGCTCAACGTGAAAAAGTTTGTCAAAATTTCGCGAAGGCATTACAACAATCAGTTAAATGATCTGTACCATTAACCAAAAAGAATAATAACAAATTTATGGTTGCTTTTAATTCTAAAACTTATAGTAAAAAACTATTACACCTGATTAGCTGGAGCCATTGGTTTACATTCGTAAATATTGGTATCGCAATCGCGCTTTCTTCTATTTATATAATCGGTGAACCTTTGCCTGAAACCTTTACCGGTTTCACCTATTTACTTAGTACTTGGTTTAGCCATATGGCTTTTTTAACCTTTTTTACTTTTGTCCTTATTTTATTTCCTTTAACCTTAATTTTACCAAAAACTCGTTTTATTCGAGCTAGTGCTTCGATAATTTTTACTTTAGGATTATTACTGCTAATACTTGATGCTTTTATCTATAGTCGTTTGGGATATCATTTAAATGTTTCATCTCAAACACAAATTATTTCATTAATTTCTAGCCAAATACAATATAACACCACAAGTTTTTATCTGATTAGCGTATTGTTATGCTTGATAATTTTAGCGTTAGAACTTGTGATTAGTAATTACACGTGGAAACACTTAAAACAATTACAAAAAACGAATTTTGCCCGAAAAGTAATTATTGTTCTTGTTGGCGCTTTCTTCTTTAGCCATATAACCCATATTTGGGCTGATGCTAAACTTAATTACGATGTATTACAGCAAGATACTATTCTACCATTATCTTACCCACTTACCGCTAAAACATTACTAACTAAATATGAGCTGTTTGACCGCAAGAATTATTTAGCACGTCGCAATAGCTCACTTATTTTTACAAAAAAAGTGCCGGATTATCCAAATTTAAATGGGCAATGTTCAATAAAACAACAAAATAAAGTGACTCAATCAACTTTTGTTGTGTTAACCGAACAAATGATCACCACAAGTCAAATTGACAATTTTGTGCAACGTAGTAATGCAAAATCAGTACGTTTATTACACCATATTGACAGTGCTGTAGGAGATAATGCTTGGTTTAATCTATTTTATAGTTTACCTAGTATTTACCAGCAAGATATTTTAAAACAAGCCAAAATACCATTGTTATTCCAAGCCTTACAACAACAAAAATTAACCACCAGTTTTACTCGTATTGGCAGCCAAACCAATACTGAACAGAACGTCAAAAGTAATAAATTAATAGCTGATTTATTTTCAGAACAGAATTATTTAGAAAATAGTTCAAGCCTGTTATTAGCCAATAAGTTAAATAATTACCCAGTTGGTATGCATGTATTTTATTTTAAAAGTAAAAATTCATTTCAATTTGAATTATTTATGGATGCCCTTTTACTCGCCCAACGACAAAAAGATAGTAACGATATTATTTGGTTAAGTTCAATCGGGAACAGTGATAACAATACCCGTTTATTAGTTAAACCCGCATTATTATTATTACCAAAATATATTGGTGATAATAAGCAAGGCGCGAGTCAAAATAAAGCCAAAAACATTAATTTATTAACTAGTCAAATGGACATTGTACCTACACTCTTGCAGCAGTGGTTAGGCTGCAAATTAGAGCAACTAAATTATACCGTAGGTGATGATTTATTAACGTTGAACAAAGCACGCGTATTTGCAAATACAGTTAACAATGGCCTAATGGTTTTTAATAAAGATAAGTCATTGTTTATTGATCAAAACGGAAACTTTCAAAGTTATTCTTTGCAGTTACAATCACCAATAATAGAAAACCCTGATTTTCCATTAATGATAGATGGTGTCCGTTTTATTAAGCAATTTACCAATGCAAATCAAAAGACTGAAAATAAAGAACAATAATTGTTCAATCAGTTGATTAGCCAAGTATTTTACTTGGCTTTAGTCTCATTACTGATTATCATGTTGGTCGTTGTTTACAGTAGTAATTTTTAAAAGCATTACAATTTTAATACAATAAATCGGAATGTAGCGCAGCTTGGTAGCGCGTGCGCCTGGGGGGCGTGAGGTCGCAGGTTCGAATCCTGTCATTCCGACCAAACAAATCAATAGGTTACGTGATTATCCGTAACTTATCCGACACATTAAAATAAATTATATAGCACATTTATAGCAATATAATTTAGCTTCATCAGTATTTCAGCTTCAAAAAAAATCAAAAAACCAGATAATCAATTAATTTGTTGTATAAAAATAGATTTAAAAGACTATGTTCAGGTTATTTGTAAATAACAATGTGTATATAGATTATTGCGTTAGTTTCAGTATATCCAACTAATAAGCTGTTTTATTCGTAGTTGTTTTATCTTGTTTTAATAAATACTAATATATGCCATGCCCCTTATTTTTATTGACTTTTATCTCATTTCTTGTTTTAAATAGCTCACCATTCTTTTACGTACCATGACTACATTATGTCTACATGTAAAATAACAAAGTCTTTTGTAGACAAACTTACACTTCCTGAAAGTGGCCAAGTTTTCTACCGAGATTCAGAGCTAAAAGGTTTTGCTGTTCGTGTCACTACGGGCGGTAGTAAAGCGTTTGTTTTAGAGAAACGTATTAACCGCAAACTTAAACGAATTACTTTAGGGCGATACCCCGAAATTACCGTCGAAATGGCGCGCAAAGAAGCGCTTAAATATTTAGGTGAGATTGCGACAGGTATCGACCCTATTGCTAAACGCCAACAAGCCCAAGCCGAACAAATGACGCTTTGGCAAGTATGGCAAGATTACCGACGGGTTAAATCTTACTTAAAAGACAAAACCTATGTTCAATATGAAATGTATTTGAATGGAGAATTAAAAGATTGGAAAGATAAACGACTCGTTGATATTTCCAAAGATATGGTTGCTACTCGCCACGGCAAACTGCTTCAAAGCCATAGCCCTTCTTATGCGAATACAGCAATGCGCGTGCTCAGTGCTATTTATAAATTTGCAAAAGACCAATATGAAGATAACAGCGGTTTAAGCTTATTTCCTCATAATCCTGTTGAGCGATTGTCACAATTAAAAGCATGGGCAAAAGAGCCAAGACGTCAAACGGTTATCAAACCTAAACAATTTGAACCTTGGTATAAAGCACTTCAAGAAATGAAATTTAATACGGGGGCTAGTTCGCACCATGTTACGGCTGATTATTTACTGTTTTTACTCTTAACAGGTTTACGAAAAAATGAAGCGGCAACGCTAACATGGGAAAACGTCGATTTAGACGAAGGTACTATTTATATTCCTGACACCAAAAACAAAGAGCCGTTAACCTTGCCATTGTCTGATGTGTTAATTGCTATTCTTAATTATCGGCTACGCTTTAAAACCAATGACTATGTATTTTCATCACGCAAAACACAGTACCTAGCGCATCCTGATAAAGCACTTAAACACCTTACTGAAACGTCAGGGATAAAATTTACCTTTCATGATTTGCGACGAACGTTTATAACGGTGGCTGAGTCATTAGATATATCCTCTTATGCCATTAAACGGCTCGTTAACCATAAAAATGGCAGTGACGTGACCGAAGGTTACATTATTGCTAATCACGATCGCTTACGTGCGCCTATGCAGCGTATAACTGATTTTTTTAAAGAACATTGTAAAATAGATATTAATGATTATGCTTAAAAACGAATTTGATTTTTACAGTAAACATTTGATTAGTGCTCAATATAAAAATGAAATTGAGTTATCAATAGCCTTCCTAAAGGAAGATCGTGATGTTTTTAAAGCATTAGAAGAGGCTGGTTATCCATTGGGTAGTGTTACGCAAGAGTGTATAGCTGGTTTACGAGAGCTATCACCTTCTGATGTCGCGACTATTCTAGTAAAGGCTTATTGGCTCATCGACACTTTTCAAGTAAACGATGGGCTCAATTTAAATCATCTTGATCATGATTCGAATGGTTTGAGCGATATTGCCTTTGGTCAACATTTTTTTAGCTGTATCAACTACTTTGATTTATCACCGCTTGAAGAGTTACAAGTTACTTGGTCACATATATTCTCAGTCGTTGCTTTAGATAGGTTAGCTCAGCTATATTTTTATTCTGTCAAAGCTACAGAGCTAGCCATGCAACAGAAGTTATCTACTTTAAAACTTCTATATATTGATTTGATTGATTGCAGTTCTAAGTCTCAAACTTTCGAACTATTATTGGATGATGGTTGGGTTAAATCCTACTATGCCAAGCATAGAGGAATGGCTAAAATAACCAAACTTAATCAACTTAAAAAAATCGTTTTAATACGTTGTATCAAAGAGCATAGTGACGTTGATCCCTTAAGTGCAGCAAACGCAATCGAGTGTCAATTAGTCGAAGAAAACTGCCCTGAATTATCTTTATTAAAATCAGAAAAAAGACGGGCAAAAACTTTTGCTGAATGGATCTCAGACCTTAGAAATGGAGTATTAAAAGTACCAGTTTAACCTCGACCCGTTTGCGTGCAAACGGGGGGCATCTCCTTTCAATACATTCAAAATACCTCCAACATAGATGGTGACATTAAGGTCATTCATTTAACTATTTATTACGCAAGATGCGTTGGAGAACAACATGATTAGAAAATTATTAAATACAAAAGAAACTGCTGACATTTTATGTGTCAGCGAAGCCTTCCTTGAGCGTGACCGATGGGCAGGCGCAAGAATTCCTTTCATAAAAGTTGGTACTAGAGCGATACGTTATCGCTTACAAGATATTGAACAATATATTGAAAAAAATCTGTGTTATTCCACTAGTGAAGGAGCAACATCATGAGCCTAGGTAAACAATTCAATCCTGTTGTTAAAAGAGTGTTATCTCCAAAACTTACCAATAATAATTATGCACATTTAAGGATATTAGCGAGCGGTGTACATATCGATTTATGTATAGATCCGGGTTCAAATTTTGGATGTTTATTCCCATCAATGCCCATGGGCCACTTAATTAAATTAGGCTCACTTGGCGCATTAAAAGCTAAAGGTGTCATCGAAAGTGAATCACTTTTTCATCAATGTGTTGAATATAAACGTTTTACAATTACAGACTTCGGTAAGGTAATATTTGAGAGGTATAACAATGCTTGCTCAAACTAATAAAATCCAACTTAACCTCAACAAACTTGCCCCTGTATTTAAGGACTATCCGTTTTTAACTCATGAGCGACATGATTGTCCAGCAGACCGAGCTGATGTAGAGTTTATTTTTCGGGAGCTAAGTAAAGTTCCCGACCCAATTAAACGCGTTATGCTTAATCATGCCTTTAAGATAAAAGTAAGACGCGAACGTAATTTGTACATTCGCCTTACTACTCAAAAAATTGTTGATTTGCTTCCAGAAAAGCTACGTCAATCAATGATGGTTGATGAAGATGATATTAGAGAGATATCACAACAGTGTGCGGATAAATGTAGACGAATAGTGTTTAATAATGAGGTAATTGATATTGTTTCGAGTAAAAACTCTAACAAGGTCGGTATTTTGGGAAATACCGTAAATCAAATTGCGTTGTTATTGAAAAGTGATGTTTCAAAAACCAACCAAATTTCGACACTCCTGTTTGAATTTGGAAAAACATACAAAACTGATGGTGGTGATACAAAAGACAACGTTTCACTTAATAAAAAATTGAACGATCTATTTTCCAAATTTGAACCATTATACAGAACTCAATTTCAAAATTTCGAATCAAATTCAAAAAACATTTATCAAATACTGTCCAAATTTGCAGAAGCCGTTCAAAAAAATGCAAATGTTTCGCCAAATGAGAGTGGTCATCATGAGCGTTTTCATTACGTTACCAAACGTTTGGAGCCATTAATCCATATTTGCGGTGAAAATTCAGCCAAAATTTATCAACGTCTTTCAAAATTTAGCCAATCGTATTGTATAAATGCTCCAATAATTTCTGAAAAAGGGATAACTGAGTTTGGTGCCATTAAGCGCATGTGCGATAAAAACTGGTGGAATAGACGATTACGGAAAATATTCAATCAAGCTTATGAACAAGCCGCGATTGAATTATCACTTGTGAACAAATATAAACAAATTTATGCTAGTAATTTAACGGTTGTCAAAAGAAAGCAACAACGATTACACAATGAACAAATGCTGAGTTCAATGCATGTTATCAATGATGTTGGTCAACGGTTTTCATTAAAAGAGTTATCAGACTTAAATGTGTCTAACCCTGCGGTTAGAAAAGCAGAACTAATGGTCAGAATGCGAGGTTTTGAAGAAATATCCAAAGAGCATGGGCATCAAGGCATTTTCATTACGATAACGTGTCCTTCTAAATATCATGCAGTTTATTCAAAATCGGGGCAAAGAAATCCAAAATATCAAAGTTTAACGCCTTATATGGGTAATCAATATTTATGTTCTTTATGGTCAAGAATAAGAGCCCATTGGGATAGAAAAGCTATAAAACCATATGGCTTTCGAGTCGCCGAGCCGCAACATGATGGTACTCCACACTGGCACATATTATTGTTCGTTGAACCAAAACATATCAATGAGGTTAAACAAACTATCAGCCATTACGCACTAGAAGAGGATGGCGACGAAAAAGGCGCTATTGAAAACCGCTGCGACTTTAAAATGATAGACCCAAAAAAAGGAAGTGCGACGGGCTACATTGCTAAGTATGTTTCAAAGAACATTGACGGTGAAGGACTTGATGTTGGTGTTTATGGTGAAGACCCCATAACCGCAGCACAGCGAGTTGACGCGTGGGCATCTTGTTGGTGTATTCGTCAGTTCCAACAAATTGGTGGAGCAAGTGTTTCTGTGTGGCGAGAATTAAGACGATTAAAAAAATCACTTGGTTTAGGTGCAATTATTGAGACGGCACGAAAAGCCGCAGATGAAAGTAAATGGCATGACTATATCAATGCAATGGGTGGTGTCTTTGCTAAACGAAAAGACCAACCAATCAAGCTTGCTTATGATGCGACATTTGATGCTGAAACGGGCGAATGTAAATTGGGTTTTTATGATGGGAATATCATACAAACGATTAAGGGGTTAATGTTTAAAGGTCATAGGATACTGACGAGATTTTTTAATTGGCGTTTAGAAAGAGCAAACGTAGTTTGTGATAACTTGGAGTTCTGTAAATAACTGTACTAATCATTAATAATATAACGACAACAAAGTGCGCTTAGCTGACGTTAGCTACCAGTTGTTCATTAGGTCAAATGATAGCCATTAGCTGACAATTTTGGATCGATTTTAATTACTGATTTTTTGATGGTATAGCTATCCTAACTGCACCCACTATTATGTCAGCTATCTTCAAAGAAAGCTGACATTAGCATATATACTCTAAGGCGCTAACGCCCCCACAGTGAGATACAACAGCCTAAAATGCTTACCCTATTAAGTATTATTTTATGTCATTAAAACCTATCTCAACCTGGTAAATAATATCTTTAAATTTATAATTAACAAATAAGCTTTTGACAGTGAATAGAAACATCTCAAAAACAAAAAAGAGTACCATGGATAGATACTCTTCTTTTATAAAATATTAAAAAACAGTTTAGTTAATAAAAGATGTCTTTATAATAATTCTTTAATTAAATATTTTATCTATCCTCATTCTTATTTCATACTTCGCCAACCACTAATCATAGAACTAATGATTGATTGCTTAGACATGATATCTTCTCGAATCGCAACATAAATATGAATCATGATAAATACAATGAGGAACCACATTCCAAAGTGATGCCAAGTATGTACGTCCATGCTTTGTCCGAATAAAGGAATTAACCATGAGGAAAATAGAGTATGAGCCCATGAACTAGGACCTGTTCCTTCACCGTACAATGCAAAACCTGTAAATATCATAAGAGTAACGCCCCAAACAAAAAACCAATGCATCATTAAGATGGCAAGTGGATTATGTCCTTCATATTGTTTTGGCTCTTTTTCAATAAACAAATACCATTTAATTTCATGCCACAGCTCTTTCCAGTAGGTTGAACTTAAAATGTTATGAAGAAAAATTTCTCGTGAATTTTTATTACCAACAAATGCCCAGTAAATTCGAAACACAAAACCTATTAACAATATATAGCCTGCTGTAAAGTGAGCAAAACGAATATATCCCATTACATAATGATCGCTTGCTTCACCAGTCATTGTAGGTAAAGGGCTACCAATAAAATACCCCGTTACTGCCAGTATGGTTATGGCTAGGGCATTTATCCAGTGCCACATTCGTACAGGTACTTCATATACGTATATCGACGTTTCTTTGTGAGTATAAGTATTATTACTCATAACCTGTCCTCTTGTTGTTATCTAACTTTTACATTAGCTTGCTCTTCACCATCTTCACTCATTACATGAGTTGAACAAGCTAAACATGGGTCAAAGCTATGAAGTGTTCTTAAAATTTCAACAGGTTCTTCTGCACGCTCTACGGGAGTATTCATTAACGAGGCTTCAAAAGCACCAATATTACCTTCTGGATCTCTCGGCGAACCATTCCACGTTGTAGGAACAACACATTGATAGTTTTCAATCTTACCGTCTTTAATTTTAATCCAATGACCTAGTGCTCCCCTTGGGGCAGCAGTTAGTCCTACACCCTTAGCTTCCTTAGGCCAAGTTGAAGGATCCCATTTCTCCATGTTCGCAGTTGAACTGTCACCATTTTTAATATTTTGGATTAAGTTGTTGTAATCATCCAACATCATATCGCTACAATATTCTGACTCTAATGCTCTAGCTAAGGTTCGACCTATAGTTGAGTTAAGAGCTGTTTTTGCGTCTAGGTTAGTTCCTGCTAGTTGATTGAAAGTACCAAGACCTCTACTGATTTGATCAGCTACATATTCATTACCTTGTGCATAAGCTAAAACGTAGCGAGATAATGGACCAACTTCCACAGCATGACCACGCCAGCGTGGTGATTTGATCCATGAATATTTAGCTTCTTCATCCAACTCTTTAATATTAGTACTGGTTCCCTTAGTTTTTGGACCTAAGGTATAGTTTGCTTCAGTGATACCGTCCCAAGGATGTAAACCTTTGCTTTCATCAGGATAGGTGTACCAAGAATGACCAACAAACTCTTGAACTTGTTCAGGATCACGCGCATCAATTGGCATAACCTCATCCCAGTTTCCATTAAGAATAACACCACCTGGAAGTTGATCTGTTGATTTATCATATGGTGTTGTAGGGTAAGCACCATAGTCCATTACATTTAATGCTCCCATGCCACCACCCCAAAGCTGGTTCTTATAGAAGCTAGCAATAGCGATTACATCAGGTACATAAACATTTTTATTGAAGTCGACCATTTCTTGAATTCGAGCAAGAACAAAATTTAAACGTTCCATATTTAAAGGCGCGCCAGCAGACATGTCACCGTCCATATTGATGGCACAAGCAACTCCACCAACAAGATAGTTTGGATGTGGATTTTTCCCACCAAAAACAGTATGTATTTTCACAAACTCCTTTTGTAAGTCTAACGCTTCTAAATAATGAGCAACAGCCATTAAGTCAGCTTCAGGAGGTAGTTTATAAGCAGGGTTATCCCAATAACCATTTTTAAAAGGACCCAGTTGACCTGACTCTATAAATTTACGAATACGTGTTTGCACATCTCTAAAATAACCAGGACTAGATAATGGATGACTAGGAGAGATACTTTGCTGTAATTTTGATGTCCCTTTAGGATCCGCTTTTAATGCATTAACAGGATTTACCCAATCAAGTGCATGCAGATGATAAAAATGAACAACATGATCGTGAACTTGTAGCGTTTTTGCCATAATTTCACGTATCAAATGAGCGTTATAAGGTATTTTAATATCTAAAGCATCTTCTACAGCTCGTACTGATGTTAATGCATGACAACCTGTACAAACGCCACAAATACGTTCAACAAAAGCCCATGCATCTCGAGGATCACGATTTTTTAGAATAACTTCTAAACCTCGCCACATAGTTCCTGTAGAAACAGCATTTCGAATTACATTATTTTCATCAAGGTTAACTTCAACGCGCATATGTCCTTCAATACGTGTTACAGGGTCAATAACAACACGTTGACCTGAGTTATCTAAATTATATCCATTAGGTGTTTGAATTATGCTCATTATTATGATTCCCCTTGATTTTTAGCACGTTTTACAGCAGATAACGCAGCATGAGCTGCAATACCAACACCAACAGCGGCAGCTACAGTGCCTCCTATTTGGTCAGCATTACCTTCAATTCCAAATTGATGAATATCAGTTAATCTTGCATACCAAGAACCTTTATCCCAAAATCCATCTTCTGAACAACCAATACAACCATGACCTGCTTGAATAGGGAAAGAAGTTCCTTCATTCCAACGTATGGTTGAACAAGCGTTATACGTTGTAGGTCCTTTACAACCAACTTTATAAAGACAGTAACCTTTACGTGCGCCTTCATCATCGAATTTTTCAACAAATTGCCCAGCATCAAAGTGTGGTCTGCGATAACACTTATCATGGATACGCTGGCTATAAAACATTTTTGGTCGACCTTGGCGGTCTAATTCAGGGAAGCGTTCAAACGTTAAAATGTAAGTGATAACTGCGGTCATTACTTCTGCAATAGGTGGACAACCAGGAACTTTAATTATTGGTTTATCTGTTTTAATCGCTTTATGCGTTGGAACAGCTTTTGTTGGGTTAGGATGTGCAGCTTGAACACAGCCATACGAAGCACATGATCCCCAAGAAATTATAGCTTTACTGTGATTAGCAACATGTTGAAGTTGCTCTTGGAAAGGCTTACCAGCAATAATACAAGACATACCTTCTTGATTTAACGGTGCATTACCCTCAACAGCTAAAATAAAGTTACCATCATATTTTTTAATGGTTTCTTCAATAATAGCCTCAGCTTGATGCCCTGCGGCAGCCATAATAGTGTCATCATAATCGAGTGAAACCATCGATAAAACAACGTCTTTGGCTAGAGGGTGAGCAGAACGAATAAAAGACTCTGAACAACAAGTACACTCTAAACCATGAAGCCAAAGTATTGGTATCCTCGGTTTAGTTTCCATAGCATGTGCTATTTCTTCTGCATAAGCAGGACCTAAGCCTAGTGCCGCAGCCGTTAAGCTAGTGTACTTTAAAAAACTACGACGTGAGATACCTTGTCTACGCATCACTTCATAAAATGTTTCTACCATTATCGTTATCCTAAGTTGCTAATAACCTTCTTAATTTACAATAAAATGTAAATTAAGCGTTTAATTAAACCTAATTGTTATTACTAATGATTGAACAATGTATAAGCATAAAATAAGCCAATAGACAAAGGCTTGTTTTTACTATGGTTATTTATTTTTCTATTATTTTTATTACTATAAGTAATGATATTAAGTTTCCACTTTCCGGATAAATAGATAATAAACTTTGCATCTATTACCAATTCACTTCTCTTATAGACATATAAGAATAACCATTATAAAAAAACTATTTATCTACTAAAAAAAATTAACTAACATTTCACTTTTTGTGAAAAATGTAATAGTTTGAATAAAAGAATAATTAAAACGCAATATAGTTGAGAAAATTTTCTATGAATAATAAGCAAGTATTATTACTTGGAATTGGTAATGTATTATGGGCAGATGAAGGTTTTGGCGTTCGTTGTATTGAAGAAATTAATCGCCGTTATATTTTTCCTGAAAATGTCTTACTCATGGATGGTGGTACTCAAGGAATATATTTAGTTCAACATGTTCAAACGTGTGACATTTTGGTCGTTTTCGATGCCATTGATTATGGTTTACAAGGCGGTGAAATGAAACTCATTGAAAATGAAGATGTTCCTAATTTCATGGGAGCTAAAAAAATGAGTCTTCATCAAACTGGTTTCCAAGAAGTATTATCAACATCCCGCTTATTAGGCGACTACCCAGAAAAAATATTACTCATTGGCGTTCAACCCGTTGAACTCGAAGATTTTGGCGGAAGTTTACGTCCTGCTGTTAGAGCACAATTAACACCTGCTGTTGATATTGCTGTTAAGTATTTAACAGAACTTGGTATTAAAGCAGAAGAAAGAACTGAACCTTTGCCTGAAAAAGAAGCTTTATCTCCCTCTGAATTAGCATTAGAACAATATGAAGCTGGACGTCCTTCTGAAGCTGAAGCGTGTCGTTTAGGTGATGAACGAGTATTAAATGATAGCGATGTAAAGTTTGATCCTAAACCATCTCCTATAAAACAACCTCTTAGTGTAGATGTTGATCATAGAGGACAATATTGATGTGCATAGGGATCCCTATGCAAGTAGTGGAAATGAAGGGAACATCCGCAATTTGTCATGCCGACGGGAAAGAAGAATTAATTGATATGATCTTAGTGGGTGACCAAAAACCCGGTACTTGGATTTTAAACTTTTTAGGTGCAGCTAGAGAAGTGCTTTGTGAAGAAAATGCACTAAATATTAAGCAAGCACTACTTGCCATGCAAGATGTTATGAATGGAGAACAACAAATAGATCATTTGTTTGCTGACTTAATTGACAGAGAGTTAACCTTACCACCACATTTACAAGCACAAGTTACCGCCCAAAACACAAAAATAAAGGAAAGCTAACTAATGTCAACAGCAATACCATTAATTGATCGTTTAACCAACGAGTTTAATTATCCAACTGTAACGACTGAGACCATTACAGAATTTTTAAATGAAAACGAATTTTCAGTTTTATTTTTTACAGAAGATGCGAAACAATTTCCTGAAACACTTGATGTAGCGGTTGTGTTGCCTGAACTTATGCAAATTTTCCCTCAAATTAAACCTGCAATAATAGCCAGAGAAGATGAAGAGCATTTAAAGTCGCAGTTTAATTTCTATGCATGGCCTGCTCTCGTATTTATGCGTAAAACAGAACATTTAGAAACCATTACAAAAATTCAGGATTGGGGTGTGTATCTAGAAAAAATAAAACAAATTTTAACCACCCCTTCAGCTTCACCTGACGGCATGAGTATTCCTATTACCACAATTAACTAAGCATTAAGCATTGGAGATAAATATGGATTTCAAAAATTACAACCGAACCATTGATGTAGTTAATGTAGGTGTCGGCTCACAACCTGAAGAAACTGGGGATAAGAATTTTAATTTTGATAAACCACCGGGTGAAATGTACACCTATGATGTACCTATTATTCCAGAGCCTGATGAAGTAGAAAATTTAACTGAAGCAAAAGATACGCTTGCACAGTTATTTTATGCGCTTAAAGAATATCAAGTTGGTGAACCCGCGATTGTTTTTGATATTAGTAAAATGGATGCGCTTAATAAAGATTTGATAAATCAAGTTTTTAACGAAGGAGAAGTGAGCGTTGTTTATGAAGGAGATAGAACAATTCAGATTCAAGAGTCTGTTATGGCAGGTATCTGGCGTGTAAGAAGTAATAATGAAAATGGCATGGCTACTAGTGATATTATTGAAATTGCAGACATTCCTTCTATCGTCAGAAAAGAAGCTTTCTCACAATCCACCCCTATAGATGTTGATTTAAGCAATTTACCTCCTGGTGTACTTAATTCACCACCAATTATTATTGAAATAGCTGAGCGGCTTGAGCAATGGAAAAAAGGGGATGGCAAGCATGTTATTAATTTAACCTTATTACCATTTTCTACCGAAGATTTAAATTTTTTAGGCCACTGTTTAGGTGTAGGTCCAATCACTATTCTTTCACGCGGATACGGTAATTGCCGCATTGGTAGCACAGCTAAAAAAAATGTGTGGTGGGTAAAATACTATAATTCTGAAGATGTTCTTATTTTAAATACCATTGAAGTAATTGATGTTCCAGGTGTTGCTATTGCAGCAAAAGAAGATATTTTTGATAGTGCCGAACGCTTAAAAGAAATACTAGAAATTTATGACATAGTTGTAAGTCAATAATGAATAATAAAAGCTTTAGCCCTTTTGAAGGTTCATACGGTGGCGATAATTCTCGCATAAAAGACAGTGACAAAATGGAATGTAAAATTTGTTGGAAAGTTTATGATCCTGTTTTAGGGGATGACTACTGGCAAATACCACCAAATACACCTTTTTCAAAACTACCAAAGCATTGGCGCTGTCCAGAATGTGATGGTGAAAAAGAACAGTTTATGGTGGTGTAGTGTTATGGAAGCTTCTGAGCATATAGCACTGCTTGAACGAACTTTTCAAAATATATTAATAACACGTATGAGCGATGTACCTGTTATTAATTCATTATTGAATGTTAAAGCAGTGGGTTTTCATCCATGGGAAGGCTACTCCTTAGGCGTATTAATCACGCCATGGTTTATGAATGTTATTTTACTGCCAGAAGAGCAAGAAGTTTTTGGAACGTCTCAAGTTGGCATAACAAAAAAATACAACCTTCCTTCAGGTGATTTTAACTTTACTTTATCCCATGAAGATCAAATAGGATATTTTCTGACCTGCTCTTTGTTTTCTCCCATGTTTGAATTTGATAGTCAAGAAGCAGCAGAGTTAACTGCTTTAGAGTCACTGATAGCGATTTTGAAAACAGATGAGGAAGCTGTTCAAGATAAAGCTACCAATGAAACGCCTCCAACACATTCTCGCCGTAATTTTTTGCGTATCAATAAATTTGCTAAAGAAGAATAGCAATGAGTATTCAAGGTGAGTTGTCAATATCATTGAATCCTACTGATGAAGGGATTAATACTCAAATCAACTCAACTAGACCAAGCTTAGCAGCGCAAATATTTATTGGAAAAACAATAGACCAAACCCTTAACACGATACCATTACTTTTCAGTATATGCGCTAAAGCACAAGTGAACACAGTGATCAATGCAATTGAAAGTGATGGTCAAATATCACCTTGTGATAGCATTATTTCTCAAAGAGAAGCCACCGTACTGCTTGAGTGTTTACGGGAGTATTGCATACAAGTACTGATGATTTGGCCAACATTTATTTCACCTGAAAATACGAGTAATACTGATAAAAACAATGTTAAAACAAACAATGTTAATACAAACAACGCTAATACAAATACGGCCTTAGCTAAGCTACTACAATCTATTAATGGTTTAATTCAGTCATTTGATTCAACAACTTTATTTACCATTAACGATAAAGAAAATATTGCAATAAGCGAACAACAAATAGAAATGTGGCAGCAATGCAAGCGTAGATTAAATGAATGTATTTTTACTGAATCATTACCTAACTTTCAAAAAACTACGGTAGATGAAATTTTACTTTGGTCTTCTGAGAAAAAATCTACAACGGCCTCTTTTATTAATTGGTTAAATAAACAGCCATGGAAATATGAAGGTTCATCCAACATTAATCTTCTACCTGACATTGATGATGATGCCTTCAAAAGAGAACTATTATTAAATAATAAATTTAGTTCAACACCTCAATGGCAATCAAAGTGTTATGAACTAAGCTGGTTTAATAGGGCAATTAAAAATACAACAATACAAAAACTTGAAGAAGAAAAAGGCAATGGTATTTTTACTCGCGCTATAGCAAGAATCGCTGAGATATCGTATGTTATAAGTGAGTTAAATGAATTTTTCTTTCATAAGAAAATATTAAAAAACATAAAAAGCTCAACAACTGGACTGGCTCATACCCAAAGTGCGAGAGGAAAATTAACCCATTATATTGAAGTAGAAAAACAGAAAATTAAACACTTTACTATTGTTGCTCCAACCGAGTGGAACTTTCACTCTGAAGGCGTTGTTGCTAAAAGCTTATCGGCTTTAAAGGCAGGTAGTAAAGACAAATTAACTGTTCAAGCTAAAATATTAATAAGCATGATTGATCCTTGTGTTGGTTATCAATTAGCAATTAATGAAGAAAATAAATAATAAGGCAAATGATTAATGCATGAAATGTCGTTATGCGAAGGGATAATGCAGATAATTGAGCAAGAAGCGCTCAATCAAAAATTTACAAAAGTTAAAAAAGTAGTACTAGATATAGGTGTTTTATCTGGAGTAGAAATTTCAGCGTTAGAATTTTCTTTTGAAGTAGTTATGCATGGCACTATTGCACAAAATGCAAAACTGATAATAAACCATATAGAAGCACAAGCATGGTGTATGCAGTGCGCGACTACGGTAACTATAACCGAGCGTTTCGACCCTTGTCCTGATTGCGGTAGTTTTCAGTTACAGGTTAGTAGCGGTGATGAAATGAAAATTAAAGAATTAGAGGTAGATTAAATGTGTACAGTATGTGGCTGCGATAGCGGTGAAGTAAGTATTGAAGAACATGATCATAAGCACTCGCATGGTCACGCACATGGGCACGAACACTCTCATGAACACGGGCACGATCATTCTCATGAACACGAGCATGATCATTCTCACGGTCATCCTCACGGTCATCCTCACGAGAGTCATGAACACTCACATGCTGATAATGGTCAAGACATTCATTATGGTAAAGGGCCTGCTCATGCTCATGTTCCTGGTTTAAGCCAATCAAGAATGATTGAAATTGAACAAAATATTCTTGGAAAAAATGATGAATATGCAAAAGAAAATCGTCATTACTTCAATAAGCAGGGTATTTTAAGTCTTAATTTGGTTTCAAGCCCAGGTTCAGGGAAAACTACTTTGTTAACTCACACTATTGATGCATTAAAAGGTGATTTATCACTTGCAGTAATAGAAGGCGATCAACAAACGTCCAATGATGCCGCTCGCATTCGAGAAACAGGCGCCCCTGCAATTCAAATAAACACAGGAAAGGGGTGTCACCTTGATGCTCATATGGTTGGGCATGCTTTAGAAAATTTATCTCCTGAAAAAGGGAGTGTTTTATTTATTGAGAATGTGGGTAATCTTGTTTGCCCAGCTGCTTTTGATTTGGGTGAAGCGCATAAAGTCGCTATTTTATCTGTTACTGAAGGGGAAGATAAACCGCTAAAATATCCAGACATGTTCTATGCTGCAGATATCATGATTCTCAATAAAATTGATTTGTTGCCTTATGTAAATTTTGATGTAGATAAATGTATAGAATATGCTCAAAGGGTGAATCCTAGCATTCAAGTACTGCAAGTTTCAGCTACAAGTGGAGAAGGAATGGACGACTGGTATCAGTGGATAAATACCACAAGACAAGTGAAATTGATTGGTCGTAAAGATCTTTAATATACTAATGAACTGGTACCTTTATGAGTAATTTATTACCTAGCATTCTTATTGTTGATGACGATGTTGAATACACTAAACAATTCAGTGTCATGCTTGAAAATTTGTTTGATGTTTTTTACGCAGAAAATATCGATAATGCTCAAGATGTTTTAGATAACGAATGGATACAAGTTGTGTTGTGTTCTGAATTGATTTTGCAAAAATCAGCTAATGATTTTTATAAAACATTAGCTGAAAAATTCCCTGAAATAGTCAAGTTTGTAATATTTGATAGTATTCCTCATTCACTCACTAATGTTGCTATTAAAAATTATCACAGTGACCAATTTATTTGTAAATCCTCTGCTCAAATTGATATTCAAAATAAACTTGATACAGCCGTTGAACTTTTTAACCTTAAAAGAAAAAATGAACAATTAACAATTGAGTTAAAATTACAACCAAGCTCTTTAAAAGAAGCGATTGAGGTACGACGAGAAGCCCTCAGTTCACACTTTAGTTGGGATACTATTGTAAGAAGCCCTAACAGTAATATGAACGACATCTGCGCTTTAATTAAGCAAATATCTCCCTATGACGTTAATGTACTTATTTGTGGTGAATCAGGAACAGGTAAAGAGCTTTGCGCTAGAGGGTTACATTATAATAGCCTCAGACAACAATCTCCATATATTGCTGAAAACTGTGGTGCATTACCTGATGAATTACTCGAAAGTGAACTTTTTGGTCATAAAAAAGGCGCGTTTACCGGAGCAATCGAAAATAGAGTTGGTTTATTTGAAAGTGCTAATGGCGGCACTATTTTTCTTGATGAAATAGGTGAAACTACTCCCGCTTTTCAATTGAAATTATTACGAGTTTTACAAGAGAAAGAAATTCGCCCATTAGGCATGAATGAACATAAAAAAATTGATGTGCGAATCGTTGCTGCGACAAACCGAGATCTTGCTGAAGATGTTCGACAAGGTAAGTTTAGAGAAGATTTATATTACCGACTAACCACCTTTACCGTTGAACTACCACCTCTTAGAGAAAGATTGGAAGATTTACCCTACATTGCTGTTAATATTCTAAATAAAGCGCAAATAGAGTTAGGGAAAAAAGTCGACGGTTTCACAAATGGAGCAATTTCCGCATTACAAAAATATCAATGGCCAGGTAATGTTAGAGAGCTTGAAAATGAAATAAAACGTATGTTAGTTATTTCACAACAAAGTAAGTTATCTGATGACCTGATCTCAGCCCATATATTGCAGTCTTCGGTTGATGTTAATACGGCAACACTTGCTTACTTAAATAACGATCATTCATTGAAAAATAAGATAGAAAATTTAGAAGTTGAATTGATTAAGAAATCATTAATAAAAAATAAAGGAAATAAAACCAAAGTGGCGGATGAATTAGGTTTGTCGAGAGTCGGTTTAAGAAACAAACTTGAACGTTACAATATTCCAGTCACTAAACAATCTACTTCTTAAAGCTATTTTTTGAAGAAAAAGCACTATGTCCATAGGGTCGATTGATAAATAATTGAAGCGCCTAAGCCTACTGTTAACACACCAATACTTAGCTGTAAACCATTATGCAGCCAAGTTAGTTTACTTGTGGCTCGTAAAGGCACAGAGATAATAATAGATAATAATAACATTCCCAATATAGAGCCTATACCAAATAACGCAATATAAAGCATACTAAAAGTTACTGACTCCGTTGTATTCAGCGTTAATATAATTAAAGCCGCACTACCTGCAAGTCCATGCATCAAACCAATAAATAGCGTACGAAAAGGGAAAGTTTCATGAACATGGCTATGCTCATGTTTATTTAGCGCATGTTCATTTAGCGCATGTTCATTTTGATTGTGTTCAATGCTTTTTTGCTCTTCATGAGAGTGAGCATGAAAATGTACCGTTGTATCCGTATGCTGGTGCGTATGAAAGTGAATTTTTTGTTTAATTACCCGTTTAAGTACATCAGCACCCAAAGCAATAAGCATAAAGCCAACAATCATCTCAAGAATATCAGCTGTTTGATGCGAAATAACATTGTTGAGTAATAAAACTGTAGAGCCAAAAATAAAAAGTGTAATTGTATGACCAACACCCCATATTACACCATGTTTTATGCTTGCTTTAAGTGTATGTTCTTTGGTTGATATTGAAGCTACCGCAGCTAAATGGTCTGCTTCAAGCGCATGTCGCATTCCAATTAAAAAACCAAAAAATAATAAAGTTATCATATGATTACTTAGCAAATACGAGGTAATTGCTCACCTACCAACATATCGATTATTCTTGTGCCACCAAAACCTGTTTCAAGGATAACCTTACCCTGAGGAGACTCTTCAACGTGACCAATAATCGCACTATTTTTACCTGCTGGATGCTTTTTCATAACAGCGAGTAAAGCTTCTGCATCTTCTTTTTTTACAACCGTAACAAGTTTCCCTTCATTAGCTAGGTATAACGGATCAAGCCCTAGTACTTCACAAACCCCTCTTACTTCATCTCTGATAGGTATTTGACTATGTTCAAGCGTTATTGCTACATCACTTCCCTGAGCAAACTCATTAAGCACTGTGGCTAAACCACCTCGTGTAGCATCCCTCATACAATGTATATCTGGACAACAAACTAGCATTTCTTGGATAAGGTGATTAAGTACTTGGCAGTCTGTTTCTACACTTACCTCTAATGCTAACTCGCCTCTAGCATCAACAATAGCAGCGCCGTGGTCACCCACATAACCATTGATAATAACCACATCACCAACACTAGCTCTTGATGATAATATCTGCGTTTCTTTCGCAATAACGCCAACACCTGCAGTATTAATAAAAAGTTTATCGGCAAAACCGCGAGGAACGACTTTAGTGTCTCCTGTTACTATTGCAACACCCGCTTCATCTGCAGTTTTTTTCATTGATATAACAATTCGGTGCAATTCATCAATAGAAAAACCTTCTTCTATGATCATACCGCAAGTTAAATAAAGAGGTTTTGCGCCACCTACAGCCAAATCGTTAACGGTTCCTGTAACGGCAAGTTTACCAATATCACCACCGGGAAAGAAAAGCGGGTCAACAACATAAGAATCAGTTGTCATCGCTAAACGGTCACCCAATGCGGTTAATTCAGTTAAATCAAAACGCGCTTGATCTTCTAACAATGATAATTCTGAGTTATTAAATGTGCTCACAAAAATTTGTTCAATTAAATCATGCATAGCCTTACCGCCAGCACCGTGAGAAAGTATGATAGTTTTCCCGCTAAATTTCGTTTTCGGAAGATCTGTTTCAGATGTTTTTATATTTATATTGTTCATGCTGATTTTTTCTTGTCGTAACCATTATTATAATATGCTGCACAAGCACCCTCACTTGAAACCATTAGAGCTCCCATCGGGGTTTCAGGTGTACATTTTGTGCCAAAAATTTTACAATCCCACGGCTTAATAACCCCCTTAACCACTTCGCCACATTGGCAAGATTTTGGATCGGCTATTTTAATATTTGCCACTGAAAACTTTTTCTCAGCATCAAAAGCAGCATATTCAGCCTTCATTCTTACACCTGAATGATCAATAGAGCCTAAACCTCTCCATTCAAAAAATTCTCTAACTTCAAAAACCTTAGTTAAAGCAGCTAAAGCGGGGGTATTTCCATTTGGTTGGACAATACGCGTATATTGATTTTCCACTTCACTTCTATTTTCATCGATTTGTTTTAATACCATCCATAGCGACTGTAATATATCTAAAGGTTCAAACCCTGTAATAACAAGAGGTTTGTCATAATCTTCAGCAATAAAATCAAAGGGCCTTTCACCAATAACCATTGCCACATGACCAGGCGCTAGAAAACCATCAAGCTTCATATCAGGGGAATCAAGTACTGCTTTTATTGTAGGGACAGTAGTAATATGGTTACAAAAAAGTGAAAAATTAGTAATTCCCTCACGCTCAGCCTCAAGCACAGTAAAAGCACTACTAGGCATGGTTGTTTCAAAACCTAAACCAAAAAAAATCACCTCTTTGTCTGGATTTTTTCGAGCCAAGTTTAATGCATCCATCGGTGAATACGTCATCCGAATATCTGCACCATCGGCTTTTGCTTGTAATAAGCTTTTTTTAGAGCCAGGCACTCGCATGGCATCGCCAAAGGTAGTAAAAATAACTTCAGGGCGTTCAGCTAGCGCAACACAATCATCTACACGACCCATAGGTAGTACACAAACAGGGCAACCTGGACCATGTACCATTTCGATATTGTCGGGCAGCATTTGTTCAATGCCATAACGAAAAATAGTATGAGTATGACCACCACAAAACTCCATAATTTGTAGTGGTTTTGTTTGCCTAGGCGCTATATTTTTTGCAATAGCTTTTATGGATTTAATTAATGATTTTGCTTTATCTTTATCTCTAAACTCATCAACAAACTTCATATGAACACCTATTAATTTTTGTTATTTTTTTGTTACTTTGCCACGAGTATCTGCAAGTAATGTATGTGTTAAATCCCAAAGGATGTGATAGCAGGAAACATGTACTTCTTGTACACGATGTATTGAATCACTATCAACAACTAAACAATGGTCAACTAAACCACTACTTTTCATTTCACCGCCATCTCCTCCAGCAAAACCAAAAGTTGTAATTCCTAGCTCTTTGGCTTTACCATAAGCAGCGATAAGGTTATCTGAATTTCCACTGGTAGAAAACCCCATCAAGCCATCGCCTTGCTGTCCGTGAGCACATAATTGTCGAACATAAATATGCTTAAAGCCAACATCGTTAGCAACGGCAGAAGTTACCGCCATATCTGATAATAAATTAATAGCAGGTAGTGCAGGTCGGCCAGCAGTTACAGGGTGTTGAAATTCGACACAGAAATGTGCAGCATCGCAACTTGAACCACCATTGCCCATTGCCAGCATGCGCCCATTGCTTTGGTAAACATCCGCAACCCCTTGTGCCATCGCAAGCAAAGCTTCACTGTTATTTTCATAAAAAGCTTCTTTCACAGCAATGCTTTGAGATGACTTTTGTTTTATAGAGTCCAACAATGCTAATTTTTCTTGCAAAGGTTTTTCTTTTTTTTGATGCAAAAATGGATACAAATCCATTAAAGGTTGGCTATTCTCATGGTCACTCATATTGGGTCAACCATAATCATCGAGCACCTTCTTTCATAGCATTTAATTCTTCTTGAACTTCACCCAGCTCTTCTAAAATAGCCAATGTTTTATTTGCTTCATCTTCATCGATACGACTCATTGCAAAACCAACATGAACAAGTACCCAATCACCGACACAGCTTTCAATAGGGTGTTCATCACTGATAATACATGCGATATTTATTTCACGTTTTACGCCTGAAACATTAACTTTTGCAAGCAAATTTTCTTTACTGGTAATTTCAGTAATTTGTCCTGGGATACCTAAACACATCTGCTTACCTCAATTGTTATTATTTTTCATGAGCCGTGCAGCTACAACTGCAGCTTGCCCTAATGATATACCGCCATCATTTGCTGGAATATTTTTGTGAGATAAAACACTTAAGCCAGTTTTACTTAGACCTTTGTGTATATCTTCAAAAAGAGTTTTATTTTGAAACACACCACCTGATAAGACAATAGTTTCAATGTTATGTTCATTTGTCAATTTATGAGCTAGTTTTTGAATAACCAATGATAAACCTTTATGAAATCTAGCTGATATATCTGCGATTGAAACCGAACGGTTTAAATCAATCAATAGTGCTTTCCACATAGGTGAGGGGTCAACTATACCTTTCGAAATATTAAAAGGGTAGGCATGGGTTTGTACTTTTTCCCATGACGTTTTTGTTATTTTCCCTTCCAGTTCAATTGCCGCTTGCCCTTCATATTCAATATTATCAAAGCACAGCCCTACACTAGCTGCTACCGCATCAAATAACCGTCCTGCCGATGAAGCTAAAGGAGAATTAATTTTTTTATCTAGCATCGCGTCTAGTGTGTTTAATGGCTTTTCTGATAGTTGTTGAACCACTATAGCTTCTTGATGATGTTCTTTTACCCATTGCCAGCCTAAACATGAAGATAATTGTGCATATAGGTTTCGCCAAGGCTGTTTCATCGCCATAGAGCCACCAATTAACGCTACAGGTTTAAGGTGAGCAACACGCTTGCTTTCTACGTAGTCGGCAATTAAAAATTCACCACCCCATAACGTTTGATCGTCGCCATAACCTAAACCATCAAGCACAATTCCCAATACAGGTTTGTTATGTAAATCGTATTGATTATCTGCTAAACAGCTCGCAACATGCGCATGATGATGTTGTATCAAATGAAGGTTTATATTTTGTTCTGTGGATATTTCAATACCAGCTTTATTTGAAATATATTCAGGATGAGCATCAACAACAACATGCTCAGGATCATGACTAAATAAATTCTTATAAAGTGTAAGGTTATGAAGGAAATCACAATAGGTTGCATAATTTTCTAAATCACCCATGTGTTGCGATACAACGGCTTGGCCATTTTTAATTAAACAAAAAGTGTTTTTTAGCTCACCGCCTAAAGCCAATATTTGTGGAGATTTATTAAAGCCTTCAGGCAATATAAAGGATTGTGGTGCATAACCGCGAGCACGTCTCATAAATTGTGGTGAATCGTTTAAAATTCTGACAATTGAATCGTCAACACGATTTTCTATGACTCGGTCATGTAAAAGAAAATAATCAGCAATATTTTTTAATTTAAGTAACGCATCATCATTTTCTATACAAGGTGGTTCATGGCTGATATTCGCTGACGTTAAAATAATAGGCTCAGTAATGTAACTAAATAATAAATGATGCAATGGGCTGTTGGGCAACATAAATCCTAATGTGGTTTGATTGTTGGCAATATTCTTTGCTAAATCACTGTCTTCTTTCTTCGTCAATAAAACAATAGGTGCGCCAGAGCTTTCTAAAAGAGATTTTTCTTGCTTTGAAACAACACAATATTTTTCAATCATTGCTATATTTTTAGCCATCAGAGCAAAAGGTTTACTTGGTCTTTTTTTTCGTTGTCTAAGGGTATTAACAGCAATTTCACTTGATGCTAAGACTGCTAAATGAAACCCACCAATACCTTTAATAGCAACAATTTTTCCTGCAAGTAAGTACTCGGCAGTTTTATTAATAGCGTTTTTCGTTTCTACATCCTTCCCTAAATTATCGACAAGCCAACAACGAGGGCCACACTCAGGGCAAGCATTTGGTTGGGCATGAAAGCGTCGATCGCTTTTTAGCTCATATTCCTTATTACAAAAAGTGCACATTGGGAAACTTGACATAGATGTATGCGCTCTATCATAAGGAATATTACGAATAATAGATAAGCGAGGACCACAATGAGTGCAATTGGTAAAAGGGTAGTGAAATCTACGATTACTTTCTTCAAAAATATCATTTTTACAGTCTTTACAAGTAGCAGCATCTGCCATAATACCTGTGTTTGAGGAAGATTGTGTTGAGGGAGTAATAACAAAAGAGTTAGAGAATGGATAAGTAGGTACTAGTTTACTTCGCTGAATTTTGTCAATACGGGCAAGCGGGGGCTTTTGATTTACAATATTTTGAACAAATTCATTTATGCAATGTTCAAAACCTTTAACATGAATAACAACACCGCTACCATTATTACTTACATCTCCTTGTAGTTTTAATTCTTGTGCTAAATGCCAAACTTTTGGTCGAAAGCCAACTCCTTGCACAATACCTTGAACGACAATCTTTTCAGTACTAATTTTTTTCATTACCATTTATAAAAAGAGCCTTTTTAGTTTTCTTATGCCAATCCAAACCTAATATAAAGGTTCTAGTAATACACTGTGTAAGTTCTACATTAGCTTACCCTAAACTTTAATCTCTTTTCACTAAATCATAACTTTTCTTGTATCCTAGTGCTATTTTCAGGTTTCCAAAATGTGCAATTAGGTAATATTACTGAGCCATAAAAGATGATCACCACCTGTGAATGAAAAGTTTTTAGCACAATCATCATTCTATTACCGCCTTAAAAACAACTGTAAAAGTCTTCTTAAATCTCTAGAAACAATAAACCAACACTATATCTCCTTAAAATGTGTTAGAGGTGGATAAAAGACTAATTTCATTTGAACTGCTATGCCATGTTGAGTCAATTCATCAGCATGCATTGCTTCATATGTTCCGTTATTGAACATACTGTATGACTGTTTATCGAAATTTTCAAATAAATAGAATTCTAAGCAAATTTAGATCATAAATCCTGTGGCGCAATGTGCCGTGCGACGTGAAGTCGTATGAAACGCTGTTCACCGCGATAAGAGTGAACCATCTGTATCACCAGATGACCCTAGGACTCTGAATAAAGTAGCGAGTCTGACAATGTAACAAAGTCCACTGGACGGGAAACGAATCGCGAGAGGAAGTTCCTCCTGATAACCACAAGTCGGGTAAGTGCTAGGGAGTCAGTATGATGAATGAAAGTGAACCCATGTAAGATGCGTAATGCGCCAAGCAGCGGAAGTGGTTAATACGCTGTAGCCAAAACGGCAACGAGGGAAGGAAAGAGGTTGGCACGTACTCTTTCGTGATCGACAGTCCCTTCGCATTAGAGTGGGCATCTAACCTGACACTGCGTTCCATGCGGAACACGGTAAGCCTGTATTGCTCCCGAAAGGGAAAGCTGCCTGAGAAGAAAGCCGATAGTGGTGCAGGTAAAGGAGGCTGGAGAAAGCTAATGCTGCATTGTAATGATGCAGATACAGGCTGATGTCTGACACGAAAGTGAGCCCACTTCCAGCTGGTCTTCCATTGCAAGATAATTTGAAGAACTTTATTCAAGGAGAAACGCAAATGATAACTTTCAATGAAGTTAGTGCCTCTTCTTACGGCGCTCAGTGGCAATCCATCAACTGGAAAGCCGTCGAGCTGCAAGTATTAAAGCTTCAGATGCGCATTGCAAAAGCAACCAGAGAAGGTAAACAAGGCAAAGTGAAAGCTCTGCAATGGATACTGACTCACTCGAAATCAGCAAAATTACTTGCTGTTAAACGAGTATCAAAAAACAAAGGCAGTAAAACACCAGGAATTGACGGCATCATCTGGAACACCGATGCCCGTCGTATGACTGCGGTTAATCAACTGAGCAGAAAAGGCTACCAAGCCAAACCGCTCAGGCGTATCTATATCCCGAAGAAAAACGGTAAGCTCAGACCATTAGGCATTCCATGCATGATAGATAGGGCGCAACAAGCGTTACATCTTACTGCGCTGGAGCCTGTATCTGAGACTATCGTCGACCCAAACAGCTATGGTTTTCGACCTAACCGTAGCACCGTTGATGCTATAGCTCAGTGCTTTAAGTGTCTGTGTAAAAAAGGCTCAGCACAATGGGTTCTTGAGGGCGACATCAAAGCCTGCTTCGATAAGATTGGCCATCAATGGCTCATCGATAACATTCAACTGGATAAAAGAATGCTGAAGCAGTGGCTTAGGTGTGGTTTTGTCGATAAAGGATTATTCTATAAAACGGCAGAAGGAACGCCGCAAGGTGGGATTATCTCTCCAACGCTTATGCTGTTGACGCTTGCTGGTTTAGAACAACTGGTTAAGTCAATCGCTCGTAAGACTGGCGATAAAATAAACTTTATAGGTTACGCTGATGATTTCGTTATTACAGGCACTTCAAAGGAAGTGCTCACCAATGAAATCAAACCGCAACTGATTCACTTTCTACAAGAAAGAGGCTTAACACTCTCTGAAGAAAAAACGCATATTACTCATATAAATGATGGTTTTGACTTTCTGGGATTCAATGTCAGAAAGTACAACGGCAAACTACTCATTAAACCGAGTAAAAGCAATGTACTGTCATTTTTGAAAAACATGCGTGAATTCATCAGAAAACATCTAACTATCCCAGTGAATGATCTCATCAAGATGATGAATCCCAAACTGAGAGGATGGGCGAACTATTATCGCCATTGTGTTGCCAAGAAAGTTTTTGGTTATGTCGGTCATCAAATATTCTGGATGTTATGGAGATGGGCAACTAGGCGTCATCCAACTAAAAGTAGACACTGGATAGCGCGGAAATATTTTCTGAATCGTAAAGGCCAATGGCAGTTTCACGGTTGGCAGAAAATTGCGAACATGGATTGTTTATTCAATCTTGTTCAAATTGCCCATACCCCGATAAAAAGACATGTAAAGATCAGAAGTGCGGCTATCCCTTACGATCCCCAATATGAACCTTACTTAAGTAAGCGAAAACTTGGGAAGGAATGTAGAAACACTTGGTTTAATCCGGTCTTGGCTGCTTTATAAGATAAGGGTGCTGGGTAACATAATACGCCTTAGTGGAGGCTTGAGCCGTATGCAGTGAAAGTTGCACGTACGGTTCTTAGGAGGGCGGCACTCGGCAACGGGTGTCGCCTATCCGACCCAAAGCGCCACAGAATTATTAATTTTATGTCAGTTTTATGATCATAAAGCTGACCCTCTTTACAACTGATTTTTTATGTCACCAAACACAAATTAAGTATTAAAATAGAATTTATATTTTGTTCCGCTTTCGTATCTTTGTTAGCCTAAACTGCCCTGATTTTGAGGACTAATTTAGGTCAGCTGTGTGGCATTTGTTGTCATAAGAATGGTTTTGATGTAGAAATAGGTAACTCTATTATCATTGATAATCGTTATCCTTATGACTACATTGTGTCTACATTAAATTTATTTATGTTCGTTATATCTTGATTAATAGTAGGTTTTTAGTTGTTAACTAATAATAAGCTGTTAATAGTCAGTTGACTGCATTACAGCTTATTAGTTTTTATTTACACAACAACCCTATAAAATCAATGTCTTGTGTATCTTTTGTCTTTGCGTGTAGGCGCAATGTATACAGTAGGGTTGCTTTAGGTTACTAATGCCACCTTAAGCGGAAAATGTTGAACGAAGAAAAACTAGCCAACCGTATTTTTTAAGTTTGAAGTTCTTGTTAGGCTTCTGCTACTTGATCTTCTTTCTTGGGTGTTTGTTCTGTTTCAACCAAATAGCGAGATTTAAAAGTTTCACATGTAATTGAATCATCAATCTTCTTTTTTAGGACACCTAGTGCAGCTGCACTTGAATCATTAATGAATGATAGTACTTTGGGTTTAAGGACCTTAAAGCCAGAAAATTTACTTTCAACAACTTCACTGGAACGCCAAGCACCATTACTTGCAGCATCAATAATTTTACATATCAGCTCAAGACATTCAGCATCCGAGAAAATTTCCGTAATCTTTTCTTCTATATCATAGAGTCTATCAACGAATGAGTTGGCTGTATCGAAACTGTAAGAACCAGCCTTCCCATTAATATTTGAGATTAGTCGCTTTTTCAAGTCAGCATCTTTTATTGCAAAATCCATTACACCTGGTCGGAACGGTAATTTATCGATAATGACTTCTAAATGCTCAGGGTAGTTCTGATTAATATAATCAAATCCGAGCTTATCTATAGCTCGCCTTAAAATAACCGATGGATGTGTAATTTTGGTTGATAGTTCCCCATAATTCATCGATTCTAGACCTTGCTCTAGAATCGATTCAAAGCGCTCTTTGTGTATACCTTCTAACTTCATAATTAAATTAGGGTTTGAAGATATTATGCTTAAACACTTATCTTTAAACTCGTTACTATCTAAAGCTTTTTCAAGTACTTTGCTTACTAAAATACGGTTAATATCTTCATCATCGAGACAAGCTAGCCCATCAAGAAAAAAGGATGCGTTTTTATTTACTACACCTGTATTCTCTTTAAACAAAGTAAATGTCTTAATTATTAAATAAGGATATACATCTTTATGTAACGGCTTGATCTCATGAGCTACTACTTTTTCAGTGTCTTTTATCATGGAAGATAAAAAGAAGTTTTGATTACTAAAACGCAACACTAACTCATCAACAGCATGTTTTGTCTCAAGGCGCTCCTGTGATAGGAATTTATCAATAACTTCAAAGAATATATATCTTGCTTCCTCTGCTGAAGGATGGTGTCCAGATGGGTGTGAGGACTTATTTCTTCTTTCCCGAATTAGGTTTATTGTAGATCTATCTAATTCGGAAATCAGTGATTTAGCTGCTAACTGCTCTAGCAAATAATTCTCAAAGACATCTTGTGATTTTTTTCTTTTTTCAACTTCAATGAAAATAGTTTTAGCTTCTGAATTGACGTCTCTGATTGCTCCTAGCTTTTCAGTTAAATCTTCAAATAAAGAAATATAACTCATAACTATACAACCTCTATAAGCACCAGAGAAATAACAACTCATAGCTTCTTTCATATAATCTTTTATTAGAGGATTTCTAATTTTAGAGACTAACTCTTCAAAATCTGTCATTTGTGCCATGCTCGAATATTCTCCTTGAAACCTAAAGCCCTGTTAAGTGTATTATACGTCTAAGTCTGGTTGCATATTTCTTGGTATATGTTTATTAACAAGAATCACTTCGTATTTAGAGTTTGTATATATACCAGTATCTTCATCTCTAGACTGATAAATTTTTAATACTGCCTCTAGTGAGTCACCGGGGGCAACAGTGATTTTATGTGAGAAGAAATCATTATAAAAATTCTCACATAATACAGGTGCAGATATTTTAATACCGCGCCAAATAAACTCCCATTTACGTTTTGTACGCTCAAGAATTGCCCTTTTTATTTGAAGCTCGGCAACTTCTTGAATTTCTCTTTGAGGTTCGTCAAGTTCTGTTGGTTGTGACAATAAGGGAAAATACTTTCTTGGTATTAAAATATCGGGAGTTTCATCATCGATATTTTTTGTGAAACCAAAACTAGTGATGTTCTTATCTTTTTCAACAGCCTCAAAAGTTTTTGAAACGCTTTTCCTGAATTTTTCAGATTTTTCTACTTCTTTTTGAGCTTCATAAACAGTTTTAGGAACGATGATTTGTTTATCACCCTGCTGAATTATAACTTGAGTGTCATCAACTATAACTTTAACGTCTGTATCCGGTGCTAAAGTATGCTGATAAATAAAGGAAGTTATTATTCCAATCGCAATTGCTTCTAAACGATTAGAGTTAAATAAATTTTGAAGACCTTTGTATGCAGTTTTAACCTTCGCCCGAAAACTTCCTTCACCAAAAGCTTCGACTAAAACTTCTACTTCATAGCCTGGGTTAATAATTGAATTGGCTTCTTTAATGGCGTCAGCAAGTGAAACTAAAGAAGACGCTAAAGTATAAGCATTTATTTTTTTTCGTTCACCACCAAAGTGCAAAACGAATTCTTCTTCGTATTCCCTGATATATACAACTTGCACGATACTTCCTTATACACTTAGCCTCGTTAAGAGGCAATAAAATTGTTGGCTAAAATAGCGAGGCACGAGCAAAAGCCAACTGTTTTTTGTCCGTTTAAGCAACTTGTTAGCATTACTTTGGCACAGGGTTCCAAACTGGATCTGTAAGTTTATTATGATTTAACACAAACATAATTGGGTACGTTTTAGGACCTGTAGGATAAAGAGTATCAATTTCATTTCCTATGACTGCATCGTAACCCAGTTCCCTAGCAGATTTAACTAGCTCTTCAATTACGGCTCTAGTTAAGGTCTGTAGTTCTCTGTGAGCAGCAACCCCTTCTGCAGTATGTCTATGGTTTACAGCTAGATTTACTTTCTGCTGCATAATTTTAAACTCATGTTCTGAGGATGCTGCATATTTCATAATTTGACCAGAAGCCCATCCTTGCTTCCAGTATTCTGGATAAATAATTTGTGGGTTTTTGGAGCCTATATTTTTATTAGAACATTGCTTTCTATAATCTTCCGATTGCGATGAAGAGCAATTATTCATATTTAATATATTTGAGCCTTTAGATAAACTTGAAGAACACAAGCCCCCTGAACCATTTGCTGCACCTAACGCGTACTCTTTACTAGTAGTGAAAAAAATTGCGCTATGTGATTCCATGCCGCCTTTATGTGGTTGCTTACCCAGAGGTATTTTCCATTGTTCAAAATATACTTCAGTTCCGTGAATCCATTTACTACTCATCAACCATATCCTTGCTCGAAATTATGTTGTAATGCTAACAGCTATATTAAGCGGACAAATCTCGAATTTTCGCTAGATATATTTCGCTTATTGTACACCCTACCATTTTTAATGCCTTATCATCAATAGGTTATAAATTTTCGATTTAAAGTTTACCCGTTGAAAGAATGACTTTATCCATATTTCAGGTGGAAACAAGTGACTTTCTCAGTCTTAATTTTTATTACTAAATACTAGAAATAATAATCATTATTAGTACAGTTATTTACAGAACTCCAAGTTAAAGCAAACTTCATTTGCTCTTTCTAAACGCCAACTAAAAAATCTTGTGACAATCATTTGCCCTTTAAACATCAAACCTTTAATCGTTTGAATTATATTACCGTCATAATAACCAAGCTTACACTCTCCTGTTTCGATATTAAACGATGCATCGTAGGCAAGTTTTAACGGTTGGTCTTTGCGTTTAGCAAATACGCCACCCATTGCATTAATAAAATCATCCCATTTACTACTATCCGCTGCCTGTCTTGCTTTTTCTATTAAGGTAGCAACACCAAGCGAGTTTTTTAATCGTCTAAGTTCACGCCATACAGACACGCTAGCACCGCCAATTTGCTGAAACTGACGAATACACCAACAAGACGCCCAAGCATCTACTCGTTGTGCTGCGGTGATAGGGTCTTCACCATATATGCCTTTATCAAGCCCTTCACCGTCAATATTCTTTGAAACATATTTAGCAATGTAACCTGTCGCGCTGCCTATTTTTGGATCTATCATTATAAAGTCATAGCGATTTTCTATCGCACCTTTTTGATCACTATCTTCTTGCAAAGCATAATGGCTTACTGTGCTTTTAACGTTTTTAATGTGTTGTGGTTCAACAAAGAGTAAAATATGCCAATGCGGAGTGCCGTCATGGTGTGGTTCAGTCACTCTAAAACCGTAAGGTTTAATATCCTTTCGGTTCCATTCTGCGCGTATACGTGACCATACATTACATAAATATTGATTAGCTTGATAAGGCGTTAAGCTCTCATATTTCTGATTGCGTTGACCTGATTTTGAATAAACAGCATGGTATTTTGACGGGCAAGTAATGGTAATAAAAATACCTTGATGACCATGCGATTTTGATAACTCTTCAAAACCGCGCATTCTTACCATTAATTCTGCTTTTCTTACTTTGGGGTTTGATACATTTAAATCGGATAATTCTTTTAATGAAAATTGCTGACCAATATCATTAATCACCGTCATTGAACTGAGCATTTGCTCGTTTCGTAACCGTTGTTGTTTTCTTTTTTTAACGGTTAAATCACTAGCATAAATTTGTTTATATTTATTGACTAGTGTTAATTCGATAGCCGCTTGTTCATAAGCTTGGTTAAATAATTTACGTAATCGTCGGCTCCACCAATTTTTATCGCACATTCGCTTTATTGCGCCCAGCTCTGTTATACAAGAATGCGTTACGCCTTTACCCGAAACATTAATCGCCTTAATGCGAAACGATTCGACATAAAGCGAAAGCTTTCGAAATATTTCGCCTGCATTCGACTCACATATTTTCGTTAACGGTTTAAGGTGATTTAGTGGGTAACGCAATTTTCCGTTAACGGAATTTTTATTTGGCTTGAATTTCGTTAACGAACTTTGTATTCCGTTAACGTTATGGTGAAATGCCAATCGTCTACACCTGTCTGCACAATCTTGTGCAATGGTTCGAATTTCATCGTCATCAACCGTTAACGCGTATTGTAGTTTTTCAGGCAACAAGCTAACAATTTTATTCGTAGTATTTAAAATGTATAAATTTCGTTCTCGTCTAATTTTTAATTTAAACGCGTTATTTAAAATCACTCGCTTTATGGGGTCGGGCACTTTGTTTAATTGTTCAAAAATAAATTCAACATCGGCTCTGTCCGCTGCACAATCATGATGCTGTTTAGTTAAAAACGGATAGTCTCTAAATACAGGCAAATATTTGTTTAATTCAATTTCAATGGCATTATTTTGAGTGTTCATTTTTATATGCCTCAAAAATAGTTTTACCTAACTCACTAATCGAATAACGTTTGTATTCAACACCAAAACATTCGATCGTTTTACCTTCAATTAACCCTTTTGCTTTTAAGTCACGAATTGAGCCTACTTTAATCAATTGTCCTAGTGGTAGTGAAGGAAATAAATGTCCAAAGGTGTTACATGGTTCAATGCATAAATCTAATTTCAATCCATCATTGAATATTCGAAGGTGGGCGTAATTGTTGCTGGTTAACTTTTCCATATTAAACACTCTCCGTTAAATGAGATTGTTTATAGAAACTGTTTAACCAAATATCTAGATCTTCTATGAGGTATCTGACCGAGCGGCCAATTTTGATAAAACGAGGGGCTGGGGTTCTGTTCTCTCGATTGCCTTCCATTCTTGATTGACGAAGAAAAGATCTACTCATACCGATATATTCGGCTGTTTCTATTTCAGTTAATGCGCGTTTGTTTTTTGTAGTGGGCATAATTGCCTCCATGTACGTTTAAGTTCATGGAGATATTCAGCTATTGAAATACCCTTGTGACGCTATGAGTGATTTTGTGACGCTCTGAGTGAATTATCACTAAAATTAGCTTATCTAATCGCTATTCTTATTTTAGTTAATGTGTTTTCTAACGTCCGAAGAGAACACTTTTTTTCATTCTTTCTACTTAATCTATCTTGCCAGACAAGCACACCATCAACTTCATCTAATAAAATATTCTTAGTGTCGTAGCTTCTTTCATCTTCTTCAAGTCGAGATTCTTCAGTAAGAAGCTTAAATATTTGTTTGGCAGAAAAAACTACGTTTGCCTTTAGTATTTTGGCTAGTAATTCGTGAAAATCATTATCAAAAGCAATTGTTTTTTTTAATATTTGTGACTCATAGTGTTTATCCTTAATAATGATGTTTTCATCTGAAGATTGAATAATATTAAGGAGAACTAAATCACTATGCAAAAGACAAATATCATTCATTGAAAGCGTAATCCCTGCCGAATAAAATTCTTTTTTCGGCAGCCTATCAAGCAAGGCACTTGTCTTTTCGTTATCAACTTGTTCTTTACCAGTGAAAGAGCTAACAACTTCATCTAATCCTTTTTTTAAGGTTCTATATGAATGCTCCTGTTCTTTAGGAAATAACTTTGCAGGAACAGTACGCCAAGAAATTTTATTTAATGGTCTAGGCTCCCAACTGTGTAGAAATTGATTAGGTAGTCCAGATTCAAAGGGGTATTCAATGTTTGGCGCTGACATCATTTCTTTATTAAGTAAGCTAAAGTTTTTAACGATTACTTTTTTATCGGCAACAATTTTCAATTGCTCATCTTGAGAAATCTTAGCTAATCCTCGATAAGAAACAGAGCCAAAACCAGAGAAGCCTTTATCTTTTATCCAACCACCAATAATAAACTTGTTTCGTTCAAGATAAAAAACCAAGTCAATTTTTGAGTTCTCAACTAAATACTTTAAATCATTAAAAGATAAATCAAACCGTTTCTCAAGTTCGTCAAAACGGTAATATTCTTTTTCAATCATCAACCAATACCATATATAAAAACCATAAAACCCAACGATATGTTGGAACAACTTACAGAAAAGTAACAGAAAAGAAGTAATTGATCATTAACCTATTAGGTTAAATAACATTTGTTTGTATAATTTTACGGCTTAAACCAAGCTCTATGCGGTTTAGAACCGTAAAAACGTTATATAATTAACCGTTAACATTAACCTATTAGGTTAACTGCAGCGGCTTTATGCTCTGGCGCTAAATGGGCATACCTTAATGTCATTTTTAAATCACTATGACCGAACAGCTCACGAACAGTATTTAAATCAACACTTGCCATCACTAACTTGCTAGCGAAATGATGTCGTAAATCATGAAATCTAAAGTTCGTAATTTGCGCTTCATTCAACAAACTGCTCCATGATTTTTTAATATCGGTTATTTGGTTACCATCTTTACCTTTGAAAACCAAACCAATATTATCAGTATCCACTTGCCAATTTAGTAGTGCTGTTTTGGCTTCATTGTTTAATGGGATATGTCTACTATTTCCTGATTTAGCATTACTTGAAACAACCGTTAAATTATTATTCATTAAATCCACATGTTCCCACTTAAGACCTAACATTTCTCCCTTTCGCATTCCAGTGTTCATTGCGAGTAATAACAACGGTTGCAAGTGACCTGCATAATTTTGATCTTTTAAACAAGGTAAAAGTGAATACCCTCTTTCTGACCGATGTTTGTTTCCAGATTCACGTTGCTCCTTTATTAATTTATCTCGATTATTCAAAGCTTTTCTTAAGTTCAATTCTTCTTCAGAAGATAAAAATCGAACTATTTTATTTTCGCCTTTTAACGACTTTACTTTGTTTAAATCATGACTAGGTATAATTTCCCTCTCAACAGCCCTACTTAAAGCACCTTTTAAGTAATTAACATAACCATTAATAGTAGATGCTTGCTTATTGGTTTTTTTTTGTTTGTTTCTCCAATCTTCAATATCTTTAGCTTTAATGTCTGATAACTGCGTAGCAAGTAAGTGTGGAAAGCCGCGTTTAATTGTCGCGATAATTGTTTTAGATGTTTTGGCATTTCTTGTTTCAAGAAAAGGTAGATATATTTGATCAAGATAGGTTTCTAATTGTGAGTGTTTAGCAATCGACGATTTACGAGCTATCTCTTTTTTAATTTTTTGAACATCAATACCAGTAGCAACCTCGCCTAAACGAGCTTTTGCTAAATCTCTAGCCTGTGTTGGAGATAATTCAGGATGGGTACCTAATTTATAGTTTACTTGTTTTCCATTAATTCTATAAAAAATGTAGTACGTCTTTTTCCCTTTAGGACTTATAAGAATGTGAAAGCCAGATAACTCTGTATCATTTATTCTTTTATCATCAATTCTTAAAGATTTAATACTAGCATTATTAATCTTTTTACTAATCGCCATCTTCCCTACCTTTAAATTTTATAGCATATTTATAGCACATCTATTGTGCTATAAAAAACAAAGGTGAACAAGTATGAATAACGACTACATAACAAAGTCGATTAAAAACAATGATTAAAGTGGTTATTGTGTAGGTGAGTGTTCATTGGTGTTTATTGTGAAATGATGGTAAATGCGCCTGGGGGCGTGAGGTCGCAGGTTCGAATCCTGTCATTCCGACCAATTTTAGTAAAACAATTCAGCTACTTAGAGTAAGTTATAATAACTGTTCAAGTGGACATTATATTTTGGTTAACCTATGGCTAACCGAAAATAATTTATATCTATACAGAAAGCATTGGGCCTAATGGCTGGCCGCCTAGTAAATGCATGTGTATATGGTAAACTTCTTGCCCACCATGCTCATTACAATTAAAAATTAATCGATAACCATCTTCACTAATTCCCTCTTCTTTAGCTAACTTTTTAGCTACGGTGATCATTCTACCTAATGTTAATTCATCAACTTCTTCAATATCATTAGTTGTAGGAATTAATTTATTAGGCACAATTAAAATATGGGTGCTAACTCTGGGACTAATGTCTCTAAAGGCTGAAACCAAATCATCTTGATATAATAAAGGTGTGGGGATCTCTTGACGGATAATTTTTGAAAAAATAGTTTCTTCGCTCATAACTAACCTTACTTATTGAATTTAAGAAAATAATACTTTTAATTATAACGCTAACTTACCAAAAGTATACGCTAGAGCATGCTCTGTCTGGATTTTTTTGAATAGTAAACTACACTAAATAATGGTACTTGCATTTAGAGGAGGCATGAAATGTGTGCCATTTGGAATAACCACGCTACAAATTTAGCCAATTTTCTCGATTGTAATAATGAATTGCAGGCTCATTTATATCTTGAACAACTACTTTTATTTCCTGTAGATATTCAAGATAAAATAATCGAAGAAATTAGCCATTTAGGGCAATGTAATAATGAAGCCATTGCATCCATTATTAATAATTACACAATGGTTGAACGAAACATGCTCAACTAATGCGTTAGTTGTATATCCCTTAACTTTGTAATTTCATCACGCAGCGCGGCAGCTTGTTCGAATTCAAGATTTTGAGCAAAATCAAACATCTTCGCTTCAAGCTGCTTCACTTTTTCATCAATTTGTTTAACACTTAAGGTGTTGTAATCACCTGCTGCTTCGGCAATCTTTTGTGCATTATTTCCACCAAACGATGTGCCTAAATCCATTACATCAGTAATTTTTTTAGTCACCCCTTTTGGCGTAATGCCGTGTTCGAGGTTGAATTGATGTTGTTTTTCACGACGACGTTCTGTTTCATCAATCGCTTTTTTCATCGATTTTGTAATATGCGCAGCATATAAAATGGCTCTACCATTAAGATTACGTGCGGCACGTCCTATAGTTTGAATGAGTGAACGTTCAGAACGTAAAAAGCCCTCTTTGTCTGCATCTAAAATAGCGACAAGTGAAACCTCTGGCATATCTAAGCCTTCTCGTAACAGGTTAATTCCAACTAAAACATCGAACTTGCCAAGTCGTAAGTCTCGAATAATTTCGACCCGTTCAACTGTATCAACATCAGAATGTAAGTAACGTGCTTTAATATTATGTTCATCTAAGTAATCTGTTAAATCTTCAGCCATTCTTTTGGTTAATGTAGTTGCTAATACGCGCTCTCCAATGGTTACGCGTTTTTTTATTTCTGAAAGTAAATCATCAACTTGAGTGTCAACTGGGCGAACTTCAATTATGGGGTCTAATAATCCCGTTGGGCGAACAACTTGCTCGGCAATATCGTCACCTGATTTTTCAATTTCGTAATTGCTTGGGGTTGCCGATACAAAAATGGTTTGTGGAGAAATAGCTTCAAATTCATCAAAACGCATTGGCCGATTATCAAGTGCAGAAGGCATCCGAAAACCATAAAGCACTAAATTTTCTTTACGTGACCGATCACCTTTATACATAGCCCCAATTTGTGGCACGGTAACGTGCGACTCATCAATAATAAGTAAGCCATCATCAGGCAAGTAATCGAATAATGTCGGTGGTGGCTCGCCTTGTTCTCTTCCTGATAAATAACGAGAGTAATTTTCTATACCTGAGCAATAACCCAGTTCTGTCATCATTTCAATATCGAAACGTGTTCGTTGAGTTAATCTTTGTTCTTCAACTAATTTGTTAGTATCTTTTAAATGTTTAGACCAGTCTTTTAATTCTATTTTTATTTGTTCAACTGCAGCTAATATTTTTTCTCTTGGTGTAGCATAATGAGTTTTGGGATAAACAGTTACTCGCGCTAATACGCGTTCGACTTGTCCTGTTAAAGGATCAAATTCACTAATGCGTTCTATTTCTTCATCGAATAGTTCAACCCGTAGTGCAAATCGATCTGATTCAGCGGGAAAAATATCTATAACATCGCCTCTTACGCGATAGGTAGCTCGAGCAAAGGCAATATCGTTGCGAATGTATTGTAATTCGGCTAAACGCCTTAAAATATCTCGCTGGTTAATAATATCGCCTTGGCGTAAGTGCAACATCATTTTTAAATATGAATCTGGATCGCCAAGCCCATATATAGCTGAAACAGAAGCCACAATTATTACATCACGCCGTTCTAATAATCCTTTAGTTGCCGATAAGCGCATTTGTTCAATATGATCGTTAACCGATGCATCTTTCTCTATAAAAGTGTCGGTAGTAGGTACGTAGGCCTCTGGTTGATAATAATCATAATATGAAACAAAGTATTCAACGGCGTTATGAGGGAAGAACTCTTTCATTTCACCATAAAGTTGTGCGGCAAGTGTTTTATTTGGCGCAAGTAACATTGTGGGACGATTTAAGTCGGCAATAACATTCGCAATCGTAAAGGTTTTACCAGAGCCCGTTACTCCAAGTAACGTTTGATGGGCTAATCCGGCCTCTAAGCCTTCTTTAAGCTGCGCTATTGCAGTTGGTTGGTCACCAGCGGGTTTATAGTCGGAAACTAATTGTATTTTTTTTACTTGATCTTTCTTTGAATTAATTTGATTCACAAAACCACAGCCTTAGTACTACTATCTATTTTAGAAAATTGTTTATTAAAATAGTGGAAAGATATACCAGCCATCACTAAATTTCCGAAAAGTGCGCCAATAAAAAGTCCTTCTAAATTGAAAAATAGACTGCCGACATAAGCAAAGGGAACATAACAAACAAAGAGTCTAACAACACTCAACATTAAAGCGACTATAGGTTTATGAAGTGCATTAAATGATGAATTAGTTAATATAATTACACCTTGTAAGCCATAACCTAACGGTAGTATCCAAATAAATAACTTTATAATATCTGCGACTTGCTGTTCTTTTGCAAACGCTCCAGCGATCCAAGGTGCCAATAAAACCATGAGAACATAAACCAATATTTGCCACTTTAAAACAAAGCGTATAGAGGTTTTATAGCTGCCTTCAACACGATCCATTTTTCCCGCCCCAAAATTTTGGCTGATAAAGGGCGGTAAAGTCATCGACATAGCTAAAACAACTAAGCAGGCAATCGACTCTAACCGAGATCCAACACCAAAAGCGGCAACCGCAGATTCACCATAACGTGCAACAATAGCCGTCATAACAGCCGCAGCAAGTGGTGTAAGCATATTAGCCCCTGCAGCAGGAAAACCAATTTTTGCAATTTGTTTTACTGCTTGCATAAACTCGGCAATGGCTGGTAATTTGAGTACAATCAATTTTTTCTTGAATAAAAGAATATACATGACAAAGCAAAATCCAAACGCCCACGAAATTAACGTTGCGATAGCAGCACCTTGCATGCCTAATGAGGGAATTGGGCCGTAACCAAAAATCAAAAGTGGATCTAAACAGGCATTAATTAACCCTGCACTGCCCATAACAATACTCGGTGTTTTGGTGTCGCCTGATGCACGTAAAATAGCATTACCAATCATAGGGCCGATTAAACAAATACTACCTAAATACCAAACATCCATATATTGATGGATATAAACCAATGAAGAGGTTGAAGCGCCGAGCAAGGTAAATATTTCGTCAGTAAAAATATAACCAACCAACGATAGCGCCGTTACAACGACGGCTCCAAGGTACAGGGAAACACTTGCGGTGCTTTTGGCAAGTTGATGATCGCCTTTACCTAGAAGTTTTGCAATAACGGCTGAAGTACCAATACCTAAGCCAATCATTAAACTGATAACAGTAAATGTTACCGGAAAAGTAAAACTGATTGCGGCTAGTGGTTGTGTACCTAATAAACCAACAAAAAAAGTATCAACTAAATTGAATGTCATTAGCAAAATCATTCCGTAAATCACAGGAATAGTCATTTTCTTTAAGGTGCCACCAACAGGATCATTGAGAAAGTTGATATGATTAGCTTTAGACATGCAGTATTAACGCTTCTTTATAAGATCAAAAATTTTATGGGGAGTTATTGTAAAAGATAGTCGGTAATGCTGCTATGACTATTTCAATTTAACTTAACAAACACATTAACAGTTTTGTAAGAAATTACTTTTATCCCTAAAGTAGCTAAAACTAGTGTTTGATTAATATTTCTGCATAAAGTTGTTAAAACAAGTATTTTACATCTAACCAGCTGAATTATAAATATAAATTTTATCAGCAAGAATGTCGTCGTAACTACACATCCCTTTAAAAACAAAAACACATAATCTTTTACATTTTAACTAACAATGTTATCCACAGCTTTTGTGGGTAACTACAAAAAAAAATTTATGGCTGAATATCATCCTATCATCGGCTATAAAAACACATTATTGGATGTAAAATAATCAAACAAACAAATATTTAATTATTTTGTAATTTTATTGTTGACAGTATCACGAGACCCCTTTAATATTCCGCCCCGTTGAGAAGGCACTTAGCCAAAAGCAACAAGTTACAAAATTTCTATAAACATAGTTAACAGCGTTTAAAGAAATTAGAAAGATTATTCACCAACAGCTTAGTTATTAGAGTTGCTAGGAAACGTACTGTTAATCTATTAAGATTAAAGTATAGAATAAATCATGATTCCCCAATAGCTCAGTTGGTAGAGCGATGGACTGTTAATCCATGTGTCACTGGTTCGAGCCCAGTTTGGGGAGCCACATTTTCGCTTAATTGGTAGAGCGATGGACTGTACTCTTGTTACAATAAAATGTGTACTGTTTAAACCCAGTTTGGGAAGCCACATTTCTCTTATTTTGAGAACAGTATTTATAAAGCAATGGCAATATGCGGTTGCTTAAGTGTTTAACAGACACTTTGTTAAAGTTTATTCCCCAATAGCTCAGTTGGTAGAGCGATGGACTGTTAATCCATGTGTCACTGGTTCGAGCCCAGTTTGGGGAGCCACATTAAAGCCTACAGAGAAATCTGTAGGCTTTTTTCTTGTTTGAACTTAATTTTTTTGAAGTTGCATCATTCACGTAGCGCTGGACTGTACTGTTATAAGATCAGCATGTGTCAGTGGTTCGAGCCGTTATTTTAAAAAAAGAATGGGGAGCCACATTAAAGGCTACAGAGAAATCTGTAGCCTTTTTTCTTGTTTGAACTTAATTTTTTTGAAGTTGCATCATTCACGTAGCGCTGGACTGTACTGTTATAAGATCAGCATGTATCACTGGTTCGAGCCGTTATTTTAAACAAAGAATGGTGTGCCACATTAAAGGCTACAGAGAAATATGAAGCCTTTTTTCTTGCCTAAAATTTATTGATATATAAATGAAAATGTCATCCTGAAATACTGAACTCGTCATCCTGAATTCATTTCAGGATCTATTAAAAGCAATAAATAAATATGTTTTTACTTTGTCACTATCGCTTTTAACTCACTTAACTGTGCTATTTGGAAATGTGGCGTAATATTCTCAGGCTTTTCACTGTTGGTTGCGTTTAACCAACAAGTATCAATACCAGCATTTATTCCGCCTTGTATATCTGAATGAATATTGTCACCCACCATAATAATTTGAGACTTATTCACTTGTTCCATTTGCTTAAATGCATAATTAAAAATAGCGTTATCAGGCTTAGCTACCCCAACTTCTTCAGAAATAACTAACAAAGAAAAGTGATGAGCAACTTTTAGCTTTTTTAAACGTATTTTTTGTAACTCAGTGAAGCCATTGGTAATGATCCCCAATTGTGTCCTGCTCGATAAAAATTCTAGTAAAGTAAGCGCACCGGGTAATAAGGTAGAAATATCAGCCATAGCAATTAAAAAAGCACTATTAAGTTGCTGCGTGGGTATTGATAGCTTTGCAGACCAAAATTCAAAACGTTGATTTTGTAATTGTTTGGCGGTGATGTTTCCCGATTGATAATCATCCCAAAGCGGTTTATTAAGTTTTTGGTAAATATGATAATCAGCTTGAGTAAATGTTACCCCAAAGCGAGAAAACATTAAAATAAGCCCTTGAAATGCGTCAAAATGAAATAAGGTTTCATCTGCGTCAAAAAGTATCCATTGATATTTCATTCAATTTTCCATTTTCTTTTATTTTCTTTTATTGATTTACTATTGTTTTTACTAAGTGCAGAGTGATTATTAACAATTACGCGTTAAAAAGTTGTTCATTCATAAATGGCGCTAACGCTAAAATTAAAGCAAGTGTATAAACACTCTCGCGTGTAACATTGTTATTAGTTAATAACGCCATTGCGCCGCCCTTTTGTTTAATATTATCGGTATTAAATACTCTATCCATAACATGACCTAATTCTTCACCTTGCACTAACGATTCAAAAATAGACTTGGGTAGCGGTAAATTAGCGCTGCGGCCAATAGAACGTTGATTTTCACTTTGAATAACCACATAAGCAAAGGTTGCTGCACCGTCTTCAAATTGTTCAACACCGCCTTCAATAGCAACATAAAAATTAGCTTTTGCGTGCTGCTGGCAATAATTAACGCGATTTACAGCGCCAAGGCGAGTTTCTTTCTCTGTCATAGGTTGATCAGCAACATTAGAAGGCGCATGCATACCTTGACAGGTAACCATGGCATTGGGAAATACGGTAGCAATAGCTGATTTAGCGGCGTTTATTTTTACGGGGTTTTGAGAACCAACGACAACGGTTAATAATTTATTTTTCATATAATGTAGTATTTATAAAAAAGGCCAATATTTGTGAGAAATATAATACCTTATAAATAATAAACTCAACTAATAAATGTTGATTTCAGATGTGAGAAATTTTAAAACGCAATATTTTACAAATAACGACTTTAATAAAAATGCCCTATATAAAATCTATAGGGCATATCATTCTTTCTAATTATTGTTCTTTCTAGCAAATTTTGTGAGGGTATGCAGATTCGCGATGTTGAAATGACAGAATGTCGGGTTTTACAATAACGCCATCATCTATATTAATGGCACGGCGAATAGTTTCGTTTTTAAACCAACTATCGCGTCCAGCAGCAATTGTCGGCAAATGTACAATTAACGCTGCAGATATTGATCGTGAAGCACTTTCCCATAAATAACTTGGCGTATGATCAACCGCATAGTAGTCGACATTTTCTACCCGAAACATTGGTTCTTTAAAGGTTGTTGGCTTAGCAAAATAAAATCCCATACCTTCGTCACAGCTTACGTCGATAATTAAACTACCTGGCTTAAGACAGCTTTTTTCTGCTTCGGTAACAAAATTAATAGGATTATTAGTATCTTGAAAAATACCATTAACGATAATGCCGGATTCACTGATTAATTCAGCTAATGGTCGTTCAGAACCATCATGTTCAACCACCGACATCCGTTTTTCGCCTTTCTGTCCGACTTTCAACATTACATAATGACAACCTGGCACTTCTTCTCTAACTTCGTGGTCTGGACGTTGAATACAAATGGTGATTTCTCGAAAACCATGTGCTTTTAACGCATATATAGCACCACGACTAACGGCTCCAAAACTAAAAATAAGCACTTTACGTTGATTACCATAATGCCCATCAATACCTTTCAGTTGTAGTGCATGTAATACACCGCAATAACCTGCCATTTCATTGTTTTTATAAAATGTATGTCTACCAACTTGTCCTTTAGGGCCCCAAACAAACATATCTTCAAAAGCTATTAATGTTTGTTTGCGATCAATGGCCGTTTGGGTAACATCTTTTTGTTGTACACAATGCGGATACCCCCATAATACACCACCTTCTTTAAGTTGTTCAAAATCAGCAAGTATAGGCTTAGTGATGATGGTTATGTCAATTGTTTCAAGTAGCTCGTCTCTTGATGCTAAACCACCAACCTTTTGTTTTAGTTCAGTGTTTGAAACACCAAATTTTTCGCCATAACCCGTTTCAAAAATCATTTGTTTACGTAAACTTTCGGGTAATCTTAATAAATGTTCAGGATGGATAGGAAAACGACGTTCGTCAATTTTTTTAGAGGTGCCGATAATGCCTAACCTAAGGGTATTCATAGTATTTCCTTTGCTTGAGTGAAACTACCAACAAAAGTTGGAATATGTTCAACAAGCCTGATGGATATTCTCAAGCTTAGAGCCTAAGAAAATCATTGTGGTCGCAAATGCGAGAAGATAATTGGAAGTATTTTTCTGTTGCAGCTCTGTAACTGCAAGCGGAGTGTCAGTGTAACACAAATTGATGCCACTAGCTGATTTGTCTTGGATTATTACTAAATATGGCCTACCACTGAAACGAGAAGAGAGTATTTAGATAAAGTATGCATCACCGCAAAATAGTGCTGCATATTTTTATATATTAAAAAGCATTAACAAGTAAAATTTAATCAGAATGATTTAACCAAATATCGGCATTGATTGTTTTTTTATTTTTACGTTTTTTCTTACCGCTACCTTCAGGTTTTGCCATCGGTTTTTCAACGGCTAAAATTGAATTTTCGCTAATATCATCAGCTTCAAAACCTTCAACTTGTTCACGTTCAAGACGAATTTTGTTCTTCTTTTCAATGATTTTAAAATGATGATAATCTTCATGATCAATCAACGATATTGCCAAACCTACTTCACCAGCACGGCCACTTCGACCTATACGGTGCATGTAATCTGATGGGCTTCTGGGTAAATCAAAATTAATCACCACTGGCAGTTTATCAATATCTAAACCACGGGCAGCAATATCAGTCGCAATTAACACATCAATTTCACCCGCTTTAAATCCTTCAAGAACACGGCTACGAGCACCCTGACCTTTATCGCCATGAAACACTTCGGCGGCAATACCGCGTTTAGATAGTTTTTCAGCTAAATGATTGCAGCTGTTTTTAGCATTAACAAAAATAAGCGCTTGTCGCCATTGATGTTTTGTAATCAAATGAGCTAAAAGCGCAGTTTTTTCACCTTTGTTCACCGTGAAAACACGTTGAACTAAGGTACTGGCATCGCTACTTTGTAATTGTATTTCAACGGGATCGCTAAGTAACTTTTGAGTTAACGCTTGAACTTGCTCAGGAAACGTGGCTGAAAATAACAAAGTTTGTTTTTTTGTTGGTAATAACGCTAACAGCGCAGAAAGCTCGTCAGTAAAGCCTAAACTTAGCATTCTGTCAGCTTCATCAAGCACTAAAGTGTTAACTTTACTGAGTTTAATCGCATTGCTTGAAATTAAATCGAGTAATCTACCAGGCGTTGCCACCAAAATATCGGTTCCACCACGTAAGGCAAGCATTTGCGTGTTGGCTGATACACCACCAAAAACCGCAATGGTTTTAATTGCCCCATTAAAATGTGTAGCGTAAGACTTAATACTATCAGCCACTTGCTTAGCAAGTTCTCGGGTAGGTACTAATATTAACGAATCAACATAATTACCTTTATTGCTTTTACTATTGTTATTCTGGTTATGAGTGTTTGTCGCTTGCAAGCTCTGCTGAGCATGAATTTTTTGTAACAAAGGCAAAGCAAAAGTAGCAGTTTTACCTGAACCCGTATTCGCCCCTGCAATTAAATCACGCCCTGCTAATACACTAGGAATCGCTTGCGCTTGAATAGGTGTTGGCTGTTGATATTCCAACTTAGTTAATCGTGATAACAAGGTTGGAATAAGGCCAAGTTCGGTAAAATTGGTTGGCGTAACGTCAGAAGTATTGGCAGCGGTCATTAAGTAAAGAATTCAAAGCTAAAATAAGTAACACTATTTTAGCTTATTTATTGTCAGTTTGGTTAGTAAAATAAAGGGGATTAAAGTTGTTAAAATAAGCTACGAAAGAGAAAAACTAACTGCCACTTCTCTTTTTAAGTGACTTGTTATATTTTTTATACCACAATGTATTATATATAGGTACTATTGGGGTTTTATATAATGGCTAAAAACACAAGTGTAACATTAGGCGATCATTTTGATCAGTTTATAAAACAACAACTTAACACTGGCCGTTATGGATCAGCAAGTGAAGTTGTTAGAGCAGGATTAAGAGTACTAGAAGATCAAGAAGCGAAAATACTGAATTTACGCAATATGCTAATCCAAGGCGAACAAAGCGGTGTAGCCAATTACAGTTATGAAAGTTTGTTAACTGAGCTAGACAAAGATAACCGTTAATGAATAAATTTGTATTATCTTCTAAAGCTAAAACAGATTTAATTAAAATTGCTATATATACTCAATTAACTTGGGGAATATCTCAACGAAACGATTACTTAAAAAAATTAGATAGAACATTTAAATTGTTAGCTACAGAACCCGAATTAGGCATTAATTGCGACTACATTAGAGGTGGTTATAGTAAATACCCACAGGCTAGTCATGTAATTTATTATAAAGAGTATCAAAATAATCAAATATTAATCGTGCGTATATTACATAAAAGTATGGATGTAAACTCCGTACTTTAGAAAAATATAACGCTCTAATAATAGTAAAATAATGTTGGCTAAAATAAGCAATGATGAAGTGAAAAAATTTTTTTCTGCCACTGTAAGTATATTGTTTTAACTCACTATTTTCGTTTGATGCTACAAACCTAAATGTTATTTTCATAAACTCAAGACGAAAAAAAACCGCTAATAAATTAGCGGTTTATCTAATGTGGCAGTGAGATAGATATTTGAACTCTTTATTAGGTTTGGTGCTACAAACCCTATTTTGATAATTTATCATAAGAAAACAAAAAGCCCGTCAATCTTTCGATTCACGGGCTTTTCTAATGTGGCGGTGAGATAGAGATTTGAACTCTAGAAGGGCTACAAACCCTTGCCGGTTTTCAAGACCGGTGCTTTCGACCACTCAGCCATCTCACCTAAACTGTTTTATATTACTTATAGTGAATTAAGTAATACTAATTTGTTGTGGCAATGAGCTAACTATGTAACTCTTGACTGTAGGTGTTACGCTACAAATCCTGCCTGCTTAATTCCTTAAGCTTAGTACCGTTATTTAACATAACAATACTCAAGAATGTGGCGGTGAGATAGAGATTTGAACTCTACTCAAAGGTTTTACGCTACAAACCCTCGCCTTGTTATATTTCAATAACAAAAACTGTTAATCTTAAAACAATTTTTTATAATGTGGCGGTGAGATAGAGATTTGAACTCTAGAAGGGCTACAAACCCTTGCCGGTTTTCAAGACCGGTGCTTTCGACCACTCAGCCATCTCACCTGATGTTTCAAAACAAAACGCTGCTTGCTTTAAGACGGGGCGAATATTAAAGTGTCGAAATTCACTTGTAAAGAATTAATTAAAGAAAATCGCGTGATTGCTAAAAAAATAGGCATTTCGTTGGCTAATTCATCAATGAACAATAAAATTACGTGATCCTACACACTACAACTTATTTTTTATTTACTTTTAATATAAAGTATCTAACGCCTAATCATAAAAAAGATAAAAAATGGACCTATATAACAAAAATAGAGGAGATATCCTCGGTAGTATTTTAATCTTTATATTTTTTCCTTTTATTTACGCTGCTCTTCATTATTTTTCCATTCAATTAGAAACAATTGACAAGTTAGTTAGCTGGTATTTGCCTACAGGATTATTATGTTGTTTATTTTTATTTTTTAGCTATAAACTTTGGCCTGCTATTTGGATGGGTGGGTATTTAGGTAAATTATTAATTGTACTCAATCTAGCAGAGCCTTTTAGCGGTAATTTTATTGCTGAATATATATTTCCATTTGTACCCTTATCCATTTATGCCATCGCAGTGTATTTATATAAACAAAAATATCACAAAGCATCGGTTTCAAATTTTAAAGCTCTATTGTACTTGTTTTCTATATTTTTCATTTCTACCTTTATAGTGTCTATCACACAGCTTTTTAGATGGATGCAGTTCGACTATAAGCTAGCATCTGACTTTCTTTATTCTGCGTCTTCTTTTGCACTGGGCGATTTTGTTGGTTTTATTATATTGTTTCCTTTTTTTATCGTAATACGATCATTTTTAACACATTATCATAATTTGTATTGGCCTATTGTAATGCGGTGTGCATTGTATTTAGTCGGAGTATTACTATTTGATTTTACAATAATTTACATCAATCCAGAAATGATTTATTACGCTAAGTCATTTGCCATAATTCCCTTGATTTGGCTTGCATATAAATATGGTACTTTGGGTTCGTTAATGACGATTATCACCTTCAATTTAATTGTTGTTGCTAGTCTAGTGTTTAATTTTCCTCAATCAAACATTATGCAAGATCAAATATATTTAATTTTAGTCACCTTAACAGGCATGTTAATAGGTGCAGGTTCTGATGAACAAAAAAAACTCAATAAGATGTTAGAGCAAAAAGTAATTAAACGTACATCTGAATTAGAATTAGCCAACAAAAAACTAGCCTCAGCTAATCAACAATTAGAAGAAAGCAGTTTAACTGATCAGTTAACTGGTCTAAAAAACAGGCGTTTTATACAACAAAATATTCATAACGACATCGCACTTGTTTTACGAAAATATAAAGATAATAAAATAATAAATGACAGAGATTTAATTTTTTTCATTGTCGATTTAGATCATTTTAAAAATGTAAATGATCTTTATGGACATAGTGCGGGTGATGAAGTTTTAAACCAAGTTTATCACCTCTTAAAACAAGTATTTAGAGAAGCTGACTATTTTGTTCGTTGGGGTGGTGAAGAGTTTTTAATTATAGCTCGGTTTATAAACAGAGAAAAAGCACCATTGCTTGCAGAAAGACTTCGAGCGGTGTTTCAATCTTATGAGTTTAATATAAAGCAAGATCAAACTATTAAAAATACTTGCTCTATTGGTTTTGCTTGTTACCCTTTTTTAAAAGATACACCTGATCTACTTAGCTGGGAAAACACTTTAGATTTAGCCGATTATTGTTTATATGCCGCGAAAAACTCAAATAGAAATGCATGGGTTGGTATTGAAAATATAGATTGCTCTACTACTGATATATACAATAATGTGATTAGTAATACTGAACAGTTAATAAAATCAAACCATATTAAAGTACTTTCGTCTTTTGATAGTTTGAACAAAATAAAATGGCATCATCAGCATTAAACACTAAGAAATTAAACAACTTAAAAAGAGAAATACATTGTGAAAGTTAAGAATTGCCGCTGCCTTTGGCTCGATACATCTAAACCTGATTATGTAGCCTATCATGACGATGAATGGGGAATGCCTGTTTACGACGATAACAAACTTTTTGAATTTTTAACGTTAGAGTCTGCACAAGCGGGTTTAAGTTGGTACACCATTTTAAAAAGGCGAGAAGGTTATCGAAAAGCATTTGCGCAGTTTAACGTTGAAACAGTTGCAAACTTCAACCAAGAAAAAGTAGAAGAATTAATGCTTAATAGCGATATTATTCGTAACCGAGCAAAGATTAACGCAGCAATTAACAATGCTAAGCGCTTTATTGAAATTCAACAAGAATTTGGCTCATTTAGTGATTATATGTGGGGATTTGTTAATCATAAAACCATCGTTAATTATTATTCGGCAGAAGATAACCGCCCTGCTACTTCGTTAGAATCTGATCTCTGGTGTAAAGATTTGAAAAAACGCGGTTTTAAATTTGTTGGCTCTACTATTTGTTATGCACATATGCAAGCTTGCGGCATGGTAAATGACCATGATGATGATTGTTACAAAAAGTCACAAATTATTAGGGAATTCGAGCAAGGTTAGTCTTGTTATTGGTTAAACTATAGTGCCATAATATGTCCAGTGGTTTACCTTGCTAATTTTATAGGTATGAATCATTTCACGATTTATTGAGTTGATATATTTAGATTTTACATTAGCTCTTTATTTAACTGTTTTAATCAAATTCGTTTAATTAAGGCAATGTAATTAAGAGATAAGTTGAATTTTTTTAAATTACCTCCATCTAATAATTAGTAGATTAATTTTCAGAGGAAAAGTTATGCAATCTAATATGGGTTTTCAAACAGCAACGAAAAGCTCAAGTATTGAAATAAACAAAGTATTAAAAAATACTTATATGCTACTTTCAATGACTTTAGCGTTTAGTGCCGTAACAGCTGGTATTTCAATGGCTGTTGGGCTTTCGCATATTGCCGCGTTAGGTATGATGATTGGCGCATTTGTATTAATGTTTGTTGTTAATAAAAATGCTGACAAAGCGAGCGGAATTTTTTGGATTTTTGCTTTCACCGGTTTAATGGGCGCCTCTTTAGGACCAATGTTAAACGTATACGCAGCAATGCCAAACGGTGGTTCATTAATTTTACAAGCACTTGGTGGCACCGCATTAATATTTTTCGCTTTATCTGGTTATGCACTAACAAGTAAGAAAGACTTCTCATTTATGGGTGGCTTTTTAATGGTTGGTTTAATCGTTGTGTTAGTAGCTGGTATTGCTAATATCTTTTTTCAAATACCTGCTTTATCGTTAGCGATTAGTTCGGCCATTATTATGGTTATGTCTGGCTTAATTTTATTTGATACTAGCCGTATAATTCATGGTGGCGAAACAAATTATATTCGCGCAACCGTGTCGCTTTATCTAAATATTTATAACATTTTTGTTCATTTGCTTAGTATCTTAGGTATTTTCGGAAATGACGATTAAACTTTAAGTTTAAATTGTTTATACTGTTAAGCCCCGATAGTTAACTATAGGGGCTTTTTTATTGCTCAATTTTATTTATAGCTCGATCTATTTAGGAAACTTAGTGCCCAATCTTGCCGTTATTGTTACAAGTTCACCAAGTGATAATTTAACTGTTACCGCCATAGAGATAATTACTGCCGCGTTATCGCAAGATATAAACGTTATAGGGGTGTTTTTTTATCAAAACGGGGTGATAAATGCGAATAAAAATATTCAGATCCCCAGTGACGAATTTCAAACGTTACAGGCTTGGCGTCTCCTTCATCAACAAACCAATATTCCCCTGCATTTATGTATTACCGCCGGTGAAAAACGCGGCTTAGTGTGTGAAGGTGAAAACATTAATATAGATGAAGTTTTCACAGTATCAGGCTTGGGTGAATTGGTTGAGTTAACCACTAAAGCGGATCGGGTTGTACAGTTATGACTAAAACAATTATAACTTCAACAAATATGAGTAAGGAAAACACCAGCACCGTTGCGGTTTTAAATGCTCACAGCTCATTCAATAGCAGTTATGGTAAAGACGCGCTTGATGTCGCGCTTATCTTTGGTTCTTATGAGCAGGAAGTGTCATTATTCTTTCAAGGTGAAGGCGTTAGGCAATTAATAAGCGTCCAAAATGCCAGTTTGATAAACGCAAAAGATTATTTAGCCACCTTCTCCGCTTTAGAATTTTACGATGTTGAAAATATTTATGTGTGTTTAACGTCACTTAAACAACGTAATTTAGCCGCCGACTTTCATATTGATAATGTGAATGTTTTACCTGAGCAGGAATTTTCAGCTAGATTGCGTCAACATAAAACCATTATAAGATTCTAAGCGGGTTTAATCATTTATGAGTATATTACATTTAGTTCGCACAAGTGCATTTCAACATGATGATTTGGCTCAATGCCTACAAGTTTATTCGCCTGAAGATACTATTGTTTTTATGGATGACGGTTGTTACAACCTTGACCACAACCTTTTACAAAGTAGAACAGAAGTAAAACCGTTGGTTATTTCCGAGCATTGCCAAGCACGCGCAGTAGCTATTATGGATAAAAACCAATCATTAAACCTTGAAAAACTAACCCTATTATTTTTTTCTCACGATTCGGTATTAACTTGGCAATGAACGAAACAACTAAGTATCTAACTTTTAATAACCAACAAATAGCCACCGACAAACAGGGCTATTTGCTTGATCATCTATTATGGCAAACAGAACTTGCCGTACTTATTGCTGAAAAAGAGCAATTAGAATTAACGCAAGCGCATTGGGAAGTGATTAACTTTGTTCGAGACTTCTACCTTAAATATAAAAAATCTCCCGCTATTCGTGCGCTCACCAAAGCAATGAAACAGGAATTTGGCGAAGAAAAGGCGAACAGCCGTTATTTATATCGTTTATTTCCTGAAGGGCCAGCTAAACAAGCGACAAAAATTGCCGGATTACCCAAACCAGCACGCTGTATTTAATCTCATCAATAATTAAAAAAAGCTTAAAAAGGCGCAATTAAGCGCCTTTTGTTTAAGAACTTAACCGTCTTAAGTTATTTAAGTGGTAATGTCGGTACGTTAATATGCGCCATTTCTAGCATAACGCGTACAACCTGACAGCTGTAACCAAACTCATTATCATACCAAACGTAAAGAACCGCTCTGTCGCCATCAACAATCGTTGCTTGTGAGTCAACAACACCAGCATAACGAGAACCAACTAAATCTGTTGAAACAATTTCGGTCGACGCAGTGTAATCTATTTGGTTTTGTAGATCTGAATCAAGTGACACTTGGCGTAAGTAATTATTTAAATCGTCTTTAGTGCTGGCTTCTTTTAAGTTTAAGTTCATGATCGCCATTGAAACGTTTGGCGTAGGCACGCGAATAGCATTACCCGTTAACAATCCTTTTAATTCAGGTAAAGCTTTGGCTACGGCTTTAGCTGCACCCGTAGTACTAATTACCATATTTAATGGCGCACTACGGCCACGACGTGGCGCAGGATGATAGTTATCAATTAAGTTTTGATCGTTAGTATAAGAGTGAATAGTTTCTACATGGCCATTACGAATACCATATTTATCGTTTAACGCTTTTAACACTGGCGTAATGGCATTAGTGGTACAACTTGCGGCAGAAACGATTTTATCTTCAGGCAAAATCATGTCTTGGTTAACACCATAAACGATGTTTTTGATTTCACCTTTTGCCGGAGCGGTTAATAAAACTTTATCAACACCTTTAGATTTTAAGTGCTGTCCTAAACCGTCTTCATCACTCCAAATACCAGTATTATCCACAACTAAAGCGTTTTCAATGCCGTGTGCTGTGTAATCAACTTCAGCAGGAGAGCTTGCATAAATAACTTTAATGAAAGCACCATTGGCTTTAATTACATTATTTTCTTTATCAACGGTAATGCTACCGTTAAATGCGCCATGTACAGAATCTCGACGTAATAAACTAGCGCGTTTTTCTAAATCATCACTACCTTTACTTGGACGTAAAACAATGGCTCGTAAGTTTAATTTAGAACTAGGACCTGCACGTTCAATTAATAAGCGAGCCAATAAACGACCAATACGACCAAAGCCATATAAAACAACATCTTGAGCTTCTTGAGGATGAGCATTTTTACTGATTTCAGATAATTCTTTTTCTAAATACTGTTCAATAGAAAAGCCATTAGCGCCACCTTGAAATAAATATCTATAGGCTAATTTACCAATATCAATTCTTGCTGGTGATAAAGGCATTTTGCTTAATGCTTCAATAAAAGGGAAACTTTCACGTAAACGTAATTTACTATCTTCATGTAAAGCTACAGATTTATGCGCTTTAATAATGTCAATTGCATCAGCATTCACTAATGGACGACCATAAACAGCAATTTCAATACCTTTATTTCTAAAAAGTTGGCCAATAAGTGGTTGCATATTTTCAGCGAATGTTTGGCGTTCCTGCCAGCTAGCTTGATATTGTTCTTCAAGATTTGAAGTCATTGATAAACCTTTAATTCAGTCAGTTAAACGTTAGTCTATTAATATTAGGTTAAAAATAGCCTGATTGATAATTCGGCGCATATTGTAATCTAACTTGTAATAATTCACCACCAATTACAAACCAAGATTTAAAAAATATGGCAATTTTGATTGAATAAAGTAAAGAACACTAAATACGAAAACTTATTAACCGACATTTGATGTGAATACTGATTAAAAAATTATGTTTGAGGCGTTGCTTCAAAGTTTAAACTAAGAGAATTAACACAGTAACGTTTACCTGTAGGAGCTGGGCCATCGTCGAATACGTGGCCTAAATGTGATTGGCAATGGATACACTGAATTTCAGTGCGATTCATCTGATGTGAATGATCTGGAATTTCTTTGACTTGTTCGCTAATCGCGGCAAAAAAGCTTGGCCAGCCACAACCTGCATTAAATTTATTGGTTGATAAAAACAAAGGTTGTTGGCAGCAAGCACATAAATAAGAACCTGCTAACCAATGATCATTATATTTTCCAGAGAATGGTTGCTCTGTAGCAGCTAACCGACAAACTCTGTAAGCATCGTCTGAGAGTATTTCTTTATAATGATCGGACATATTTTTAACCTAACAAATTAAAATTTCAGTTTATTTGGGCATACTATCTATTGCAATAAGATTGCGTTGCTCGGTTGACCATTCCACATGATATTTTTTACCTGAGCTTTTATCAATACGTTCGAATGTATGAGCGCCAAAATAATCGCGTTGTCCTTGCAATAAGTTGGCTGGCAATACCGCCGTTTTCATTGCATCGAAATAAGCTAATGAAGATGATATGGCACCAATTGGGATACCTAATAACGTAGCATCTACAACAGAGTGACGCCAATTTAGTTGATGTTTATTTAACTGCTCAGCAAAAAAATCATCCAGTAATAAATTTTCTAGCTCTTCATTTCTCTCAAATGCAGCCGTAATAGATTGCAAGAACACCGCACGAATAATACAACCTGCTCGCCATATTTTGGCAATGCCCGCAAAATCTAATGTCCAACCGTGCTCTTTAGCTGCTAACTTCATTAATTGAAAACCTTGGGCATAGGCGCAAATTTTGGCGCAATAGATGGCATCGTGTAAATTTTGAATAAAATTTTGTTGATCTGCTTCGCTTAATTCTGCTGGCTTTGTTTGGGTATAAACACTTGCCGCATCAATACGTAAACTTTTAAATGAAGATATAGAACGAGCATACACAGCTTGTGCAATGGTTGGTGCAGGACAACCGACTTCTAAGCTACTCATCGCGGTCCATAAACCAGTGCCCTTTTGCCCTGCTTTATCTAATATAAGATCAACTAATGGAATTTGACTATCAACGGTTTTATGGCGTAATACTTCGGCCGAAATTTCCATTAAATAACTGTCTAATGGTCCTTTATTCCATTGCTCAAAAATATCGGCAATTTGCTCAGGAGACCTACCTAAACCTGTACGTAGCATATGGTAAGCTTCGCAAATAATTTGCATATCAGCATATTCAATGCCGTTATGAACCATTTTTACATAATGCCCAGCACCCGCAGGACCAATATAAGTAGCACAAGGTTCACCTTCGGTTACTATCTCGCCAGGGATAGTACGTTCAATAGGTTTTCCGGTATTTTCATCAACTTTAGCTGCAATGGCTTGCCAAATAGGTTTAATTCTTGCCCACGCATAAGGTGAACCGCTTGGCATTAAAGAAGGACCAAAACGAGCTCCTACTTCACCACCAGAAACCGCAGATGAAAATAAAATAAAATTGTTTTTGTATTTTTTTTCACGCGCAACTGTATCAACCCATAAACTATTACCTGTATCAATAACAATATCATCAGGCAAAATTCCTGCACCAATTAAGCTTTCGCTAACTTGATCTACAGGTTTACCCGCGGGAACTGAAAGAACAATAAGGTGTGGGGCTTTAAGTTTAGAGAGTAACTCGGTGAAAGAGGAGCAACCAACAACGCGCTGCGTTGGCGTTTTATTTTCAAGGGCATCTTGAGCAATAACATCTTTAACCTTTTCATTGTCTAAATCAAAAGCGGCAATGGAATAACCATTATCAGCAAGGTTAAATACTAAATTTTTACCCATAACACCTAAACCGATAAAGCCGATGTCACATAAATTTGCGTCGTTATTCATAAATTTATTCTATTTTTAATGTGTATCTTAATTGTTTTTATTAAATATTAAGATAAAGGATGCATTTTGATCATTTTATCACGGCACTGAAAACAAAGCATGTCAGATTACCTATAAAAAGCTTTTTTATTTAAAAATATTCGTAATCATTCATAATTATTTTTAAAAAAGTAACGAAATAGAGATAAAATTACAGAAATAACTTGATATTTCTCTATTTTGGTGTAATTTTACAACATAATGTTTTTTGTTCTAGTATTTATTTTCATATTAAGGTATTCCCATGACTATTAAAGTAGGAATTAACGGTTTTGGCCGTATTGGTCGATTTGTTTTTCGTGCAGCAGCAGAGCGTAATGATATTGAAGTCGTAGGCATTAACGACCTAATTGATATTGATTACATGGCATACATGCTTAAATATGATTCAACACATGGCCGTTTTAAAGGTACTGTAGAAGTAGTTGACGGTAGCCTTATTGTTAATGGTAAAACTGTTCGTGTAACCGCTGAACGAAATCCTGAAGATTTAAAATGGAATGAACTAAATGTTGATGTAGTAGTAGAATCAACGGGGTTATTTTTAACCGACGAAACTGCCCGTAAACATATTAAAGCAGGCGCTAAAAAAGTTGTATTGTCTGCACCGTCTAAAGACGATACGCCAATGTTTGTTTGCGGTGTTAATCACACTGATTACGCTGGCCAAGATATTGTGTCTAACGCCTCTTGTACTACAAACTGCTTAGCCCCAATTGCCAAAGTATTAAATGATAACTGGGGAATTAAAGACGGCTTAATGACTACTGTGCATGCTACAACGGCAACTCAAAAAACAGTTGATGCGCCTTCTGGTAAAGATTGGCGTGGTGGTCGTGGTGCTGCACAAAACATTATTCCATCATCTACCGGCGCTGCAAAAGCTGTAGGTAAAGTAATTCCAGCCCTTAATGGCAAACTTACCGGTATGGCATTTCGTGTACCAACCCCTGATGTGTCAGTGGTTGATTTAACGGTTAATCTGGAAAATCCAGCAAGTTATGAAGACATTTGCGCTGCGATGAAAGCCGCTTCTCAAGGTGAGCTCAACGGCATTTTAGGTTATACCGAAGACCAAGTAGTTTCTAACGACTTTGTTGGTGAAACCTGTACTTCAGTATTTGATGCGAAAGCGGGTATCGCTTTAACTGACACGTTTGTTAAGGTAGTTTCTTGGTACGATAATGAAATTGGTTATTCAAATAAAGTACTTGATCTTGCTAGCTTTATTATGGCTGATGAGGTTGCAGTAAAAAAGTCTGAACCGTTTTTACAATCAGCTTAATTAATAGCTCAATATTTACTCTGTTAAAATATTGAGAGAATAAAAACCAGCATTAATGCTGGTTTTTTTATATTGTAATTTAATTTACAAAACTATGTATATTATTCAAGATAATTGAAATATCACCAACTTTAGCGTCATACTGGACTCGTTTCAGTACCTTAAACGGTTAGATCCTGAAATAAATTCAGGATGATGAATTTAACATAATCACCTGAATTTTCAGTAAAACTATTTTGGCTTTTGTCCATGCATAAAAAAAAGAGTTAGCTAATAAATTCCTGTATTTACTAACTCTTTCTCACGTATAGAGTAAACGACTTAATTAACAAAACTAGGGTGAATTACTTTTCTTATGACAAGGAATACTAAACATAAGTTTATTATTGTTATTGACACTTTGTTCTGGAATGCAAATAACTGCATCATTGGAAAGGTGCTTAAGATTGTATAGTAAAGAAGCATAGTCGATTTCTGTTAATTCGTTTCTTGTGACTAGGGCTAAACATTTTCTTTCACGGCAAGTCAGAAGGTCTATGGCGATGTTTTGCGAAAACTGATTCAATATATTACGAAATTTATTTTCAATATCAGCGTCGAATGCGCCAAATTGTTCTCCTCTTTCATTTAGTATCTTTAATTCATAATAAAATGCTTTTTCTTCTGCTGCTAATGCCTTATCAGTAAAGGTGGTAAGGTTAATTCGTCCGAAGGAATTGGTTTAAACCCCCGTCTTTAGACGGGATAGCTTTAAGCTAGCAGTTGCGTTTATTATATAGGTATGAAATATCGTAATGGTTCACATACCAAATATAAAATAGAAT
>Ga0316204_10001403_pt1 | contig 65776 bp, 57 predicted proteins | sample 6monrhotite_MG_2_FD_205661 | JGI IMG/M metagenome (GOLD analysis project Ga0316204, IMG submission 205661) | Microbial mat bacterial communities from mineral coupon in-situ incubated in ocean water Damariscotta River, Maine, United States -... | ecosystem: Environmental > Aquatic > Marine >... | reverse complement strand
TTACCCACTTACCAAGAGTGGAATATCCCACGCCCATTGTTTTTGATACATCTTTTAAAGTTCTGCCGTTATCAACAACTAATCGTGCTGTTTCTAATCTAAATTCAGCGCTGAAATTTGCTTTTTTTGGTTTTGTCATTGTGTCACCTAAAGTTTGATGAGGGGTATAATAACACCTCTAATTAGGTGGCCAAATTAACTATGCCACTTCAACTTTTAGGCGGTGGCGGCAATAAGTTAAGAAGCTTGAAAGGTAAGACGCTATTTTTCTCTATGGCAGGGCCATTCAATGACGGAACTGAAAGATTAGAAATTGCAAAACAATTGGAAACTATGCTCAACCAAAAAGCGAGCATAGAACTTAATTGGGGTTTCCTCTATTTTCCTCGGCAGATCCATATGACAACTCCCTACGTCACATTTTTTGAAGGAATAAGTAAAACGTTTAACGATTATCAAGTACCAACTTTCACAAGTTATCAAGAATATCTCGAACAAGGTGGTATGAAAGGCATTGTTGAACATTATCGGAAAAGAGGAAAAAAATATCAAAAGCCTGAAGCCGTACCGGATCAAATGATTTCGACAATAGCTGGTTTTATCTTTTCTGGTGGTCAAAAAGATGAAGCAATAGCGCTGTTAGAAAACAATCTAACAAGCAATCCAAAATCAGTTAATTCTCATTATGCGCTTGCTTCACTGTATGAAAGAAACAATCAAATAAAAAAAGCCCTAAAATATTTTGATAAAACACTTAGTTTAGCAAAACAGCAAAAGTCGCCATGGATAGGGTATATAGAGAAAGAAATCGAAAGAGTTAAAGGACTTCTGTAAATAGGAGTAGATGTTTTGGTTTTGGTCTTAGTTTTAGTTTTAGTTTTGTAGCCAAAAAGCAATTTCAATTGATTTATCCCTATTGAGCTACAGGCAGTAAACCATTGAAAAATAATCCTTAATTTATTTGAAAATTTCAAAGTGTGACACAACAAAATTTATTCCAAGTTGTTATTTCAGTTATTATAAATTTTGGAAACATTTCATCAATATCTGTCAATTTAATTTCTTCTCATAAATAAAACCCTAGCACGTTTTCATCCATTTAATGTTGCACCTACAAAAGTAGAACGGATGGATAAATTATAAAATATTATTGAAAAATAAGATGTCTCAAAGGTGCCATGCCCAATGCATCCATCTATAAAGCAAAGACCTAAAAACGTAGGCATTGATATAATTAAAATTAGAAATCGTGAATTGTATAGCTAACAAAGTTAGACAACAAATACATTAGGATTGGTAAAAAAGAGTTAGCGCTTATCATTAACAGACACAACTTTATTAGTAATTTTAGATGAAAATTTCAACGAGCTGCTGTTCAGCGTTGATTCAAGCAATATATTTCTTTATAACTTTGTTGCTCTAAATTCATAATATGCTGTTAAAGCTTTTGGTACTGAAATATAAGGATTTTCTACATGCTCTGCACCCGCACTATAACTATGCTGAGAAAAGAAGTTTTCTGGGGCATTAGTTTCAATGGCCGATAACAATCCTTTGAACGATGCTGTTATAATTTCATTTTCTGCGCCACCTAAGCTCAAATAAAAAAATAAGGGTTTACCACTAACATTCTCCAGTCCTTTCTTAAATTTTTCGACAACAACAGAATCGTCATACCAAGCAGCAGGACTAAACGCAAAATAACCTGAAAATAATTATGGGTTAGTAACTATTGTATATAAAACAAAACTACCGCCAGCAGAAAAGCCACTTAATATTCTATTATCATTAACCGAGTAATTAGACTCTATATAAGGCAAAACTTCTGTTTCTATGAATTTCAAAAATAAATCTGCTTGGCCAAATATTGAAGGAGAATTCTGTTCTACTGGGCGCGCTTCAATTTTCACATCTTTTCTTGCATAAGGAGGGACAAGATCCCTATTGCGAGAATCACCCCAAAATAAATTAGGTATTGCGACAATAATTGAATCTTTAATAATATTTTTTTTGGATAATTCTGTAATCGACTCATTCCAACGCTTTAAGTTGAAATTCCCATCCGTTTTAATAATTAGCGGGTAACTATTTTTCTGATCATAATTTTCAGGTAATCGAATAAATATTTTTCTATCTTCATTAAGAACCAAAGAATGAACATTATAATCAATAAAATCAGAGGTATAATCTGCTATATATCTTTTAGAAAGCACAACGGCTGAAATTAAAAATAGAATAAAAATGACGAGTGCAATCTTAAATTTTGTTAAAATAATCATCATATTTACCCTAAGAATACTAACGTTAAGCTAAGTAGCCAAAATAGTTGGTGAAATTTGCGAAACATGAATACTGCAAACTGTTTTAATCTTTTTATACAACTAGAGGTTTTTAGCGCCTAAAGCGAGCTCTTTTGTATGCTTAAGTAGATCAATACCACCAACCATACCATGACCCGGAACCACTACTTTAATATTTGGATATTTATCAATGACTTTTTGCATCGATTGAGGCCAATCTTTTACTGAAGCATCGCCTGTAAACCCCAGCCCTTTGCTATTTATATTTTTAACAAAACACCCACCAAATAAAATTTTGGATTTTGGCAACCAAACAACAATATTATCTTTCGAGTGGCCTGCACCAGGATAAAACACCTCAAGATTGTTTTTGAGTAATTCAAATGTTTCACTTGTTATTTCATGGTTAGATTTTTCTCGGTGAGCTAAGCTGAGTAAGCTATTTGTTAAGCTGGTAGCGTATGTTTCTATTTTTAAGCTGTTTAAGAATGAAAGCCCGCCGCTAGCGTCTTTATGAAAATGTGTGACTACCGCACTTTTGAGCGTTAAATTTTTTGCAGCGATCCATGCTACCAATTTTTTTGTATCTTTAACCGTCCAAGGTGTATCTATAATATGAGCATTAACCCCATCAACAACCACTAACCCTGACGCTCCTACCATTCCATATGAGCCAACCATTTTATATGAAATGTGCTGATAAACATTATCAGCTAGTTTGATAATTTTTAGTTTAGGCACTTCATTATTAGCAAATGCCAGATTAGAAATGAGAATACAAAGAAAGATAATATGTTTCAAAACTCGAAATTCCTTTAATGCCCTAAAAATAAGCAATAAAATAGTTGATTAAAATCATTGAAAAAAGCAGCCTACTGTTTCCAACTTAAACTTTTTTACTTGCTATATATTTTTACCAGAAAAAAATAACTGGGTAAATTGAATAAAATATCCCACCATAAAAGCAGCTGGCATTAAAATAATTTTAAAAACCATAAGTTGCCTATTCCAATTGTCAGTAATTTTAAATGGATCATTAACTAATCCCCCTGCCCAGCCCATATTTGAAGTGTCAGGTTTCGGCCTGATAAAATAACCTAAAAGACAATAAATCACTAAGAGTATTGAAGGTATTGCAAAGGTTTCTATGGTTAGTGAGGAAGCGCTGGAATATAACGAATAATAGAAAAAACTAATTAAGACGAAGGCGATTATAAAACGAAATGTTATAACGCCATTAGAACGAGAAGGTAATCTTCGATTTCCAGTTTCCACTGTTCCTAAAGATCCTAGATTTTTTCTTTCACAAAACCATTCAAATAAACTCATCTTTAAACTCAATCCTTGATTATTGATATATTGAAACACGTAACGCCTTAATAAGCGGCAAATTTTATCCTACTATTATTTTTTCAATTAAGCAAACTTTTTAAAGTGGTTGTTGATTACTTAAATGTTTTTTTCGCTCCTCGGTGAACTCCCACCATTTTTTTGCTGCTCCGCCTTCCATATACCGAACAGCAGAAATAAACACATCGATTACACACGGATCATGATATTGGTTAGTTATCTCACAAAGATCGCTGTACATTTGATATGGATCTCTACCAACCAACTCAAAGGGGCTATTTATATCCAGCAAAATAAAGTCTTTTTCAGTGGCTTTGCCAACATTAGGAATTTTTTGAAAATTTTTAATTTCATTTCGAGCCATATAACTAACCTAAATACCCTACCACCCTATTAAACCGACAACTGTTAATTATCAATTTGAATGGCTTAATTTTTTGATATAACGATAAATAAATAATCGCCAATATCGTTATTATATTTTTGAATTACATCATTTATTGCACCAGTTTCAATATCGCTTTGCAAAGTAGACAAACCAGCTTCAAGTTCTTTTTTTGAACACAAATTTCTGAATGACGATATACCATCTCTTACGGGTTTTTCAAGGTAAATTTCAGGTCGTTGTTTACCACTATATAAAAAGAAATCTTGTAATTCTGATGTTATAAAAAATGGCTGCGTTGATTCAATAGTTAGCCCATGCTTATTAATAGCACTTTCTATCGCGGTTAATGATGGCATTTGATCACACGATGCTTGCATCATATTTGGAAAATACTCATTTAGCCAATATCCATACATTTGCTCAGGGATAGCGGTGAACAAAATCATACGAGCAGACGGTTTTAATACTCGCGATATTTCGTTAAATGCTTTCGATAAATTTGGAAAGTGATGAATAGCCAAAGAACAAAAAGCCCCATCGAAATAACTCGATTCAAAGTTAGTATTTTCAACGTTATATTTTGACCATTGCACTAGTTTAGATTTTTGCTTCGCTTCAGAAAGCATAACTTCAGATTGGTCAAAAGCACTCCAATTACCACCAAACTTTGCCATTTCTGACGTGTAATTTCCAGTTCCGCAGGCTACGTCCAAATAATTCTTGTTTTCTTTAATTTCAAGAAATTGATTTAGTTTAGATAAAATATAAGGATCTGCTTTTCTTGTTGTATCGTAACCGATTCCTATTTTGTCATAACCTATTTTTTCATAACCAATCTTTTCATAACCAATCTTTTCATAAATAGTATTCACTAAACCCCCTTAAAAAGCTTACGCCTAAAGAACAGGAAAATAGTTGATTAAAATGCACTAAACGAACACCGCAAACTTATAAACGCTTAACTTAGTTGCTGACAATCTTATTCTGATTTGTTTGCTATTTTCTGTAGGTTTTCATTTATTTTAAATAATACAATAAGCAATTCACACCAGATCCTTGCACCAATTGACCCAATAATGATCATAATTATCCCCCCTAAAAAACCTCTACCATCTTCCGTAAACATCCCCACTATACCTGCAATAACAAAACCAAGAAGTGATAACCAATAAACGAAATTAATAATCTTTGGGGTTAACATTGAATCGAAGAAAAAAATCTCTTTCATGAGAAAATCCTTTTATAAATTAATCCCCTAAAATATTAAACTATAGGCTCTCGGAGATGTAAAAAAGCCTAACGCCATTTTAAGCGGCGGATAATAATTGGCTATAATATAGAATAAAGTAAAATGTAGTCAACGGTTTGGCGTCTAACTTTAAAGCTTTGTATGCTTACTTTCAATTAAGTTTTTTAATACAGCTATCCAAAAAACGATTGCAATAATAGAAAATAAAAAATGAAAGTAAGAATGATACACCCCATACAAAACCTATATTTATAGCAATGCTGTCGAGCTTAAAAAAATCAAATATATTTTGATACTCTACCTGTTCTATATTAATCATTATTCCATTAGCAACCATAAAAGATGCAATAACAAGAACAGAAAATTCAAATTTTAGCGAACAAATGCCATACAGAATATTAATAATCTTCGGGGGATATACATTATTACTGCGCAAAATGAGGATAGCTACTCCTCTTAATAATGAAAAAGCAATTAAAAGCAATACCCAATGCCTAGGGTTAATATGAGTTAAAATGTATTCCATGACAAATCCTTGTTTGTAAAGCTAACACCTACTTTAGCGGCGTAAAAATAGTTCGCTAAAATATTGAGGTACAAATCACAGCAAACTGTTTTGTATCCGACTATAAGTTCTTGTTAACACTTTTATTGATTGACACTTTGCTCCATAAACAAAAGCTCCCATGTATGACCATCAAGATCTTCAAAACCATGCCCATACATAAAATTATTATCTTGAGGTTCACGTGAGACTTTAGCTCCTAACGATTTAGCTTTTGATATAAAACTATCAACCTCTTCTCGGCTTTCGCATGTAATACAGAGTAACGACTCTGCGCTCGTTTTAGAGTCACAAATAGATTTATCAGTGAAATTTTTAAAGTGATTTTCAGAAAGCAACATAACCGATATGTTCTCTGCAATTATTACGCAACATCCGTCGTCTTCGTTACTAAATTTATCATTGAATTGAAAACCAAGCTCCCCAAAGAATTTTTTGGCCTCACTAAGGTTTTTTGTAGCTAAATTGATAAATATTTGTCTGTTCATAGAACGCCCTAGTTAAATGGATATTGATTGAGTGCTAACCGCTTATTATGGATATTTTTCAATAATATCCGTTCCATAACTTTATTTATTGTTGTTTAAAATAAGCGAATAATGATTTAAAACCAACTGTTATTTGTTCTTTTAGGTTATTTACTAAGATAGAATTACAACTCGAACAATTGAAATGATTAACTAGTATCCTCTCTTCGGTAGGCTCTTAACTACTACAAAGTAATACACAAAAAAACCTAACCAAGACATAAAAAACGACATAAAAAACCAAATAAGCTTTTGATTGCCATGCACTTTATTTGAAGTTAGTGCCAACACCCAAGGTAACACAGATACGACTATTAGCAGTATAGGCGCGAAAATTAGTCCTAAATCATCCATTTACACATACTCCTTTGTTTTTATTGGTTAAGTTGCTTTAACTTTATTTTCCCCTGCCATTTATTTTGATATCGCAGGATCTACTTTAAGTTCTTTTAAATGTTTAGCTATATCTTCGGCAGAAGTTTTCGGATTAATATCTTCATCTATTTTCAATATTTTGCCCTCTTTAGATATATAGAAAGTAACTCGGCTTGCAACCCGCATAAAATTCAATACATCATATGCCTTAGCTGTTTCTTTAGATGGATCACTTAGCATTGGAAAGTCTGCTCCCGTTTTTTTTGCAAAGTCTCTGTTTTTATCTAAAGGATCAACACTGGCCATAAAATAGCTCGCATCGTACTCTCTAATTAAGTGCCCTTTCTCCACCAACGATTTACATTCAATAGTACACCCGCGAGTATTAGCCATTGGGTACCAAGCTAAAACCACAACTTGTTTTCCTTTGTAGTCACTCAGTTGATAATAATCACCATTGGTTGCTTGTAATTTAAAGTTTGGTGCTTGTTCACCTACTTTCAAATCACTTGCTAATAAACTAAAGCTGGATAATGCAGCTAAGAGGGTAAAAACTATTTTTGACATTTTTTTCATCAGAATTTCCTATTAAAAATGGGTGTATCTTCGATTTTTTCTTTTAAATTTTTCTTATTTTGCCTCATAAATATGAGAGGCTATTAACGTAAAAATAATTTATAAATCAATTTATGAACTAATTTACCATAAGGAGGAAAGGCCATTTTTGAGGTATTCATTTTCCCCTTAATCAACACAGACTTTGCTTTTGAAAATGTTAAAAAACCCTCATGTCCATGATAATGCCCCATACCCGAAGGGCCAACACCGCCGAACGGCATATCGTCTTGAGCCACTTGAATAGCAGCATCATTGATACAAACGCCACCAGCATGCGTTTGCTCTAGTACTTTTTGTTGCGTTTGTTCATTATGGCTACATAAATATAAGGCTAATGGCCGTGGACGTTCATTAATGTAAGTTATCGCATCATTTAATGATTTATAACCAACAATAGGAAGTAACGGGCCAAATATTTCATCTTGCATTATTTGCATGTCGTCATTAACTTGAGTGATCATTGTAAGCGGCATTTTGCGCGGCTGCTTACATTGCTCGTTATTATGTTCAGCTAATACTGTTACTTTAGCGCCTTTTTCTTTTGCGTCTTCTAGCCAAGATTGTAATCGGCTAAACTGTTGTTCATTAATAATGCTGCCATAATCGCCATTTTCAGTAAATTTGGGATACATTTTATTGAATTGTTTTTTGCACTCGTTAACTAATTCGTCAACTTTATTTTCGGGACATAAAATATAATCTGGAGCGACACAAGTTTGTCCTGCATTCAATGTTTTGGCTAAGATAAAACGTGAAACTGCATCATCAATGGCCACTTCTTTGTCGATAATGGTTGGTGATTTTCCGCCCAACTCAAGAGTTACGGGTGTTAAGTTTTTAGCTGCTGCTGCCATTACCATTTTACCCACTCGTGTTGAACCAGTAAAAAGTAAATGGTCAAATGCTTGCTCGGTAAAATGTGCAGCCACCATAGGACCGCCGTCAATCACTGCAACTTGCGCTTCTGAAAAAGCACTCGCAATCATTTCATTAATCACTTTATTTGTCGCGGGCGTAAATTCAGACATTTTTATCATCGCTCTATTGCCTGCAGCTAAGGCTAACGTTAAAGGCCCAATAGATAAAAATAGCGGATAATTCCATGGCGTGACTATGCCAACAACACCTAATGGTTGATACATTACATAGGCTTTGGCTGGTTGAAACAACGCGCCAATGTGCCGTTTAGAAGGTTTCATCCATTTTTTTAGTTTTTTACTGGCATAATTAATCCCCATAATTGTCGCTAAAACATCGCCCAATTTTGTATCGTCGCTACTGCGACAACCAAAATCTTCGTTCATGGCTTCAATCAATTTGTCTTGAAAAGTTAAAACAGCCTGTTTTAATTTTGCAAGATCTTTTTTTCGGCTCTCAATTTCAGGATATGGTTGTTTCCCATAGGCAATTTTTTGATTTTCAAATATTTGATCTAACTGATTAATTTGATCTTGATCATAAGCAGATGAATATAGATTGTCGGCCATGGTGTTTTCCTGATAAATTATGCATGAAAAAATTCTTATTAATTTGTATTCGCACTAAATCATCAATGTAATTTTTTTTATTTAGTACAAAGCGAGAACAAACGTAGCAGAAAAAAATAACAAAAACGATAATTATTTAAACAAGTGTTTTAATTTGTGAGGAAAATATGGCTCTCGATAGTTTAATGTCGACTAATTTACTTAGCGTCGATCTTGATGACGAACTTGAAAAAGTTCAAGGAATTTTTAACAAACACAATATTCATCATGTATTAGTTACCGACTTGGGCGTTTTAGTTGGCACAATTACCTTGGCTGATTTACATAAGCATTTAAGCCCTAACATTGGCACCCGGCGAGAAACTCACGCGGATATTTCGTTATTACATCAAAAAGCCCATCAAATAATGTCAAGAGAGTTAATAACTGCGCCGCCCACTATGGGCATTTATGATGCCGTTTTGAAATTTGATGATCACAAACTTACCTGTTTACCGATTGTTGACGAACAGGGCAAACCGATTGGTATTATCACTTGGCGAGATATTTTGTCTATTTTAGCGAAACAACACCGAACCAAAATAAACAAAATATAAGCAAAAAATAATAGAGATATAAATATTTTTAGTCGCGAAGCTATTATATTAGTTTATTCTAATTAAGGTTTTAGTTATACTCAGGTTAAATGGTTTAACAAAGGCTTAAATTTTGCGACTACTTTTTAAAATATTTACTATTATTTCAATTGTAATAGCTAATAATGCATTAGCAAATTCGGCAATTAAAACAGCACAGGTTCAGCAAATCACGGTTGATCAAACCCTTGTATTAAGTGCGCAAATTGAAGCCATAAATAAAACAACTTTAGCTGCCCAAACTTCAGGGCAAATTACCGAAATATTTTTTGACGCAGGCGATCTTGTTTCGGCTGGCAGCGTGTTGTTAAAACTTAAAGATGACAGCCAACAAGCTAATTATAAGAGTGCCCAAGCTTTATTAAAGGCTAATAAAGCAGAATTAACCGATGCACGAAATAGCTTACAAAGAATAAAAGAAATATTTTTAAAAAAACTGTCTTCACAACAAGATTTAGATCAAGCAAAAGCGCGTTTCAATATTGCCAAAGCAAATACAGATTCTGCCAATGCACAATTGAAAAACGCTAAAGAACAGTTAGATTTCACCATAATTAAAGCGCCTTACGCTGGTATTGTATTAGAACGCTTGGTTAATTTAGGTGAAGTAGTTGCTTCAGGTACGCCTTTATTTAGTGGTACTTCTTTAGAGCAACTTCGTGTGGTGAGCCAAATACCGCAGCAAGATATTGAACAAGTCCGTCGTTTTTCTCAAGTTAATTTGGATCTCCCTCAAGGTAATGTACTAATTACGCAAACAGACGCGCTAAAATTTTATGCTTATGCATCTCCACAAAGTGCAACATTTAAAGTCCGTATAGCACTTCCCAAAGAAAGCCAAAATTTATACCCTGGTATGTATTTAAAAGCACATTTTAAAACAGGCACTCGCAAGGCCTTAGTTGTGCCAAATTCTGCCATTGTTAAACGCTCAGAGTTACGCGCTGTTTACGTTCAAGACAAACAAGGCAAACTTCATTTACGCCAAATTAGAACCGCAGCGCAGATAAATAATGAATTTATTGAAATTTTAGCGGGACTTTCTGCCAACGAAACGGTTGTAACTGAACCACAATCAGCAATAAAAATGTTAAATAATGCTACTGCTGAGGTGAAATAGTGAAGCCGTTGAATCAGCAAGAAAACTCTCCTTTAGGTATTTCTGGCCGCATAGCAAAAGCATTTTTTACCGCAGAAATAACACCATTATTAGCAATTGTTTTAGTGTTAATGGGCATTTTTGCGATATTAGTAACGCCGAAAGAAGAAGATCCACAAATTGATGTTACTTTTGCCAATGTTTTTATTGCTTATCCTGGTGCTTCAGCCCAAGAAGTAGAATCACTCGTTGCCTCGCCTGCCGAAAATGTTTTATCAGAAATTACCGGTATTGATCATATATATTCTGCTTCAATGCCGGGCATGGCAATATTATCGGTACAATTTAAAGTAGGTGAAGCACGCACTGATGCATTGGTGCGCTTATACAACAAGTTATATTCTCATCAAGATTGGTTACCGAAAAACCTTGGCGTAATGCAACCTATTGTAAAACCTAAAGGCATTGATGATGTGCCAATAATGTCATTAACCTTAAGCGGTAATAACATTTTAGTAAGTCGTACTAGCCTCGCTAAAGTTGCCCATGCGGTTGAAAATGAAATAAAAAGAATTCAAGGCACTAACGACGTTTATACCATTGGCGCTCCTGACGATGTTGTAAAAATTGAATTAGATCCCCAGCGCATGGCCGCACTCAACGTTGCTTTTGATGATTTACGAAATGCCCTGAATGCAACGAATGTTACGGCAAACTCGGCCAGTACCGTTGCTGGTGATCGCAATGTTTCTGTACAAGCTGGCGCATATCTCACTAGTACTGGTGAATTGAAAAACTTAGTGATTGGCATCAACAACAAAGCACCTGTTTTTTTAAAGGATGTCGCCACCATTGAGCGAACGGGTGATACACCTGAAAATATTGTACAAATTTATCAGGGACATAGTAGCAACAACTCGGACAATCAAAACAGTATTGCCGAACCTGCTGTTACTCTAGTTATTGCGAAAAAAGCAGGCGTTAATGCCGCTGATGTGGTAAATGCCGTAAATGAACGTTTAACACAATTACGTGGAAACTATATTCCTGAAAACATCAAAATAACAACCACTCGAAATTATGGAAAAACAGCAACAGATAAAGCAAATCACCTAATTGAAAAACTATTTTTAGTCACCTTTGTAGTAATTTTATTGGTTTGGATATCGTTAGGAAAGCATGAAGCCATTGTTGTCGGCGCTGCCGTTATTGTTACTTTAATGGCAACATTATTTGCTTCATGGGCATTTGGTTTTACTATTAATCGGGTATCTCTGTTCGCCTTAATTTTTTCTATCGGCATTCTCGTTGACGATGCTATTGTTGTCGTTGAAAATATTCACCGACATATGAAACTTGGCAAGCAATCCTTAAAAGAAGCGATTCCCGTGGCTGTCGATGAAGTGGGCGGCCCAACTATTTTAGCCACATTTACTGTTATTGCCGCGCTATTACCAATGGCATTTGTCAGTGGATTAATGGGTCCTTACATGAGCCCTATTCCTATTAATGCTAGCGCTGGTATGTTTTTATCACTACTCATTGCCTTTATTTTTACACCATGGTTAACTTACAAGATATTAAAAAATCACCAATCAAATAATAAACAACTTACAACTACCTTAGCACCAACTGAAAAAGAATTATTAACAAAAGAAGAGCAACAAGAAAGCGTTATAAATAGTCGCTTTTATAAAATAGTCTCTTTAATTATGAAACCGTTTTTATATGGCAACAAGTCAGCTAACAAGCGCCATTTCCTTTATTTTTCGTTAGTTATATTGATTGTAGGTTCAATGGCATTAGTTGTTTCTCAACACGTTATTTTAAAAATGCTCCCTTTTGACAATAAATCTGAATTTCAAGTAGTTGTAGACATGCCAGAAGGCACAACCCTTGAAACAACCAACCGAGTTCTTGATGAACTGGCGGTCTATTTACAATCAGTTGATGAAATTATAGATATTGAAAGTTACGCGGGAACCGCAGCACCAATAAACTTTAATGGTTTAGTACGTCAATACTACTTGCGTTCAGCAGCCCACATGGGTGATTTACAAGTTAACTTAAAAGATATTAAAGAAAGAGACAGAAACAGCCATGAAATTGCTTTATCGGTGCGTGCACCACTGCAAAAAATTGGTGAAAAATATCAAGCGAATATTAAAATAGTTGAAGTACCTCCGGGTCCGCCTGTACTTGCCCCTATTGTTGCAGAGGTTTACGGACAAGATTACCCGCAACAAATAGCATTTGCTAAAAACATTAAAAAACAATTTGCTACTGTTGATGCCATTGTTGATCTTGACGATACCATTGAAGCCGAAACAACACGTTTTATTGTGCATGTCGACAGAGAGAAAGCAGCACATTTAGGTGTCTCGCAAGCTTCCATTGTATCAGCAATGACCACCGCGTTAGGTGGCGAAGATGCGAGTTATTTACACAGCAAAACGGCTCGTTATCCTATTCCGGTACGTTTACGCTTTAGTAACAACGATAAAATGAATGCTGATCAATTTTTACAACTCAAAGTGCGAAGCAATAATGGCACGTTAGTTCCGATACGAGATTTGGTAAATGTAGAAGAAACCAGTTTAGAAAAAACACGTTATCACAAAGATTTATTACCCGTTGTTTACGTTACGGCAGACGGTGTTGGCGAAACTGACAGCCCGCTTTACGGTATGTTTTCAGTGATGGGAAATTTATCTGAGCAGTATCCAGAATTAGAACAAGCGCTAACAAGCCAACCAGAAAATCCTTATATATCAAGCATAAAATGGGATGGTGAATGGCAAATTACTTATGAAACATTCCGTGATATGGGAATAGCCTACGGCGTAGGTTTAATCGTTATATTTTTACTTATTGTCGGCCAATTTAAATCTTATGCAATGCCTCTGGTGATTATGGCGCCCATACCCATGACCTTGATTGGCATAATGCCCGGTCACGCATTATTAGGATCTCAATTTACGGCAACGTCGATGATCGGCATGATCGCGCTGGCCGGTATTATTGTGCGAAACTCAATATTATTAGTCGATTTTATTAACCTGCGTTTAGCCGAAGGTATTGATTTACGCAATGCTGTTATCGATGCCGCGGCAACAAGGGCACGGCCGATTATTTTAACCGCCATTGCCGCTATTTTAGATGCCATATTTATTTTAGACGATCCAATATTTAATGGCTTAGCGGTAAGTTTAATTTTTGGCGTATTAATTTCAACGTTATTAACGTTAGTTGTTATCCCACTACTTTATTTTTCGGTGGTAAGACGGAAGCATGCTTGAAGTCAATCCATATAACTCAGTAAAAGTTACTAATATTTAAGCTTTAATTCGACAGTTATGAATCCGTGAACTATTCTTATTAGATTGTCTTTATAAAAGTGTTGTTCATGGATCCACTAAAAATAGCAAATCTTGCTTACGCCGTATCAATCATATTGAATTGTAGTTGTGCGGCACTGTTTTTCCATTTTAATCCTATTAAGCAAGAAAAAAACTTAGCAATAACAATAAAATATTTTTCAATCTTATATCTTGCAACTGCCGCTGCTTATTTGATTTTTTTAGGTGAAATTTGGTCTAATAAGTTCATTTCTATTTTCTCATCTAATCTTTTATTTATGATTGGTTTCTATAGTGTACGTTATGCTTTTTTATGGCGTAAAGGGCAGCAAAAACACTTATACCAAAGTAAGTGGGTTTTACTGCATATTTCACTTTTTGTTTTTATACAATCTTATATTTTACATATAGTTAATGATATATATAACTATAGAATAATTTTTGGTTTAGCCAACTATCTTTTTGTTTTACTTTCTTGCATTAGCATAATTCCTAAACAAGTTAATACCGTTACCTACGGTGAAAAAGTTGCCATTAGTTCGATCTCAATGGCTTCAATTTTACTTTTTATTGCCTTGATTATTCATTTATTTTCTTTCGACGCTTTTATTTACCAAACTTCACTGATGATTGTACAGGGCTTAATTGCTTTATGTTTTTTAGGTGCTTTTCAAACGTTATTATTGTCTGATGTGAGTAACTTACATTATGAAAATTCAATAACCGATCCGCTTACTGGCTTATACAATCGTCGTTATTTTACGGAGCAAGCTAATAAGGCTTTAAAAACCGCTAGCCGCCATGAATTTCCAATTTCGTTGATCATGTGTGATATCGATTTTTTCAAAAAAATTAATGATAACTTCGGTCATGATATTGGCGATAATGCCTTACAAAAATTCAGTGATTTGCTCAAAAGTTTAATTCGAGAAGGAGATACGCTAAGCCGTTATGGTGGTGAAGAATTTGCTATTTTACTACCGCAAACATCCCTCGATGGCGCCATAATATTAGCTGAGCGAATGCGCGAAGAGACTGAACGGATGGCGTTAAGCCCTCAACAAGGGGAACTCAAATTTACTGCAAGTTTCGGCGTTACAGCCATAAGCCACCCGTCCGACTTCGAAACTAGTTTAAAAGCAGTAGACAAAGCAATGTACAAGGCAAAAGAGTTAGGGCGGAATCAAGTACAACCGAGTTTTACTTTGCAAGTAAATACAAAAATGTAATTAATACCGGTTTAAGCGTTAATTTTTACCCCATGGATCGAAAGATTTTGGTCCGCGATCACGGTTTATTTTTGCTTTTTTCTCTCGGCGACCTTCAGCGTCTTCAAGGCTCAATTCTGCAGGTAATCTTGGTTTTTGATGTGCGGGAACAATGCGGTCGCGTGGTGGTAATTCAAATTGAACATCATCCGCTTTAGGCAAACCTTTAAATTGATATAAATAAAACCCTTCAACTTTTTCTTGCGCCCACGCTGTTTTACGTAAAAATTTCAAACTTGAAGCGATACTTGGGTTTACCCGAAAGCAATTCAAGTTTAAATAAGCATCTAAAATTTCCCAATCATAGTGATCAACTAATTCAGTTAATACTTGTTCTAATTTAACGCCATGCAAGGGGTTATTTTTATAAATTTCTTTATCGCTCATTAGATTTCCTTCATGGTTCTATAACTTAAGTGCTCTAAATTAAAAGCGACTTTTTACATTGCTGTAATTATAAAGTTAGCTCATTTAATTAGATAGCTTAATTAAAACATTTATTAAGCTATTAAGTGCGAAAGCAATTTGCTTAATATCCCTTGAGTAGCATAAAATATTGACCATAAAATTTATCTTTAAAAGAAAAGGTTTTTCCATGGCATTGCCAGACAAGTTTATCTATTCAATGAATCGCGTTAGTAAAGTGGTTCCCCCTAAACGCACAATATTAAAAGACATTTCTCTTTCGTTTTTCCCCGGCGCTAAAATTGGCGTATTAGGTTTAAATGGTAGTGGTAAATCTACCCTACTTCGCATTATGGCTGGTGTAGATACAGAATTTGAAGGTGAAGCAAACGCTTTAAGTGGTACTAACATTGGCTATTTACCGCAAGAACCACAATTAGATGAAAGTAAAACCGTGCGTGAAGTAGTTGAAGAAGCGGTAAGTGAAGTTAAAAATGCACTAACCCGTTTAGATGCTGTGTACGCCGCTTATGCCGATGAAGACGCTGACTTTGATGCCTTAGCTAAAGAACAAGGCGAATTAGAAGACATTATTAATACGCAAGACGGCCATAACATCGACAACGTTTTAGAGCGTGCTGCAGATGCCCTTCGTTTACCTGAATGGGATCAAAAAATTCAAGTACTTAGTGGTGGTGAACGTCGCCGTGTTGCTTTGTGTCGCTTATTATTGCAAAAACCCGACATGTTATTACTTGATGAACCAACCAACCACTTAGATGCAGAATCGGTTGCTTGGTTAGAGCGCTTTTTACACGACTATTCAGGTACTGTGGTTGCTATTACCCATGATAGATATTTCTTAGATAACGTTGCCGGTTGGATATTAGAACTAGACCGCGGCTACGGTATTCCTTGGGAAGGTAATTATTCATCTTGGCTTGATCAAAAAAATAATCGTCTTGAACAAGAAAGCAAAAGCGAAAGTGCATTGCAAAAAACCATCAAGCAAGAACTTGACTGGGTTCGTTCAAATCCTAAAGGTCGCCAAGCAAAAAGCAAAGCTCGTATGGCGCGCTTTGAAGAACTTAACAATCAAGATCATCAAAAACGTAACGAAACAAACGAATTGTACATTCCTGCAGGCCCTCGTTTAGGCGACAAAGTCGTTGATGTAACCAACTTAACTAAATCGTTTGGCGACAGAGTGCTAATTGACGATTTAAGCTTTAGCATTCCTAAAGGCGCCATTGTTGGCATTATTGGCGCTAATGGTGCAGGTAAATCAACTTTATTTAAAATTATGTCGGGTGTTGAACAAGCCGACTCTGGCACAGTTACCTTAGGAGATACGGTAAAACTTGCCAGTGTTGATCAGTTTCGTGATGATATGGAAGGTAGTAACACCGTTTATCAAGAAATATCTGAAGGTCACGATATTATTGAAATTGGTACATACCAAACGCCAAGTCGCGCTTATGTAAGCCGCTTTAATTTTAAAGGCACTTATCAGCAAAAATTCATTAAAGATTTATCAGGTGGTGAACGTAATCGCGTCCATTTAGCCAAATTAGTTAAAGTGGGTGGTAATTTATTACTGCTTGATGAACCAACCAACGACTTAGACATTGAAACGCTACGTGCCCTTGAAGAAGCATTATTAGAATTTCCGGGATGTGCTATGGTTATTTCACATGACCGTTGGTTCCTTGACAGAATTGCCACACACATTATTGATTATCGTGATGAAGGCCAAGTTAACTTTTTTGAAGGTAACTTTACCGAATATGATGAATGGTTGAAAAAAACGCTTGGCGCACAAGCAATTGAGCCACATCGTATTAAATACAAGCGTATGCAAAAATAAATACTCTTTTTAGCAAAATAAAGTAAATAATTAAGCACCTTAGGGTGCTTTTTTTTAATCTAATACTATGCTAAATATATACAATCATTTAATTTAATAAGTTGCCCAATGTCTCAGTCCAACCGACGTCAGTTTACGAGGATACTATTTTCTATTAAAGCAACTCTAACCGTTGCTGAAATTGACTATCCGGTATCTATTCATGATATTTCATTAAATGGTGCTTTAATCACAGTACCTAAGCATGAACAGCCACTGCAAGGACAACTTGGTGAATTAAGTTTTAATTTAACTGAAGAAGGTGATGTTGACGTACTCATGCATATTGCAGTTGTTCATGAAACGCCAGATGAAATAGGATTGCAATGTAATGCCATTGATATTGACAGCATTACTCATTTAAGACGTTTAGTAGAGCTTAATTTAGGCGACGACAGTCAACTAAGTAAAGAGTTATCTCAATTAAGTAGTGATCATAACGATTAGTTTTTCCCCATAGTAATAAGGATTTTTTATGAAGCATTTGGTAATTTCTTTTATTTGTCCCGACCGTCCCGGTTTAGTAAACGCCCTTTCTAACGTAGTAAAACAACAGCAAGGTAATTGGCAATCTAGCAGCATGCATAATTTGTCGGGATTTTTTGCCGGCATTATAGAAATTGCGGTAGCAGAGCAAAACACAGATTCATTAATTGCTGAAATAAAAGCGATTGAGGGTATGAATGCCCAAGTTGCCATCGCTTCAACCGAAGAGTTGCCAGAAAATAAAAAAATTGTATTAGAGCTAACAGCAAATGATCGAGCAGGTATAATTCAAGATATCTCTGCGTCTATCCACAAGCAAAACGGTAATTTATTAAAGCTGGTTAGTCGCCAAGATAATGCCCCTCATAGCGGACAGTTAATGTTTAAAGCGAAAGCTACAGTATCAGTTGAAGAACATGATATTGATAACTTAATTAAAGAATTAGAAAATTTAGCTGACGATTTAATGGTTGATATTGCTCGATAATTAAAAAGCCTAAAAGAAACTTAGTGGCTAAAAAACAAGTTCCTGACTTTCGTCAAGGCGACAAAAAATGGTGCAAAATCAAACGAGTTCAGCATGACGGTTTCAGTCATGCTAAGCATTATAAATTCTTATACTTAAAACAACTAACTTAAATACCAGTTTGCGGCATAATAAACGGCTACATAGCCAACACTATAAGAAAAAGTGAGATAAAGCGCGTTTCGCATATAACTTACAAAGTTTAATTCTTTAACTTTACTCATCGCGATAATACCTGCCGCGGAGCCAATAACTAAAATAGAGCCACCCACACCGGTTGCATAGGTTAATGTTAGCCATTCGGTAACTTTCATATCAACATCAGCTTTTAACAAGGCTGCGGTTAATGGAACGTTATCTATGACTGACGACATAAAGCCAACAAGGTAATTCACTTCTATGGCAGGTAAGTGTTGATATAAAACAGTAAAGCTATTAAGAACACCAATTTCTTTTAAAATACCAACAAGCAATAAAACACCTAAGAAAAATAGTAAAGCGTCAAACTCGACTTCGCGAATATAGTTCATCACATCTTGATTTTTTTTACGTTGTAAAAAGTTTGCCACCAAAAACATAAAAGATAAACCGAATAAAAAGCTTAATACAGGAGGAATGTGATAAAGCACATTGGCGATCAAGGTGCCTAAAATAGTGGTAACAAAGATTAACGCAATTGTTATGTCGGTTTTTTCAATTTTAATACGGGTTTGTTCTAACTCAACAGTCCCTTTTAATTTTAACGAAAGCAATGTAGCCAGCGTTAAAACGCCAAGTAATGAGGGTAAAACTAAAATAAGTAAATTAGCGATAGTCACTTTATCCGCTAAAAATATCATCAAGGTAGTTACATCGCCAGTGATCAACGATACACCGCCACTGTTAACCGCAAATATAATCAAAGTAGCGTATTTTAAGCGCTTTTTAACATCTAATTGAAGATTTACCACAACAGCAATAGAAACAAGTGTTGCGGTAACGTTATCGGCAAACGATGAAAACAAGAATGCAAAAATACCAATAACAAACATTAATCCGCGTTCAGATACTTTCTTCGGCAATATTCGTTGCACAACGGCTGATATAAATCCTTTACTATTAAGGTAAGCAACAAAAGTCATTGCTGACATTAAAAATAGCCACAATGTTGCTATTTCAAGTAAATTTTCATTCAATTGAAGATTAGTTTTAGCCGAAGGATCATCATTAATAGGAAATACGAACGCTAAAATCCAGCAAAGTGTGCCAAAAAACAAGGTAGTTTTTGCTTTATTAATATGAATAATATCTTCAGTTACTATCAATATAAAACTAATAATAACTAACGTTAAAATAACTGAGGTGATCATGCGATGAATTACCGATTAACATTGAGTGAGAAAATAATGCGCGCATTTTAACACTCAATGTTACAAAATGTTAATGCTATTTTAGTCTTAGTTAAGAAGATTATTAGAGTTCATGCAGATTAAACTAAAAGTTTAATCGTGTGTTTATGAATGGATTATTAATCAACTATTTTTCCGCGTAATGATTTTATTTGGCTGCGTTTAGTTTTCCCTTCCAAACGTCTGATTTTAGAACCTTTGGTAGGCTTAGTTGCACGTCGGACTTTTTGTACTACTGCCACACTTTGAATCAATTCAACTAAGCGCTCTAATGCTGAGGCTCTGTTTTTTTCTTGAGTGCGAAATTGCTGTGCTTTTATCACCAAAATGCCGTCTTTGGTGATGCGTTTATCTTTTAATGCTAACAAGCGTTCTTTATAAAAGTCAGGCAAGCTTGATGAGCTAATATCAAAGCGTAAATGTATTGCCGACGATACTTTATTTACATTTTGGCCACCCGCACCTTGCGCACGAATGGCGGTTAATTCAACTTCGTCATCGGGTAAAGTTACGGTATTTGAAATAATAATCATTAAATTAGTTTGTCACTGTTAACTGGTGCATCGCTTTTTACTGGCACGTCTATTTTAATTGGCACACCGCTATGAAACTTAAAATCAACATCGGCAGACTGAATAAGATCGGCTTCAACTTTACCAAAAAATTCAACCCGCGCGCTAACATCTATGTTCTTCTTACTTTGTTTTACGTTAAATTCTTGAGCAATTTCTTCAGCCAAGGTTAAATAGTCTTGATAATGGCGAGATTCACTTCGTAATAATGAAATATAAAAGTTACTTAACTCTGGATCAACAAAAGGCGCTAATGCGGCAAAACGTTCACACGAACGCGCTTCAATATAAGCACCACAAATAAGTTTGTCGATCAATGTTTCTGGCTCATGGGTGGTAACGTTCGTTAACATGCCTTTGGCATAACGGCCTGCGGTTATGTTTTCATAAACAATACCGCGATTTTCCATAATTTCAAGCACTTGATAGAAATGGTGCAATTCTTCTTTTATTAGTAATACCATTTTATCGATTAAATTAGCACCATAGGATGAATCATTTTTAGCGATGATAGTTTTAGATAATTTGTTTTTATCTTTTAAAGAGGCTAAATTGCCTTCTCGTCGATAAGCAAAATTTTCATACGGTTTAAACCAGTCTAGCAACACTGCATTACTTTGTTTATCGGCCGCATATTTACGAATTAAAAACATTCCTGATTGTGCAGCCTTTAGCTCACATAGCAAATGATCTATTAAAATAACTTTTAAATTTTCAGGTTTCTTTGCTTCATCTAGCCATGATTTAGGTGTTTCACACTTGAGGAATGACATAATAGGTGCGAGTAATATTTGAGTCGGCATTAGCGCTAATTCTTCACTTTAAACGGGTAAACTTTGGATAAGTTTCAATTTTATCATACGACTATTACGATCACAGTGATTATTTAATAAGAAAAATATATTATACTAGCGCCAATACCTGCTTTTATTTAGTTCTATTATGAAAATATCAACACTGAAATACAGTGTAATCCTCCTAAGTATTTTAATGCCTTCTATCACGCGTGCGGATGAAATTTTGATGGCATTTAGTCATGATATACCACCCTATATTTTTGAAAAACAAAACAATGGCATTGAAATAGATGTTATTGCTGCAGCTTTGGCTTATAAAGGCCATACGCTAAAACCACTTTACTTCCCTTTAGGCAGAATTCCCTTTGCTTTTACGAAAAAGCTAGTCAACGCAGCAATGGGAGACATGGGAGTTGATTTAAAATCACAAAGTGGGTTTTATGCAGACCCCGCTGTCATTTATAATAACGTTTTTATTACCTTAAAAAGCAAAGCTATTTCTATAGAAAAACCGAGTGATTTGAACCAACTAACCGTTGTATCTTTTCAAGGAGCCGAAAGACGCTACCCAAAATGGTTAAAAAAAGTTAAAGCTGAAAATCGATTTTACGGTATTAGTGATCAATTAACGCAAGTAAAATTATTGTCATTTGGGCGATATGATGTGGTGTTAAGTGATCGTTATATATTCAATTACTTTGTTAAACAAATGAAGTTAAAGAATGAAATAAAAGTGCCAGAATTTGTTGAACACAAATTTACCACAAGTAACCCTAAAGACTATCGCCCTGTATTTAGAGACAAAAATATACGCGACGATTTCAATATGGGCTTGAAAATACTTAAAGAAACTGGCGATATTAAGAAAATATATGACAAGTACATGAAGCTATGAATTTCCTGATTTTTCATAAAAGTAGACTAGGTAGTTAAACGCAACCATAAATTTATTTGTTTAGGTTTACTCTCTACAGCACTTATCAAATTAGTTTTCAAGCATATTAGATCCAATCCTTAACACCGACTGAAGCAATCCATCAACATGTGATTGCTCATGCCGAGCACCAATAAAACACGGTCTTATAGCTAATTTTCCATCAACTTTGGTGGTGCTTGGCATATAGTTATTTTCCCGCACTAGTTGTCGATGTAACTGCTGATTAAATTGGTCGAGATCGCTTATTCTTTCATCAATGAACCTAAAACAACTAATCGAAAGTTCTGGTTCTAGCAGATTCTCAAGATGAGGGTGTTTCTCGGCAAAGTGGTAAATGTATGTAGCCATATCATTGTGTTTTACAATTCGCTTACGCATACCCTCAACACCAATCTCTTTTAGCATGGCCCAAACAACGACTCCACGACAAGGCGCACTTAATTCGACGCCATAATCGAAATAAGGAATACCAAAATCATCAAGAGAATGTTCTATTTTTGTAGATAAATTTTCTAAAGATTCATTTCCCTTTTCATCTTCTTCAACCTGAACGGCAGAGCCTTCTAAATAATCAGCAGGCTCTTGGGTAAAGGCCCGCAATAAATAATTTCGATCTCGAACAAAAGTTGCCGCAACACCGATCGACGCACCTAACCATTTATGCGGATCAATAATGATAGAATCAGCATATCCTAAGCCATCATATTTCGATTTTATTCGTTGATCCAAAATTCCGGGCAAGCCATATGCACCATCAACATGAAACCAAATGTTTTTTTCTTTGGCTATTTTTCCAATCTCTAATAACGGATCAATAGCGCCTGTATTGGTTGTTCCTGCGTTGGCAACAATTGCGACAGGTAAAATGCCATTTTGTAAATCTTGTTCAATCACCACCAGCAAAGCATCGGTTTTCATTCGACCATATTTATCGCATTTAATTAGCTTAACAGCACGCCTGCCTAGTCCTAACACACCAGTTGAACGTTGAATGGTATGATGACATTCTTCACTGGCATAAATGCTCGCTGGCCGATCAATTCCATCGGCTGCAGGGTCAATACCTATTTGCTCAAAAGCATATTGTCTGGCACCGCCAAGCGCTATTAAATTAGCAACTGAACCTCCACTGCTATACACCCCTTTCATCGGTGCAACATCAAACATTTCCGCCATCCAATCTAAAGAAAGCTCTTCTAAAAAATTAAATGCTGAGCCTAAATATCTTTGTGGTGCAGCTATGCTTGATGCTGTGCTAGCAAGGGTTGACTCGGTAGTTGCTCCTGTCGTAATAAATGAAGTAAAACCTGGGTTACTGATAGGCGCTCCATTGGCTATTACATCGTCAATTAATTCTTGAGCAACGTTATCAATTCCGATACCAGTTTGAGGTAAAGGAATATCTAATTTTTTTAGCCAGTTTGCTTTATTGGTGGAGGCGTCTGGATGTTCAAATTTTACAAATTGATCAAGACTCACACCAATTTTTGAAAGGAGAACTTGAAATTGTTCTACTTCAGCTAGATCTTGGCTCATAAAACCTCACTTTTTATTATTGGATATACCACTAAATAATCTTTCAAACACTTACATGTTTTAGCCCCACAAAGCTACGCCAAAATATTTTAATGCTACGGTGTTGATAAAGATAGCAAGTAAAATAACTGGAATAAAGGTCCCTACTGAAAAGTTTACATAACGCTCAAACCAGCTGTGTTTAAAATTGGGAGCACCAGCATCAAGTTCAGCATTAAAGTTGTGCTTTTTCCATCTATAAATAACGAAAATACAAATCAAAAAACCATTAAAAGGTAGAATCGTGTCGTAAAACACATCAAACACCAAATCAAAAAATGACTTGTCAGCCCCAGCATAACTGATGAATCGAGTAAAAAAATCCACCGAGCCAAACGATAATGCGCACATAGTTGATAACACCACGAGCAACGTACCACAAAGTAACAACGCCGATTTACGGCTCATGCTTTTTTCATCCATCAATGCGGCTACTGGCACTTCAAAAACGGAGACTAAAGAAGTAATTGCCGCAAAAAATACCAGCAAAAAGAAAAGGCTTGCAACAATACTTGCGCCCAAATATCCGATAGATGTCTGTAATGCTAAGAAAATTTTTGGTAAGAAGAAAAAAATCATACTGACAGAAGATTCACTTAAGGTTTCTGGGTTAATCTGTGGATTAAACGAGAAAATCGCAGGTAATATCATCAATCCTGCAATAAATGCAATAGCCGTATCAGCCAAAGCAACAAATTTTGCCGCACTTGGGATATTAGTTTTGCCGTCGAGATAAGAGCCATAAGTGAGCAATACGCCTGCCCCTAATGATAACGAGAAGAAAGCTTGAGACAGTGCACCGTTTACCACTGCTGCATTTATTTTATTAAAATCGGGGAGTAAATAAAATTTAACACCTGCCATGGCATTATCACGCGTTAATACAAAAAAAACCATCGCCAGTAACATTATAAAAAGAGTGGGCATAAGGATTTTAGCCGCTTTTTCGATGCCTTGTTTGACTCCTGCTTGTAGGATCAGATAACAAATACCAAAGACACAGGCCATGTAAATAAAAATAGTTTGGCTGTTAACAAAATCATTAAAGGTTTCTGGCGCAGCCAGTATGTTTAGATTACCGATAACTGACTGGTACAAATAGCCAAAAATCCATACCGTAATAACAGAATAAAATACACCAGCCATAAAGGGTGAGACAATGTATAGCCAGCCAGCAAGTCGCCAGCCTTTATGACCGCCAGAAAGTGTAGTGTATGCGCCAAGGGGATTTTTTTTACTGTTACGCCCTACTGACATTTCAGCAAGCATTACTGGGAGACAGATAAAGACGATGAAAAGTACATAAATAAGTAAAAACGCACCGCCGCCATTTTTCGCTGCTCCTACAGGAAAACCAACTACATTTCCTATACCGACTGCGGATCCGGCTGCCGCTAAAATAAAACCGATTTTTGAGCCAAACTTCTCACGTGATGCGTTCATGTTCAATCCCTTTCTCATTATAGTTATTGTATGGAAGCGATTATTAACACATACGTCAAACAGCTAGACTGTAAAATTGTATAAATAACAAACTAACCTAGCACCATGATACCTACATGTATAGATTAATCTTTATTTGGTAATTATCACCATTTGAATATTTGCATTGGGAGAATTCAGCCGATCCTGCGAAAATAGTAAATTTACTCATTGGTAAAATTAATGAGTTTTTGTCTTTGCCTGTTAACGTTTAGCTCAAACACATCTGGCCGAGAATAATGACCCGATGGATCAAAATTCTGTCTTTCTTTTCTTACTTCATTTAGGTTGATCGTTGCCGTAACAACGGCTTCTTTCCCTACTATAGGTTCAATAACCCAACTACCATCAGGGGCTGCAATACAAGAACCACCATTGCCTAATAGCTCGTTAGCGTTTTGTTGTGTTAATTCAGCATGAGGAATATCGTTGCTAATATCGTCTTTACGCATTAAACCGGAGACGGATAAAACATACATGCGATTTTCTTTTGCGATGTGCCTTGTTAAATCAACAGTATTGCTTACATTACCTGGCCATACAGCAACATGTAAATTTTCGCCCTGTGCATATAAAGCGGTGCGAGCTAAAGGTATCCAGTTTTCCCAGCAGTTTAAACCTCCCACTGTAAAGTTGTTAAGCGCATGGACTTTTAAACCATTTCCATCACCAATACCCCAGACTAAACGTTCTTCGTATGTTGGCATTAACTTTCTGTGGATAGATTGAATCGCCCCCGTTTTATCAATAAAAAGCAAACTGCAATAAATACTATGACCACCACGATCACTGGCTCTTTCTGCACAGCCTAAATACACAGCAATTTTATTTTTTTTCGCTAATGCACAAATGCTGTTCAAATCACCTTGTTCAATACTTACGGCTTCATTGAGATAATGTGCATAAATATCTTTTTGTACTGCACTGTTAAACTTTGCGCCATCAGTAAAATCTAGCCAGAAAGGATAACCAGGAAGTAATGTTTCACCAAAACAAACTAAATCCGCTTTTTGCGAAGTAGCTTCTTCTATTGCCAGTTCGATTTTTTTAATAGTTTCTTTTTTGTTTAGCCATTTAGGAGCAATTTGAGCAATCGCAATATTGAGTGAATCATTCATATTTTTTATCCTTTACTTTATTACGAACTTACGAAGTATTTCAAAATCAGGGAATAATGTATTGGAATAATAGATCCCAGACTTAATTTATGCCAATCAGCTTCGATTTTGCAAAATTAAAAATATCCTCTATTGAAAATGGCTTCTACTAGGGATTAGAAGTGAGACAAACCCCATCATTCTTCTTATAAAAATGAATACTTAATAGTAAAGGCTATTATTCGATCTTAAAAGTGCTATGGAAGATAAGTTGTTAACGCTCGTTAGCAATTTCCCTTAGCGCTTGTTCAAAAACATCTGTGGGTTGGCCACCGCTGATCAAGTGCTTATTACTTACAATAACTGCTGGCACTGAGCTAATACCTGCTGATTGATAATGACGTTGTAATTCACGCACTTCTTGCTCGTATTTATTTGATGCTAATATTTGCTGCGCCTGTGCTTTATCTAAACCAACACTTTCTGACACCTTGAGCAATTGTTGATGATCACTAGGATCGCCATTATGCTTAAAATACAAATCAAACAAAGCTAATTTTAGTTCAGTTTGTTTATCATGTTTTTTTGCCCAATGGAGCAACCTATGCGCGTCAAAAGTATTATAAATTCTACCGCCACCGCGATTGCCAAATTCATAACCAACGGCTAAGCCGCGCTGCTTGATCATTTCTCTATTTTGTTCACTTTGCTCGAAACTAATACCGTATTTTTCAGTAATATGTTCAGTAATTTCCTGTCCTTCTTTCGGCATTTGTGGATTAAGCTCAAATGGTTGCCATATTATATCCACTGTAATATCAGGTGCTAGTTTAGTTAATGCTTGATTTAAAGATTGGTAGCCAATAATGCACCAAGGGCATGAAACGTCAGAAACGATGTCTAACTTAAGGTGTATGCGCATATATTTAACTCTCGATTATACTCAAATAACTTAAATGTTTGAGCTATTTTGCTGATATCATTAACAATTCAGCAATAGACTCCATGGCCGTTTTTTTAAGATTTACTGCACTTTCAGCACCGCTGTTGTAGTTAGTGTTTGTATTAATATCGTAAACCAAAAGTTCGCCTTGTTGGTTTTCAATAAATTCAATACCAGCAATATCTATTTTTACATTTTCCAAAAACTGCTCTAATTGGGCAATTATAGGATGTTGATCATAATCGTGAATAATTTCAAACTTACTGGCTTGTTTGGTAGTTGGACAAAACGCATCCGATATTTCACAAACATCGGCAGGACAAAGCTCAAAGCCCGATTCAGTATTCACTTTTACGGTGTATAAAAATTTGCAGCCAACAAACTCTGCCCGCGTAATATAAGATTGTTCTGATTTAATATATTCTTGTATTAACCAAGTACCATCAAGCGGTTCTCCATATTCTTCGCTACTGATAAAACGCTCTAATTCATCAATGCTTTTAATTAACTTAACTCCTAAACCTTTTCCACCTCTATTGGGTTTGATAATAAAAGGGAGTTGATTAAATTTACGAGCAGCCGTTATTAATTGCGACTTACCAATAACGGCAACCGTTGCAGGTGTAAGTATATTATTTTGATGCAAGCTACAATATTGAGAAAACTTATCGACTTCATAATAAATAGCCCTAGAACCATTAAACACTTTACGGTTATACAGCTCTAACCAATTAATAGTTGCTCTTGTTAATTCTGGGGCAAAACGATTACCACGAGTATGAGAGGAAGCACTCATTCGGTTATAAAAAATGCCTTCAGGTGGCTTCGAACTTAAATCAACTGAACCTTCATTTAAAAACCATTCTTTAGCCTTAATCCCTTTGTCGGAGAATGCTTTTTTTAAAGGCACCAGCCATTCGTCATTTTCATGAATAATATAGATATCTTGCATAGGTATTCTGTCGCTTTTTCAGTAGTTTTAGTTATTTTAGTTTTTTGGTTGATGACTTTATCGTTCCATTAAGCCTTTTCGAGTACTGTTTTTTCAGCTTCTTTAATTATTTTTGCAAGCTCTCCGCTGGCTTTCATTTCTTTAATTTTGGCATCAATACGTGGAACTAAATCTTTATGACTTTCATGTATATAATGGTATAAATTTAACGTGGCTAAAGGCTTTTTAATTGGAATAATATTTTTTAGCCCTAACTCTTTTAACGCCATAAGTCCGTCTATAGTATTAGTAAGCGCTACGTCAGTTCTACCTTTATCAACAAACAGCATCAATTGCTTGGTGCTGTTCAAATCATAAATTTTAGCAAAACCTTTGGTAATATTATCGGTATGTTTTACACCTCTAACCTTAGCGATGGAAAAGTGGCTAAGATCTTTTCTAGTGCTTATATTAATACCACTGCCTTGTTTGATAAATGCCATTGTTTCTAAATAATAATAAGGTGTTGGAACGCGGATTGTTGTGGTATTTTCGATGCCGTAACTAAATATTCTCATTATTTCACCATCACTCTTGCCCGAGGTAGCTTCATATTCTGCTCTTTTCCCCGGTAAGGGTGTTATGGTGATTTTTATGCCTAATTTTTTATATATTTGCGGTAAGACTATGCGACCAATTTCCTGCTCAATTAACTTATTTATTGACACAAAATGATATTCTTCAGCATAGCAAGAACCAAAAAACATCAAAAAGACAATAAAAAAACGCATTAAAGAACCTGCAAATAAGCTATAGTTATTGCTTAATTATTGGTTAAAAAAATTCAATTAGCAATCAGTTCCGATGGCAATCCAATGGATTATTTCATTATTTTTAGGCGAGTCTCGATGTTAATAATGTGAGCTAAGTCGGCTAATTTTTCGTTTTTTAACTTTAATTCTGTCTATTAACTTTAGTTTTATGAATTTTTCAGCTTCTCTAATAAATCATGGATTTCGGCTTTTAATTCTTTATCAATAATTTTATTACAGCTAATTTTAGCTTTTTCTAAATGCTCAATGGCACCCGTTTTATCACCTAACTCAACTTTTAGTGCAGCGATTGAATATCCAATAGAGGAACGAAAATCTTTATCGTTAATTGCTTCCGCTTTTACTAACGCATGTTCATAAATAGTAACCGCTAAGGCTAAATCGTTAGTAAGATCTGCAAGTGTTTCCCATTGTACCGGATGGTCTTTATCGGTATTTTCATTGTCTTCACACAGTTGTTTTAGTTCTGCATAATAAGCATCAAACTTTGGCTGATTTTCTTCTTGATCTGCCGCCATTAGGTCGTCAGTAAGTTCAAGCACTCGCTTGTATAATTTAGTATTCATAGTGGTTTTCTCGCTTAGGTTTTATCAATGACTTTCTTATCATTTACAACCCAAATAGGCTAAATGAAGATGCAGGAGATGATTCTTACGAAGATTATATAACGATTAAATTAATAAGGTTTATAAATAACCATGATATTTCACATTTTCTAAAATATTAATGAAATATCATGGGTTTACTTTTTAAGGTTAGGTTTGATTTATTTCAGCTGCATAAATAAATACGAATAAATCATGGCATACAAATGGGCACGCTGTTTATTGTTAGCTGCTCCATGATGACCACCTTCGGTATTCTCATAATAAAGTACATCGTGACCCATGCCTTTCATCTTTGCGACCATTTTTCGTGCATGTGCAGGATGCACTCTATCGTCACGCGTAGAGGTCGTAAAAAATACTCTAGGGTAAGACTTTTCTTTATGTAAGTTATGATAAGGTGAAAATGTTTTAATATATTCCCACTGCTCTGCAATATCAGGGTTTCCATATTCCCCCATCCAACTCGCACCTGCTAATAACTTGTTATAACGTTTCATATCAAGTAATGGAACTTGGCAAACAATCGCATTAAATAACTCAGGGCTTCTGGTGATCATGTTTCCCATTAACAGGCCGCCATTACTGCCACCTTGAACACCTAAATGTTTCGGAGAAGTCACTTTATTGCTAATCAAATCTTTTGCAATTGCTTCAAAGTCTTCATAGGCTTTATGTCTATTTTGTTTTAATGCAGCTTGATGCCAGCTTGGGCCAAATTCACCACCACCACGAATATTAGACAAGGCATAAACACCGCCACGCTCAAGCCATGAAGTACCAAGGATAGAAGAGTAACTAGGACGCATTGAAATTTCAAAACCACCATATCCATATAATAAAGTAGGGTTTTTACCATTAAGTTTGGTGTTTTTATTCATTACTAAAAAGTAAGGTACTTTAGTGCCATCTTTTGATGTCGCAAAATGTTGTTCAACTTTTAATTTTTTACTGTCAAACCATGCAGGGAGTTTTTGTAATTCTTTAAGTTCAAAGTTTTTACCATTAATATAATACAAAGTATCTGGCTGTAAAAAGTTTTCGTAAGTAACAAAAAACGAATCACTGTCTTCTTGCATACCAAATAAACCAATACTCCCTTTTGTATCTAAAGGAAGCTTAGCAGATACCCATTGACCATCGGTTTTCAACTCAAAACGTTCAGCAACAGAAAGCACATTATCAAGCCATGAAACCCAAACATAATTTTGTGAAAATTTAATAGAGCTAATTATTTTTGTTTTAGTTGGTTTAACAAAAACTTGATAATTAGGGTCACTTTTCTTTATTGCATCAATTGATGAATAGATGATAGAACCTTGGATAAACGTTTTACCCTTAAAAGTCCAATCAGATTTGAGTTCGATGAAAAGGTTATTGTTATAAACACCAGAAATTGTTGCATCGTCTTGTTTTACTATTTTAACTTTCTTATCACCATCTAAGATATAAGCAATATTGGTAAAAAAAGATGGACTGTCATAAATAAAATCAATGTTGCCATGTATGCTAAAACTTCTATAAGCACCCGCTGAAACTGAATCGACACTACCTTCGTAAACAACTTTTGCCGTTTCTAATTTAGTACCGCGTTTCCATAATTTTGAAATTCGCGGATAACCTGATTTGGTTAATGAACCTTTTCCAAAATCAGTACCGACATAAAGTGTATTTTCATCTTTCCAACCTACGCTAGATTTTGCTTCTGGGAGATAAAACCCCTCTTTAACAAAAGCGCGTTCTTTCAAATTAAATTCTCGCACAACATTGGCATCAGCGCCGCCTCGCGAAAGCGATAACAAACATTGTTCATATTTAGGAAATAAACAGTCAATGCCAGCATATACCCAACTAACATCTTCAGCTTTACTGATTTTATCAAGGTCAAAAACCGTTTCCCACTTAGGTTTATTCGCTAAATAATCGTTGAGGTTAGCTTCACGGTATAGTCCTCTCACATTTTTTTCATCACGCCAAAAGTTATATACTTTATTGCCACGGATGCTCACATAACGAATTTTATCTTTGGAATCTAAAATTTCTAAGGTTTTATTATATATACCTTTATAGAGTGGCAATTGTGATAATTCTGTTTCAGATATTTTATTTTGTGACTTAACCCATGCTAAAGAATTAGCACCTTCAACATCTTCAAGCCACTGATAGGGATCATCAGCACTAGCAGCCCAAACATTTTGACAGCTTAAAAATGCGATGATTAACAACCATTTATTATTCATATCTATTTCTCTTTTCTTTTTGTGTGCCTGTAATTTACGCAGATTTATATATAAAATAAAGTTATTTTCAGATATTTACCTACTTATTTAGCCTCTTCATCGCGTGTGAGTAATTATTGAAGACACATGCAATAAAGCATAGTAGGATTTAATTTACAAACTTCTATAAACTCATTCTAAATAAAGATAAAAGCACTTACTTATGATTCTTTTAAGATATAAAAACACCGTACTTAAAGCCCTTGTTTTATCTAGCGTATTCATTATCGCTCAAATAAATATAGCAATTAGTTATGCTGATGAGCTGTTACCAACAAATGAACAAACAAGCCGACAAGATATTTTACGCGGTTCAATAACCCCTGAGCGTGCTTGGTGGGATTTAGGCTTTTATCATTTATCGATAAACGTCGATCCTAAAACACAAAGCATCAGCGGTGAAAATAAAATGACTTATCGCGTACTTGATAAAGCGTTGCGTTTACAAGTTGATTTACAAAAACCGATGAAACTAAAAAAAGCAATGCAAAATGGTAAAACATTGAAGATAGAGCAAGACGGTTATTCGTATTTTATTCAACCAGTTGATCCCCAACCAATTGGCTCAGAACAGTCACTCACGCTTTATTTTTCGGGTAAGCCACAAGTAGCAAAACACGCACCGTGGGATGGCGGTATAACTTGGACAAAAGATGACAACGGCAATGATTTTATCGCATCATCAAACCAAGGCATTGGCGCAAGTATTTGGTGGCCTAATAAAGACCACGGTTATGACGAACCTGATAATGGCGTGTTGATAAGTGTTACCGTACCCGAAAACCTGATGGACATTTCTAATGGTCGTTTAATAAAAACCGAACACAATAAGAAAAATCAAACAAAAACCTATCATTGGCGGGTAACTCAACCAATAAATAACTATAGTGTTAGTTTTAATATTGGCGATTATGTACATTTTGATCAAAGCTACTATGATAAATCGAATAACGGCAAAGCGTTTAAAGGTGAAAATGGCCCGCTTGATATGGATTATTACGTATTACGTGACGATTTAGCCAAAGCACAAAAACAGTTTACTGATGCCAAACGAACCATTGAAGCCCTAGAATATTGGTTTGGTCCCTACCCTTTTTATCAAGACAGTTATAAATTAGTGCAAGCACCATACTTAGGCATGGAGCATCAAAGTGCTGTGACTTACGGAAATAAATTTCAAAATGGCTATTTAGGACGCGATCGCAGTCAAGCTGGCCCCGGCATGTTATTTGATTTTATTATTGTGCATGAAAGTGGGCATGAATGGTTTGCCAATAATGTTACCGCCAAAGATATTGCCGATTTATGGATCCACGAAGGTTTTACCAACTACAGCGAAAGCTTATTTTTAGAATATCATTATGACAAAGCAACTGCGTTTAAATATATTCGAGGCCAGCGTTTAAATATAAAGAATAAAACGCCAATAATTGGTCAATATAATGTTAATAAAGAAGGCTCAGGCGACATGTATGATAAAGGCGGTAATATGCTTCATACCATTCGCCAAATAATTAACAACGATAAAAAATGGCGCGGTATATTACGAGGAATAAATAAAACCTTCTATCATCAAACTGTCACCACTAAACAAATTGAAGAGTATATTAGCGAACAAGCTGGTATTGATTTAAGTAAAGTATTTGATCAATATTTACGCGATATACGTATCCCCTCTTTTGAATATTTTATTAATGATAAAGTGCTGAAATTTCGTTGGGGAAATGTGATTAAAGATTTTGATATGCCATTAACGGTAAGCCTTAACGGGAAAAGAACCGAACTAAAACCAACACAAAAATGGCAAACCATTAAACTTAAGCAAGCCAATAGTAAACTTGTTATTGATGCTAATTTTTATGTCAGTAGTTTAAATATAATGGGTTACGAGTGATGAGTGATGATGTGACAGGGTAACGGTGTAAGTTAGCCACACGTCTCAATTAATGCTGAGACGTGTGCAAATTTATACTTTTATAGTGCTAGTTATTAATGATGCGTTAGCATTTCATCAAATTTTTCAATAACTTCAGGTTCAACATCGGCAGTAAACTTACTCACCAAATAAATAGCGATTGAACAAGCAATAAAGCCCGGTACAATTTCATACATTGTTGAACTTAATGATTTTCCATCAATTGTAATTGGCGCATAAATCCATATTAATACGGTAACTGCACCTGCAATCATCCCTGCTAATGCGCCATTTCGATTCATTTTTTTCCAATATAAGCTGCCTATAACAACTGGACCAAACGCCGCACCGAAACCAGCCCATGCATTACTAACTAGTGTTAAGATTGTGCTATTTCTGTCGTAAGCTAAATAAATAGCCACTAACGACACTAATAACACAGAGATTCTACCCACTAACACTAAGCGTTCTTCGCTAGCATCTTTATGTAAAAACGCTTTATAAAAATCGCCGGTTAACGAACTTGAAGTTACTAATAATTGTGAAGAAATAGTACTCATAATTGCCGCTAGAATAGCCGCTAATAAAAAACCTGCCACTAACGGGCTAAATAAAATTTGCGAAAGTACAATAAAAATAGTTTCAGCATCATCTACTTTTAACCCTGTTTTAGCGACATAAGCAATACCTGCAAACCCTGTAGCCATGGCACCAATTAGTGCAACTATCATCCAACTCATACCTATTCGGCGTGCTGTAGGCATGTCTTTTACGTGACGAATCGCCATAAAACGAACAATAATATGTGGCTGGCCAAAATAACCTAAGCCCCATGCCATTGCCGATAATATACTGAGTAAACTAACACCGCTAAAAATATTCAATAATTCAGGGTTAATACTAGATACCGACTCTGTCATCGCACCAATGCCGCCAACTTGTTGTACCACAACAACAGGCACTAAAACCAAGGCGATAAACATAATACAGCCTTGCACAAAATCGGTTAAGCTCACCGCTAAAAAGCCGCCAAACAAAGTGTAGGCAACCACGACACCAGCGGTAACATACAAGCCTAATTCATAATTTAAACCAAATGAACTTTCAAATAACTTACCGCCAGCAACAATACCGCTTGATGTATAAAGGGTAAAAAATACGACAATAACGATTGATGAAACAACGCGTAACAAACGCGATTTGTCATGAAAACGATTTTCGAAAAAATCAGGTAAGGTGATCGAATCGTTAGCGACTTCGGTATAAGTACGCAAACGTGGCGCTACAATAATATAATTTAAAAAAGCACCAATAACTAAACCAAACGCTATCCATAAACTGCTCATACCTGAAATAAACATAGCGCCAGGTAATCCCATTAACATCCAGCCACTCATATCAGAAGCACCTGCCGATAATGCCGCAACACTTGGGCTTAAACTTCTGCCGCCAAGCATATAACCGGAAACATCACTGGTTGATTTTCGATAAGCATATAAACCGATGCCCAACATAATGATAAAATAAAGACCTAATGAGATAATAGTGCCAATTGCCAAAGTAAATTCCTGTTTAATTGTTATTTTTGTTAAGTACAATAAATGCTTTAGATTCTGACCTTCGTCAGAATGACCCAACTTCCAATAATTTATAAATCATCATTGAGAAAGCTAAACCGTCATGCCGTACACTAAATCCGTTATGCTGAACACTAAATCCGTCATGCTGAACACTAAATCCGTCATGCTGAACTTGTTTCAGTATCTTAAACAACAAACGTCTTGAGTACTTAACTATTAAAAGTGTGCAAAGGTTAACACGCACGGTTTTTACTGTCATCTTAGGGGAATATTTACAGTATCTTTTACTGTAAACTTTCTTTTTAAAGTTCACTCATTTAACTTTAAAAAAGCGCATTTATCCCCATAATAGAAGATAACTTTTTGTCTTTAGTAAGTATTAATCATGCAAACCTTAGTTTTAGGATCTACCTCTCCTTTTCGTCGTGACATTTTAGATAAACTAAATCTCCCTTTTGAATGTGCAAAACCCAATATTGATGAAACGGCTAAGGAAGGTGAAACACCTACCGAGTTAGTTGAGCGTTTAGCGATTGAAAAAGCGAAAGCCGTTGCTGATGAGTTTAGTGATGCATTAATCATAGGCTCAGATCAAGTGGCAGTGTGCGAAGGTGAAATTTTAGGTAAACCACATAATTTTGAAAATGGTTTTAAACAACTACGCAAATTTAGCGGTAAAGCCATCGTTTTTAATACTGGATTATGTGTATATAACAGTAAAACCAAACAAACATTGTCGGTAGTTGAACCTTTTACGGTTCACTTTAATGATTTAAGTGATGATGATATCACTCATTATTTACACGCTGAACAACCGTATAATTGTGCTGGTAGTTTTAAGAGTGAAGCATTAGGTATTTGCTTATTTAAAAAGCTTGAAGGTGAAGATCCCAATACCTTAATTGGTTTGCCACTAATCAAATTAGTCGCCCTATTAAAACAACAAGGGCTTGATGTGTTGGCCGAGCAAAAAATTTAAAAACAACAAACAAGTTAGATGCTGAAACAAGTTCAGCATGACTAAATAACTAGTTAAAAACATTATAAATCTGTCATCCTGACGTAGGTCAGGATCTAAATTTTCGTAAGTTTTTTCAACACTTGTTGTAACGATTTTTCTAATGGCGCTTCAATTTTAAGACGCTCTTCGGTGCGCGGATGCGTAAATTCAATACTTGCTGCATGTAAAAATAATCGCTTTAACCCTACCGCTTTTATTTTTTCATCAAACTCTTCATAACTGTATTTTGAATCACAGGCTATTGGGTGACCTGTTGTTTGGCAATGCACACGAATTTGATGAGTTCTTCCGGTTACTGGAAATGCGCGAACTAAGGTTGAGTTGTCATAATGTTGAATCACTTTATAACGCGTTTCAGCTTCTTTACCGTTAATATTGTCAACCACAACAACACGTTCACCTGACTTTAAATCGTTTTTCTTTAAACTTTCAGTCACGCGAGTCAATTTATCGGGCCAATGGCCTTTAACTAACGCGTGATAAAATTTTTGTACATTTTTATTTCGTAACTGCTCGTGCAAATTACGCAAAGCTGAACGCCTTTTTGCAATAACTAAGCACCCTGATGTATCTCGGTCTAATCGGTGCACAAGTTCTAACATTTTAGCTTGTGGACGTAACGCACGCATAGCTTCAATAACCCCAAAACTTAAGCCACTACCACCATGAACTGCCATGCCGGAAGGTTTATTTAGTACAATAAGTACTTCATCTTCATAAATAATTTGGCTTTCAAGGTTGGCAACTATATTAAGTTTGGTTGACACAGGCGCTTCTTTTTCAGCAATACGAATAGGCGCAACCCTGATCAAATCTTCGCTTTGTAATTTATATTCAGGTTTAGTGCGTTTTTTATTAACTCTGATCTCGCCCTTTCGTAATAAGCGATAGATCATGCTTTTTGGCACACCTTTTAAGGTTTTTAATAAATAATTGTCAATACGCTGTCCAGCATCTTCACTGTCTGTAGTGAAAAAACGTACTTGTGGCTTCTCAACAGGAACCTCAGGTTCTTTACTTGTTTTCAAAAGCGAGTTATCAAAAGGCTTTCGATTGCCTCTTTTTGTACTAGAGCTGTTTTTTTCTGGGTTATTTTGTTCTGAGTTATTTTTTTCTGAACGATTGTGGGCTGAACTTTTATTTGACGATCTAGTTTTTGACAAACTGTTCTGTTCAGAGCTTTTATTCACCCTTTTTTTGCTAACTGATTTTTGATTAGCAGGGGCTTTACTCGCACCATTTTTACTTTGACTACTATTTTTACTTTGACGTTTCACGCGATCTTTATCTTTACTTTTGTTCATAGCGAGCAGTTTATCACAAATTATTTAACCAGAATGCAAATAATACGCGTTTTTTATCCACTTACAGCACATTCTTATTGCCTAAAGTGCGCATATAGTGGGATAATGTCGCGGTTCAATGAATGGAATATTTTAATCCATAATTGTTTATAGTAAAGGCGCTCTAAAACGAATCGTAAGAGGCGAATTGCGGCCACATTAATATGCGTAAAACTCCACATAAACTAACAACTATGTGTGATGAAAAACAGACATATTAACAGTAAGGCCTATTGATGAATTTGACGTATGTAATCGGTTAAATAAAAAGCATAAACAACTCGTCCTGCCTAATAGAGCAAAATTGTAATAGGTATAAAAGTTAATAAACATTATTTTGGTGATCCGCCACCTTTCAAAAATAAAAGGTTTTGCTAACAAGGCGTAGAGTTTTCCCAAAATCTACAAACAAAAATGTTTATTAAAAACTAAGTACCAACACAGTGCACTGAACGTAGCACATAAAGATATTAAAAATATTTTTCGCACCGTTGATAAAACGATGTAAAAAATAAAATCATGATTTCAACAAATAGTACTTCATGATTTAAGCGATAATTAAGAAAACAGCTCTCAAATAGAATGTTTTTATTGTATAAAACTACATAAAAAGCACGAAACCATTGATGAGTTTGACAGCCGAGAGGCAGACAAAACACTGTTTATATTGCAAATTTGCTCTTTATGCTTTTTGTATTCTTACTAAATAGCATCTTGTTTAAACAAGAAATCTATGTAAATAAGAAAGTGTACTGTGACTAAAAAGAGTCACAAAAATATGAAACGTATGTTAATAAACGCTACCCAATCTGAAGAATTGCGCGTAGCACTCGTTGATGGTCAAACCTTATTTGATCTAGACATTGAAAGCCCCGGCCACGAACAAAAAAAATCTAATATTTATAAAGGTAAAATAACCCGTATTGAGCCATCGCTCGAAGCGGCGTTTGTCGATTATGGCGCAAATCGCCATGGTTTTTTACCGATGAAAGAAATTGCTCGCAACTATTTCCCAAGTGGTTATTCTTTCAAAGGTCGTCCAAGTATTAAAGAAGTACTTAAAGAAGGCCAAGAAGTTATTGTTCAAATCGATAAAGAAGAACGTGGCCAAAAAGGCGCTGCGTTAACTACCTTTATCAGCCTAGCTGGCAGCTATTTAGTTTTAATGCCAAATAATCCTCGCGCTGGTGGTATTTCTCGTCGTATTGAAGGCGATGAACGTACCGATTTAAAAGCTTCTTTAAGTAAATTAGACTTACCTCACGGTATGGGACTTATTGTACGTACCGCTGGTGTTGGTAAATCTTACGAAGAATTAGAATGGGATTTAAGTGTTTTAGTTCATCATTGGCAGTCAATTAGCGATGTTGCTGAAGGCCGCTCTGCACCTTTTTTAATTCATCAAGAAAGTAACGTTATTATTCGTGCTATTCGTGATTATTTACGTCGTGATATTGGTGAAATTTTAGTTGATCGCCCTAAAATCTTTGAAAGTGTTAAAAAACATATTGAATTAGTACGTCCTGACTTTTTAAGTAAAGTTAAGTTATACGATAGTGAAGCGCCATTGTTTACTCACTATCAAATTGAAACACAAATAGAATCAGCTTTTCAACGTGAAGTGCGCTTACCTTCTGGTGGTTCAATTGTTATCGATCCTACAGAAGCATTAACTTCAATCGACATTAACTCTGCCAAAGCAACAAAAGGTGGAGACATTGAAGAAACAGCTTATAACACTAACCTTGAAGCCGCAGATGAAATTGCTCGTCAATTACGTTTACGTGATTTAGGTGGTTTAGTGGTTATCGATTACATCGATATGACGCCAGTTAAACATCAGCGTGAAGTTGAAAATCGCATGCGTGAAGCCGTGCGTCCAGATCGCGCACGTATTCAACTAGGTCGTATTTCTCGTTTTGGTTTACTTGAGATGTCGCGTCAACGTTTACGTCCATCAATTGGTGAAACCAGCCAAGGTGTATGCCCTCGTTGTAACGGCACTGGCCATGTTCGCGGAGTTGAATCTTTAGCGCTATCTATTCTTCGTTTAATGGAAGAAGAGTCTATAAAAGACAATACGTTACATATTCAAGCACAAGTTCCTGTACCTGTTGCTACCTACTTGCTTAATGAAAAACGCCGTAGTGTATTTCATATTGAAAAACAGCATAAAGTAAAAGTATTAATCATCCCTAATCCGCATATGAATACACCTCAATATGAAGTTATTCGTGTACGTACCGATGAAACTATTGCTGAAGCTAGTTATGATATGCCAATTACGCATGCTGAAGTTGAACAAACGGTAATGCCTAAGTTTGACACTGATGCAATCAAACCTGACGAACCAGCACTACAAGGCATGAGCTCACCTAAACGTACAGAGCCTAAAGCAAACGTTGAAACTAGTACTGTTCAAGCGCCAAAACAAGCGAAGCAAAAAGCCAGTGGCGGTATTATAGGTTGGTTAAAAGGTTTATTTACAGATAGTGAAACAACTAAACCAGCAGCTAAAGCACCGACAAAAGCAACAAATGACCGTAATGCTAATAATAGAGATCAGCAAAACCGTCGTCCTCGCAACAATCAGCAACGTCGTCCTAATCGTAATAAACGTCCTAACGACAGAAACGAGCAAAATACTAACGATAATCGTGATCTTAAAGCTCGCGAAACTAACGAGCGTAACAACAAAGACACTCGCAATAAAAAACCGAACACTAAACCTGACAACGCGAGAACACCGCCAGCACCTAAAGAACAAAAAGTTGCTGAACGCCGTCAACGCCGTAGTAAACGTAAAAATGTTCGTATGCAAAAAAATGATGATGTGCAAATAACACAAAAAAATGAATTATCAGTACAAGATTTAAATTCTGATAAATCAAACGAGATCAAAGCTCAAAATGTAGCGATTGAAACCGTTGTAAGTAATGAAGTTGTTAACGTTGAAAGCACAAACGAACAAGCGAAAGAAAGAGATGAGCGACCAAGAAATAGACGTTCGCCTCGTCACTTACGCTCACATGGTCAACGTCGTCGTCGTCAAGAAACACCAAACGATGCATCAATATTGACAAATGAAGAGCAAACAGCCGCTGAAAATGCCAATATCTCAGGAGATCCTGTTGAAGTTCGTTACCCACATAATGAAGTGAATAACGAAACAAAAAACGATGATAATGAGTCTGGACAAATTTCAATACCAATGACATCAGAAAACAGTGAAAGTATTGCTGTGGATGGTGAAAAGGTTACTGAAAGTTCAGATTCAACTGAAGCCCAAGCAACCGAAGTTGAATCTTCTACTGAAGATAACGTTCCAGCTGACAACTCAGAATCAACAGAAGTACAGCAAAATTTACCGTTTGATGAGCAAGTTGAATCAACAGTAGCTACGACTGAATCTGCAGAAAGTACAGTTCCAGTTGAGGATAAGGTTGAGGCTGAACAAGCCATTGAAACAACAATTGAACCATCTAACGAAGTAACAGATGAGACAACTGCAGAAACGACGAAACCAGCTGAGACAAAAACTGATACTGAAGACAAACCACAAGATGTCGAAACTCCTACAGTTGTAGAACAAGTTGCTGTAGAAGAGAAAATTGAAGCAACGCCTACTGAAACAACTAGTGAAACAGCTGCTGAAGTAGCGAGTGAAGTACAAGAAACAAAAACTAACGCTGTTGAAGCGGTTAATACTATTGAAGCTGAAAAAGCTCCAGTAGAAAAACCAGTCAAACGAAAAAGCAAACCTCGTGTTAAAAAGCCAGTAAGCAAAGGCGTTAAAGGTAAAGCTTCAGCACCAATGACTAAACCTGAAACAATTGTTAGTTCTGGTGATATTCCAACAGCGTCATTTAGTAGTGATGAACGAAATAATGCAGTGATCAGTGGCAGAACAGCAATGATCGCAGATGTTGTTAATAAAAGCTCTGCTGGACCAACTAAAGCAACAAGCCTTTAGTATTACCCAGCTAAGTACAGATTAATATCTGTACTTAATTTTTAAACAAAAAACCAGTAGTTTTGCTACTGGTTTTTTAGTTTTAGCGTTAAAAGTCTTTTAGGTAGGCTAAAACCTAAATTAACATTTTAGGTATTAGATATTTAATCGCTTTGAAAGACTCAAAAGCCACAATTACATTATTTCATGTAATTGTATTAGTCTGGTCAAATTCCTAAAAACGTATCTACAATTTTAAATCATTAATTAAATTAAATTCTTACACAACACTCAATTTTAATTAAAACTATTATGTAGAGTAAATTATTGACATCCACTTAATAACCTCTATTATGTAGTTATTACTGTATTGATAAAGTTATTTATGGCTAACAAAAAATCTTATCTCGGAGAGTTTGAACACTTAGTTTTATTAAGTGTGATGCATTTAGGTGAAGATGCTTACGGGGTAACAGTTCGCAGACACCTTAAAAACACTATTGATCGAGATGTTTCTATTGGCGCATTGTATTCAACAGTTGAGCGTTTAGAAAATAAAGGGCTAATAATATCTAAAAAAGGTGAAGCTAAAGCAGAAAGAGGCGGTAAAGCTAAACGGTATTTTAAGCTAACACAAAATGGCATAACTAATCTGAAACACACTAAGAATAAACTTGAATTAATGTGGCAAAATTTACCTAATTTCTATTCTATGGGAACGTTTTGATATGAACAATAAGAAATCAAATTCCCCAAAATTGGCTAAAATATTATTAGATATAATATTACCAACATATGTCAAAGATGAAATATGTGGTGATTTAGAAGAAGAATTTAACCTATACATTAAAAAGGAAAAAGGTGATGTTATGGCAAATCGTTGGTTTTGGCGTCAATCACTAATTACGTGTGTTAGGTATTTATTTATTAAACAAAGATTACTTGCCGCTTTAACAATTATTATGGCTATAAGTATCTCAGCAATGTTGTATATTGCGATCACATCTCTTTCATATGGCAATAAAGCATTCTTTAATGATGATTTTTGGTACAACGGAAAAATTCATCTACTTTTCTTTGAAACTAAATTTTGGAGTTTCACATCTAATAGTATTTTTGAAAGTTTGCCTCTTATGCATTTAGTCGATTCACGCTCAGCTATTTGGGCATGTTTAGCATTACTTTCTATATTCAAATTAGATCTAAAATATCAATTCAGTACATTAATGTTTTCTATTTTATCTGTGGGATTAATGTTTAGCCCATATTTTTACGGAGTGATAACTTTTCAAATCACAACATTAAGTAATAAGGAAGTTGGGCCACTTATCGCTCTTATGTGGCTTCCTATAATGTACATGATTTTACCAATAACCTATTTAATTATAATAAAGCTGACAAATTCAAATAAAAATAGCAATATCGTTAATTAAAAAATTTTATTTTTTCAAACAGAATAAACAGGAACTAAGCGTTTTAAATAGACTTCAAGCCTTATTTTTTAGCTAATAATTAGTTTAAGGTGAGAATATCAACGGTAAAAATAATATTATAACTGCATGCCAGATCAAGCTTGAATTACCACGATTTACAACAAAAATTGTTCTTGTAACCAGCTTTCTGCTAATTCAACATTATTAAATACTTTTGTATTTTGATTTTTTTTAGATGCAACTAAAGTGTTGTCCATATCTTCTAAAACACTCGATCCATAAATTAACGCTTTTGCCACCATGTTTTGCTCATTGAGCCAAGCATTGTATTGATTTGAAACCTTAAAAGACTCTGGTGTACCTCCATCAGCCAAATTCATATCCATCAGAATTGAGAAACGATCGCCATTAAGCGAGTTAATAATAGACTTAATTTCATTCGCCCAATTAGCAACTGAATACTCGTTAAATGCGCCCTCAAGTACTACGTAAATGATATTATCTTTATATTCAACTGTAAAATTTCCATGCGCTATATTCATAACTGCCTCAATAAATATAAAAAAAGCCAATAACATTAGTTATCGGCTTCACTATAAAAAAAGATTGTTATGAATTCAAAGGAAACTTACAAAAATGACAACAATTCTTGATCTAGTTGCATTAATGTTTTCGGATCAGCCATCATTGTTTTCGCTAAAGATTTAGTTCTTGGTAAAATGCGTTCAAAATAAAACTCTGCGGTTTTAATTTTTGCACGATAAAAATCACGATTTTCAACATCTCCGGCTAATTTTTCATATGCGGTTTGTGCCATTTGAGCCCAAAAATAGCCCATCACAATATAACCAGAATACATTAAATAATCACTTGACGCAGAGCCAACAAAATCACGATTTTTCTTCGCTTTTAAACCAATGCGCAATGTGTATTGATGCCAGTTAGCAACATGCTTACTTAACGGCCAAATAAATTTATTCATTTGACGTTTAAAAGGGTTACTCGACAACATGCTATTGTCTTTACAAAAACCCAGCACTTCTTTAGTAAATGCACTTAACGAAGCACCACGGGTTAATAATATTTTACGACCTAGTAAGTCAAGCGCTTGAATACCCGTTGTTCCTTCATATAAAGTAGATATGCGAGCATCACGAATTATTTGCTCCATACCCCACTCTTTTATATAACCATGACCACCAAATACTTGAACACCAATGTTCGCACTTTCTAAGCCCGTTTCTGTTAAAAACGCTTTTAAAATAGGCGTAATAAAACCTAAACGATCATCAGCTTTTTTGCGCTCTTCCTCAGTTTTAGCTGCGTCAATATCATCAACTATTTTAGCCGCATAATAAATCATTGCGCGACCACCTTCGGCGAAGGCTTTTTGTGTCAACAGCATTTTACGAACATCAGGATGAACAATGATAGGATCTGCTACTTTTTCAGGAAATTTTTTGCCCGTTAATGAACGCATTGATAAACGCTCTTTTGCGTACAGCAAAGCATTTTGATAAGACAACTCTGCCGCACAAACACCTTGTAAGGCGGTACCAACACGCGCTGTATTCATAAAGGTGAACATACATTCTAACCCTTTGTTTTCAGGGCCAATTAATACACCTTTAGCGTTATCAAAATTAAGTACGGCAGTAGCTGAAGCTTTAATGCCCATTTTATCTTCAATAGAACCACAGGAGACGTGGTTTGCATCACCAATATTACCTTGTTCATCAACCGCCATTTTAGGGACGATAAATAATGAAATACCGCGAGTACCTGCCGGCGCATTCGGTAATCGAGCCAGTACTATATGAATAATATTGTCGGTTAAATCGTGCTCACCAGCAGAAATAAAGATTTTTGTGCCAGTTAAATTGTAAGTTCCATCTTCATTTGGCTCAGCTTTTGTTTTAACTTGGCCTAAATCTGTTCCACATTGTGGTTCGGTTAAGCACATGGTTCCAGTCCATGTACCTTCAATAAGTTTAGTGAGATAAAGCTCTTTTTGTTGATCTGTACCATGAGCTGCAATCGTGTTCATTGCACCATGACTTAAACCTGGATACATTGTCCACGACCAGTTTGCTGTACCCATCATTTCAGAGGTGATCATGCCTAATGATGGTGGTAAACCTTGGCCACCATGTTTTTCAGCATGAGCTAACGACGGCCATCCGCCATCAACAAATTGTTGATAAGCATCTTTAAAACCTTTAGGTGTATATACTTTTCCGCCTTCCCAGCGACAACCTTCTTTGTCACCACTTTGATATAAAGGCAGTAGTTCATTTTCGCTAAATTTGGCACACTCTTGCATAATTGCATCGACCAAATCGGGTGTTGCTTCAGCAAACTCAGGCGTTTTTTGGTAATGATCGTAATATTTAAAAACATCATCAAGAATAAATTTAATATCTGCAACAGGCGCTTTATAACTTAGCATTGAAAATTCCTTACTTTTCGTTTCATGTTTATTCTGTTGTCTCTGGATCATCAACTCCTGAGATAACTGAATAAACTAATTTTGATTTATACCCAAGCCACTTCAAGATCTAGGATTCAGCTGGAAATAGAAACTTATTTAGGCAAGGCATTGATTGAAGAGAATGGTTATTCCCTTGTCAAAATCAATAACGATGCATAAAACGATTCTAAACCAGCCCTACGGGGGCGACTGAGCAAAAAATATTCAGTCGTTTCATCTATTTTTAAGGTCGCTGCATGGATGCAGTTTATCGGACAATGCAGGAGCATATTGTCTTGAACAACCATTAATAAAAAGATGCGCCTTGATCATGATTCGCTCGTCGTCCTGAAACTCGTATCTTGAAATAGTTTGGGTATGTTAAGCATAGCAATAACTTTTAATTGTTGAGTTGAGTATAACTAATTATCCTTACTGGTCATACCACTATTTGCTATTTTTTAATTTATCAATAATATTCAATATGATAATAGATATTCTAGGCTTAAATATCAGCCAAAATAAATAATAAGTTCGAATAGTTAATTCGATCTTTCGATCTTTAATTTTATTTTTTTACATAATTGCTGCACATTTCTTCGCTATGCTATTAATCAAATGAGTTTAATTTACTTTTCTTTACAGTCAACTGACATTAGCTGACACATAAGTCGTTACACTTATTTCTGTTATATCCTTGAAATTAAATAGCGCCAGAGGTTGAGATGTCGATTAAAAACACTGAAAAATTCAAAAGAAAAAGTATTGTACTATTCACAATCTTTTTTTTAACTGCATGTGGAGGATCTGGTGGCACTAGTAATTCGGTAGACCCAGTTACACCTACCACACCAACAAATATAGCCCCTACGGGGAGCGTTGTTATTTCTGGTTCACCTGTAGTTGGTGAGGTATTAACGGTGAGTAATAACTTAGCCGATAGCAACGGCTTAGGTAATATTAGTTATCAATGGCAACGCAGCCAAAATAATACAACCGTTGATATTGATAACGAAAAATCTACCAGCTATATAATTTTGAGCTCCGATGTTGGTTTTACCTTATCGGTAAAAGCAAGTTACACCGACAACGATAACTTTGCTGAAAGCGTTGTTAGTTCACAAACGGCAGTTGTAACCGCAAATAGTGAATCAACGAGCAATCCTAACATTTTATTAATCATTGCGGACGATCAAGGTCTTGATGCCTCAGCCCAATATAGTTTATCGACCGACGTACCTAACACACCAACTCTAAATGCCTTAGCCGCAAAAGGCATCACTTTTGATAACGCTTGGGCAACCCCTTCTTGTACCACCACTCGCGGTAGCTTGATCACAGGGAAACACGGTATAAATTCAGGTATTTCATATGTACCCGCCATTATGGATAGCAGCACCAACACGCTACAGCGTTATTTAAAGTCATTACCAAGTAGTAGTGATTATCAAACCGCGGTAATTGGCAAATGGCATTTAGGCGGCGCAAACCCTGCACTGTCACATCCTACAGATAGCGGCGTAGATTATTATGCAGGCACCATAAAAGGCACATTAACCGATTATTACAATTGGGATTTAACTCAAAATGAGCAAAACACTACCAGCACTGAATATCACACCAGTAAAATTACCGATTTAGCCATTGATTGGCTTGATCTGCAAAACCAGCAAGACAAACCTTGGTTTTTATGGCTTGCTTATGTTGCGCCACATTCACCATTTCATTTACCCCCCACTAATTTACAAAATAGAAGCAATTTAACAGGCACTCAAAGTGATATAGATGCGAATAAACGCGATTATTATTTAGCCGCAATCGAAGCAATGGACAGTGAAATTGGTCGACTATTAGATTCATTGCCACAAGATAAACGTGATAATACGTTGATCATTTATATTGGTGACAATGGTACGCCAGCCGCGGTTATTGATACCAATGTTTATGATAAAAATCATAGCAAAAATACATTATATGAAGGTGGTATCCGTATTCCCATGGTGGTTTCAGGTAAAGGGGTTTCCCGCGCTAATGAACACGAAAGTGCGTTAGTTAATACCACTGATTTTTTTGCTACCATCGCTAATTTTGCTGGCAGTAACATTACACAGTTAAACGATAGCTACAGTTTTTTAAGTTTGTTAAGTGCAACCAATACTGGATTAAGAAATTATAATTATTCAGAGTTTGAAAGCAGTAAAGATACTGAGCCTACTGGCTGGGTAGTGCGTAATCAAGATCACAAATTATTAGAATTTATCGATGGTTCAAAAGAACTTTATAAGATCAGCGAAGACATAAATGAAGGTAATGATCTTTTACAAGGCAATACAGATACCAGCGCCATTGTTACTGAACTAGAAACACAAGGACAATTAGTGCGAAATGAGCAAAGCAACGCTCCTATTGATTTAACAAATGTGTTGCTAAGTAAACGTAGTGCTAATTGCGCCGATTATATTGCAAAGTCTAGCGAAAGTTACCAATCGACAGTAATGGATGTAAATAACAGCAGCACATTTAATGGCGCTTTAACAATATCGGTTACTAATAATAAGTGTGTATTTACCACTAACAATATTCCAAATCATGATTTTAATGATGGCAGTCAAGGTTTTCCTAATAATGTTAGTGCGCAAAATAATAGTTTTGAAATAACCTCAATTCCAACTTTTGCTACCAATACCACGGCAATTACATTGGCTACCGATAACGCTATTTTATTAAATGGTGTAAAAGTCGATTTATTAGCCGCCGCCTGTTTTGGTGTTGGCGATGGTAAAGTTGGCTGTAACGATATCAATCAGGCATGGCGATACGATCCTATGTTCAGCGCCAATGGCTTTAAAGTAGATACTCATAATGCACATTCACAACCTGATGGTAGCTATCACTATCATGGAAAACCTAATGCCTTATATATAGACGATAACCCAACGGCTATTTCTCCGGTAGTTGGTTTTGCCGCTGACGGTTACCCAATTTTTGGTCCTTATATCGATGATGGCGGCACCATTCGTAAAGCCTTTTCAAGTTATCGATTAAAAACAGGGGCTCGTCCTACAGGCAGTGGTAATCCTGGCGGCAGTTATGATGGGACTTATCGGGATGATTATCAATATGTCGCTGACGATGGTGATTTAGATGAATGTAACGGAATGACAGTAGATGGTGTATATGGCTATTACATTACTGATGGTTTCCCTTATGTTTTAAGTTGTTTTAAAGGAACACCAGATAGCTCTTTTGATAAACAACCTTAAAACTAAAAAACTTATAAAAAAGCACCTTGATTGAGAATTTTAGTAAGGTGCTAAGTTTTTGAAAGGATAGTGCTAATTATTATTCACTAACGTTTGATTATTCTGCGGTAGTTTAAGTGAGATTATCGCGGTAAACACAATAAAACTAAACGCTATCCATAAACAGGCGATGAGTCCGTACTCTTGATAAATAAATCCTGAGAGTACAGTGCCAATTAACCGCCCCATGGCATTGGCCATGTAATAAAAACCAACATCCATCGACACCCCATCTTCGTCAGCATAGCTCACAATTAAATAACTATGCAGTGAAGAATTAATGGCAAATACTGCGCCGAAAATTAGCAAGCCCGCAATTAATAAAACCTTAGGGTAAATGTTAAAGTGCAAAGCAAAAATAATAAGCAGCGGCGTTAAGCTTAATAAAACAGCCCACTTTAGAGCGGTTTTACCATCTGGGTTTTGTGTCGTGCGCTCAAATGAGTTATCAACTGAGCTATCAATACCTTCGGTATTTAGTTTACTCGCTTTTTTAGCTGATTTTTTGCTGCCCGTAATGCGAGGCGCGAATGATTGCACAATGCCGTAGCCAATAACCCAGCTCGCCATAAAACCACCAACCCACCAATCATCCCAATTAAACTTAACCGCTAAATAAACCGGTAATGCCACCACAAACCACACATCGCGCGCACCAAATAAAAACATCCGCGCTGCTGATAGAATATTGACCGAACGGCTTTTTGAAAAAATATCGGTAAATTTTGGTTTATTTTTAGCTTTACCTAAGTCTTGTTTTAGTAAAACTAGACTTAATAACCACACAGCAAACAATAAACTAGCCATTAACAACAGTGCATTTTGAAAGCCAAGTAGAGTTAACAATAAACCACCTAAAAAGAAGCCGAGTCCTTTTAATGCATTCTTAGAGCCCGTTAATAGCGCGATCCATTGATACAGCTTTTGCTCGCGTTGCGCTTTATCATTATCAGTACCCGCATCATTTTTATCACTTGTTTTAGGCACTAATAATTTAATTGAGCTCTTAGCGCTCATTTTATTTAAGTCTTTCGCTATTCCCGATAACGCTTGCGCTGCCATTACATAAACAACGGTTAAATAGTCGCTTGGTACCGTTAACATAAGCAAGGCGACAACCTGCATCGCTAAACCAATGTTCATTGTTTTGTTCAGCCCTAAACGCGCACCAAGCCAGCCACCAACTAAATTAGTGACTACACCAAAAATCTCATAAAACAAAAACAATAACGCAATATTTAAAGGGCTGTAACCTAACTGATGAAAATACAGCACCACCAGCATCCGTAGCGCACCATCGGTTAAGGTAAATGCCCAATAATTTCCGGTGATCACTAAGTATTGTTTTATTTGTGGTGAAAGTTGACTAAACATTCATGACCTATTTAATAAAATTAAGAGTTTATAGATTGATTCAGGATCTAAATAAATAGATCCTGAAATAAATTAAATAAGTTACCCAGACAAGCCTACCTTACGTACTAACTCTGCCGTTCTATTGGCATAACCCCACTCATTGTCGTACCAAACATATAATTTGAGTTGAGTGTCGTTAACTACCATCGTTGATAAGGCATCAATAGTCGCTGACCGAGGGTCAGTTTTATAATCAACTGAAACTAACGGGCGTTCTTCAAAGCCTAAAATACCGTCAAGTTCATTCGCTGCGGCTTGTTTCAATAAGTTATTTACTTCTTCAACTGTTGTGCCACGGTTTAACTCGAATACGCAATCAGTAATTGATGCATTCGTTAACGGAACACGTACCGCATGACCATTAAGTTTGCCTTTTAATTCAGGAAATATATGTGTAATAGCCGTTGCCGAACCTGTTGTAGTAGGAATTAAGCTAGTACCACAAGAACGTGCACGGCGTAAATCTTTATGCGGTGCATCAATAATGGTTTGCGTATTGGTAATGTCGTGAATGGTGGTCATACTGCCATGCTTAATGCCAATATTTTCGTGGATCACTTTTACCACGGGAGCTAAACAATTGGTGGTACAAGAAGCGGCGGTAACAATTGTGTGCAACGAAGGATCATAAAGATTATCGTTTACGCCCATAACTATATTTAGCACCCCCTCTTCTTTTACAGGAGCTGTTACTACGACACGTTTAACGCCTTGATCTAAATAACCTTGTAATAAAGCCTTGGTTTTCATTTTACCTGAGGCTTCAATAACCACATCACAATTTGACCAATCAGTTTCACCAATCGTTTTGTTATTGGTTACTAAAATACTGTGCTCCACACCTTGAGAGTCTTTAATAAATATAGTGCTTTCATTGGCGTTAGCTTCAAATTGCCAACGACCATGCACCGAATCAAAATTTAATAAATGTGCATGTGTTTTTGCATCACCTGCAGGATCATTTATTTGAATAATGTTCATATCTTTCGTTTCTTGCATGGTTTGAAAAAGCGCACGCATCGATAAGCGCCCCATACGACCAAAACCATTAATACCGATGTTAATTGCCATTTGATTTCCTTAATATATTTATGAGTAAAGTAAAACTATTACCCTTAATTAGGCTTTAAGCCATTGCTCTATATCTGAACGGTGCGGAATAGAGCCGCTGTGTACTAACTTTTCATCAACAACAACCGCAGGTGTACTCATAACGCCATAAGACATAATGATTTCTGGGCTTGTTTCTTTATTCACATTCACTTCTATGCCTAATTCTTCGGCAACATGATTGATAGCTTCTGCTGTTTTTACACATTTTGTACAACCTGTACCTAATACTTTAATGTTTTTCATCGCTTTAAACTCCTATCAAAATAATATTTATGTTTATGTTTATGTTTCGCTTTTGTGTATTACCCTTATTTATCAAACCTTACAAATAAGGGGTTAAAAAATTAAATATCCAACCAATAAAAGTAAAAGCAGTTAACAATAAGAAAAAGAAAATGATTAACAATTTCCACTGCATGACTTGTTTCAATAAAATAAATTCAGGAAAGCTAGCGGCAACGGTACTCATGCAAAACGCTAAAGTGGTACCAATAGGTAAACCATGGCTAAGCAAACTTTCCATTACTGGAATTACTCCCGTAGCATTTGAATATAATGGAATACCCAAAAATACCGCCGCAGGCACAGACCACCATTGCCCTGCACCTAAATGTGCCTCAATCCAGCCGTGTGGAATATAACCATGTAAAGCCGCGCCTAAACCCACGCCAATAAACACCCATTTCCACACGCGTGAAAAAATATCTAACGTTTCAGTTTTGGCAAATTGATGACGTTCTTTCATGGTCAATTTATTTTGCTGGGCATTATCAACATTAGCAGATGTGCCTGATGATGATTTTTCTTTCGACGCTTGTTGACCTCGTTCTAGTGCTTTTGCAGCAAAAGACTGCAACCAACGCTCCGCTTTAATAGCATCTAAAAATAAACCACCCAACATGCCTACCGACATACCTACCAGCACATAAATAAGGGTAAACTTCCAGCCGAGTAAACTCATTAATAACAATACGGCCACTTCGTTAATTAATGGTGACGTTATTAAAAATGCCATGGTAATACCCACGGGAATACCCGCAGAGGTAAAACCAAGAAATACGGGAATACTTGAACACGAACAAAATGGCGTTATTGCGCCAAAACTAGAAGCAAACAAGTAGCCTACACCCTTGTTTTTGCCCGCTAAATAATCGCGTACGCGCTCTACATTCAACGTAGCTCGAAGTATGGCGATAAAGTAAATCATCACTAGCAACAACACGAAAATTTTACTCACATCTTCAACAAAAAAGTGCAGTGCGTCACCTAGCTTAGTTTGGGCAGACAAACCTAAAATCTCATACACTAACCAGCTAGCAAAGTCGGTAAATACTTGAAACATATCTTTCTCTTTTTTTTCTAAACAAAATCAAAAATGTTTAGGATTTATTTAAAAAGTTAAGCACAACAAAAACGTGTTTTATCAGGCCTGTTATTCATTAACGCCAAATTATTTAAGTTCGGTGCAATATAATCTACTCTATGTTCAGTGGTTTGCGCCAACACGGTACGTGCCCATTCTGGTAATTGAGGATTAAGTCGATAAAAAACCCATTGTCCGTGTTTTCTGTCTGTTAAAATTTTAGCCTTACGCAACAAAGCTAAATTACGCGATATTTTAGGCTGGCTTTGCTCTTGTAATGCCGCCATTAATTCACAAACACAAAGCTCTCCATGGTAATTAACTAACATCAATGTTTTTAAGCGAATTTCATCGGTTAGGCATTTATAGAAAGCTATCGGTTCAAGACTTAATTCATTATGTGGATGATCAGATCTAGTACTTAATGAATCACCTAAAGTAGAGGCTATTTGATCGCTTTTTGGTAATTGCTCATTTTTAATATTGTCACTTTCAAACCTTTTACCTTCAACGAGAACAAACATCGATAACCGGCTATTAAGTTCGTTTAAGGTTACCGAATAAGGATTGGCAACATTTCGTGATTTTGGCTCAGGAAAATCCCAAGCCATATATCTATCACCTGCTTTGCTTGAAAACCAAGGATGTACTCTACATTCTTGTTCAGCTTTATCGCACAGGGTAATAATAAAGTCGAAATGTTGTCCTTCAAATTCACTGATATTTTTTGAAATAAGTGACTTATTATCTAAACCAAAATTAGCGAGTGCGGTTATGGTTTGATCATCAATGGCTTTTGGGTTTGTGCCTGCGCTGAAAACATCAAATAAATCACCTGCTTTATGGCGAAGCAAAGCTTCTGCCATTTGTGAACGTGCAGAATTACCTGAACATAAAAATAGTACTTTTCGTTTTCTGGACTGCTTTGATTGCTCTTTCATTATAAAGCCTCTTAAAATATCAACCTTATTATATATATAATATTTCATATGTAAAGATTTTCTATTAAAACAAAATAAATCAAATGACTAATTATCATTCATCATTAATAAACGTGAGTTAGTTGCTATAATGTAATTTGTTTAGTTAACCGCTTAAATAAGGCGATTATTTTGATCATGCCCGATTTACCCAATAACCACGCCATTGCGGTGTTATTAATTACTGTATTAGCGCTTTACTTATTTCGACGTGATGATGTGCCGTTAGAAACGTCTTCGTTGTCGGTTATTGCCTTATTAGCCATTATGTTCGCGGTATTTCCTTTTTCCGTTAACGGCGTACATTTTGAGCCAAATTCTTTGTTTTTTGGCTTTGGCCATGAAGCTTTAATTACCGTGTGTTCATTAATGATTATTGGTCATGGCATTGTGCGCACGGGCGCGTTAGAGCCTATTGGTCGATACCTTGCTAAGTTATGGAAAATTAGCCCTTCCCTATCCTTACTTTCAACTTTAATAATCGCTGGCGCACTGAGCGCTTTTGTTAATAATACCCCTGTTGTGGTTTTACTATTGCCCATTTTAATCAGTGTATCGTTACGTAATAAAACTGATTCTTCCCCTATGCTGTTACCCATGGGGTTAGCAACATTGGTTGGCGGCATGACAACCACAATAGGCACCTCCACAAATTTATTAGTGGTTAGTATTGCGAAAAATATGGGCGCGGCAGAATTTGGTTTGTTCGACTTTGCTAAGCCCGCGTTAGTTGCCGTTATTGTTGCTGTTATTTATCTTTGGCTTATCGCGCCAAAGTTATTACCTAAACGCACGGCCTCAATGCCCGATACTTCTCCGCGTATATTTAGCGCTTATCTTACAATTAATGAAGATAGTGACATTAACGGTAAAACCATTGCTGAGGCGATTGCGCTTACTGACGGACAAATTAAAATTGAAGACATTCAACGTAGCCCAGATAACCGCAACGTAATACCTTTACCTGATACTGTACTTATTAAAGGAGATCGGCTTAAAGTTCATGATTATCCAGACAGGTTAAAAGAATATGAAAGCGTTTTTGGTGCTGCCTTATTTTCAGGCTTAGATAAAGTTGATGACGATCACCCGTTAAAAGCCGATAAACAAACTTTGGCGGAAATTGTCATCATTGCAGGCTCGGGGATTGAAGGAAGAACACTAAAACAGGCTAATTTCATTCGCAAACATGGTATTTCAGTTGTTGCTTTACATCGAGCAGGTAAAGCGATGGAAGTAGGAAAAAGCAGCATAGGTACCGTAAGATTAAAAATTGGTGATATTTTATTAGTACAAGGCGAAAGCGAACAGCTTGTTTTATTAAAAAGCAAACCCGGTTTATTAATTATTGACGGTGCAGAACCATTACCACAAACGAGTAAAGCGCCAGTTGCCTTAGGCACGCTATTTTTAGTAGTAATGTCTTCAGCATTAGGTTTTTTACCCATAGAAATAAGCGCGATATTTGGTGTATTAATTTTATTGTTAACTAAATGCTTAAGTTGGGATGAAGTTTCCTCAGCATTGAGCACGCAAATTATTTTAATTGTTGCCGCCTCTTTAGCTTTAGGTGTCGCCTTAATGAAAACAGGTGGTGCAGAATATATTGCCCAAGCTTTTGTTGCGTTATCTTACGGGTTACCTCCTGGCGGAATATTAGCCGCATTAATGTTACTGTTAGCGATACTTACAAATATTGTTTCAAATAATGCAGCCGCGGTTATTGGTACACCTATCGCAATATCTGTGGCTAGTCAGCTAAATTTGCCCGCAGAGCCTTTTATTTTAGCGGTATTGTTTGGTGCTAATTTAAGTTATGCAACGCCTATGGCCTATAAAACTAATTTATTAGTAATGAATGCTGGTGGTTACCATTTTTCTGATTTTATGCGCATCGGTATTCCTTTAATTTTATTAATGTGGGTAACCCTTTCTTTTACACTTAATTGGTTATATTTATAGGACCTTGGTCAACAAATTTTTTATGATAAAAATAAATTTCACCTACTTTTTTAAATCCCAAGCGGTAATCATGCTATTTATCACAGTGCTTAGTGGTTGTAGTACGATCTCATCGAACGGTGATAAGGAAGAAATTAAACCGCACGTTACTGAAATTAAATCTATCCCAACAGCTAAAACTCAACTCGACAAGCAAATAAAGATTCCAGATATTTCATTAGAACAACCGCCAAAGTTTATTGCTATAAATAATATTAAAGAAAAAAAACAGGCTTTTTTTGAATATTTGTATCCTTTAATTGTTAACGCAAATAAAGAAATATTGGCATTTAAAAACAAACTGCATTTGTTAATACAACAAAAACAGCTTAATGAAAACCAATCAGCTTGGTTAATTGAGCAAAGCAAGCTTTATAAAATTACTTACGCCGAGGAAACTTTATTAAATAGTGCAAAAATAATTTATCACAAAATTGGTGTTATTCCTGCCTCATTAGCCTTGGCACAAGCAGCAAATGAATCAGCTTGGGGCACCTCTCGTTTCGCTCTAAAAGGTAATAATTATTTTGGTCAATGGTGTTATAGAAAAGGCTGTGGTTTAGTGCCTAAAAGACGTACAAGCGGAAGCTTTCATGAAGTACGTAAATTTGACCATGTTTATGACTCTGTTCGTGCTTATATATTTAACCTAAATAGTAATGGTGCTTATAAAGCATTACGAGCGAAAAGAATTAAAATCATAGCAACTAACAAACCATTTTATGGCAGCGATTTAACTCCCACTTTATTACATTATTCTGAACGTGGTGAGCATTATGTAAAAGAGATCAATGCTATTATTCGGGTTAATAAACTCAGCGTCTACGATAAACGTTTATATCAAGATATTTTAGATTTTTAGACTTTGAAAAAACAAGCAAAAATTTTCAAAAGCTAAATCCAAAACTCCATCGGTTCGTTTTTAATAATGGTACGTAAAATATCACTACGGGTTATTAAACCACTCAGTTTGCCCGCATCATCTACAATCGGAATAGCACCAATATGCTGATTAAACATGGTACGGCTAATATCACGTATATTGGTTTTTAATGAGGCCACTAATACTTTATTGATCATTATTTTTGATATAGGGTGTTCAGGATGATGCAACTCATTGTTTTGCTGTTTAAAGTCAGGACTGCTGAGCATGTCTCTGTCTGAAATTATCCCCACAAGCTTATTGTTTTTGTTTACCACCGGAAAATGTCTAAAGCGGTGTTGTTGAAACTGTTGCCAAGCTTCAGTAAATAATGCACCTTCGGGCAAAGTAACCAAGGTTTTAGACATAATATCTTGAGCGTAAATAACCATTTGGCGATGATTATCCGTTTTTTGCTGATAAGGCTTATTTAAGGTAAACCTTTCAGTATTTACATGATCAACATGACTGATAGGAGATTGAATAAAGTTATTTTCAGTATCAGAAACTCTAGCTTCTTTCGCCGATGGTGAAATCGATCTAACACCAGTTTTTATTTTTAATTGATCGCTGCGAACCGGAACAGGCAAGCCCATGTTATATATCCAATAAGTCATATTTTCTCCTAGTTACATACGTTTCAATAATTTCTATTTCAAACTATTTTTTACGATCACCTTGTGGTTTCGTATGACAACTCATCGGTTGATGTTGAGCATTATCTTTGACATTCTCATCAACGAATTTGTAATAACTTTCTTTAAAATGTGTCCATAAATCATGAGCAACTTCAGCACCATTTTTACTGATAATTTCTTCTAAACCATCTAAGTTACAACGTGTCGCATCATAAGCTAAATTGATGGTTTGAGAATTTTGGTCAAATGAAACATTATCAATACCAAAGGTTTGATCAATTTCGGCAACAATTTCTTTTTGCTTTTCATCGTTAATATTTATTAATTTGAGGTGTCTAACCACTAGGTTTGCTTCTTGAACACCTACTCTGTGATCTAAATCAGTCATAATATTTTCCTCTTAATAAAATGTTATTTAGTGTCTATTTCTTTAGTTATCGTTTAAAAAAATAGTTAGTTAATTGTTTCGTCATAAAAATTAAAACTTTTTTCATCTAATAAAGTTTGATTGCCAATGCCATATAACTCATCAACCGATGTTACAGCAATCAAACCCTGCCCATCAGCGCCGACACTGCTGGTTTTCATAATCAAGTCCACAACTTTTTTAGCATACTTAGCACTGGTATAAATTTCAATTTGACTATGATTTACCAAGCCATCTTCGCTGTATAAATTAGCGTAATAACCACGACCTTTTACCGGATGAATAGTAAACCCTGTAACACCATGTGTTTTTAGTGCTTCTGCCACACTATCAAGTATTAATTCACCAATAATGGCAGTAACTTTTTTAATCGACATAATATTTCTCCATATTTTCTAATAGTTGGTTATTCAACAACCAATCATTCAACAATAAGCGCACCGCGATACATTTGCATTTGACAAGTAAAAGCATATTCACCCGCGCTAAGTGCTGGTAGTAACACTGATTTTGGTTTGTCTTGTGGCAATTCAGCGCTAATTTCTAAGTCACCAAACACCACCGTACTAGCACACGGTGACGCGTCTTTTCTTATAAAAATAATTTCAGTTGGCGTGTTAGCCGAAATTTTTACTTTAGCGGGATTGTAAACGCCGTTTTCTACTAACACAGTAATTTTGCCATTTTCTGTTGATGCTACAGAGGCGTTTGATTTGTATAACCAAAACCACCATACAATAAAGGCAATTAAGGCTAATCCGAGTAAATTAATGAACATCATAATATTTTCCTTTTAAGATCCTGAAACAAGTTCAGGATGACTGTATGTTTGTTGATCCTAAATCAAGTTCTCTATTTCGTCATACTGACGAAGGTCAGTATCTGCAAGAATTTATTCCTTAAGATCCTGAAACAAGTTCAGGATGACTGTATGTTTGTTGATCCTGAAACAAGTGCAGGATGACAATTTTCTTATTACGTTAACTTATAAATCAATGTTGTTGCGGTTTAAAAAAGCGCAATCGATTAGCATTCGTTACCACGGTTAACGATGAAAGAGACATCGCCGCACCTGCAATTACAGGGCTAAGTAATAAACCAAAAAATGGATATAAAATACCTGCCGCAAATGGCACACCTGCCGCGTTATAAAAGAAAGCGCCAACTAGGTTTTGTTTAATATTTCTTAGCGTAGCTTTACTTACCGCTATGGCGTCGGCAATGCCATGTAATGATCCACGCATTAAGGTAATATCAGCGCTTTCTATCGCAACATCTGTTCCTGTGCCTATAGCAAAACCTACGTTAGCTAATGCTAGTGCTGGCGCGTCGTTTATACCATCGCCGGTCATACCCACAATTTCACCTTGTGCTTGTAATTCAGCGACTTTACTGGCTTTGTCTTCGGGCATCACTTCTGCCATAAAGTCGGTAATACCCACTTTATCAGCCACTGCTTTAGCGGTAGCTCGATTATCACCCGTTAACATAATTACGCGAATACCTTGATGCTGTAGGCGTTTTATCGCTGCAATTGAGTCTTTTTTGATCGGATCCGCAACCGCGATTATACCTGCGAGTTCACCATTAATAGCAAAGTACATCGGCGTTTTCGCTTCACTGGCTAAGGTTTGGGCTTGATCTACAATCTGTTGCGACAATTTGATTTTCTGTTGCGCCATCAGTTTTTCATTGCCAAACAAAACAGTTTGATTATTAATAGTTGCTTGTACACCATGGCCAGCAATGGCATTAAAATCACTCACTTTTTCAAGGGATAACGCTTTATCTTTTGCTGATTCAACAATTGCTTCAGCCAAAGGATGTTCACTGCCCGCTTCAATACTGGCAGCTAATTGTAAAAGTTGATCTTGGCTATATTTTTCATTCGCAACAATAACATCAGTAACCGTTGGACTGCCTTCGGTAATAGTGCCGGTTTTATCTAGCACCATTGCCGTAATTTTTGAAGCCGATTGCAGCGCTTCACCGTTACGAATAAGCACACCTGCTTCAGCGGCTTTACCAACGCCAACCATTACAGACATCGGCGTAGCTAAGCCAAGCGCACAAGGACAGGCAATAATAAGTACCGTGGTTGCACTAACCATAGCAAAAGCAACCGTTGGATCAGGACCAAAATTAAGCCATATTAATGCACTGACTACGGCAATAATCATGATGGTTGGCACAAAGTAACCCGCAATAATGTCGGCTAAACGACCAATAGGCGGTTTGGAGTTTTGTGCTTTTTTTACCATATTAATAATTTGTGCCAGCGCGGTATCTTTACCAACGCGTGTTGCGGAATAAACCAGTGTTCCAGATTTATTAAGTGTGCCCGCCACTACTTCATCATTAATATGTTTTTCAACAGGCATGGGCTCACCTGTTAACATTGATTCATCAAGGCTTGAGTTGCCTTCAATAACGATGCCATCAACGGCTATTTTTTCACCCGGACGCACACGAAGGTGATCATCAAGTTCAACGTTTTCAATCGCGATATCAATTTCTTCAACCGTGCCATCAACACCTTTTAACACTCGCGCTGTTTTAGCTTGTAAGCCAATTAATCGTTTTATCGCTTCGCTAGTACGCCCGCGCGCTTTTACTTCAAGCGCGAGTCCTAAATCAATTAAACCGATGATCATTGCCGTGGCTTCAAAATAAACGTGTCTCGCCATTTCTGGCACTAAATGAGGGGCGATAACCACAAACATAGAGTATGTCCATGCAGTACCAGTACCTAACGCAATAAGGGTATCCATATTAGCGCTGTGATTAAAAAAAGATTTCCATGCGCCAATATAAAAGTGTTTACCGGCAACATACATTACACCCAAACATAGTATGCCAATAAATAACCAGACTAAACGCTCTGCGTTAGTAACTACGGTCATACTTTCGCCAAATACGCTATAAAGCATTAACGGAATACCTAAACCCAAGGCCACCCACATATTGCGCATCAGCTTTTGATAATACGCCATATCCACTTGTTTTTTTTCAGCCATTAACTGATTATCACTGGTGTCAATTCGACTTTTAGCTTGATAACCAATCGCTTCAATGGCTTTTATTAACCTAGCTTCTTCAACATTACCAGTAACCATCACGGTAAATTGTGCCAAATTCATTGACGCTTCTTCAACACCATCAATTGCTTTTAGCGCTTTTTCTATTTTACTAACACAACTTGCACAGGTTGCGCCTTCTATGATTAATTCAGTACTCAACAAAGATTCTTTTGTGCTTTTTTTAGGTGCTGCCGTTGCTAACTTAGTTGTTGGCTTAATTTCAGGCTCTACCTTCGGTTTATGACACTCAGGCATTTCTTCAGCTGAAGTTTCATTGTTACTTTCACTTTGAACTGGTTCAGTAGGTGTATGACAAGGCTCGGAAGTGCTGTTAATTTCTGAAGCTTGATATCCTAACTGTTCAATAACATTAATAACATCAGCAATATGAGCATCAGACAAATCACCAACAAGTTGTAACGTTTTATTTTCAAAATCCATATTTACATGGCTTATTTTCGCCACAAGCGTTTTATCAAAAGTTGATCCGGCAGAAAAAGCAGCCTCAATTTTTTTAACACAGCTTGGGCAACCAATACCTGTGATCGCAAAGGTTAATGTTTTTTCATTGTTACTCATTATTATTCGTCCTAAATCATCTAATACTTGTTTTCAGTACTTGTTTTCTGAACTTGTTTACTTCACTGATTAAAATTGCTCTACTAATTTCTACTCTAAACCCATACTACCTCTTTATGGTAGAGCTAAATCAATCACCAACGAAATTGTTTGTGTTTCAACAGATGCGCGAGCCAATACACGCCAGTTAATGCAAATAACAAAGTTAACAATGCAAAAAATATAATCAGCATGTTATTAAAACCACCAGTTTTACTGCCGGTTAAATCATTAAAAATACTGTAATCCATAAAGTGTAATGTAAACATTAAATCTGCAAGGCGTTTGTCGTCGTCAACATGGGCAATAATGCTGGCATTTTGGCTATCGATATAAACACTGGTATTTAAATCGTCATTAAAATTTATTTTCCATAACGGGTTTTGCTGTTTTGGTAACTCGATAATTGGCGGTGATAATTTACTTGAAAAACTAACCTTACTTTTTCCTGAATATGAACGTTGCGCTAGCTGTTCTACAAGTTTGTTATCAGGGTGAATAATTGCGCCACTTTCAGCAGACACTAATTGCTGACTTCTTGGAAAGTGCGCATATAAACCTTGTTGTAGTGTCAGTAAATAATAAGGTTTATTTAATCGAGAAATCAGTTCGATTTTTTCTACTTGCTCAACTTTATCTTCTTGCTTAAGTTGCGCTAACACTTGATTAAGTGGTTTTAAGGTAGAAAAATCAAACTGCTTAGTTGTTTGACTAATACTTTGGCGATATTGATTTCCTGAGGCTTTTTTGTGATCCATTAAGTTGAAATACAGCCCTGTTGATAACCAAAGTAATAATTGAATAAAAACCAGTAACGACAACCAACGATGTAAAAATCGTATCCATGGCATAAATCGTTGGGCACTTTTATGTTTTGGTGTTTGAATCGATTTACCGCGAACTTTGACAAAACTAACATAAGTTAGCACCACGCCTGTGGTGCTCGCCAATAATGAAATTAACGCAATAGTCATTAATAAAAGGTTACCAGCGTCTTCTTCGTCACCATAATCCATAATATGAAAGCGGAAAAACCAGTCAAAAAGTACCCAGAAATCATGCCGTTTCGTGACTAACTCACCGGTTTTTGCAGAAATATATAAACGGGGTGAAGCAAAATCGTCAAAGCTAATTTTCCAAGCAGGTAAAATACGTGGACTTACCTCTCCATTGGTTTCATTTGAAGACTTAGATAACAATTCTGTTGAGATAATATCGCCCTTACCTGAATAACGATTTAGGGCAAGTGTTTGTGCTTGTTCTTTAGTAATATCCGCTAATAATTCACCGTTAATAGTGCTAACTAACTGCCAGTTATCACCATTTTTGAATTGATACACTTGTTGTACCTGCAAAGCTTGGTTTGTTTGCGTGGTTAAACTAATGCGTTCTGCTTGAGGAAATTTTTGCTGAAGTTGAGCTAACGAAAATTGAATTTGATCAGGATTAATTAGATGGCTTTTTGAAACCACTAAGCTATCGCCATGAATATAATCTATATTCATGATCACCATATAAGTGCCTGTTGCCGCCCAAATAATCATTTGTATGCCAACAATGAGCATTAACCATTTGTGCAGTTTTCGGCTGGTTTTTACGATTGCCATACTGTTCCTTTTCTATTTGTTATTTTTATAGTTTTGTTCTTTTGTATTCAATTTACATCACTCTGAAACCATCAGACTATATTCATTTCAGCATCAGAATGACATAAATTATAGGTCGATCTTATTTATTAATGAGTTTTTTCAAACCCGTTGCGCGCCACATATAAAACAAGGTTGGTAGTACCAATAATGTTAGTACAACCGCACTTGCCATGCCGCCAACCATAGGTGCTGCAATTCGGCTCATGACTTCAGAGCCCGTACCTGTACCATATAAAATTGGTAATAAACCAGCGATAATAGCAGCAGCCGTCATCATTACAGGACGAACACGCATACCCGCGCCATGTAATACCGCATGAAATAAATCATCTTTAGTGGGTGCAATACCTGATTCTTGATGGTCGTTTAACATGCCATGATAAGCTTGATTTAAATACACCAGCATAATTACGCCAATTTCGACCGCGACCCCAGCGAGCGCAATAAAACCAACACTTACCGCAACCGAAAAGTTATAACCTTCGATATACATTAGCCAAATACTGCCCACCATCGCTAACGGTAATGTGCCCATGATCATCAACACTTCAATTACATTTCTAAAGTTGATATATAACAGCACAATAATAATGGCTAATGTTAAGGGGACAACGTAGGTTAATTTTTCTTTCGCGCGTTGCATATACTCATATTGACCCGCCCATGTAATTGAATAACCTGCTGGTAACACTAATTTATCGTCAACCACTTTTTGTGCTGCGACAACATAAGTGCCAACATCAACGCCGTCAATATCAACAAACGCCCAACCATTTAAACGTGCGTTTTCAGATTTTATCCCCGGAGGACCATCTTCAATGAATACATTAGCCACATCACCTAGCGAAATACGTTGTCCCATTGGCGTAACAATAGGCAGTAATGATAGTTGCTCTGGTGAATTACGATAATCTTGCGGATAACGTAAACTCACAGGATAACGCTCTAATCCCTCAACGGTTTTAGTAACATTCATACCACCAATAGCGGTAGCAACAACTTGTTGTATTTCACTGATATTTAAACCATAGCGTGCTGCTTTGGCGCGTTGAATATCAACTTTTACGTATCGACCGCCCGCTACACGTTCTGAATACACCGATGCAGTGCCCGGCACATCTTTTAGAATAACTTCAATTTGTTTACCAATATCTTGAATAACATCTAATTTTGGCCCTGCTATTTTAATACCTACAGGGGTTTTAATACCCGTTGCCAGCATATCAATACGGGTTTTTATGGGCATAACCCAAGCATTGGTCACGCCCGGTAATTTAACTAAAGCATCAAATTCTTTTTTCAGCTTTTCAGTCGTCATTCCCTCGCGCCATTCTTCATGCGGTTTTAACTGAATAAAGGTTTCTATCATCGTTAACGGTGCCGGATCGGTAGCAGTATCAGCACGGCCAACTTTACCAAAAACAGTTTTAACTTCAGGAACGGTTTTGATCAATTTATCTGTGGTTTGCAATAATTTACGTGCTTCACCAATTGAAATACCAGGGTATGTTGTTGGCATATACATTAAATCGCCTTCATCAAGTGGTGGTATAAACTCGCTACCAATTTTATCAATGGGATATAGACCTACGCCAAGTAAGGCAATTGCGGCAATAACCGTTATTTTAGGAAAATGCAGTACTGTTTTTAGCGCCGGCATATAAATAGCGGTTAAAAGTCGATTTACCGGGTTTTTATGCTCAGGTAACACTTTACCGCGAATAAAATAGCCCATTAAAACTGGCACTAACGTTATTGCTAAGGCTGCAGCGGCAGCCATTGAAAACGTTTTTGTGAAAGCAAGCGGTGAGAACATACGTCCTTCTTGCGCTTCAAGGGTAAATACCGGCACAAATGATACGGTAATAATGAGCAAACTAAAGAATAATGCAGGGCCGACTTCACTAGCCGATTCCACCACGACTTGCCATCTGTTTTCATCATTTAGAGGCGTTCCCTTTTTATGAAGCGCTTCCATATGCTTATGCATATTTTCTATCATCACTATCGCGCCATCAATCATCGCACCGATTGCAATCGCAATACCTCCTAACGACATAATGTTCGCATTAAGACCTTGCCAATGCATAATAATAAACGCGGTTAAAATTCCTACAGGCAAACTAAAAATCGCCACTAACGATGAACGTACATGGAATAAGAAAATCACACAAACCAGTGCAACCACGGCAAATTCTTCTAATAATTTATCCGCTAAGTTATCAACAGCACGTTCTATCAAAGCAGAGCGATCATAAACAGGTACAATCTCAACGCCCTCAGGTAAACCTTTTTTAAGTTTCTCTAATTTTTCTTTTACACCATCAATAACGTGTTGGGCATTTTCACCAAAACGCATCACCACAATGCCGCCAACCGTTTCACCTTCACCATTTAGCTCGGCAACACCACGGCGCATTTGTGGGCCAGTGCCAATTTCTGCTACGTCTTTTAATAATAATGGCGTACCATGTTCATTAACGCCGAGCGGAATATTTTCTAAATCTTCGACACTTTTTAAGTAACCTGTTGCCCGCACCATGTATTCGGCTTCGGCCATTTCAACCACCG
>Ga0316204_10001402_pt1 | contig 65874 bp, 57 predicted proteins | sample 6monrhotite_MG_2_FD_205661 | JGI IMG/M metagenome (GOLD analysis project Ga0316204, IMG submission 205661) | Microbial mat bacterial communities from mineral coupon in-situ incubated in ocean water Damariscotta River, Maine, United States -... | ecosystem: Environmental > Aquatic > Marine >... | reverse complement strand
GCCAAGGCTTCGGACAATTCCGGAATTGTCGCGCCGGTATTGTACAGCCCGAAGCGGGGCCTTGAGCTTGAAATGAAGGGGCCGGGCGAGCGCACACCAAGCCGCATGGATACCGTGCCGGAGGGTGATTTTTGTACCTGGTTTGCCACGGGTGCGGCGTGGCTGGTCAACATGGCTGCCTGGCGCCACGTCGGCGGGTTTGACGAAACCATATTCCTGTATGGCGAAGACCTTGATGTATGCCGCCGCATGACCGCCGGGGGATATTCGATCATGTTTGTGCCGGGTGCCTGTGGTGAGCACCTGGTCAGCCAGGCGACGCAGTCAACCCGCGCCATGCGCTGGCGCAAGGAATGGAACATTGTGTGGAGCCATCTGTACCTGATGGCAAAACACGAAAGCAAAGAGGCTGCATCGGCGGAAGCGTGGCAGTTGGTGCGCAAGCATGGGCCGAAGACACTTTTTTACGGGCTGGTGGCGCAACCCAAGCGGTTTTGGCGCGACCTAGCGGTATCCTGTGCGGCGCTCAGTTTCCTTAAGGGCGGCGTTCCCAGCCGGGACCGTTAAGGCGTTATCTTAATTCGGTCACCCGGTTTGGATTTGCGCCCAGGGCGACCAGGACATGGGATTGTCTTGCGTTAAATCCTGACGCACCAGAACCGACTTGACCTCGCCCAGGAACATGATGTGGGTACCCAGGCGAATTTCGCCAACCAGTTCGCATTCAAAATGGATAGGCAGGTCATCCAGTTGTGGTGCCAAGGGGTTTGCAGGCATGGTTCGGTCAGACACATGCAAACCTGAATTGGCAATCTTGTCGGGGTCGTCGGCAAAGGACGTGGTGCCGCTGTAACGGATGGCTTCGGTTACGCTGTCGTCGATATAGGCAACGCCGCAGCCAAACGCACCGGCCTTGCGGATGGTGTCCAGTGACGCCCGTGGGGCGTAGCGCTCGTTGATGGCGCTATAGGAAACGCACGGCGCGATGATCAGCGGGTGGCGACTGATGATGGTCGTCGAGCCGCACGGCATCAGGTTGGGTTGGCCGTCTTGCGTCCAGGTGGTGATCATGCCCACCGGTGACGGGAAAAAACAGGGCCAGCGGGCGCGGTCGTTGTCGACTTCGACCTGGTCTTCAGGCAGGGCGGCCAGGTGTTTGATGGCCATGCCATGGGCAGTGTCATCGGATTCAAAGGCAACGGTGTTGGCGGCGGGGAATTTGTAGCGCGGCGAGTAGCCCTTTTGATAATGTTCGGCCAAGCCAACTCTCGGTGTTACGCCGGACGGGAACGGCAGCGATGCGTCGGCGGCAAATTGCGGCAGGCCTTCCCAGTAGATTTGCGATTTTCCCTCGGCAATATCGGCGCGCAGCTGGATGGCGGTGATTTCGATGAAGTACACCCGGTGGGAACCGACATCTGTCCAGGGCTGATCGAAAATGGCATCGCCTGAAAAGTCAGTGCCCGGTTTGACCAGCTTACCTTCGTAGGCCAGGTACGCATCTTTCAAAATGGGTGCTGCGACGGTTTGTCCGGGCACGGTTTCCAGCCCGGCCAGCCCCAGGCGCGTGGATGTTTTGTCCTCGGGCGTTTCGGCGATGACCTTAAGGGCGCGGGCCAGTTGATCGCCCTGGGGCAAAAACTGGATGGCGACGGAGCCTCCGGCTTCAAGAAGCTCGGCGAAGCGGCCCCGCACATGGTGGCGATCGGAAAGCTCTTCGCGACAAAAACTCAGCGCCGCAATATAGGGAAAGCGATTGACGATGGATGGGCCTACGACCTTTTCAAAGCCGATCTCGGTGCCATCGGTGGTGGTGACCAGGCAGATGGGTGATGGGAAAAACGCGGGCCAGCGGGAATCGGCGGCAAGCTGTTCAGGCGTTTCGGGCAGGTTGCGACGAATGAACGCGCTGTCGCTGTCGGGCTGCCAGCCCGAAGCGGCATCAAGCGCGCCGTAGGGCCATTTATAGGTGAAATCAGGCGGCATTGGGGTGGTGTTCTCCGGGCCATCTTGAAAAATGATTTCAGTGCTTCTGATGCAAAAGAAACCCGCTGTCAACACTCTGCGGTTTTCAGGTGTTTTAAGATTTTACTGGATGGTCTTCCCCGCAGTTGGTATTCCAAGTTTATGATTGATCAAACCGGACCGGCCCCTCTTTCTGATATGCGCAAGAATATCGACCTGGCAATAGCGGCCAACGATGCGGCGCTGGCAATGGCGATGATGACCGAACTGTGGTCGGTCCATGCGGGGCCGGCGACGGCACCGCTGGTTCTGTCGTGGTTCAATAAACTGCAAGGCATGGCCGGTGGCCTTGATGCGAAGCCATTGCGGCTGACGGTTCTGCGGTCTTTTTCGGTGGAACCGGCGATCCCCCTGCTCCGGGCGGCGGCATTGTTGGGCGGCGTCCAGCTGGATGTTACGCTGGGTGACTTCAATACCTATTCCCAGGATTTGCTGTCGCCGGACAGCCCGGCTTACGCGTCTTCGCCTGATGTCGTAGTTCTTGCCGTGCAAACACGCGATATCGCCCCGGACATTTGGGCAGGGCAGGGCCTGTTGGATGAGGCACGGGTGGCGGCGGTGATTGCCGAATTTGCCGGTCTGATCGATGCCTTTCGATCGCGCAGCGAAGCCGCACTGGTGGTTCATAATCTGGAACAGCCGACCTGGCCTGCGGAGGGTGTTCTGGGGGGGCAGTCTGGGGGTTGCCAGCGGGATGCCATTATCAGGATTAATGCGGGTATCGTTCAGGCTGCGGCACAATATAGCGGTGTTTATGTGCTGGATTACGATGGCCTGGTTTCGCGCCATGGCCGGGCCTGCTGGTCTGACGAGGCCCGCTGGTTGACCATGCGCTTGCCCGTCGCCATGGAAAACCTGCTCCATCTGGCTGATGAGTGGCTTAAATACCTGATGCCGATTTCTGGCAAGGTCGCCAAGGCCCTGATTGTCGATTTGGATAATACGCTATGGGGCGGGGTCCTGGGCGAAGACGGTGCGGACGGCATCGAGCTGGATGGCGAATATCCGGGTGCTGCCTTCCAGGCGGTTCAGCGGGTTTTGCTCGACCTGTCCCGGCGGGGCATCATTCTTGGTGTCTGTTCGAAAAACGATGAAGGCGATGCCCTGAAGGTTTTAGCCGATCATCCGGGCATGTTGGTCAGGCCGGATGATTTTGCCATCTTCAAAATCAACTGGCAGGACAAGGCGACCAACATCAAGGAAATCGCGCAGGAACTGAACATCGGCACCGATGCCATCGCATTCCTGGATGACAATGCGGCCGAACGACTGTGGGTGCGCCAAAGCCTGCCGGAAGTTCATGTTATTGAACTTACTGATGATCCGTTAAGTTATGCGGACGCCCTGCGCGCCGCCCCGGTGTTTGAACGTTTGAGCCTTTCAAATGAAGACAGGCAACGCAAACAGCATTACGCCGACCAGCGTGCACGGCAAGACCTGCAAGGATCTGTCGCATCGCTTGAGGATTTTTATCGATCGCTGGATATGCACCTGGATGTTTTTTTGGTAACCGCCTCCGATATCCAAAGAGTTGCCCAACTGACCCAGAAGACCAACCAGTTCAATTTGACGACCCGCCGGTATAGCGAGGCGGATATTGCCAAATTTGTCGAAGACCCTGCCCATATGGTTTTTGCGGCGCGGGCGACCGACCGGTTTGGCGACAGCGGCATCATTGCGGTGGCCATTATTGCCATCGACAATAACAAAGCACGACTGGATACATTTTTGATGAGTTGCCGGGTGATCGGCAGAACCGTGGAAACGGCGGTTTTGGCGTGCGTTGTCCGGGCGCTCGAAGACGGGGATTGCCAGACACTTGTTGGTGAATTTATCCCGACGCCAAAAAATGCACCGGCCAGCGAGTTCCTGGCCAATCATGGTTTCGGTGAAGACCAAACCCTTAAACTGCCAGCACCGTCGTTACAGGTGCCAGGCTGGATCCGAACATAACAGAGTAATCAAGGGAGCGAACGAACGCGGTGGATAAGGCAAAAAGCGAACACGTCAGGCAAATTATTGCCGACACATTGTTTATTTCAATCGACGAGGTCGGTGAAGATGCTTCACAGGACACTCTCAAGAACTGGGATTCACTTCAGCAAATGAACATCGTGCTGGCGCTGGAACAATCCTTCGGTGTCCGCTTCAAACCGGAAGAATTTTCAGCCATGAGCAATGTTGAAAAAATTCTGCAGCATTTGCAGGCCAAACAGGCTTAAGCCTGTTTTATGCCGGTGGCGGTGCCGTTGGAATAACCCGCGCCGGGTTACCGACAACCAGATGGTTTTCGGGCACATCAAGGGACACGACTGAACCCGCGGCGATGACGGCCCCTTTGCCGATGCGAACACCGGCCAGAATAACGCTGTTGGCACCGATGCGCACATCGTCTTCGATGATGACGGATGCTTCTGCAGGATCCGCATAGCGACGTTCGATGGTGTCGGCTTCTTCTTCGGTCATGCGTCCGGCATGGATGAACGCGCCCAGCATTTGCCGGCCGCGGGTGAAGCTGACGTGCGGTGCAATAAACACATCATTGCCAACAACGGCGTCTTCGCAGACCAGCGATTGTTCCATGATGCGAACATTGCGCCCCAGTCGGGCCCCGGCCAGGACGATGGAACCACCGCCGAAAACGCAGCCGTCACCGGCAGAAACATTTTCGCGGATGATGACGTTATTGGCCGTTTGCACATTGTTGCCAAGGGCGGTGTTTTCGTAAATCACGGTGTTGGACCGAATGATGCAGTTGTCGCCAAGGGTGGCGCCGTTGCTTGTGTCCAGCGATCGTCCACCCAACTGGGCGGCCTTGCAGGGGTAGCCGATGATGGCGCTTTGATCCAGCAATGTGCCGTCGCCAATCTTGCAATCACCGATCAATCTGGGACTGCTCATCAGATGATTCCTTCTTTTGGATAAGCGTCGTAAACATCGTCCAGGGTCTGGAACGCATAGCCCTTGGCGTGAACGGCGTCGATCAGTTCATGCAAAAACGTCTGGGCTCCGGGTCCGGGGCTGCGCAATTTTTCGGCCTGGGGTTTGGTCAGGGTCTGAATATGAGGCTTGAGACGGGTGTATGTATCATGGTCGGAAAGGTTCAGCGTGTACATGAACGGATGGACGCCGATGATTTTCAGGCCGGGCGAGAAGAACAGGTCTTCATAGGCGGCAAGCTTGAAATCACCACCGCGCCGCCAGTGAATGTCATCGGCCCAGAACATGGGAAAACGGGGAATGCCGGTCCAGTGATGCAGGGGAACCAGGCCCGATTGCAGGTACAGGCACAGGTTGCTGTCGTAAAGAATATTCCGGGCCTTCATTTCGATGGATATATGGGTGTCGTCAACCATGCAATGAGAGCGAAAGCTGCGGGCCTTTGGGAAAAGATCGAAAATATGCTTGATCACGTCTTCGCGGGTTTCGCCGTGGCTTGATTGGGGCAAAAAATTCGGATGCAGGCCGATTCTTACCTCACCGGCTGTTTCAGCCTTGGCCAAGGCTTCGCTGGTGTGGGTGGCATAAGCCGTCGTCACGACGCCGCGATCGCTCATGGCTGCCATCAAGGTTTCGATACAATATTCCGACGCCCAGTCAATATCGGTCGTGAAAACGAAAACGGGTTTATCAAACAAAAGCAATCTCCTGATACATTTGTCCTAGCATAACGCCTTGCTCAGTACATGCGCCATAACTTCCAAGGGTTCATCAATGGTAATGTCCAGCAGGGATGCGGTTTGATCCGTCGCCAGCGGCGGCAATCGTTCGATGATAACGTTGATACCGGCATCGTTTTTTGCCAGACCCCTGGCGGTCGTCTCTCCTGCTGTCTTGGCGGCGGCATATTCAGTCAGATCCGCCGGCCCTTCCACAACATAAATGCTGGATGGATAAAAAATCGTCAAAGGCTCGTTCGAGCGTGCCCGAAGCGCGGCGACCACTTTTTCCAGGCCCGTCGAATAAACGTCGCTGAACTGGCGGGTCACGCATGTGTCGGCTTCATCAGGTTTGCGCGCCGAAATGCGTGGTGTGGCGAAATACAAAAGATGCGTCGGCATCCATCCGTCGTTGCCAAGGGCGTTGATAGATGACGCTGGGTCGGACACATCCATTTGCAGGATACGACAGGTTCCGCCAGCGCGGGAAATATCAGTTGCGATGCGTATAGCGTCGTTGTGTCCGCTCAGGTAACTGATTGCAACGTCGCCGCCGCCCGCAGCGATGATTTTTGCCGACACTTCGCCCAATCCCCGACTGCCACCGACCACCAGGGCGCGTAGCCCTTGATAGGGCGCGCCGTTAACCCGTTGTTGCACGGCCACCATGTCGGGTTGATCGACCGGGGCGGGGCGCACAAACGCGGCAACGTTGCCCTGCATCCCGCCCCCTTCTACAGAAATACCGATCATCGACACCCGGTCATCGGCGCGGACCACCCGGTAGCGGGTCGGAGCACTTGACCGGTCGGCGGAAAAACTGACATCGAAGCCTGAAAACATGGAATGAAGACCGGGACAGGACATGCCGACCAGCCGGGTCAGGCCCAGCAACCGGGCGACACCATCGATTCCCAGCGCCTGGACACACTGGGGAAAGGCCTTGTTGATCGCCGTCGCATCGCCCGCGAGGTCGATAACGCCGTCTTCATTTTCCAATTGCTGAAGCGTTTTCCCGGTCGGTTGGCGGGGAAATTCCGGATGACCGAGCGAAGGGGCACGGGCCGATGAGTCCTGAACGTGCCCGACGAGGCGAATACCGGCAGCATCCGCACCGCCACACCGAAGGGTCAGCAGGGCGGATGTGTCGGTTTCGTCACTTAAGGCCATGCTCACGTCCTCATTCAGGAAAACCGGGTTTTTGAATGTCACGGCAAGCCGGTCAACGCGAAGTGGACGATTTTTTAGAAAAACCTCAAGGGAACGCAGGACATTATGCACGCCGTGGACGACGACCTGTCCGAACAAGGTTCGGCGCGCCAGCTCAGGGCTCAGGTGAACAGGATTGAAATCTCCGGAGAGCTCGGCGAAGGCTGCCTGGCTTTCCAGGGAGTGCCTAAAACGGGTCTCTGATTTTTTTTCTTCTATGTTGGTCATGGGCGTAGCCTGAGCAGTCTATTTTAGGGTGTTATCATAATGGCTTAGACCATAACTTGACAGGACATGATTGCCGGTTATGGTTGCGCTGAGTACCCCCTTAAACGGTATAGCATGATAATCCTCGATTATTTTTTTCTCAACGAGCCACAATTCTCGACCGCTGGGTACGTCCTGCTTTTTTTCCTGTTATCGGCACTGGTCGGTCACGGCCTGCGCCGCCCTTTGGCGGAAGGCACGGCCTTTGGGTTTTTGATACTGGCTGGGTCAGCAAACCTCAGCTTCTATCTTTTTCGCCCACTGGAAATCCCGTTATCACTCTTTGGCATATCCGTCCTCATTCTGTCTCTGGCAATGATCTGGATTTTAAGGCGGGTTGTTTTTAAGGTCTCGCCGCCAAAAGAGCCCGTAGACTGGTTTTATGTCTCTATTGTGCTGACACTGACCCTGATCGTGTGGGCGGGCAATATCCTGCATCCCTACCCTGATGCATCATTTTCATCGCATCAAGGGTGGCTGCCGCTCTATCTGGAGGGGTCTTTCCAGGCCGGGCATTTCCTGTTGATAAAAGAAATGGGTTTTGGCACCGGCTTGATGACGACATTCTATTATATGTCGGACATGATGGGCATGGTCTCGCTCGGCATGTGGCTGGTTGCCGGCAAAGCCTATCCGGCGTTTAATGCGGCCTCAATTTTGGCGACAATGCTGGCGTTTGCCGTCCTCATGCGGGCGTTGAAGCCGCATCGGCTGGCTTTGGTTGTATTCTTTGTAATGGCGCTGGCCATGTTCCGTGTCGATCCGTTTTTCAGGGTCATGCTCGGCGGAAACCTGAGCGATACCATCATGTATCTTTCCGGGGCCCTCGTTCTTTATTATCTGGTGCATGGGCCGGGCCTGATGACGGCCTTGCTCGGGGCGACGGCGGCGTCGATATTTCTTGTTTTTTCTAGGCATTATGGCGCCTTTCTCAGCGGGACTCTGATGATCGGGTTTTTTGCCGTTGCTTGGTTCCATGGTCGACAGCGGGACCTGCGCCCCTGGTTCGTTCTGGGCCTTTTGCTGGTGATTTTTTCCCTGCGGGAAATTTATTATATCGTCTTTCAACCGACACCGTATTACCCGGGAAGCTGGGTTGTCGGCCGCATTGATTTTTCCGTTCGGGATCAAGTGCTGGGGGCGTTGACAGATTGGGGCATCCTTACGGGCAGTGACCCGGACCGCCTTGGCATTGGGTGGCGAAATATCTACGTGATTGCCCTTGCGGCCCTTGTCCTTTTGCAGGGTAAGAAAATATGGCGCCAGCACCGGCGCCTGTTGGTTTATCTTGCGCCGTTTGCCGTTTTGCTTGCCCCGCTGGCCTTGCAGGTCCTTACGGGCTATAGAACCAATTTTGACTATAATAAAAGCTATGTCTTCGGCTTGTTCTTTCTTGCCTGGTATCCGGGCTATCTTGTCGGTTTCATGCTGCCGGGAAGCAGATGGCTGAAGGGCACGGTGATAAGCAAGCCTGCTCTGGCTTTTGTGGTGATCGCCGCAGCGGTCCCTTTTGGACTTGTGATGGGCGACAAATTGCAAATCAACCGGGTGATTGAAGAGGGTCCGGCCAAGTACCTGCAGTGGGCCTTCCATAAGGATATTGTCGACCGGGAAATCGCCAGTCGCCTGACCGCCGCGTATGGCACAGAAATTGTGGACAGGCCGGTCATGTATTTTTACTACGAGCCGGGAATTACCCTGCGCCACTATCTGGGCGGCAACTTTTTCAACGATTTTGATTTCTGGAGCGACGCCGTCCTTGAAGAAAGTCAAACATCGGCAACCTTTTACGAGTTATTGTCCCGGTTTGGTTATCCCAATCTTTATTTAAGTATCGGCGGCAAGTCGAGTTACGTAGAGTTTATTCAGGACGGGCGTGGAAAATACGCAGAAGAAATAATTAATATTGAACACATGCCCTGGGTTGAAAAAATTATAGAATTTAACGGCGCCCGATTCATCGTCACCAAAAAACCGGACCAGACACAATGAGAAAGTGGTCAGAATGCCCATCGTGCGCCAGCACCCGGCACCGGGTTATCTATGCCCATAATCCGGGTAAATGCGTAGATGGTTCCGTTGTTAAGTGCCTCGCGTGTTCGCTTTTGTATAAGATTCCCTTTGAAGAGAACTTTGATGCAACGCAGGCGAATGTAGACGAATACACCGGCAATTTCATTGAAGATGACCTTATTGCACAGGCAGAACTCGCCGAGGTTCTGGACTTTCTGTGCCATGCCAGAAAAGAGCGGCGCGGAAAGCTGCTGGAATTGGGATGTGGACCGGGAAAATTTTTGTCCCTGGCCCAGGATAAGGGGTTCGATGTTTCTGGCGTTGAGGCAACGCAGGAACTGGCGGAAAGCGCCCGGCAAAAAACCGGTGGCGACATCATTGTCGGAGATATCCTTCACGCGGATCTAAAAGGCGATAAATTCGACGTTATCGTTCTGCTTGATCTTATTGAACACCTGCAGGACCCCGTCGCGGCTTTGGTCAATTACAAGGACCACATAAAAGACGACGGTGCTGTCCTTGTTTTTACGCCCAATCATTCAAGCTTCATCGTCCGGATTGCGCAATTTTTGTATACGATAAGTCTGGGGGTCATAAAAAAGCCCTGCGAGGAAATTTTCGACTGCCTGCATGTTATTTTCTTCGATCGGCGAACCCTTCGACAGACCCTGGAAAAGGCGGGATATGAAATAACAGGTACAAAAATGATTTCCTACCGGCCGGAAAGGCGAAACCTGGCAACAGGGCTAACGGCTTCAATCCTGCGACGGATAGAGGAAGCCAGCCAGTTTTTCCCCAATGGCCCGTTCCGGGTCGCGATGCTGGCCCGGCCAAAACAGGAATGATCATATAACGGTTTGGTAAAAGTGAATTTTCGAGTAATTATGAGCATCAACACCTTGTATCCTTGCACCCTTCCTCCATTGAATGCACAAATTCTGCCAACCGGGTGTGCGCCGTGACATCACTGAATTCTATAGTTAGCAGCCTGAAACCCTGAATAGAGCACAAAAATGCCAATAAACGATTCGGTCCATATGGGGCGTGACGTAAAGATTTTTCACCCGGATTTAGTCAACCTGTATGGCTGCACGATTGGTGATGAAACAAAAATCGGCGCGTTTGTTGAAATTCAAAAAGGCGCACATATTGGCGTTCGTTGCAAAATATCATCTCACAGCTTCGTTTGTGAGGGGGTGGCGATTGAAGATGGCGTTTTCATTGGCCATGGGGTGATGTTCACCAACGATGCCCTTCCCCGCGCCGTCAATACAGATGGCTCGTTACAGGACGATAATGACTGGCAGGTCATAGAGACACGGGTTAAAAGACATGCCTCTATCGGTAGCGGAGCAACAATTTTGCCCGGCATCACCATCGGCGAGGGCGCCATGGTCGGTGCCGGAGCCGTTGTCACCAAGGATGTACCCGATCATGCCACCGTCGTTGGCAATCCCGCCCGGATTATAGGCGATGTACGCGAAAGGCCTTAAGTGGGTCATCACAAAATCAAAATGTTGTCGGAAATTAATTAGGAATGACCTTGAAAATAGGAATAGTCGGGTATGGCTACTGGGGCCCAAACCTTGTTCGGAATTTTACGGCCACCGATGGCTGTGATGTCGTTGCCGTTTGTGACCGCAGCGAAGACAGGTTGGCCCAGGTCAACAAACTGTACCCGGGGGTAGAGACATTTCGGGAATTTGAAGACTTTCTCGATTGTGGGCTCGATGCCGTTGCCGTGGCAACGCCCGTGGCATCTCATTTCGCCTTGGCCCTGCAAGCGCTGGAAGCGGGCAAACATGTGCTGATCGAAAAGCCCATGGCGGAAAGCTCCGAACAAGCCGAAACGCTGATTGCCGAGGCGGAAAAACGCGGCCTGACGCTGATGGTCGACCATACGTTCATTTACACCGGTGCGGTGCGCAAGATTCACGAACTTTACAAGAATGGCGATTTGGGCGACGTCCAGTATTTTGATTCGACCCGCATGAACTTGGGACTGTACCAGCACGATGTGGATGTGATCTGGGATCTGGCCGTGCATGATTTGTCGATTCTTGATTTCATCATTGGCGAGGCCCCGGCGTCGGTTTCCGCCGTTGGCACCAGTCACGTGGCCGGCATGCCCGAAGATATGGCCTACCTGACCGTATTTTATGATTCAGGCACCATGGCCCACGTCAGCGTCAACTGGTTGTCGCCGGTGAAGGTGCGCCGCACTGTTATTGGTGGCACCAAAAAAATGATCGTCTGGGATGATCTGGAGCCCAGTGAAAAAATCAAGGTGTACGATACCGGCGTGACGGTCACCGATGACCCCGAAAAAATTTACGACATGATCGTCGGCTACCGGGTCGGTGACATGTGGGCACCACAGGTTCCCATGCTGGAAGCCCTGGCCATCGAGGCCCGGCATTTTGTTGACTGCATCAACACCAAATCAACGCCGATCACATCGGGCGATATCGGTTTGCGTGTTGTCAGAATTTTAGAGGCCGCGTCCACATCCATGAAAAACAGGGGTGCCCCGGTCGATTTGAGTGGAGCAGCTAATTAATGATTCCGTTTCTTGATCTGAAAGCCCAGTACGGCGAAATTCGTGACGAGGTCAACGCCGCCGTTTTGAAGGTGATCGAAAGCACCCAGTTTGTCCTGGGGCCAGAGGTCAAAGCTTTCGAAGAGAACTTCGCGGCTTACTGCCAGGCTGACCACTGTGTCGCCCTTAATTCCGGCACCAGCGCCCTGCATATGGCTCTGCTGGCCCTTGATATAGGTGCAGGCGACGAAGTGATCACGGTTGCATCGACCTTTATCGCCACCACGGCGGCGATCCGCTACACGGGTGCAACGCCTGTTTTTGTCGATGTGGATGCGACCACGTGGACCATGGACCCAAGTGCTGTCGAGGCCGCGATCACGACCAAGACCAAGGCCATCATGCCGGTTCACCTGCATGGCCGCGTCGCCGATATGGATGCCATCAACGCCGTTGCTGCCAAACATGGCCTGCAGGTTATTGAAGATGCCGCCCAGGCACATGGTGCCGAAACCCAAGGCCGCCGGGCCGGATCATTGAGCGCTATTGGCTGTTTCAGTTTTTATCCGGGAAAGAACCTGGGTGCTTACGGCGAAGGCGGTGCCGCCGTTACCAACGATGCCGAACTGGCCCACAAGATGCGCATGCTGCGCGATTGGGGACAGGAAGAAAAGCACCACCATGTTATCCAGGGCTATAACACACGCATGGACGGTATCCAGGGGGCGGTGTTGCGCATCAAGCTTGGTCATCTGGATAAATGGACGGAAGCCCGCCGCGCCCATGCGGCTCAATATGACCGCCTGCTGGCTGATGTTCCCTGCGGCAGGCCGATGATTTCGGACAAGGACCGCCACGTTTTTCATGTCTATTCGGTGTTGGTGGAAGATCGCGACCGGGTACAAAAGGCCATGGGCGACGCCGGGATCGGCACCAATATTCATTATCCCGTTCCTGTTCACTTGCAACAGGCGCATGCCGATTTGGGATATGCCAAGGGCGATTTCCCGGTTACGGAAAAACTGGCGAATGAATTTCTGTCCTTGCCCATGTATGCGGAATTAACGGAAGAGCAGATTGAACAGGTGGTCGCCGCCTTAATCTCGGCGTAGAACAGCCTCAGCATTATAATCAACCTTCGAAAGGGATGACCCTTGGCGGACTTAAAAAACAAAAAAATTCTGATTACCGGCGGTGCAGGGTTCATGGGCTCTCACGTCGTTGATTTGCTTATTGATGAAGGCTGCAAGGACATTGTCGCCATCGACAACATGGTGCGGGGCCGCAAGGAAAACCTGGCGTCTGCGATGGGTCGTTTTCCGGTGAAGCTGGTGGAAGGTGATATCCGTGACACCGCGTTAATGGCAAGCCTGGTCAAAGACGCCGACATCGTATTCCACCTGGCGGCGCTCCGTATCACCCAGTGTGCGGCAGAACCCCGCCATGCGCTCGAAGTGATGGTTGATGCCACCTACAATTTGCTTGAGCAGTGCGTGGAATTTGAAGTCGAAAAAGTTGTCGCGGCATCGTCGGCCTCTGTTTACGGCATGGCAGAACAGTTCCCTACGGATGAGTCTCATCACCCTTACGGAAACCGCACGCTGTATGGCGCGGCCAAAACATTTTTTGAAGGCCTGTTGCGATCCTTTAACGACATGTATGGCCTTGATTACGTTGGCTTTCGTTATTTCAATATTTACGGCCCGCGCATGGATATTCACGGCAAGTACACCGAGGTTCTAATTCGCTGGATGGACCGGATTGCTGCGGGCGAATCGCCGCTTATTTTTGGCGATGGTAAGCAGACAATGGATTTCATCGATATACGGGATGTCGCCCGGGCCAATATTCTGGGAGCGAAGTCAGAATCATCGGATGAAATTTTCAACGTCGCAAGTGCGAGCGAAACAAGCCTGGGGGACCTTGCAGGTTCCTTGCTCGCGGTCATGGGGGCTGATACGCTGACACCTGTGTATGGACCCGAAAGGGATGTTAACCCGGTGCCGCGTCGTTTGGCATCGACAGAAAAAGCAGAACGTGTTCTCGGCTTTAAACCTGAAATTTCCTTGCAGGACGGATTGAGCGATCTTGTCGATTGGTGGAAAGAAGAACGAGCCCTGAAACCTTAAGGGCTCCGTAACAAGAAAAGTTATACAGGTATGCTGGTATCTCTCATAATTCCCTGCTGGAACGAAGAGCAATTGGTCGCTCTATTCCTGTCCGAAGTACTGGACGCGGTCAAGGATACGAAATCTGATTTTGAATTTATTTTCATTGATGATGGCTCCACCGACAATACCTATGCGGAACTGAAGAAGCTCGCTGATTCCGATAAGCGGGTCCGCGTTTTGAAACTATCAAGAAATTTTGGAAGCTTCCCGGCGATCAGTGCGGGAATGCATTATGCAACAGGCGATGCAACGATTTGCATGGCCGCAGATTTGCAAGATCCACCGTCGCTGATTCCGGACCTGATTGAAAAATGGCAGCAGGGAAATGATATTGTCTGGGCGGCGATCGACGGGCGTGGTGATCCGTTTCTTCAAAGCTTTTTTTCCCGTCTTTTCTATTCGACCATTCGCCGCATCGCCTTGCACAATATGCCGCCACGGGGCATGAATGTGGGCCTGTTTTCAAGGCGGGTGGTTGATATTTACAAAGCCCTTCCGGAACGCGATGGCATTCCGTTTTTTACCATACTGAAACTTGGTTTTCCGCAGGCCCAAATTCCCTATGACCGGCAGGCACGTCGGGCCGGATCGTCGGGCTGGTCGTTCTGGAAGCGGGTCCGTGCCGCCGTTGATGTGGTCGTCACGTTTTCTTACGCGCCGGTTCGCATGATCAGTACGATCGGGTTTTTAGCGGCAATTCTGGGAGTGCTTTATTCATTCGTCGTCGTTTTCGAACGCCTGGTTCTGGGGGTCGAGGTGTCCGGTTGGGCATCCCTGATGGTGGTGGTGTTGCTGGTTTCAGGTATTCAGATGGTGACCTTGGGTTTCATTGCCGAATATCTTTGGCGTCAAAGCAAACAGGTGCGTCGCGAACCGCGCTATATCATCATGGATGATTACGGGGCGCTGGCCCCGACACCGAAAAGCCCGGTCACGGACGTGGATAACATCAACGTATCGCCAGAACGCTAGGGGGATCTGGTGCGTATCCTTGTCACCGGAGCAACGGGCTACATCGGATCACGATTGTGCCGCCACATGGCCGCCGGAAATGAGATATTTTCCCTGCAACGGCCGGGGCATGCGCCGCAGGACGGTATTCGCGCAATTGAATGGGATTTAAGCCAGCCGATTGACGCGTCGATTTTGCCCGCCAAAATAGATGCCGTTGCCCACCTGGCGTTGGCCCGCGACTTCCGCCGCTTTCCCGAAGGCGTCGCGGACTTGTTTGCCGTTAATGTACGCACCACGATCGAGCTTTTGGAATACGCACGCACGGCCGGGGCATCCCGTTTTTTCATGGCATCCACCGGCAACAGCCAGGCTCCTGATACGGGGCTTGCTATTGGTGATGAGCCGGTACCGCCGAACGATTTTTATACGGCTTCGAAGTTGGCGGCTGAAGCGTTGGTTCGACCGTACCGATCCTGTTTTCCGGTCAATGTCCTGCGCGCATTTTTTCCCTATGGTCCCGCACAGGACGCCAAGACGATCCAGCGAATGATCGCACGGGTGCGCGCCAGAGAGCCCATCTCATTGAGCGCGGGACTGTCCGGTGATGGGGATCAATTGTCGCTGATTTATATTGACGACCTGGTTACGATATTTGCCCGGTCGATCAACGAAGGCTGGAATGGATTGTTTGATGCGGCGGCACCGGAAGTGATATCGGTGCGCCAGATCGTCCTTGAAATAGGTCGGCAATTGGGGATCGATCCGGTATTTGAGCAGGCTAAAAACCCGGCCAAAAAAATGTGTGCCGATATGTCGGGACTGGACGAGAAAGGCAGGGCCGAATACCGGTCTTTTGCACAAGGCCTGTCAGACCTGCTTGCTGGGGAAACGGCGTAAGGAAACGCCTTTTCAGACGGCGGTAGATTGGTCGCGAGACCTTTGGCCGGCGGTTATGATCGCACCTTGCAGCCACAAAGACGCCATCCACCACCCTTGCCACAGGCCGTAACTGACCGATATCAAACACACCGATGATAATAGCGAGGCATACAGAAGCGCTTTGACGGGCGGCGATGTGGCGGCGTTCTTGATGCCGTGCAAAATGGACAGGATGATGCCAAGGCCGATCAGTGCCCCAACAGCCCCTAATTCAAGCCATAGCTGAATAATTCCGTTGTGCGTGTGCAGGGAAATCGCCTTGGTATTGCCCTGTTCCAGTTTCCCTTTGTCCATGTACAGGAACGAGATGGGTTCTGATTCAGTGTTGAGCGCTCGTGATGTCTTCAACCCGTATCCGGTGACAGGTTGTTCCATGATCAAATTGGACGCGTACTGCCAGATCACCAGTCGGGGATAGACGCCGTAATCCAGTTCGGGAAGGTCTTTGCCGATGGTGCGGGCATCGGGAAGGCCAGCCATAAAAAATGGCGTGCCAAGGACAAGCAGAGCCAACCCGGCGGTGGCCATCTTGTAAATATGACGGGGAACAAAATAGGCCAGCACAAAAACCGCGGACCCGATGGCCAAGGTGACAATAGAGGCGAAACTTGTGCTGCTTGCCGCGATCGCCACAGCCACGATGAGCGCGACAAGCGCCGCGATCCGTCGATTTTGATTGAACAGAAAAATGCTGACGGGCCAAAGGAAAAGGGCCAGAACCGTAACGCCATTGTTGATGACAAATCCCGGCATATAAGTCGCCCATTCGCCCCCTTTGCGGAATATTTGAATGGCCATGGAAATGGTGTAACCGGAAGCAATATCGGCAACGGCGAAAAAAGTACCCAAAACAAAGCCCAAAATGGTCGCGCGACTGACGAAAAGCAGACCACTGGAATCGAGTTGTTTTACCGAAAAAACGATCAGATACCCCCCAAGCATGGTCAACGGCAGGGAACGGGCAAGCGACCAGCTCAAGTCAAAGGAAACGGTCCAGATCAGGCTGGCGAGCCCCCACAGCACCAATGCCAGCAAGAACAGGCCGAGCGGCCCTGGAATTGAAAGACGCCAGTTTTTTTTGATAAACAAGTCGTAGAGACTGGCAAGTGCGGCAATTACAAAAAGGACACTGATCCCCTTTGACCCATAGAGCGCGATGGTCGGAGCCAAAAGGCCGACAAGGGCTACCCCCAAGGCGACAGGAGATTGGTTTTTGATCATGATTTTCGTTTTCAAATAGTTCTTGGATTTCGTTTGTTGCCGCCAAGCCTGATTGTTGGATGCCGCTAGATACAGTAATAGCCTGTTTCAGGCAATATCGGACTGGAATAGGGGGTTACATCTGCACCTTTAGTTTGGAAGTCTTTGGTTTGAAATATGACGAAGCCGATGAATACTGCTAAATAATAACGTTTATTTGTCAGGGCGCATTTGTTATACCGCCCGCACGTTTTCAGTTTAACTCAAGATCACCGACGCGCAGCCCAGAAAACATGACAGCGGAATATCTTTTATTATTGGCAGTGATTGCCATTTTTTCTGTGATCCAGTCGCTTTTTGGAATGGGCGTGCTGGTTTTTGGCACGCCAACCTTGTTGTTGATGGGTTATGATTTTGTAACGACGCTAAGTTTCCTTCTTCCCGCGTCGTTTGCGATCTCGCTGCTACAAGTGATTTCCGCCGGGCCCAACCGGACCTGGCCTTCGTCGTATCTTTATCTGCTTTGTCTGCCCGGGATCGGCGTTGGTTTATGGATGGCCGAAGCCAGCGTGCTTGCGTCATGGACCAATATTCTGGTCGGCGGCACATTGCTGCTTTCGGCATTGGTGCGGTTATGGTCGCGACCGCGTGATCTGATCACGGCGTTATTGAAAAAGAATTTCGCGATATATCACCTTATTATGGGGGTGACCCATGGCCTGACCAATTTGGGCGGTGCCCTGTTGGCCATCCTGGCGAGTGCGACAAGTTCCGACAAGGAAGTTATCCGCAATACAATTGCCCACTATTATTTGGCCTTCAGCGCGGTTCAGATGCTTTTTCTGGCAGTGGTTATGGGACTTTTTGATACTTTGGTGGCGAATTGGCCCATGGCGGGCGTTTCGGCGGCGATGTATCTGTTGATTGGAAATCGCATTTTTTTCCAAACCAGCAATCTGGTTTATAATTCCGCCTTGACCGTGTTTATCGCCCTTTATGGCTTCGTGGTCTTGTTACGGCTCTGATTGATGCCTTGGCAGGCGTGCCGGGTTCGTTGACTTTATACGTATAGCGAGTATATGTTCACCGCATGAACGCTACGGATAAGCTTTCCCCTCCGATCAACTTTTTTCATGAATTTGGCCCTTGGCAATGACGAAAACAAAAACTGAAATTTTATGTACGCTTGGTCCTGCGTCGTTCAACGAGCAGGTGATCAGGCGGCTGGATGATTTAGGCGTCAGCCTTTTTCGCATTAACCTGTCACATACCAAGGCCCAGAATCTTCTGGCGATCATTGAAAACATTCAGGCCTTTACCAACGTGCCGATTTGCCTGGATACCGAAGGCGCCCAGATCAGGACCGGCGACTTTGTCGATATGCGCATCGAGCTTCGGGAAAACAGCATCGTGCGTGGACACCGCCGCAAGGTTCCCGGCGACCCGACAGGCTTCAACTTCTACCCCAACAATATTGTTGATGAGTTCCAGATCGGCGATTTTATCAGCATCGATTTCAATTCTGTTCTGGTTCAGGTGATCGGTAAGGACGAAGACGGTGCGCTCCTGCGCGTCATCAATGGCGGGGCTGTTGGCCGCAACAAGGCGGTCACGGTCGAACGCGAAATCACCATGGACCCGTTGACGGAAAACGACCGGGCGTGCCTTGCCATTGGCATGGAAAAGGGACTGAGCCATTATGCCCTGTCATTTGCCAGCTGCCGCGATGACGTTGATGAAATCCGGCGATTGACCAGCAAAGACGCGTTTATTATTTCAAAAATTGAATCCCTGCCAGGGTTGACCCATCTGACGGACATTGCAGAAGCATCTGACGCGTTGTTAATCGACCGTGGCGACCTGTCGCGGCAAGTACCGCTGGAACGCATTCCCGAAGTGCAAAAGGCGATCATCAAAACCGCCAAAAGCATGAACCGTAAAGTTTATGTTGCCACCAACCTGCTGGAATCGATGATCACGTTGCCGACCCCAACCCGGGCCGAAGTCAACGATATTTACAACACCCTACTTGATGGTGCCGATGGCCTGGTGCTGGCCGCCGAAACCGCCATCGGGGCGCACCCCATTGCGTGTGCGTCCATGGTGGTCAAAATGATCCGCAATTTCGAGAAACCGGAACAAGTCGACCCGTTGGGTTATCCGTCGGACCCCATATCGTTGCTGGTGGAACCCCACGGCGGCCAGCTTGTTCAACGCCATGCCAGTGCCGATGAACGTGCGCAGGCAGCGGGGTTGCCCAGGCTTTCGGTTTCCGACACGACCCTTCTTGATTGCGAACAGATTACCCACGGCACCTATTCACCCTTGTCGGGCTTTATGGACCGCCAGACGTGTGAGGCGGTTCTGGAAACAAACCGTCTTCCCGACGGCACCATTTGGACCCTGCCGATTTTATTGGCGGCACCCAAAAATGCCACGCAGGATTTTGGTGTTGGCGACAAAGTCGCCCTTGTTGGAAGTGATGATACGATTTACGCGACCCTTGATGTCGCCGATATTTTCACCATGGACCTTGAACAGGTCGCGCAAAAATGGTTCGGAACGTCATCAAAGGAACACCCTGGCGTCGCCCGACTGTTCCGCGATGGCGATCAGTTCATCGCTGGTGAGGTGACCCTGGTCGAACGGCTTCCGTCGCCCTATCGCCATTACGAGCTGACCCCGGCACAGACCCGTTTTATTTTTGCCCATAAAGGCTGGTCGAAGGTTATCGGTTTTCATACTCGCAACCCGATCCACCGGGGGCATGAACATATTCAGTTGCAGGCGCTTGCCGATACGGGTGCCGATGGCTTGTACATCAATCCGGTTATCGGGCCGAAAAAGCCCGGCGATTTCATGCCGGGACCGATCATGCTGAGTTATCAGACCATGCTGGAATTTGGGCTGTTCCCAAAGGGCAAGGTAATCCTTGGCAGCTTTGCCACGTATTCCAGGTACGCCGGACCGCGCGAGGCCGTGTTTACGGCACTGTGTCGCAAAAATATGGGGTGCAGCCATTTCATCATCGGTCGCGACCACACGGGTGTTGGTGATTTTTACGCCCCCGGAGCCAATCAGGCATTCATGGAAGAGCTTGGCGACTTTGGCATCGAACCGGTGTTCTTCGATGCGGTTGGTTACGATGCAACCACCGCCCGGCATGGACCGGCCAGTGATGGCGACGATATGATCGCCATTGATGGTACCCAGGTGCGCGATGCGCTGCGCGATGGCAAAAGCGTACCGGACTGGATGATGCGCGATATCATTCAGGAAACCCTGCGTGGAGAGGCCGCTAAAAACAGGCCGTTGTTTGTGCAGTGAAGCGGGGTTTGGTTTTCTGGTTTACCGGCTTGTCCGGGGCGGGGAAAACAACGCTGGCCGAAAGTGTCCGTGATCGTCTGAACGGGCAGGACATCAAAACATCAATTCTGGATGGTGACGATGTGCGCAACCGGTTGCACCGTCACCTGGGTTTCAGCGAAGCCGAAATCAAGGAAAACAACGCCCTTATCGCCGGTTTGTGCGAAAGCGAACGCCAACACGCCGACGTGGTCCTGGTGCCGATCATTTCGCCTTATGCGGAATCCCGGGCGGGGGCGCGCAAACGGCTCGATCCCGGGTTCTTTGAAATTCATGTACGCGCCGATATCCCGGTTCTTGAAAAACGCGATACCAAAGGCCTGTACGCGAAAGCTCGCAATGGTGAAATGGATAACCTGATCGGCTATTCCGATGGCGCACCCTACGAGCCGCCGTCCGCACCTGACCTGACCATCGATACGGGCCTTTCCCGCGTTGACGACGCCCTTGATGAACTTTCAGGCTTTATTCTTTCCCGCCTGTGAATCCGGGCCTTTTCCAATTGCCCCGAAAGCCAGTCGACACATAGCCAAAATCGGCTGAATTTGGCGATTTTTCTTGACGTTCAAACTTTGAACAAGGTAATGTTCGTGCCGTGAACACGAATCTTTCGAAGCGTTAAAACCAGCGACATCAAAGTGGCAGGCCTTTATGGCGAATAGTGAGCGGGAAATTACCCTGGGCGTTCTCAACGCGGTACATGACAACAGTCATGTGACCCAACGCTCCATGGCGGTCGAGCTTGGTATTGCACTCGGGTTGACCAATTCCTACCTCAAGCGTTGCATCAAAACCGGCCTGATTAAAGTCCAGCAGGCTCCGGCAAATCGCTATGCTTATTACCTCACTCCCCAAGGGTTTTCTGAAAAAACCCGGCTGGCGCGGGAATACCTGACCCAAGGGTTTCAGTTCTTTAGGGTCGCGCGGGAGCAGTGCTCTGAAATTTTTAGCATTTGCAGCGAGCAGGGCCAGCGTCGTATTGCCCTGCACGGGTTGACGGATCTGGCGGAAATCGCCGTGCTGTGCGCCAAGGATCACGACATAGAGCTCGTGAGTATCACCGACCCCAGTTCAAAATTGAACGATTATTCGGGCATACAGATCTTTGCGGAAGCGCCCGAAGCCGATCATTTTGATGCCTTTTTGGTTACGGACCTTGGCAACCCTCAGCGGGAATTCGACAAGTTGGTTGAACGTTATGGCGTGGGTCGTGTGTATGCCCCGGCGATCCTTAAAGTCTCGAGCGAACCCAAGGAACCATATCCGGGGGTTGACGATGACTGAATGGATTGTTGCCCATTGTCACGCCAACGCCGAAATCAAGGCCGAAGCCCATCTGAAGCGACAGGGCTTTGACGTCTATCTGCCAAAAATTAAAACGACGCGCCGCCACGCGAGGCGCGTCGATACTGTTATTCGCCCCTTGTTTCCCCGGTATCTGTTTATTGGATTTGACGCAGAGCTGACCCACTGGCGGCCGATCCGTTCGACCGTGGGGATTAGTCATGTTCTGACCGCCGGTGAAAAGCCTTTGGTGGCCCCGTCGTGGGTCATCGAACAGCTCCTTCAACGCGAAGATGATAGCGGGCTGTTTTCAGGTGTTGGCGTTGTGCCGTTTGTAAAAGGTGAAGCTATACAGATCACCGATGGGCCGCTTGCCGATCATAGCGGCGTCTTTGATGGTCTGAATGACAATCAACGTGTTGCTGTCCTGCTCGACATCATGGGCCGACAAGTTAAGACACTGGTTCCGCTCGAAGCGATCAGGCGAGCCGGGTAAATTCCGCGAAAGCGGATAACAAATCAGATGCGGTCTGGTGAAGGCATTTCACCCGGACTGCGGTAGCGTGGAAAAACCAATGTCAGATGATCGGTGTTTCGCCTTTGTACAGGCCCGTATGTCGTCGACGCGGTTACCGGGCAAAATGCTGATGAACCTTCAAGGGAAGGCAATTATTGATCACATTCTCGATGCTGCGGCAACGGCAGTAGGGCAAAGCAATACCGTTTTGCTTACCAGTGCAGACCGCTCTGATGACCCGCTTGCCCGGCATGCCGAAAAGAAGGGGAGTGTTGTCTTTCGCGGAAGTCTGGAAAATGTTTTTGGGCGGTTTCAGGGCTGTCTGAAACAGCATCCATGTGAATGGTTTTTCCGCATCTGCGGAGACAGTCCGTTTCTTGACCCGACCCTGTTGGATGCTGCGTGGGCAAGAGCCAAGACGGCTCCTCAATCTGATATTATAACCAATGTATTCCCCAGAACATTTCCAGCCGGACAAAGTGTAGAGCTGCTAAACAGTCATACATTCGCGGGAATTGGCCCTGACACTCTTGACGATGAAGATCGCGAACACGTCACCAGAACTTTTTATCGCCATCCTGAACAATATCGGATAGAAGCCTTGCGAGCAGCGCAGTCATATCCTCAAACGCCCGGGTTTGCAGTGGATACACCCGAAGACCTTGCCCGTCTGGAGCGCTTTGACGGACGCCCGAAATTCACTGTTATGAACTGAACCGATGTTGATATTTCATGCCTGAATCAGTCCCTCTAAATGTTGCCGTTATCGGCCTTGGTGTTGGCGAGCAGCATGCCAGAACCTATGCGAGGGAAAATTCCAGTCATCTGAAATGGCTTTATGACCTGGACGAAGAACGTGCGGCGTCTCTTGCCGGGCTTCTGGGGGATGTGGGGGTTGCAAAGAACGAAGCGGCGATCTTTAACGACGAACAGACCGATGTTGTTTCTATTGCGTCATATGACGATGATCATTTTGATCAGGTTATAAAGGGGCTCGAGGCAGGGAAAACCCTTTTCGTTGAAAAGCCGCTTTGCAGGACCGTCGATGAGCTACAAAAAATCAAGGCGGCATGGGAAAAAGCAGGGCAACCGCCAGTGGAAACAAATCTGGTTTTAAGGGCGGCACCTTTATACATTTGGCTGAAACAAGAAATCGCGGCGGGAACCTTTGGCGATATATATGCTATTGACGGGGATTACCTGTATGGCCGCATCCACAAGATTATCGATGGTTGGCGCAAAGGGGTTAATAATTATTCAGTGATGTCCGGCGGCGGCATTCATATGATTGATCTTATGGTTTGGTTGACCGGAAAGTCTCCGTCATCGGTTTCAAGTGTAGGAAATCGCATTTCTACGGAAGGAACGTCGTTCCAGTTCAATGATTTCATGGCATCAACATTCCGGTTTCCCTCCGGCATGATCGCCCGGATCACTGCGAACTTCGGCTGCGTTCACCGTCACCATCATGTGTTGCGAATATTTGGCACCAAGGCGACCTTCATTTATGATGACCAGGGTGCACGATTGCACACGACCCGTGATGAAAATGCCCAGGCGACACCCATAGATCTTGACCCGCTACCGGCAAGCAAAGGCTCGCTGATAGAAACCTTTCTGAAAACAATTCAATCCAATACATTCACACCCGAACAATCGAAGGCTGCTGTGCAGCACAATATAAATGTCGTAAGTATCGTCGCCGCCGCTGACCGTGCGGTTCTCAGCAACCAAGAAGAAAGCATTTTGTATGTCTGAAGATAACAGCATTCCCTTCGGGCGGCCCTGGATAACGGATGAGGACCGCCAGGCAGTCATGGACGTTTTGAACGGGCCAATCCTGACCCATGGCCCCAAGTGTGAAGGTTTCGAAAAAGATTTTGCCCAATTCATGGAGGGCGGGCACAGCGTCACGACCAGTTCATGTACCGCATCTTTGCATCTGTTTTATATGCACTTGGGGATAGGCGCCGGTGATGAGGTCATCTTGCCGTCAATCAGTCATGTGGCCACCGCTCATTCGCTTGAAATTACCGGTGCCCGGCCGGTATTTGTCGATTGCCTTGCCGATACGGGAAATGTCGATCCTGACCTTCTCGAGGCGGCGATCACACCTGCGACCAAGGCCATTTGCATCGTGCATTTCAATGGCATTCCTGCCGATATGGACCGGGTGATGGCTGTTGCCAATAAACACAACCTTCCCGTTCTGGAAGATTGCGCCACCGGTCTTGGTGCAAAATGGAACGGTGTTCATGTCGGCCTGTTTGGCGACGGGGCGGGCTTCTCTTTTTATCCGGCAAAACATATCACAGCCGGAGAAGGCGGTATGTTTTCAAGCCGCTTGTCGGACGTGACTGGAGCCGTACGACGTCTTCGTGCTTTTTGTTATGACCGGTCGCTCAACGAACGTGCCCTGCCGGGGATATACGACGTTGACGGGCTTGGCCTGAATTATCGAATGAGCGAAATGCAGGCGGCTCTTGGTCAAAGCCAACTCAAGCGGATCGGGGAAATGCTGGACATCAGAACCCGCAATTTTTCCTTATATAAAGAACGTATGTCTGACATAGAAGACGTAACAATTCTTGAAAGCACGGATCCAAAGGGTACCGATGCCCATTACTGCCTGACAGTCATGTTAAGTGGTGCGATGGCCGCAAGGCGCAATGATATGCTGGCCGGCCTTAAGGATGCGGGGGTCGGTGTCAGCGTTCACTACCCTCACCCCTTGCCGCGGTTAAAGTATTATCGCGAGAAGTACGGGTATGATGAAACGCACTTTCAAAACGCCGCAGCCATTAGCGATTGCTCGCTCAATCTTCCTGTCGCACCGCATATTGACGGGGCAGCAGTTGAGCGGATTTGTAATACTTTCTCCAGCCTAGTAAATGAGTTTAAAAAATGACCCAATCTGTAAAAGGTAAAAGTATCGCCCTTGTTGGCGGTGCCGGTTTCATCGGCCACAACCTGGCCCTCGCACTGAAGGCGAAAGGTGCAGACGTTCATGTCATCGACAGCCTTCAGGTAAACAACCTGGGCGCCCTGTATGGCACCACCGGCATGAATAATCGGAATATTTACTTAAAGATTATTCATGAACGCCTGGACCTGCTGTACGCGGCGGAAGTGCCGTTGCATGTGGTCGATGCCCGCGATTATCATCTCATGTGTAACGCCTTGAATGAAATCAAGCCGAATATCATTGTCCACCTCGCTGCCGTGGCGCACGCCAATCAGTCAAACAAAGATCCGCACAGTACCTTTGATCACAGCCTGAGAACCCTGGAAAATTCTCTCGATAACGCCCGTGGGCAGGTCGACCAGTTCATCTATTTATCGTCGAGCATGATTTACGGCAACTTTGCTTCTGGCGAAGTGGATGAAGAAACGCCGTGCGATCCCCTCGGAATTTACGGAGCGCTTAAATTTTCCGGCGAGAAAATGGTTATTGGCTACAATCAGGTATTCGACCTTCCCTATACCATCATTCGCCCTTCTGCCCTGTACGGGCAGCGTTGCGTCAGTCGGCGCGTCGGACAGATCTTCATCGAAAACGCCATGCATGGCCATGATATTTCTATTCAGGGCGACGGCAGCGACAAGCTGGATTTCACCTACATCAAGGACTTTGTTAACGGCCTGATCCTGGCAATGGAAACCGACAAGGCCAAGAACGAAATATTTAACCTGACATACGGCAATAGCCGTTCCCTGAGGGATATGGCCGATGTGTTAATGCAACACTATCCGGACGCAAAAATCCTGCACAAGGAATGGGACAAGCTGATGCCAAAGCGTGGCACCCTGTCCATTGAAAAGGCAAAATCACTGCTTGGTTACGATCCCCAGTACCCCCTTGAAAAAGGCTTTGTTGAATACATTGACTGGTACAAGTCCATGGAAGACCCCAATGACCAAAGCCCAATGCCACTTGTTGTCGAATGACCCCTGGCTGACGGAAATTATGGGCAAGCCGTGCTTTCGGCTTGCCCTTGATGACGCGAAGGTGCCTGAAGACGGGGAAATCTCTTTGGCGGGTGTTCGCCTGACATATGCAAAAATCCCGACGGATGCCATCGGTTCCATTCACTGGCTTGAAGATAATGATTTCAGGCTTATCGACACCAACGTTACGTTAAAAAAAAGCATCCTGACACGACCGGCAAAAACGCCGGACGTCCAAACCAACACCGTCATTCGTTTTGCCAAGCCAGAAGACAGAACGAACGTTATGGCGCTTGCCGGAAGCTCTTTTTCGCGTAGCCGGTTTCATCTGGATCCAAAAATACCCGATGCCACGGCAGATAAAATCAAAGCCGAATGGGCGGGGAATTTTTTCCGGGGCGATCGGGGCGATGCCATGGTCGTGGCAGAAACGAATGGCGACATTGTTGGCTTCTTGCAGCTTCTTCACAAAGGTCGCAGCCTGACGATTGACCTGATCGCCACCGCCGCCACCGCACGGGGAAAAGGATTGGGCCGTGCCATGATCGACTATGCCGAACGATCGATGCCTGATCTGGACGAAATCAACGTAGGAACGCAATTGGCCAATGGCGGTTCGTTGATTTTTTACCAGTCTCTCGGCTTTCGCCTGCAGCAAGCTGCATACGTTTTTCATAACCACAGAGATATTTGAATCAAATGCCTTCTATTCCTGAACCTTCCATGGAGACGCTGGCCCTTCTGGGCGGTGTGCCTCTTGTGAAAGAGCCGCCAGCACCCTATCGGTCAATGGGTGTTGCGGAAAGAGATGCCGTCCTGAAGGTGATGGATTCCGATTGTATTTCCGGTTTTTATGGAAGCCCGGGCGACAAGTTCTTGGGCGGCAAAATGGTCCGCGAATTTGAAGACGCGTGGTGTGAACGCATTGGTTCCAAATTCGCAGTTTCTGTCAATTCGGCCACTTCCGGGCTGATCGCCGCGGTCGGTGCAGCAGGCGCGGGGCCAGGAGACGAAGTCATCGTGCCGCCCTATACAATGTCGGCCACGGTTGTGGCGCCACTGTTTTATGGCGCTATACCTGTTTTTGCCGATATTGAAGAAGAGACGTTCTGCCTTGATCCGGCGGCCGTTCAAAAAGCCATTACGCCGAGAACGAAGATTATCATAGCGGTTAACCTTTTTGGCCATCCCGCGCAATTGGCTGCGTTACGCAAAATCGCCGATGATGCCGGGCTCATCTTAATTGAAGATTCAGCGCAAGCGCCCCTTGGTTCGGAAGGCGGTCGAAAGTGCGGCACCGTAGGCCATATGGGTGTATTTAGCCTGAATTATCACAAACACATCCACACTGGTGAAGGCGGGATTGTAACCACCGACAATCCGGAATTGGCCAAGCGCCTTCAATTGATCCGCAACCATGGTGAAAACGTTGTGGAAAGCTGGAACATGGATGACATCACCAATCTGGTTGGCCTCAACTTCCGCATGTCGGAAATAAGTGCCGCTATTGGTATCGAACAGCTTAAGAACATTGATGTACACGTTACCCGCCGCGAGGACATTGCAAATAAGTTGTCTGATGCGGTGTCCGGCCTGAAAGGCCTGACCGCGCCGGTCGTGCGGACCGGATGCCGGCACAATTATTACTGCTGGACCATGCGTTATGACGAGGACTTGCTTGGCGTTAAACGCAGTACGTTTTCCCAAGCCCTGACGGCGGAAGGTTTCCCCCATGGCGCTGGTTACGTCAGGCCGTTGTACCGACTTCCTTTGTTTCAGCAACGAAAGGCCATTGGCGGCGATGGCTGGCCATTCAGCCTGGGCGATTACCGATACGATGACGTTGCCTGCCCCGTGACCGAACGCATGTATAATAAAGAAGTGATCTTGTTCGAACCTTGTGTTTTCGATCTTGATGCTGAAGGTGCCGAAGTTATGGGTGATGCCATTATTAAGGTTCATCGCAATCTTGCCGCCCTGCGTGAATGGGAAAAAATTCAGTCCCATGACTGAGCCTGGATCCCCTTCATCAATCGTTGCCAGCATCGAGGCGCGCATGGGGTCGTCGCGATTTCCGGGCAAGATGATGCAGGATATCGGGGGTCGCCCGACAATCGCCCGTGTCGTCGAACGCCTTCAGCGCTGCGAGAGTCTGGATGGTATTATTATTGCGACATCGACATCCGGTGCTGACGATGTACTTGCAAACTGGGCAAAAGATAATGACATCGCTTGTTACCGGGGAAGCGAAGAAGATGTGCTTGCCCGTGTTGTCGGGGCGCACAGGGAAATGAAATCAGAAATCGTGGTTGAGATCTGCGGCGACTGTCCGCTGATTGACCCGAATATTGTCGATCTGGCAGTGCAAACATTCGTGAACAATGATTGTGACTTGGTGACCACGGTTTTGAAAAGATCTTTTCCAAAGGGAATGGATGTCGAAATTTTCAGGCGGGACGAGCTGGAAAAAATTGACCAGGCAATTGATGACCCTGATGTGAGGGAACATGTTTCGCTGTCTTTTTACCAAAACCCGGACCAATACAAGCTGCTGGGATTGAACGCGCCGCCGCAGTGGGTGGCCCCCGATGTTCGATGTGTCCTGGATTATCCCGAAGACCTTGACTTCATCCGTACGGTCTATTCCAGGCTGGGTTCGGGCAGTCAGAATTATTTTGGTATAGACGATGTTCTTGACTTGCTGCGCCGGGAACCTGACCTTCTTGCGATTAATGCCATGCATGAGAACGCCTGAGTGCAAAAACTGAAAGCCATCCTTGTCGGTTTTGGCAATATTGCCGAAGCAATGGCGCATGATTCCGTTAAGGCGAAAACTACGGAATATGCGTCGCACGCCCAGGTGTTGCGCGACCATCCGGCCTTTGACTGGCTGGCCGTGGTTGATCCGTCAGCCGAAAAACGCGAAATTGCAAAATCCCGTTGGGGCGTGACCACTGCGGTCGCGGACCTGCAAGACCTTCCCCAAGCCGTGCAGCCTGATCTGGCAGTGATCGCGACCACGCCGGCCTTACGGACATCTGTTATTGAACAATTGCCGACAATCAAGGCCGTTATGGTGGAAAAGCCGCTGGGGGCGGATATCAGTTCGGCCCGTACCTTTGTTGAACTTTGCGACCAGCGCGATATCAAGGCTCAGGTTAACTTTTGGCGTCGCGGTGATTCGACCTCACGGGCTTTGGCCGATGGAGGACTCGTATCTCGTATCGGGCCGCCACAAACAGCACTTGGTATTTATGGAAACGGTTTTCGCAATAACGCCATACATATGATCGACTATACCCGCATGTTGTTGGGTGAAGTTCGAGCCGTACAGGCGTTGGGCGAGCCGCAAACGACTCCGGGTCTGCCGATCCCAAATGACGTTGCAATACCCTTTTCCCTTATGCTTGAAAGCGGTGTGCAGGTCACTTTTCATTCTCTCAATTTCGAATTTTACCGTGAAAACGGTTTGGAAATTTGGGGAGAAAAAGGACAGCTTTCACTTTTACAAGAAGGCTGGCGGCTTACGACGCACCCCTTGCGCCCCCATTCAACTCTTGGCGGCGCGCAGGAAATTAATTTTGATAAGGCAGATAAACTTGAAAGCGGGGCGGGCCGCGCTTTTTATGCCATGTATGACAATCTTGCAGATGCCGTAACGAATGGCAGTCCCTTATGGTCATCGGCCCGTTCGGGGCTTCGCAATGAAGAAATTCTGGATGCGGTGATCCTTTCCGCCAAGCAAAACTTTCAACGAATAGCTATTGTTGAATGAGTGGCGTTGATATTTTGTTTTTTGCGGAAGATCCGGGGGCCGCGAATTATCTCGATGGTATTATCGCAGGGGCTATTGACGAAGGCATGTCAACCGCCGTCATTGCTCACGGCAAGGCAAAAGAAAAATTTCAGGACCGCTATGAACTTGCGACACCGCTTGCCAAAGATCAAAACGCGGCAGCCATTCTTGATCAATTTAGACCCCGCATTGTTTTAGTTGGAACCGCCGTTAATCCAGACTCCCTGGGATTGGGTCTGGTGATTGAATCAAAAAAGCGCGGATTGATGACCGTTGGCGCGATAGATGGGCCGGGTAGTGAGGGGTGGCGGTTTCGGGGGCGAACAGAAAATCCATTGGCCTACGCGCCAGACAAAATATTGGTTCCCGATGAGGCGACGCAAAGGGCGTTTTGGGATATCGGAGCAGCTCCTGAAACGGTTTTTGTTTGCGGATCGCCGCATTTTGATTTTGTACATGCAGCGCGTGAGAAGTTTTCAAAAACCGGTCGCGCCGCCCATCGCAAAAAAACATTCCCTAACTTGGCCGCCGATCGACGCATCGTCGTTTGTGCGCCTGACCCTGTCGGGGGCGTTAATCCGCAAGACCATGTTCGCAGTCCCGAATATACGCTCCATGGTCTTGGAACAAGTGATCAAAGGCCGGACATCTTTATTGAAGAGTTTATGGCGGGGCTGGATGCCTGCGAAGGTCCCAAACCCTATCTTGTGCTGCGGCTTCACCCCCGTAGCAATCCAGAAGATTTCAAGGCCGACCTGTCGCGATTTGATGAAATAAGCCAGGGGGGACTGGTCCTTGACCTGCTGTACTGCGCCGATCTGGTGGTTGCTCTGACCTCTATTTTGATCGTCGAGGCGACTCTTTTGGGTACGCCGTCCCTGTCAATTGTGCCCAGAGCCAAGGAAGCTTCTTGGTTGTCGACCATTGAAATGAAATTAACACCCGTGGCCGTCACCCGCGATGAAATACATCATCTTTTACCCACCGCCCTGAAAGCGGAACGTCATTCCATTGAAGTGCTCAAAGCGGCCTTTCCTGCAGATTGTGCGCGGCGCATCATGGATATTATTATTCAATGACATTGCGGTTTATCGATCAACAACACGATTAAAGGTTTGCGTTATGAAATTTGGTTCGTTTGATACTGCGAAAGAAGTTCTGGTTATTGCCGAGATTGGCAATAACCACGAAGGCAATTATGCGCTGGCCGAAGAAATGATCGGCAAGGCAGCAGATGCCGGGGCGGGCGCGGTCAAGTTTCAGACCATCAGAACAGAGCACCTGGTAAACGTTCAAAATGCCGAGCGATATGCAAAGCTCAAGGGGTTCGAATTGTCCTTTGACGAATTTAAACGCCTTGGCCAACACGCCCATAATGCGGGCATTCTTTTTATGTCCACGCCGTTCGACCTTGAAAGCGCAAAATTTCTGGGGACGATCGTTGATGGGATCAAGATATCGTCTGGTGACAACACATTTTATCCGCTGATAGCCGAAGCCGCACGGACGGCCAAGCCGCTTCTAATTTCCATGGGCCTTGCCAATGTCGAGCAGATTTCCAAGGCTAAAAACCTGGTGGAAAGCACATGGCGGGAAAACGAAATCAATCAGGAAATGGCGATATTGCATTGTGTGTCGGCTTATCCGACGCCGCTCGATCAAGCCAACCTTTCTTCTATCGGCCATCTGAGGGAGATTTTTGATTGCACCATCGGGTATTCCGATCACACGCTTGGGATTGATGCTGCCCTCATCGCCGTTGCTTTGGGCGCCAGGGTGATTGAAAAACATTTTACCCTCGACACCAATTATTCGGACTTCCGTGACCATCAACTTTCAGCAGACCCTAAAGCCCTGAAGGACCTGGTTAGCAAAATTCGCGATACGGAAGCAATGCTGGGGGCGCCGGATATTTCGATTCAAAATGATGAAAAGGAAGGCATGCTCGCCTATAGACGTTCAATCGTTGCTGCGCACGACCTGGCCGCGGGCACGGTTTTGCAAGCTAATGACATCACCTGGGTGCGTCCTGGAACCGGATTGAATCCCGGCGAAGAGGGATTGGTTCTTGGGCGAACATTAAAACATGCAGTCGTTCACGGTCACCAATTTAGTATGGATGACGTGACTTAACTATAACTCCCTCTAACACAACGGTTAATGGATTTAAAATATGTCAGATTCTTCTCGACCATCTAAAAAAGACATCGTCGCTCACTACGACGCAATTGCTGCAGGATATGAAAAGCAGTACGACAAGGATGCTATTTACACTCTGGAAAAATACCCGGCGAACTATTTCCGATTGAAAAATCTTGTGTCCCGACTTTCTGATCTGAATGCGAAACGGGTTTATGAAGTTGGGACGGGGGAAGGCTCGCCGCTTGTTACAATAGCAAAAATGGGCTTCGATGTGGCGGGTTGCGATATCTCTGAAAACATGGTTTCCGAAACTCAGAAGAAATTGGTCAATATGGGATTGTCCCAGGACCAATGCCGGTTAGGAGATATCGAGAGTTTTGATAGTATTTCAAGTCAGAAATCTGGTGGGGATTTTGACGTTGCCTTTGCTTTTGGTGTCCTTCCCCACGTCAACGATGATCTGCTGACATTGCAGAACATGCGCAAATTATTAACGTCCGATGGACGGGTGTTTGTTGAATTCAGAAACAAGGTTTTCTCTCTTTTCACCTTCAACCGGCTGACGAAAAAATTCATTATCGAAGACATTCTGTCGGGCGTTGACGCAAGTGTTCGTGATGCTGTTTCCGAGGACCTGGATAAACGTCTGGCTATGGACCAGCCTGTCAGTCGTGACACGATTGCGGATGGTCAACCTGGCTACGATGCGATCGTTGCCAATTATCATAACCCATTTGAAATTCCGGATCTTTTTGAAAAGGCAGGGTTCAAGAACCCCCGCATTCATTGGTATCATTATCATCCGGCCCCGCCGATGCTGGAAAAAAACATGAAAAAAGAATTCCGGTCGGCGGGAATCGAGATGGAAGGAAATACATCAGACTGGCGCGGATATTTTCTGTGTTCCGCCGGTGTCGTAGAGGCGGAAGTCGCTTAGTGAACTCCGGAATAGACCCGTTGGACAGTGATACAGCCACGCTGATCGAAGCTTACTTCGACCGGTTGTGGCCGATCATGCGCAGCATCACCGGCGAGGGTGTTCGCCAAACGCACGATATTCTGTCAGAGCTTGTGCCTTTGGAGCGAATTGAAATTCCGACGGGCACCATCTGTCACGATTGGAAAATCCCGCAAGAATGGGTTGTTCGCGAAGCATATGTCATTACGCCCGACGGCGAACGTATCCTGGATATTGCAGACAATAATCTTCATCTGGTGAACTATTCCATACCCTTTCGTGGAAAAATTAGCCGCGAAGACCTGGACAAACATCTTCACAGCATTGAGGGCGAGCCTGATTCGATCCCGTATGTAACCAGCTACTACGCGCCAATATGGGGCTTTTGCATTTCCCATAAAATGCGCAATAGCTTGGTAGAGGGAGAATACGAGGTTGTTATTGATACCGATCATATTGATGGCTCAATGACAATGTCAGAGGCCGTATTGCCGGGTAGTAGCTCTGATGAAGTTCTGATTTCGACCTACACCTGCCACCCGTCCATGGCCAATAATGAATTGTCGGGCCCTTTGGCGAGCGCGTTCCTTTACCGTCATTTGGCGGCTTTGAAAAATCGGAAGCTTACGTATCGCTTTGTCTTTATTCCCGAAACCGTCGGGAGCATTGCATACCTCAGTCTGCGCGGTGATCGCATGCGTGAAAAAACGGTCGCCGGTTATGTCATTACCTGTGTCGGGGACAGGGCGCCGTTCACATATAAGAAATCCCAACGCGAAGATAGCCTGGCGGATCGTGCGGCGGCCTATGTCTTGCAGCGCCAGGGGGACGGATCAAATCGTATCAGGGACTTTTTTCCATTCGGAAGTGACGAAAGAAACTATTGTTCCCCCGGATACAATCTTCCTGTAGGTGTTTTGGCCAGATCCTGGCCCGGAGAATTTAGTGAGTATCACTCATCACGGGATAACCGTGATGCCATCTCATTTAAATCTATCGCATCTGCCGCCGATACCCTTTTTGAATTTTGCAAAGTGCTTGAGGTCAATCAGGTCTATGAAAACCTTTTTCCTTTTGGGGAGCCGAACCTGGGACGCCGGAACCTGATGGAAACGACAGGGGCGGGCCGAACCCGACGGGACCATATTGATGCGATTAAGTGGTTGTTAAACCAGGCAAGCGGCAACAATGATCTTCTATCAATTGCAGAACGCAGCGGCATCAATATCGATAAGCTCGATGAGGCCGCATGCAAATGCCTTGATGCAAAATTATTGAAAATTGCATCCAAATAATTTGTCATTCATGAATTTGAGATATCTTACATGTGCGGTATAGCCGGTTATATAGGACGCGATTCCGTTTCCACGGAACGAATGAACCATTGCCTTTCTTTAATGCATCGGCGTGGACCTGATCATCAGGGACACCGTCAATGGACAACTCCGGACGGTCGAAACGCCTACCTTCTCCATTCCAGGCTCAATATTATTGACCTTGATGACCGGGCGAACCAACCTTTTGAGGTTGGCTCAAAGACGATGGTGTTTAACGGCGAGATATACAATTACCTTGAAGTGAAGTCTGAATTGAGCGCCCTGGGTCGAAGCTTTTCTACCGCTTCGGATACGGAAGTATTGCTTCACGCTATTGATCAGTCTGGTGTCGACGGCCTGGACCGATGCGAAGGCATGTGGAGCCTGGCCGTTTACGACCAAAAAGACGGCAGCCTGATGCTGTCGCGTGATCGCTTTGGTGAAAAGCCGTTGTATCTTTTGCAAACGGATGACGGGCTCTATTTCGGATCGGAGATCAAGTTCATTTTTAGTTTGATGAACAACCGACAGGGTGTCGATTTTAATCAGCTCTATCGCTACATGATCAATGGCTACAAATCACTGGAAAAGCAGCCGGGCACTTTTTATCATGGTATTCGGGAATTACCGCCAGCAGGGGTGTTGATTGTTGGTGAACGCGGCGAAATTGAAGAACGCAAATATTGGACGTTTGAACACAAGCCGGACAATTCCCTGTCCTATGCTGATGCGGTCGAGCGGACCCGCGAACTTTTAATACGGTCCGTTGAATTGCGATTGCGCAGTGACGTCCCCATCGCCTTTTGTCTGAGCGGTGGCGTGGATTCCAACGCACTTATATCAATTGCCAAAGAGGTTCATGGGTATGACGTTCACGGGTTCACGATCGTCGATGACGACCCCCGATATAATGAAATGCTCATGGCGCAACTGGCGATCGATAAACATGGTCTGCGCCATACCCAAGTTCCCGTCGATACCAAGGATTTCCTTTCGCGGCTTCGCACCCTGACGCGACAGCACGATGCCCCTGTTTATACCATTACCTATTTCGCCCACTGGCTGATGATGCAAAGTATCAGCGACCATGGGTATCGTATTTCGGTCAGCGGCACAGCGGCAGACGAACTGTTCAGCGGGTATTATGACCATCACCTGTTGTATTTGCATTCCCTGAGAAATGACCCGGATGCCCTGGCCCAGGCAACCGCCAACTGGGAAACCCACATCAGGCCGATTGTTCGCAATCCGCTGTTGCAAAACCCAAGGGCATTTATCGAAAACCCAGGCCAGCGCGACCATATCTATTTCAACGCGGATGGCTTTCAGGAATTCCTTATTTCGGATTGGAGCGAAGCATTCATTGAAGAAAAGTTCACCGACGATTTGATGCGAAACCGGATGCTCAATGAGCTGTTCCATGAATCGGTGCCGACGATCCTTCACGAAGAAGATCTCAATGCGATGTATTTTTCGATCGAGAACCGCTCGCCGTTTCTAGATAGGAACCTTTTTGAATTCGCCCTTTCCATTCCCGACCGTCATTTAATTCAGGATGGAAGGGCAAAAGCTGTCTTGCGTGATGCGGTCAAAGGAATTTGTGCTGATCCGATTGTCGAAAACCGCAATAAAATCGGTTTCAATGCGCCCATTCATTCATTTTTGGATGTGAAAGACAAACAAGTGCGGGAATACCTGCTCGATGATGGCCCGATCTTTGATCATATTCGCCGTGACAAAATCGAATCCCTGATCAAGAAGGCTGACCTGCCAAATAGCGAAAGCAAGTTCCTGTTCTATTTCGTTTGTTCAAAAATGTTTCTGGAAGAATGTGCCTGATGAGATATTGCGCCCGCTGTGTTCTTCCCGACACCAGACCGGACCTGGAAATTCAGGACGACGGCATTTGCAATGCCTGCCACAGTCACGAGACAAAAGATGTAATCGACTGGACCGCGCGTGCCGCAGATTTTGACGCGTGCGTCACATCAGCTAAAGCGAGAAGCAAGGGGTACGACTGCCTGATACCGGTCAGTGGCGGCAAGGACAGTACGTGGCAGGTGCTCAAATGTCTGGAATATGGCATGAATCCATTGTGTGTTACCTGGCGGCCACCGCTTCGTACCACGATTGGACAGGACAATCTGGACAATCTGATTTCGCTTGGGGTCGACCATATCGATTATTCGATTAACCCCGCCGTTGAAAAAAAGTTTTTACTGAAAAGCCTGGAACGATTTGGCACCACGGCCATTCCCATGCATCTGGCGATTTTTTATATCCCGCTTACACTGGCTGTTCGTTTCGATATTCCATTGGTGGTTTTCGGCGAAAATACGGCATTTGAATATGGCACAAAAGACCCGACAAGAATGGGCTTTGCCATGGATGCAAACTGGATAAAACATTCCGGCGTCGTTCACCAAACCAGCGCTGCGGATTGGGTTTCCGACGACTTGTCTGAAAAAGAGCTCACGCCCTATTTCGGGCCCTCAGAGACCGAATTGCGGGACAAAGATGTATCCGCAATATTCCTTGGCCATTATTTCCAGTGGGATCCGGACGAAGTATTCAAAATTGCGCGGGAACGGGGGTTTAAGACATCAACATCCGGAGCCCGGACCGGGCTGTATGATTATGCAGATATTGATGACGACCTTATTTCTACGCATCATTGGATGAAATGGTACAAGTTTGGCTTCACCCGTTTGTGGGATAACTTGTCCCTGGAAATTCGCAATGGCCGGATCACGCGTGACGAGGCGATAAAAATTATCGCTGCGCGCGGGAATGAAACACCGGAAGGTGATATCGCAAAATTGTGCGAATTTTTGTCCATACCAACGGAACGTTTTTACAAAATCGCGGAAAATTTTCGCGACCATGGTGTCTGGACGCAGCGAGATGGTGTCTGGAAAATTGATGGATTCCTGATTGATGACTGGGAATGGGAATGACACTTCAACGCGCACTATCGTGCCCCTTTTGCCACGGCGACTCCTTTGTCAGGGCCTTTACGTTTCATGCGCCACCGGAAGGGGAAATCAAATTTCCCTTCAGTGAGGGCACCTATCACCGTGAGCTTTTTTGTTGTCAGGGGTGTGGACATTATTTGTCGGTTCATGACATGGATACGGGAGATCTGTACGCGGGCGAGTATGTGGATGCGTCGTACGGCCCCAGTGGCCTGAAGGAAGCGTTCGATAAAATCATCGCCATGGCGCCTGAAAAATCCGATAACAGGCAACGGGTCGCACGAATATGTGATTACGTCCTGCCCCGCTTGAAAACGAGAGATCATAAACCGACCCTGTTGGATGTCGGTTCCGGTCTTGGCGTCTTCCCGCACGTCATGAAAGAAGCCGGATGGGACTGCACAGCTTTGGACCCCGACGAACGATCCGCCCAACATGCCCGCGATGTCATTGGCGTTAACGGATTGTGCGGGGATTTCATGACCGTCGACGGCCTTGGAAAATTCGACCTGATTACCTTTAACAAGGTTTTGGAACATGTGGATGACCCTGTTGCCATGCTGGGCCGTGCCCGAGATTTATTGAATCCCGGTGGGTTTGTTTATGTCGAACTTCCCGATGGAGAGGCGGCTATTTCAGAAAGCCCCGGGCGCGAGGAATTCTGCATTGATCACCCGCACATTTTTAGCACGGCATCCATGGCATTACTTGTTTGGCAAGGTGGATTTGCGGTGCAGGCTCTTGAACGCATACGCGAGCCGAGCACGAAGTACACGCTGTATTCCTTTTTGACCCCCTCTTGCTAACGCTCGCCAGTTCCTGCGGCCCCCCCGGAAGTAGACGAAATTTTATGCGCCTCTATTTGATCGAAAACACGCCTCTTTCGGAGCTGACGATGTTGTCCGATGCCCCTCGCGAGGGAGATATCGTCGCGTATTTCCGCGATCTTCAGGATGTTGACGGAAAAGCCCAGGAATTACTGGAGGAAAAGGGTGTTACCTGTGTCTGGGCAGAGGGGCTGGTTTCTCACGAACTAAGTGATGAAATTGACACCTTCCATGACCAGTACTTGCAGAACTGGCATCGCCAGGATGTCGATGAAGGCGCGTGCGCCGAAGATGAGGTGTTCCCGTATCTCCTTGGGTATCTCTACCCGGTTTTCTATAACACCGGCATGATCATACGGCTGGGAGAAATTATTCGCCGCCTGCTTGATGCCTATCCGGATTCACAAGAGATCCTTACAGATCTGGAAGATGGCAGAGCTTACTTCGATGGCACGCCCGACAAGAAAAAACGCCTTCTTAGGAAGACCGTGCTGGCGAGAATGGCGAACGACCGGGGGTTGACCTGTCGCCAGATCAAGACCGCAACGACGATTCCCGTTTACCGGTCCATTCAAAATGACAAACGAATATTGCCGATGCTTTGGCGTTGGATTGGCGGATTAAGATGGGGATATTTCCTGGCACGCCTGAATTTGAAAATTTCCGGAAAGCCAAAAGGTATCCAGCGCGCCTATTTGTTTTTGAATCATGGCATGTATCATCTGGGCAATGCCCTGATAAAAATGAAGGGCATGGATGTTCGCTGTGACCGGACCGGATACGCGCCCATGCGTCCCTTGCGGTATGATCACTTTTTCGCAATTCCCCGCCTTGCCGACCTGAAGAACGGTTGGGGCCAACACCGCCGCGCGGCAAAGGGCTGGACGGCAAAATTCACCCTTGCGTACTGTACCTTCAACGGAATTGATTACAGTTCCTACCTGTTGGAAACCAGGCGGGAAATGCTGCGGGAAATGCTTCTCCCTGCAATCATCATCTTCTCCCAGATAAGAAGGATGCTGAAGGTGTTCGAGCCCGATTGCGTCATTCTTAACGGCGAAGGAAATATCCCGGCGCGTTCCGTTATTTCGCTCGCCCGGAATGGGGACTTCAAGGCAATATTCGTCCGCCACGGTTTCAACACCTATAGCCAGAATTTCTATCCGATGGGTTACAACAATCCTCATGTGGTTTATGTCGTTCATGGAACGGACCATCTTGTCGAATATGGAACACACCTGCCGGACAGTGAAAAGCCACGCCGGGTTTTGGCCAGCAATCCCGGATTGACGGAAATGGTTGGTTTGCGGGACCACTATCAAAAATCAGGCAAGGGCAGGGTCCTGGCGCTGGGTTTTTCCGCGGCTCAGACACAGACCGTCACCCGGGTCCGCTCATTCGACAGGTACACCATCGACCTGTTCACGGCGGCGCGGAAATTGATCGACCAGGGAATAACATTTTCCTACCGACCGCACCCAAGCGACAACATCGAATATATCACCTATGCCCTGGACCAAATGGGACTGACCGGGCAGGTGGAAATCGAAACATCGCCAACCTTCCGTGATGCCATACTTGAATTTGATGTTGTCATTTCCAACGTCACGTCGTGTCATTATCAGGCCTTGTTTGCCGGATGGCCTACGATCTTCTATGAACCCGATTTCGTGCGCCGTCGTTTCATCGGCCTGCCCGCCGCCGCCGATATTGACAGCCCGATAGCGCAAACACCGAACGAGCTTGTGGCGATGGTTAACGAGGCTCTTGACCCGGATAGCGCGGTTGCCCGCTTCCCCGGCGAATTTGCGACGACCTATGCGCCCCGGTTCCTGGGACCGGAACCGATGAATGCCGATAAAGGTGTTTCAGGTTTTGTTGTTAGCGAGATCGAACAGATCCGGAATGCCTCTTAAACAGACAATCACGCAATTGTTCCATTGAATATATAAAGACCCCTAAGTTGAAGCTATTAACTTTCACGACCGCCCTGGTTTTCTTGATTGTATGCCTGTTTATTTTCAATGGCATCCAGTTGACTACGAGCCCGTTTAAAAACGGCAATGCCGCCCAGTTGGCGATAATTGATGAGCTCCCGGCGGCTGATGTTGTGAAAATAAAGATCAATCACGCGAATATTTCTTCTCGGGTAAAGGTCGGATTGTTCGGAAACAGCCGGAGTGTTCAGGTGTCGTCGCAGGACATTGGCCTGGAAAATGGTGGATTTTTTAACTTCGCGGTTCCCGGAACATCATTTCGCCAGAGCACAATATACCTTGAGCAGCTTTCCAAAATGGGCAAAACCCCCGAAATAGCCCTCGTCAGTTTTGACAACTTCGAATTGCAGTATTTTCCAAGCCCGCCGCATCCTTCGGCGCCGTTACGCTGGGTGTATGTATGGAAGGATGTTTTCTTCGGGGTTATGAACGCTCCCGTTGCCGATACGCTGAAAATTCTGAAACGGGCGGCTATAATTGAATGGGATTCTTTAACCCGTTTATTTAATTACGAATTAATGATGCGTCGTTTGAAGTACGCTTCTAGCGAACACATACCAGCAATTTCCGGAACCCGTTTTTTGCCAGACGGGAGCCGGCTACAGGAAGAAAAACCAAGCAAAGTAATCATCGATGCCAATTCGTTCGCAGATGCCAAGCCGAACATCCTGCTCGATTTCATGGCGCGAGACATGGCGCGCCTTTCAAAGCTCGATGCCAGGGTCATTATATATGAATCTCCAATTCACCCCGAACTTGCCATCAAGCTAAACCAGCAGCCGGGCGTTTATGCTGCGAAGACTCGTATAAGGTTTTTGAAGGCCTGCAAGGACTACAATATCGAATGCTATTCGGCACCTGTTCTGGAAGACGGAAGTGATTTATGGGTCGATAAAAGTCATGCGCCAGGATCGGTTCTTGGGGCCTATTTGGCGCAAATACTCAAGCATGAGCCCGCCAAATGATTTTCAATAGTTTTGAATTTTTATTCCTGTTCTTGCCCGCAGTGCTGACCGGTTTCTTTGTGTTCTCGGCGGCAAGATACCGTATCTGGTTGCTCATTGGTGCCTCATTCCTGTTTTATGCCCTCTCAGGAATTGAACACGCGATTATTTTGCTTCTGCAGATACTCTGGGTTTTTGTCTTCATTCGAATGGATAGTTTTCAGGGAAACAGGGTTGCCTTAACCTTCGCAATTCTTTTTCCCGCACTTTCTCTTATCTATTACAAATATCTGGGCTTCTTGATTGCAAGTTTTTTGCCGTCTTATGCCGAAGATGGCAGTGCCGGATTTTCGCTTTTTGAAAATATAATTTTACCGGCCGGCATTTCCTTTTTTACTTTTCAGTCCGTTTCCCTGGCGATCGACAGGTACCGCGGTCATATACGCGAAATACCAAAGTTTCGCGAACTCGCTCTTTATATCAGTTTTTTCCCCCAACTGGTCGCAGGCCCAATCGTCCGTTATGATCAGGTCGCCGAAGCCATTCATGGCATAAGTGCGTTTCGGATCAAACATCAAGATGTGATCGAGGCGCTTAGCTTCATCATATTCGGTTTGACGGCCAAGGTGTTGATCGCGGACAGCCTTAGTCTTTACATTGAACCCTTCAAGGGTACGCCGGGAGAGCTACCTGCTCTTTCAGCCCTTTATGTGCTGTTCGCATACAGCTTCCAGATATATTTTGATTTCTACGGATATTCACTGATCGCTATCGGGCTAGGCCGGTTATTCGGGTTCCATTTGCCGGACAACTTTCTGCGTCCCTATGAAGCACTAAACCCTAAAGAATTCTGGCGGCGCTGGCATGTTTCGTTGTCGTACTGGATTCGCGATTATCTCTATATCCCTCTGGGAGGGCGAGACCGGCATTTACGAAATATATTGATCACGTTTGCCGTTTGCGGTCTATGGCACGGGGCGGATTGGACCTTTATCGTGTGGGGGCTGTACCATGCCGCGCTGGTGATTGGGTACAGTCAGGTATCCCGTTTCTGGGACAAATTTCCGTTCATCGTCCAGAAGGCCGTGAATTTCTCTCTGGTGTCGCTCGGTTGGATTTTGTTTCTTTTCAACTTCCAGGAAGCCAATGAATTTCTAAAGAGCATGTTCGGATTTTCGGTGAATAGCGTGGGTACGCCATCCCTGGAATCGTGGCTGTTTCTGTTGCTGTCTGCGGGCGTCTGTTTCTTCGCTCATTTTGTGCGTTACTCAAGACACTTTAGTTCCAGCGTAATCGTTTCGCACATCTACGCCACGTTTCTTGCAGGGCTTTTGGTGGCGGTATTGTTATTTGTCGACAGGTCCCAGGACTTTATTTATTTCCGTTTTTAAAAACCCTCACGAAAATGAACTGACCCGGCACAGTCAGCCCCCGAACCATTAACAAGCGTCGACCCGAGTTGTCTCAACATGCCACCTTTATTTTATCAGAATATCCGAAATAGATTTCCGTTAAAACATGCCGCTGATTTTGTTGCGATTGCACAAATTTTTATGCAAGGCGACCGGATCAATCACGAACCGTTGGGGCTTAAAGAAAAAATCAATTGTTTTAATTTCTACCTCAAGTCTAACGGCATAAATCGGCTGCATGCATTAATGCCCCGATCCGGATCACATTGGTCCGAACTGGGAATGAGCCTCGCCATTGACCTCGCCAATGGCGGCGACGGCGAATATACGTTTGAGAAAGATATGTTCTGGCCCCGCGATGGGTTAAACTCGCGCCGTCTTGATTGGCGGCTTCCAATGGGGAAATGTGAAGATATGTACGACAGGCCAAGCGGGCCGTCACTTGGCCAGCATCTATTTTATCATACCCGAAACCCATATTTCAGAATTCGCTCGGCTCAATTGCCGAACATGAAGATCGTCCTTCAGACCCGTCCCATAATTGTTAGCCTTGAATCCCGGTTTTTTAAATTTTGTCAGGCTAAAAACATCCCGTCTGTCACTCTTCAAAACGAAGAAAGTTTCGAATGGCAGCGTTTTTTGACAGACGCTATCGAATTCAACAACAGTTGGGGGAACGTACTAAATTGGCATCCAAATATTCTTCATGTTCGTTATGACGACTTGAAAAAAGACCCGGTTGCCGGGCACAAGGAAATACTTTCGTTTTGGGGTTTTGATATACCGGAAGAATGTGTCGCGGAAGGGTTTCGCAGGGCTAGACCGGATGAAATGTCAAAAAGGGTGAATTCGGGGCAAAGGCAAGAGACTTACCGTCTCCCTGATCGCACATCATATCCGGCCCCCGTAATGTCAAAAGATCTGATGCAATCCATTATTGACCGCCTGAATAAGGAACTAACCCACACCCTTGGTTATGAGTATTCCATGAATACGACGTATGCCTTTGAAGGGACATGAGCAAGTCGATGATTTCGAATAAAGATTTATGCTAATGACGAAGAATATTTTCATTTATGTGGGGCCTCACAGGAGCGGTACCGCCTTTATGCGTCGTACTGTCTTTCCACAAATGAAGGGCATTTATGATGTTGCCCAGAAGCACCCAAAGTTGATTGATAACCTGCTTTACATAATGAATGACAACCCGCTCTTCGTAGACCTTGAACAGGAAAAAAAGAAGATAGAGGACTGGCTTGATACGATAGCAGAAGAAAATATCGTCATTTCAGACCCGGAATTCTTCGGTAGTTTTGAGGGCAAGCAAAATCGCGATACTTACTTTTCTCAAAGCTTCAGTGACCACGACTTAAGGGCAAATATCCTTCGGTCCCTCTTTCCCAATGCCAGGATCATTTTGACGCCGCGAAGGCAGGATAAATGGATTGAATCCGCCTATGGTACATTTATTCGAGGATATCACTCCTTGTCATTTGATGATTTTGTCAATCCCGACAATGCCCAGTATGGGGGGAAGGACAATATATTTTCCTCCAAGCCAGCCGTTAATTTGCGCTCCCTGGATTGGTCGGTTTATGTGCACAATTATTTTAAGCTGTTTGGCCGTGACCGCGTGCTGGTCCTGCCGAACGAGATGATGCGCCACGATTTGGAGCTTTTTATGGAGCGGCTCTGTAAATTCATCGGCGTGCCGTCCTTTTTACCAAACCTTGGGGCACCTCAAAACCGCTCAAATTCCCAACTGTCGTATCGAATTGCCCGTGTATGTAACCGGTTCGTGCGGACACCTGGAAACCGGTGTGGCATTATTCCTGACCGTCCCTATCTTCGATACTTCCTGGAAAGGCGAGATAAAAGCCTTCTTTTTCGGGGGCTTGCCGGGATATCAAGGCGTATGTCCCTATCTTGGTTTCTGCGTGAGGTCGTTGACAAAATTCAATACAAACCCGCTGAATTCATGGATGAGCAAGGCCGCCGGGAAATACTATCCAAGTTTGCGGAAAAAAATCATGAACTGGAGCGCGCCATGGGTATTGATCTGGAAAAGTATGGCTATTTCGATCGGCCGTCTTAAATGCTCGTTTCGTTCTACTCCACATAACAATCAATGGTATGTGCACTGTAACGCAGGTTGCCAAAACGCGTATGTCGATACGTATATGAAGATTGGCTGAAATTTTAAAAACATGACGCTTTCGTCCCCTCACCGCACCTTTCAATGGCGGCACCTTAACCGGCTGCCGTGGATGGGTGCCAATGTGCTATTGACCCTGGCGGCGGGCATCAGCCAGGGCTTTGGCTTGGCGATGTTCATACCGCTTCTGAAAATAATGGAAGGCGGACAGGAAGAACTGGCCCCTCCGTTCTCAACGTTTAGGGATGTCTTCATCTTTTTTGGCATCCCTTTTGATTTGACATCAGTCCTTATTACCATCGTTGCCTTCAGCATCACCGGCCTGGCTTTTGTTTTTGCCCAAAAAAGTATGTTGATGGCTTATTCCTGGCAAAGGTTTGTGCGCGAAACAAATGCCATATTGATTGATAGCGTTCTCAATGCATCATGGAGCCATGTATCAAAACAGGCGACTGGTGATGTCACCAATCAAATGATTGTTGAAGTAAGCCGTGCCGGTCGATGCCTGACCCACCTGGTGACGGGCGTTGCCGCTCTTTTGCAAATTGTCGTCTTTGTTGCCTTGAGCATGATGCTTTCCTGGCAACTTCTTGTTCTTACGGGCGCAATTGGGGCGCTTGCCTTCATCGTGATCAGCCCACTTCAACGCAAGTCGTACGTCTATGGCAACCAGCTGACAGAGGCGCAAAGTGATTTTGGATTTCGAGCGGTTGATTACCTGAAGAATGTGAAGCTGGTAAAGGCGACGGGTTCTGAAGACCGGGTTTCCGGGGTCATTAATGGACTGCAAAATGTCATTTGCGATATTCTCACCAAGCGTCAGATAAATCTTGCGGCGACACATTTTGTTATCCAGGTCTTCCCCGTGATTGTCGTTGCCGTGATCATCTGGATCGCCCATCAAACTCTGGCGATCGAAACAACCGTTGTCCTGGTTTTTCTTCTATTCCTTGCCCGTATGGCTCCCTTGATGACGCAGGCACAACAAGCGTACCAAGCGTATGTTATGGATCTTTCGGCGCTGTTGCGGATTGACGCCGAAATCGATTTGCACAAATCCCAACGCGAGGACAGTCATCCCGATGCTGTTGCCTTTCACGAATTGAAGGACGCCATCCTCTTTGATGGAGTCACGTATCAGTTTGACGATGGCGATGTGGCGGCTTTGAACAACCTGAACCTGATTATTCCAAAAGGGAAAATGACCGCCCTGATCGGATTATCCGGTTCTGGAAAGTCAACGCTCGTCGATCACCTTTGCGGTTTGCGAAGGCCCACCAAAGGGAAAATTCTGGTTGATGGCGAAGACCTGAACACTTTCAATCTGAAAACCTGGCGGCAGAAGATCGGTTATGTTGCGCAAGATATTGCCGTTTTTAACGATACGCTTAGAAACAATTTGAAATTTTCCCACCCCGACGCGAGCGATGCAGATCTTATGCATGCCTTGGGACTCGCCCACCTTGGCGACCTTGTCAATGAACTGCCCCACGGGCTCGATACCATTATGGGTGAGAGCGGCGTGAGACTTTCCGGAGGGCAAAAACAGCGTTTAGCGCTGGCCAGCGCGCTTATCGGAAAGCCGGAACTTTTATTGCTTGATGAGGCGACCAGCGCACTGGATAACGAATCCGAACGGATCGTGCAGCAGGCGATCGATAGTATAGCATCGGAATTTACCATCGTTGTTGTCGCCCACCGGCTTTCAACCGTGCGTCGGGCCGACCAGATCTGCGTTATGGAGGCCGGAAAAATTATTGAAAAAGGCACCTATGACGAACTGCTGGCCCACAAGGGCCGCTTTGCCCAGCTTCACGATCTTCAATTCAGCGCTTAAACCTCCCGCCAGAAAAAATGACTAAATGACCCAAGACCGCCCAAACATCATCTTGCTTTCCATCGACACACTGCGCGCCGACCGCATGAGCGTTTATGGCTATGACCGGCCAACCACGCCGAACCTGGAACGCTATGCCGACAGCTCGATCATTTGTGATAATGCCTTTACCCTGGCGCCGTTCACGCAAGTGTCGTGCATGCAAATTTTCACCTCCAGCCGACCGCTTTGTTACGGCGGTTATGACAGTGGTGCGCGGGGGCGACCCGAAACCCTGTTCCGTCGCCTGCAAAAAGCCGGATACCAAACCACAGGCCTCAGCACCGCCCACTGGGTCAGCAGTTATTACGGCTACAACGGCCTGGATACAGAACATCAGCTGTTCACTTTGAATACGATCGTCGGCATGGCCGTGGTTAATATGCGCGATACGCTGCGCGTGTATCATGAAGGGAATATGGACGCACCTACGATGCTCCAAACGGTTACCCCCGTGCTGGATAAATTCTTTAGCGACGCCGATGAATATTGCGAACGCGCCTTGAAAGATAAAAAGGAGCTTCACAAAAGTTTCCCCGATTCACTTCTCGTCGCCATGGCATTCGATTACCGCAAGGTGATCAAGGTGACGGACAAGCATCGCCAGGAATACCAACGCGACAACCTTGCCTACATCAACAAACACCTCGGCAAAATTCCAGGTTCTCACGAATGGGTGGCGCGGGATTGGCGGTTGTGTCGGCCGATCACGCAAATGGTCGGCGAAGGCATACAGCGCGTGATCAACAAGGGAATTGCCGTCTTTGATGGTGCCAAGGCGATGATGCGCCGACATCGTTTCAAATATTACCCGGATGCTAAGGCGCTGTCGGGAAAGGTTATTTCACTGCTCGATGAACAAGACCCCGACAAGCCGTTCATGATCTGGGCCCATTATAAAGATACCCACATGCCTTACGTGTCGGGCTACGGACGGGACTGGTACCGGCAAAGTCCTGACTTTCTGGAAGCCGTCGGTCATCCTCGCGACACAGACCCGGCCTTTGCCTTTAGGTCGGGCAAGCCAAAAAACGCCGAAGGATCAAAAATCCATTCCGATCTTTACGATGCGTCGATTCGTTCTACAGATGAGGCGATTGCAAAAATATTCGAAGCCGTCGACGAGAAAGGATTGGGTGAAAACACGCTGATCGTCCTGTGTGCCGATCACGGTGAAGAATTGGGCGAACACGGCGATCACTGGCACACCTGCCTGCAATACGAACACAACATCCGCGTGCCGATGATTTTTCGGCGCAAGGGCATGCAAGGCAAACGCATTGATTCTCTTGTCAGCCTGCTGGACCTGTCGCCGACAGTGGTCGACCTTCTGGGGTTGACGCCGGCACCTGATTGGGAAGGCGATGTGGTCACATCGCGAGAAGTCACCGAGCGCGGTTCGATCCTTCTGGAGACCTTCTGCCGGGGCAACTGTACCTTTGAACACCGGCCGGTTTATCTGGGTGTGCGGTCTAAAACCCACAAATACATCTGGAAAGAATATCGCGACCCAAGCGATAAAATCAGCCCCGATGGGCATCAACTTTATGACCTGATTGAAGACCCCGAAGAAATGAATAATTTGTACCGACCCGATCACCCGGTGGCCATGGGCTTCGATGAAGTCATCGCCGAACGGTTGGCCGAAATTCCGGAAGTTTCGCCGCAGCGAATTGAAAAATCCTTCGGACAAATGGGCAAAGATACCGTGCAAAGGATCCGCGGCGTATGAATGATATCGAACGCGCGCTTTTATCAAGCGATATTGAAAACATCCTTCAGTGCCCGTCTTGTGGATCGCCCGAACTTTCGGCAAAGGCATCGGACGAACAGGTTGATTGCAAGTCCTGTGGCGCTGTTTTTCCTGTTCACGCCGAGGGCGGCTGGTGTTCATTCCTGCCGCAGGAAAGCGACACGGATGTGAAAGCCAACATTCAGGCCTGGTGGGGTGATCTGTATAAACAGCTATACGCGGAAAATGATGCGAAGCTGAGCGCCCCGGAATACTTGCGGCAGCTTGATCATCTTGAGGACTTTTTTGAAATTACCGACCATCTGGCGGTCAACGAAATGCCAATCAGGGAACTGAGTGGTCAAAAAGTTCTGGAAATCGGTAGTGGATCGGGTTCCAACTCTGCTCTGTTCAAAAAACATGGCGCAGACATAATTTCTGTCGACATCACGCCGGGACGGGTGATGTCGACGGCGCTTAAATTCCGATTGGTTCCGGGGGGGGCCGGACGGGCCTATCAGGCCGATGCGGAACGATTACCTTTTCGCGACAATTCCTTCGACATCGTCTATTCAAACGGCGTTTTGCATCATTCGGAAGATACCGCGCAATGTATTTCGGAAGTCCGGCGTATTTTGAAACCCGGCGGGCTTGCCGTCTTGATGCTGTATTCCCGGCATTCAGCGAACTTTTATTTAAACATCCTGCCGCGTGGATTGGGAATGGGATACTTCTTCAAGCACCCCCTGGCGGAATGGGTCGGCCTGGTGACCGAAGGCAAGCCCAAACACGACAACGTCAGAAACCCGATCACGCGTGTCTATTCGCAAAAAGGGATTAGGGATTTGCTGTCGGGTTTTAAAATCCTGAACATGCGCAAGGCAGGCTATGAATTCGATCAGATGGCCATTCCGCGGCTGACGCAAATCCGGCGCGCCGTTATGAAGGCGCTGGGGTTCTCGCTGCATGATGGCGGCATACCCGTGGTCGGAATTCCGCGTATGCCGCCAACCAAACTGGAACGGTGGCTCAGCCGTCACATAGGCTTTAACTGGGACATCAAGGCACGTAAGCCCCATGACTAACTTTGCCGTCTCCAACATAGCGCTTAGCCCTTATGATCACGCGTCCGAACTTGGACAGCTTGGCGCACTTGGCCTTACGGGTATCGAGGTCGCCCCAAGCCGGGTCTGGCGCGATACTTGGCAGGGGTTGAGTTCTGCTGATGTGGAGGCTTATCGCAAACAGGTGGAAGCGGCAGGCCTTAAAGTTATTGGCCTGCATTCGCTGTTTTTTGACCATCCGGACATGGGCTTGTTTAAAGAACCCGACACACGGATCAGGACCATGGATTTTCTGGTGCATCTGTCGGCCTTGTGTCGGGACCTGGGCGGCCATACCCTGATTTATGGTGGCGGTCGCAAACGGGGTGGCGTGTCACCAGAAATGGCAAAAACCGAGACCATTGATTTTTGTGGTGAGCTTTCCCGCCGCATGGAAGATCATGGAACCTGCCTGTGTTTCGAGCCGCTTGGCCCCAAGGATACGGACTTCATAAATTCAACCTACGAGGCCCTGGAAATCGTCGAGGCGATTAATCACCGCTGCGTTCGCACCCAATTGGATGCCAAGGCACTGGTTGAAAATAATGAAGCGGATGCAGAAGTTTTCGATGCCGCAGCACCAAGCCTGGTCCACTTTCATGCCAACGAACCGGGCTTGAATGTGCTGGGTCATTCGGGCCAGATTGACCATGCCGCATTTGGCGGTTATCTGCGCGATATTGGCTATGACGGCTATGTGTCCATTGAACAACGCATGTTCAATCAGGATGACCCTTTGGCCGATGTTCGCAAAAGCATCACCGTCTTACAGGAGTGCTATCAATGACATCGTCTTTTGTTCGTCCCGACTGGACGCCCCGGGTTGAGCCCGGCAAGCGCATTTTGGTCATTGGTGCCAGCGGTGGATTGGGCCGATCCCTGGTCGATATGTTGTTGCAGGGCTCTGACTGTGTGATCGGCGCGCACGGGGCGACCAAGGAACACCCGGCGGCAGACAATGCAAAAGTAATTTCGATTGTTAGGCCTTTTGCAACGGAAGCAGACTGCAACGCCGTGGTTGCCGATTTTGTTGACAAGGCCGGTGGCATCGACGCATTGGTCTGCTTGTCGGGGCGCATTCATTTTTCCGGTCACTGGCAAGATATGCCCGAAGCCGACTGGCAGGCGGATATGGATGTAAACCTGAACCAGCCCTTTTATCTTGCGCGCGCCGCTATGGCGCACATGAAGCAACAAGGCATCGGCGGACGCATAATCCTAAATGGCACGGAATCAGCCCTGCACGGCGGCAGCGCCGCGTCGTTTCCCTACGCCATTGCAAAACGTGGCACGGAATGTTTGGTTGAAGGCCTGGCTCGCGAAGGTGCGGCTCATAATATTTTGACAAACGGCGTTCGCCTGGGCTGTATCGCTTCGGGTTTTCACGAACGCTGGCATGACAAGACGGAACAGGACATGGCCGAACGCATTGACCTGATCCCGCTTAAACGCGCTGGTCACCCGGACGAGGCCGCGGCGCTTATGGTTTACCTGTTATCGGGATGGGCAGGTTTTATTACGGGCCAAATGATCCCCTTAACCGGCGGCGACTGGCTTTAACCCCGTTAATCCGGGCTGTTATATCGCGATCCGGGCAAGTTCCTACTGTAGGTATTGCGATCGGCATACCGCTCGGCCAGTTTTTCGGAATGCCCGGCATAGGCCTCTAGCAGGTCCTGCCGTCGCTGCGCCTCGGTATCCGTATCGCCTAGGCAAACGGACTGGGCCAGAGAAACGGCCTGGGGGGCCAGTTCGGCAAACTGATGGCGATGGACCAGCCATTCGTTAACGTATAAATCCCGGCTTTTTTCCGTGGGCGGCAACATTTCAGGAAGTATTCCGTCCGGGTCACGGACCAGAATATTAACCCCGTTCAGCCAGCCCTTTTCCCATTCGGCCAGGGTTTTGGCACCCATGTTGGCGGGATGCATGGGGCTGTAGCCGTCAAACACCATCTTGAATTCGGGATGGGATTTTAGAAAATCGTGGGTGGACTGGCGAACAAAGTCGTAATTGGCATCATCAATCAGGATCACCGCATTTTCATGCAGATGTTTCATGCCCAGCAAAAGACACATCAACTGGCTTCGATAATCGTGGGCACCATCGATCAAAAAAACCGCGACCTTGCGCGTGCCGATGAAATCATCAAGGCGGCTGAGAGCTTCTTCAAAATCCAGATTGATCAGCTTGGCATTGCGCGCATCCAGCTTCTTGGTTCTTTCTTCAACGATACCCAAGTTCTTGCTGTCGGGATCAAGGATCGAAAAATTGTCGATACCGAAACACGGATAGTCGGGAAAAGCCGACGCGACAGACAGCAGGGTCAGGCCCTGAAAAACGCCGATCTCCAGATAACAGGTGTCGGGCGTATCTTTGAAAAGGCCAGTCAGGCGTTGCAGCAAACCGACAGATTTAACGCCCGAGAGGCCGTCCAGGACATCACTGGCACCATCGTCGAGCAGGCCGCTGGCTTCGGCTTCACGAATATTCTTAACAACCTGTTTGATAAAATTTTCGGACGAATTGTGCATCACTATTTCTCTAATGTTTGGGGCAGGCGGACTATGCCACACCGCGCACCAATTGCAAGTCTACCAGAGCACGCTCTATGAGCATTCTACTGCGTCGGTCCGGTGATCTGTCCATTTTGGGCTCTTACGACTACTGGTTGGCGGTTACTGGGACATCGGTTGGCCTGGATGCAGAGAAAAAATTGCCGGCCCTTGCCCATCGGTTAGAGGCCGCGTTTGAGAGCATTCGCCCGTTGTGGTGGGAGCTTGGCCGCAAAATGGCCGCAGACCCATCGGCGCAAACGGCTCATGCACCGACCGGCGGTGTTTATGGGTCTGACTTTGGTTTAATGTTGGCTTGGGTCCGGATCGCCCAGGATTTGATCGACGATTCAGGTCGTTATCTTATCGTCTGCGACGACCCCTGGCTATTTCGGCAAATTGCCGCGCTTTCCGGGACGGATGCGGGGGCCCCTCCCAACCTGTTCAAAAGTGCTGCGCGTCTCTTCCTTCGTGGCTATTTTGCGCGTCTTTCCGTGGCGGCAAAGTCTTTACGGGCCTGGGTAAAGCTTCGCCACTACCGCCGCGTTTTCTCAAGGGGCGAGCCGACGTTGTTGGTTTACGGGCACCCGGCCAGCGATGGCGATACCAAGGACGCCTATTTCGGAAATTTGATGGTCGAATTTCCGCATATACGGCGGCTTTTGCATGTGGACTGCCCTGTTGTGCGGGCGGTGGAACTTTCAAGCGGCGGACGAACCGCATCCCTGCATGCCTGGGGAGGTTTTTGGGATGCGCTGGGACTTGTCTTTGAATTCTGGTCGCCGCGTGCGGACTTAAAAAGTGGCGCCCATGGTTGGTTGGTCCGCCGGGCAGCCGCCCACGAAAATGGTGGCGGCGGTCCGGCCATGGTGCGCTGGCAGGCGTCTTGCCAACGCCGGTGGTTAAAATCTGCGCGGCCTGCGCGGGTCATTTGGCCCTGGGAAAATTTTGCGTGGGAACGTGCCTTGTGTCGGGATGCCCGCGATCTTGGCATTGCCACCGCAGGCTATCAGCATACCGTCATTGGGCCGCATCAACTGAACTATTCGGTCGCCACCAATCCTGATGGCGAAGCCAGCCTGCCCAATACCATCATCGCCAATGGCCCGGCTTATGCCCGCGAGCTGATCGACTGGAAAATTCCGAAAGACAAAATTGTTATCGGTGGCTCTCTTCGCATCAGGGATGGGCTCGGTCGCGGCTTCGACCCTGACGGGCCTGTCTTTGTGCCGCTCTCGGCCCAATTAGCCGCGGCCCGCCAGCAGCTGAAAGCCGCCCGATTATTGGCGCAAGCCGGGCATCACGTCAGGGTCAAGGAACACCCCATGTATCCCCTGGCCTTTGACGAAACAGACCGATTGAAGCGAACGGCGCAAGGAATTGGCGATGGTGAGGTGTATTCCGGCGTGCTGTTCACCACAGGCGCGTCCGGCCTTGAGGCTGTTCTCGCTGGCGTTCCAGCGTTTCGATTGCTCCTTGAAGACCGGATTTGTGTAAATATCCTGCCCTGCACGATTGACGTGCCCACCGTGACAACCGATCAGGTCGTTGGGGCCTTGGCGATGGCAGGCGACCGGCCTGTCGTCGATTGGGCTGAAATATTCGCAACCCCCGATTTGGAATTATGGCGCAAGTTGCTGTCCGCAGACATCTTCAATGCCTGAAATGGCACCTCCGCTGCCGGAGTTACCCTTAATCTTACTGAAAACCGATGCCTGAGGCATTAAAGTAGGCCTTCGCGAATCTCAAGTTGGATTCGGTAAGGCTGACAACGCAAGGTTAACACATGAATATAAAAGTCGCGCTGATCGGATGTGGCCGTATCGCCGGTCATCATTGCGCCTCAATATCCGCGACCGATGGTGTCGAACTGGCCGCTGTTTGTGATTTGGAAATTGACAAGGCCGAAGCTTATGCAAAAGAATTCGGCGTTCCGGCCTATACGGATTACCGGCGCATGTTCGACGCGCATCCGGATATAGATATCGCCGCAGTGATTACGCCATCGGGCATGCATAGCGAACATGTGCTGGAAGTCATCAGCGATTACGGCAAACATGCCATCGTCGAAAAGCCCACCTTCATGCGACCCGAACAATTGAATGGGGCGTTCAAGGCGGCTGACACGGCAGGGCGCGAGATTTTCCCGGTTTTCCAAAATCGCTATAACAAAGCAGTTTCCAGGGTTCGCACGGCGCTTGCAAATGGCGAGCTTGGCGATATTCGCATTGTTTCGGTCCGTGTTCGCTGGTGTCGGCCGCAACGATACTATGACATGGCTCCCTGGCGCGGCACGTTCTCTCACGATGGCGGTGCCTTGACCAACCAAAGCATTCATCATGTTGATCTGTTGCGTCACCTTGGTGGCGAGGTTGCGGAAGTCAGCGCCACCATGCGTACCCTGGGTGCGGATATAGAAGTGGAAGACACGGTCGTCGCCACAATGCGATATGGCCACGGCGGAGTCGGGGTTTTGGAAGCAACGACGGCGGCCAGGCCCGATGATTTTGAAGCGTCCATTTCCATCGTCGGGTCAAAAGGCCTGGCCCAGATCGGTGGCATCGCGGTTAACGAATTGCAGATTTTCACGCCCGACCCGCAAGCCTGCGCGCTCAGCAGCGAAGACTTCAAGGGCATCAAAGGCCACGGTGCGGTATACGGGTTCGGACATACGGATATGTATGGCGATATCGTCAAACATTTTTCGGGCACCAAGGCGTACCCGGTCAGCCGCGATGATTGCCTGGCGACATTAAGATTGCTGCATGCCTTTTATCGATCCGACGAAGCCGGCGGCTGGGTCAAGGTCGATAGCAACGCCCAATCCGAAAGACTGGGTCGGGACAACGACGATATCTCGAACTTGTACCGGACGCCAAAATCATGATGACCCCCTTGAAAGTCGGCATCGCCGGATATGGCGTCGTCGGCAAGCGTCGCAGGCAGGTTATTGACGAACGTGAAGATATGACCGTCGTCGCCGTTTGCGATCAGACCATGGGCGGCGATGGGGTTTTTGAAGACGAAGTTCAGTATTTTGCCGATTATCGACGCCTGCTGGAGCAGGACCTTGACGTCCTTCTGGTTTGCCTGAGCAATGACATTGCCGCCGAAGTGACGATTGCCGGACTTGAACACGGCCTTCATGTTTTTTGTGAAAAACCGCCGGGGCGGGATGTCGCCGACATCGAACGGGTTGTCGCTTGCCATGCCAGGCATCCGAATTCGAAGCTTAAATATGGCTTCAATCATCGCTACCACCATTCGGTTCGCGAAGCTCTGAAGATTGTTCGCTCGGGCGAACTGGGCCGGGTTATCAATTTGCGCGGTGTTTACGGGAAGTCTCAGCTGATTACCTTTGGCCAGGATTCATGGCGCACGAGGCGCGAAACGGCCGGTGGCGGTGTGTTGCTGGATCAGGGCATTCATATGGTCGACCTGATCCGCCTGTTTGCCGGTGAATTCAGTGAAGTCCACAGCTTCGTTTCCAATGATCACTGGGGCCATGAAGTTGAAGACAACGCCTATGCCCTGATGCGGACCGAAGAAGGCACCGTTGCCATGTTGCATTCTTCGGCGACCCAATGGCGGCATAGTTTCCGCCTTGAAATCACCCTGGCGAAGGGGGCGATCATTTTAAGCGGCATCCTGTCGGGATCAAAAAGCTATGGTGCTGAAACCCTGACGGTTATGCGCATCGGCGACGATGACCGTGGCGACCCACGCGAGGACACGACCCGCTACAACCAGGATCCATCGTGGTCCGACGAGATTGCTGAATTTGCGAAAGCCATCATTGGTGACAAAGAAATCACAAACGGGTCGGTCGCCGAAGCGTTGAAGACCATGGAACTTGTTTACCGCATCTATTGCGCCGATCAATCGTGGCGCGACCAGTGGGGCCTGAGTGCCATGCCCTTAGATGCGGCCCCTTGAAGATTGCGACCAATTTGACCATGAAAATAAAATCACTGCTGCTGACCACTGTTCTGATTGTTCTGTCCGTTTCCATTTCGGTGCTGATTGCCGAATTTGGCACCAGAATACTGTTTCCGGCGTTAGTTCCATCGAGCCAGATCAGTTTCGTCGCCGGAAAGGGAGACGATCCGGCCCTGGGACCCAGAAGCACCTCTTTGCGCCAGGTCAAGAACACGGGAGATTTTGATGTCACCATCAATTTCAACAAGTATGGATTGCGTGATGCCAAGGACTTGGCCACAGCGACGCCAGACGATTATTTTGTTGCTGGCGATTCCCTGATGTTTGGTTGGGGGGTGGAAGAAGGTCAGCGTTTTTCCGATGTTCTGCAAAACCTGATCAAAACGCCGGTTTACAATTTGGCCATACCCGCCGACATCAATGGCTACGAGAAGCTGGTCGACTACGCGAAAAAGAACGGGGCGCAAGTCAGAAAGCTGATTTTGGTGATCAGTGAAGAAACCAATTTGAAAGATTACGAAAAAAACCAGGCTCCCGTTGCTCACAACAGGGGGCCAAAAAGACCCTTGATGTATGTAAAAGAATATTTGATGACCCATTCAGCGCTCTATTTTCTGGTCACCTCGATCATTCACAAGAATCCGGCCCTCAAAGACCTCGCCGTTCAGTTCGGCTTGATCATTCCCAATCTGGAAGGCATTGCACAGCGCCCTTATTCCAGAGGCGTTCTTGTCTCCTCAGCGGACCGCACAGCTAAACTGGCCAGCCGGTACCAAACTATTGTTGCCGTCGCACCATCACGTGCTCACTGGTATGGTGATGAAAGCGACAGAGCGGTGGCACGGCGAATTCACTCGGAATTCATGGAATTGTTGCTTGAACGGGAGTTGCGGGTGGTCGATTTCAGAAAAACCTTCGAAAAGAGTGGATCACCACTGCAATATTTCTTTAAAAACGATGGTCACTGGAATCCGACGGGTCATGCCATTGGTGCCAGGGCCGTTGCAGCGTATTTAACTTCCGGGCATTAGCCCTGCTTAAGTGGAACTTTCATGTCTTCTTCCAAACCTAAACCTCTTTTTACCTTTTTGCTGGCGGCAGTCTCGATCGTTATTGGTCTGGCCGCCATCGAGGGGATGTTGCGGGTGAAAAACAGCGCCCAGGATGTCTACGACATCGAAATGTGGCGATATTCGAACGAATTGAAGCAGCCCAGTTCAAATCCGGTGCTGGGTCATGAACACCGTGTTTCGTCCAGTGCGGTCTTGCAAAAAACAACAATCCGGATAAACGAACGAGGCCTGCGGGGCGCACCGATTACGCCGCTGACTTCCAATCAAAGGCGTATCCTGTTTCTGGGAAGTTCGATAACCCTGGGTTGGGGAGTAACGGAAGAAGACATCCTGACAGCACGCCTGGAACAAAAGCTCCGGCAGGCGGGCGAGAATGTTCAGGTGTTGAATGCCGGAATCGGTAATTACAATACGGTTCGTTATGTGGAGGGGTTTTTCTCCAAGCTGGAAGATTTGAAGCCAAGCGATATCGTCGTGCATTATTTTCTCAACGACGCGGAAGAGCTGAAAGCAGGCGGCGGGAATTTCCTGCTGCGTAATTCTGAACTGGCCGTCACCTTGTGGACAGTCGCCAACAGATTCCTTGGCCCCAGCGGGGAAAACACCTTGGTTGACCACTACAAGCGAGTCTATGAAGAAGATGCGCCGGGATATGTGGCCATGCAGGCGGCGCTCACAAAGCTTTCGGATTACGCCAAGAAAAACGATGTTCGTCTGATTTTTGCCATGACGCCGGACATCCATAATCTTACGAATTACAAATTCGGCTTCATTCACGAACGTATGAAAGCGCTGGCCGAAAAACTGGGTTTCACCACGGTTGATTTCTTGGATCAACTGAAGGGGATTGAGCCTTCATCGATCTGGGCCATGCCTGGAGACCCCCACCCCAACAGCCTTGGCCACAAGATAATGGCAGAGGCCCTGTATCCGCTCCTGGTGAACGAGAATTGATGCTTTGTTGATGTCTGCGTCACAACGTACAAATTTTATGCTTCAAGGGTCTCATGCTTTTTAGCACACCAGCCTTTTTCGCGTTTTTTGCCATCTACTTTGTCTGCCATGTGCTGACACCGCTGCGGTATCGAAACCTGCTGATTATTGCGGGCAGTATTTTCTTTTATGCCTATTGGAATCCTTATTATCTCTGGGTGCCTATTTTACTGATCGCCGTTTCCTTTGGAGGCGCACTGCTTATAGATGCCACGCAGTCGGCGCAGCAACGACGCTCTCGGTTGATCCTGACCATCATGCTGCTGCTGGTGCCCCTGTTGTGTGTCAAATACACGAATTTTATTTGGGATTCAGTGGCCAGCCTGTTCACGGATTTGAACGCGCCCCTGGTTGACTGGTCCCTGCCGTTGGGTATTTCCTTTATTACCTTTACGGTCATTGCCTACGTGGTGAATGTGTACAAGGGCAGCTTTCCGGTTGAAAAAAGCCTCAGTCGAATGTCGGCCTATGTTTTGTTTTTCCCACACCTGATCGCCGGACCGATCCTGCGGCCCCACGAACTGATTCCGCAACTCAACAAGCCGCGCCGGGCTCTTGACGGGCGTTTTGTTCTTGGCATTTCCATCTTCACCATCGGCCTTGTCAAAAAACTGGTTTTCGCCGACCAATTGGCTGTGTTTGTTGAAAAGGTTTACGCCGGGCAGGAGGTTCTGCACGGCCTTGATTATGTCCTCGCCCTGTACGGGTTTTCGCTACAGATTTTCTGTGACTTCAGCGGCTATACGGATATGGCCATCGGCATCGCAATGGTGATTGGTGTCCGTCTGCCCAACAATTTCCACCGCCCCTATAGTGCCGTCTCATTGGTAGATTTCTGGCGACGTTGGCATGTCACTCTGTCGCGCTGGCTTAGAGATTATCTGTATATATTCCTGGGTGGTAACCGTCGGGGATTTAGCCGGCAGGTCGGTGCAATTATTGTGACCATGGTTCTGGGAGGGCTGTGGCATGGAGCCAGTTGGACCTTTGCTCTTTGGGGGCTGGCGCACGGATTGGGAATCGTGTTTTCGCATGCGATGCGGCGCTTGAAGGTGTTTGAATGGCTTGTTGCGGTTCCCCGGTGGATGAAGATTTTCCTGACGTTTCATTTTGTTACCCTGGCGTGGGTCTTTTTTCGGGCACCTGATATGGCAACGGCCATGCGTGTTTTTGCCGGCCCCTTCATGGGGCAGTGGAGTGGGCTTGGGGAAGCCGCTTCTTTGAACGCCTTTCCCCTGCTTCTGCTTGGAGTCTTTCTGCTTACCCACGGGATTGACGGCCACGCCCGCATCCGGTGGGCTCTGGGGCGGGTTTCTGTCGTTGTTGTTTGGCCAGCGTTGCTGGCCCTGTGGACATTGGCTATTACGATCAGCGCCGGTAGTTCGGCAAAATTTATATATTTTGACTTTTAGGTCAAAACCAGAACATCAAAAGGGAATACAATGCTTTTCTTCAATTATCGAGCCTGTAAAACCAACGTCATTCAAATGCGGCCATGGGGAACAACCAGATGACGAAAACGGCTTTGATCACGGGCATTACGGGCCAGGACGGCGCCTACCTTGCAGAATTGTTGCTGGAAAAGGGTTACATCGTTCACGGCATTAAACGCCGTTCTTCTTCCTTCAATACGCAAAGAATAGAGCACCTTTATCAAGACCCCCACAAAAAGGATACGCGGCTTTTCCTTCAGTATGGGGACATGACGGATTCGACCAACCTGATCAGGCTCATTCAGGAAATTCAGCCAGATGAAATCTATAACCTGGCGGCACAGTCTCATGTCTGGGTCAGTTTCGATACGCCCGAATACACGGCTAATGTGGATGCCCTGGGATCATTGCGGATGCTCGAGGCCATCAGGCTTTTAAAGCTTGAAGACAAGACCCGATATTATCAGGCATCGACGTCTGAGCTGTTTGGCAAAGTCCAGGAAACACCGCAGAGTGAAACGACGCCGTTTTATCCTCGAAGCCCCTATGCGACAGCAAAACTTTATGCCTATTGGGCGACGGTGAATTACCGCGAAGCCTATGGCATGCATGCTTCAAACGGGATTTTGTTCAATCACGAAAGCCCGGTCCGGGGCGAAACGTTTGTAACCCGTAAAATCACCCGCGCCGTCGCCGCTATCAAATTGGGCCTGCAGGACAAGATTTATCTAGGCAACATGAACGCCAAGCGCGATTGGGGCCATGCAAAAGATTTTGTTGAAGGCATGTGGCGTATTGTTCAACAGGACAAGCCCGATGATTTTGTTCTCGCCACCGGCGAGACACATTCCGTGCGTGAATTTGTTGAAAAGGCATTCCTGGAAACCGACATCAAGATCAAATGGCAGGGCGAGGGAATTCAGGAAACGGGGATTAACGCCGAAACCGGGGATGTGCTGGTGGAAGTCGATCCGGAATATTTCCGTCCGACCGAAGTCGATATGCTGATCGGCGATGCCAGTAAGGCAAAGTGCGTATTGGGTTGGGAGGCTACCGTGACGTTTGATGAATTGGTTAAAGAAATGGTGGCGTTTGATCTCGCTGAGGCGACCAAAGCGGCAAAAGGCTAGACTTGAAAAGGTGCCTATGTCCAAGCGCCCTGCAATTCTGATTTTGAAGTTTTTGTTCGCTGCGGCCTTGTTGGTCTGGCTTGTCAGAAGCGATCAATTGGACCTGTCCGTTTTAAAGGATGACCTGACAAACCCTCTTCATGGATTGGGCTTGCTGCTCATTCTTTCGACGCTTCTTCCGCAATCGTTGCGGTGGCAATGGTTGATGAAATCGCAAGGTATCGCACAACCGCTCAGCCGTATTGTGAAATGGAACTGGATCGGAGAGTTCTTCGCCCTGACCCTTCCCGGTGGCGCTGGGACGGAACTGTCGCGGGGGTTTTACGTCTATAAGAATTCTCCTGATTCCCGGGCGGCAGCACTTTCGACTGTCGTCATGGACCGCCTGTTTGGCTTGTTCAGCCTGCTTTTTGTTGGCGCGTTTTCAGCATTAATAATTGTTAGCACCCGGCCCATATCGAATAACCCGATGACATGGCTTGCGGTGATCTTGATTTTGTCGTTTGTGGCGGGCCTTGTTTGTTGGGGGATGATCTATCTGGGGGCGGTTAGAAGTTTCATCGTTAAAGTGATCCCGCTCAAATATTCCGACCACCTGGAAACCATTCTCGAAGCCTATATAAAAAACAGCAGGCCCATCCTTTACGCATTTGTTCTATCTGTCGTGAACCAACTTCTAATTCTGGGGTTGTTCTTTGTTTCGGCCCTGATGTTGGATATCCATCTTCCTTGGGAAGTTGTTTTTTTTGTTGTTCCGTATGTGTTGGTTTCAAACGTCATCCCGTTGACGCCATCGGGCATCGGTGTTGGCGAAGTCGCCGCAGCGTACTTGTTTTTGCAATTTGATATTCCCGAAGGGGCCGCAATCATGCTGATCGTGCGTCTATGGCTGATTGCCTTTCAGCTTAGCGGCGGTCTGGTTTTTTTGTTCTATCAAGACAAACGGCCTTCCCCGTTGGCAAGTTGATGTTTTGTAGATCGTTTTTTGCCGACCTAATTCTTGGGTGCCATGAAAAGCCTTTTCACTTTCGAATACCAAGGCATTCTACAAAGAACGCCGTTTAGCAGTTTTTATCTGAGGATTTGTTAGTAACAATGAATTACAGCCATTTATCGAAGGATCTTTCCTTCTCCAATTCTGTATTGATTTTTTGGGCCATCGCCATTCTTTCAGCGGTGCTGACATATTTGAATTTTCCCGGGCTCGAGCACACACCCTCATATGCGGGGAATGCTTTTCAGGCGATTTATCCGGATTCCTTTGTTGGTGATGCCTACATTGGCCCCCACAAGGAGATGTTGGAAAAGCCCTTACAGCTATCGCTCTTTTATTTGCTCGTGAAGTTGGGCGGTGAAATCTGGCTTGATGACCGGTTTGTCGCACTCTTCTATTTGGCGATTGTGTTCGTAACTTTATATGGAATCGATAAAATTGTTTGTCTTGCGGGCCTAACGGACATTTTTTCCAGGTTGATTATTCAGCTTGTGCTGGTGCAAGACCATCAAATTCTCATGAATAAAGTATCGCTGGCCCATCAGCCGGATGTAAACCATGCGGCCCTGGCGATCCCCGTTATTGTCTGGATGGTCTATTTAACACTGTCGAAGAAAAACCTGTGGGTGATCGTGTTAATGGGGGCATTGCTCATATCCGTGTCGGTCAGGAACACGCCGTATGTGTTTGCGTTTTGCCTTATCGTGGCGGCAATAAATGGCTCGAAGTATGACCGAATAGCCGTCGTTACAATATTTGCAGTCGCTCTGGCTGCTTTGGTCTATGCCATTGTAAATATTGTTCCCATACCGGAGGAACACAGGTTGATCCTTTGGGATTCGCAGATTCGAGAAGCAACAGGGGAAGCCAGCCCATTTTTGCCTTTCCCAGACTGGCAAACAATGACGTTGCGAAATTTGATGTTTGGCGGTCTTTGTTTTGTCGCTCTTTTTCTTCGGGCGCCAAAAAATCAAACCATATCACTCTTAAAAATTATGATTGTTCTGGGTGTGCTGTCCTGGATCGTCATCGGACTATATTTACTGTTTGCGCCAGACAGTATCAAAGTCCCTCAGCTGATTCCGTTTCATGTAACGCGCAGTCTACGATGGCCGCAGCTGTTCGCATATCTGGTGATCCTGATTATACTGCTGAGAGAAATTCAAAATAATCCATCCATAAGGGCGCTCATATTTGGCAGCATAGGAATTGGGGTGTTGTATATGATCGGGCCTGGCCATGAATTTTTGCGGCTTAGCTTTTTCTTGCTTGCCTGCATTTCGTTGCTCTTGGCCAGTAATATGTGGCTCCGCGAAGGGCCTGTCCGCCGCAAGTTAGCAATGCCAGACTGGCGGGAATTAAACGAGACACTTGTCCTGCGTTTCCGACAAATTATTCTTTCGGCCTTGGTGTTGACCGTGCTCGCAGCATATTCCTTCAGTTTCTATAATCGACTACCGGCATGGGGGATGCTGTTGGAAAGCGGCGTTATGGGAAATTCCTATAGCGCCAAATGGGTGGGGACCGATACATATCTTCGCTATAACACACCAAGTGACGCCGCTGTGCTGCCAATCGAGATCTCGCAAGAGAACCCGTTAACACTTTTATCTTTCAGAAATCTGGCGAGCAGATCGGGGCGGGCTATCTCCGTTCCTTTTCCGTTGGCGTCGATTTTCGAAATGGAAAGCTGGAAGATCGAAGCGGAACAGAAAGATTATTTGAACAAGATCCATCAGGCAATCATCAACAAAGACTGGGTCACAGCAAATGAAGTGATGAATCAGTTGATTCCTCCCCCATCCTATGTTGCTTTACCTTCCTCATTGCTACCAAGCCGTCCAGGTGATATTCAGCCTTTCAAAGTGGTAACAGTGCAGGGCGAGAATACAGTCCTTTCGCGTTGATCGGGAAAGGCGTGTTTTGTTAAATGCCGATTGTTTTTTTAAGCACTACTTTGACTGAGAGCGCTTTACTTAATTTATGAAAATAAAAAATAGAAAAATGAAATGACAGACGCAAGTGTTATTCTGCCAACGTACAATGAAGCAGAAAATATAGAATGGATTATTGATTCTTTATTAGAAGCGTTGTCCGGCCTGGATTTTGAGATTATTGTTGTTGATGATAATTCACCCGACGGCACATCAGAAATAGTTACCGCCCTGAAGGCCGACCGCCCTCAAGTTCGTCTGGTAACAAGGCTTACTGACAGGGGGCTGCTGAAATCCATTAAAGAGGGAATAAAGGTAGCGAACAGTGATGTTTGTGTCTGGATGGATGCAGACATGACGATGCAGCCTTCGGATGTCCACCGTCTCTTAAAAGAGATTGATAACGGCGCTGATCTTGCTTTTGGCTCAAGATATGTCGAGGGTGGATCGATTAAGGGGAATGATGCAGAAGAAGGCAACAAAGGCCTTTTCAGTGCCTGGAAAAATTTAAAGCACAGCGAAGATTCATTCCTTGCCGTGGCGATCTCTCAACTGGGAAACATTACTGTCCGCTACGTTTTGGATCGTCGGTTTTATGATTATACCAGCGGTTTTTATGCTGTAAGAAAACATGTCTTCGATAAGGTGGAATTATCCGGCCATTATCTAGATTATTGTATTTCATTTTTGCACCGTGCAAACATGAATGGTTTTGTGATTTCGGAAGTGCCTGTGGTAATGACTCCCAGGATAAAAGGTGTCTCCAAAACATCAAACAGTTTCATCGATCTCCTGCCAATTATATTTGTGTGTTTGAAAACAATAACATTTTTGATGTTTTACAGAAAACGGTAAACAATTATGAACGTGCAACATTGTCGGTTATGCCATTGCGATGACTTGTGGCCATTCCTTGATCTGGGGTTTACACCACCGGCCGATGATTTTCTAAAAGAGGCGCGTCTGCGAGAGCCCGAAATCCATTACCCTTTGCAGGTTGTGCGATGTAACGAATGTAATTTCATTCAGTTAGATTATGTTGTTGCCCCTGATATACTTTACCAAAATGACTACCCGTATGAATCGTCCACAACACAGACCGGGCGGGACCATTTCAATGATTTTGCGGCGTCAGCTGCAAAAAGATTTTCGCTTGATTCCAGTAGTCTGGTTGTTGATATAGGCAGCAATGTTGGTGTCCTTCTGGGCGGCTTTAAACGGTTGGGAATGCAGGTGCTTGGTGTCGAGCCTGCAAAAAATATAGCAGAAATAGCCATTCAATCGGGCATTCCTACGTTAGCTGAATTCTTTTCAGAACAAGCGGTAGAAAAAATAGTTGGTGACCACCAAAAAGCGCAGGTTGTTACAACAAGCAATGTATTCGCCCATGTTGACGATCTCGATACATTTGTCGGCAACGTGCTCAATTTGCTGGATGATGACGGAGTCTTTATCATAGAAGCCCCGTATCTTCTGCACCTTCTGGATAACCTGGAATACGACACGATTTACCATGAACATTTGTCCTATATTTCCATCGAACCTTTGGTTCGTTTCTTTGGGAAATACGGCATGGAAATTTTTGATATTTCACAAGTTGAAATTCATGGCGGCTCTATTCGTATTTTTGTCGGTCGTGAAGGCCGTCATGAAGCAACCAGTCGTGTGCAGGAACACGTTCGTTTTGAAAAAGAAAGCGGGGCACTTTCGGACGAAAACCTGACCAAATTTTCTCGCCGCGTGCAAAAACACAGAAATGATTTAGTTTGGCTTCTTAAATCATTGAAACGTGACGGGAAGCGGATTGCGGCTATAAGCGCGCCCGCCAAGGGAATGACCTTGTTGAACTACTGCAAAATCGGCAAGGAAACTCTTGAATTTGTTACAGAGAAATCCAGTTTGAAAATTGGGCGATATACGCCTGGCTCCCACTTGTCCGTTTTTGATGATTCAAAATTGCTGGAAGAGAACATTGATTACGCTTTGTTGCTGGCATGGAATTTTAAAGATGAAATTATCAAGAACTCTTCAGAATTTCGTAATAATGGTGGGAAATTTATCATCCCAATTCCGGAACCTATCATTGTCTAAGATTTAAATGGAAAAGGCAGAATAATGAAAATAAGCACGCCCGAAATATGTGATTCCAGTGAACGGGGTACGATCAAAGATATCCTGGTTGGCAAGCAGGTCGATGGGATAACCGTTATAACGTCGAACAAAGGCGTTGTAAGGGGAAACCATTACCATAAAGAAACTGTGCAGTGGGTTTACCTGCAGTCCGGTTCGATAAAGTCCCTGTCTCAAATGGAGGGGGAGCCCGTAAAATCAGCGATCTTGAAGCCAGGGGATCTGCTGGAGAATGTTGCTTTTGAAAAGCATGCCTTGGTCGCCCTTGAGGATTCAATGTTTTATGTGCTTACCCAAGGCCCACGAAGCGGGATTGACTATGAACAGGATACCTATCGTTTAGACGTCCCTCTCAAGGACCCTGAAGGT
>Ga0316204_10001401_pt1 | contig 65876 bp, 65 predicted proteins | sample 6monrhotite_MG_2_FD_205661 | JGI IMG/M metagenome (GOLD analysis project Ga0316204, IMG submission 205661) | Microbial mat bacterial communities from mineral coupon in-situ incubated in ocean water Damariscotta River, Maine, United States -... | ecosystem: Environmental > Aquatic > Marine >... | reverse complement strand
ATTTGAAGACATGGACGTTTCACATCCGTAAAGGCGTCATGTTCGGAAATGGCGATGAACTGACCGCTGATGACGTTATTTTCAACATCCAGCGCTGGCTTGACCCCAATGTGGGATCTTCCATGGTCGGCATGCTGAATTCCATGCTTGATGAAACGGATGGCAAGGACAAGGACGGCAAGGCAATCAAGGTCAAGCGGATCAGGGCGGATGCCGTTGAAAAAGTCGATAAATACACGGTTCGTATTCACCTGAAATCGCCGGATCTGTCAATTCCTGAAAAAATGTACCACTACCCGGCGGCGATCGTGCATCGCAGTTTTGCCGAAAAGGGTGCCAATATTACTAAAACTCCGGATCTGGGAACAGGCCCCTACACGCTGACCGAATACAAGGTCGGTGAACTGGCAGTCTTGAAACGCCGCGGTGGTGGCTTCAAATATTGGGCCGAAGATCCTTTGCTGGATGAAATCCACTATATCGATACCGGACAAGATGCAGCTGCCGGCTTGGCCGCTCTTGCATCAGGCCAGGTCGACGCAATCTATACGCTGGACCTGACACTTCTTGGTGCCGCGCAGAACCTGCCGGGGATTGCCGTTCACGAAGTAACGACGGCTCAAACCGGTGTTATGCGTATCCAGGCCAACGAAGCGCCCTTCAACGACATTCGTGTCCGCCAAGCCATGCAATTGGCAGCTGATAATGAACAGATGTTGAAAACGGCTCATCAAGGTCGTGGTCAGGTTGCTGAAAACCACCATGTTTGCGCCTGTCAGCCTGATTATGCACCGTTGCCCAAAATCGGACGTAATGTTGGTAAGGCTAAACAGCTTTTGGCCGATGCTGGTCACGGCGGTGGTTTGAACATCACCTGTAACGTTGGCAATACCAACGGCCAGTGGGAAACCGATCAGGTTATTGTATTGAAGCAGAACCTTGCCGAAGCCGGTATTAATCTGAACGTCAACGTCATGCCCGCCGCCCAATATTGGGATGTGTGGGACAAGGCGCAGTTCAGCCTGACGGTTTGGACGCACCGTCCCTTGGGTACCATGCTGCTGGGTGTCGCTTATCGTTCCGGTGTGCCGTGGAACGAAGCCAAGTATGCAAACAAGGAATTTGATGACTTGCTGACCCAGGCTGAATCGACGGTCGATATCAACGCCCGCCACAAGATCATGAGCAAAGTCGAAAAACGTCTTCAAGACGATGCCATCATGATCCAGCCGTATTTCCGTTCGGTGATGAATGCGACCAGTGAGAAGGTCAAAGGCATCGGGGTTCACCCAACCAACTATCACCAATGGAACAAGGTCTGGATCGACTCCTGATCTTTATCTGACAATCTGCTGTGCCACCCGTCTTCCCTGGCTTCAGGTGAAGACGGGTGGATGCGGCGGTTTTTTTTACCGTGCAGAGATTGGGAAGATTGTTTCATGTTGATTTTGATCAGCAAGCGCATCGGCTTCATGATTTTGACCATGCTGGTGGTGTCGGTCGTGCTGTTCTTGCTACTCGAATATTCGCCGGGCAGTGTTGCGGTCAAGGTTCTTGGGCCTTATTCATCGGAAGAAGCACGTCAGCTCTGGCTTGAACGTCACGGCTATTTCGAACCGCTCTGGTATCGGTACGGGACCTGGCTGGGAAATTTCATGGTCGGTGACTTTGGTGATTCCGTCCGCTTCCGCGTGCCGGTTTCAGAAGTCCTGTGGCCGCGTTTGTGGAATACCGCCATCCTGGGGTTCTGGACCTTCGCCATCATGATCCCGTTATCGCTGATCCTTGGCGTGCTGGCCGGAATGCGGGAAGGTTCCAGGCTTGATCGCATTATTTCAGTCGGTTCCATTATTACAACATCTGTTCCCGAATTCGCCTCGACTGTGTTGTTGTCAGCAATTTTTGTCTATGGCCTGAAATGGCTGCCGGGCACATCGTCCATGACAAGCGGCTTTGATGTCATGCAATTGATCCTGCCGGTGATGGTCTTGATCATTTATGATTTCGGGTATGTCGCGCGCATGACGCGGGCATCCATGGCCGAAGTAATGACCAGCCACTACATTCGTACCGCTATTTTGAAGGGGTTGCCCTACCGTCAGGTGATTATGAAGCACGCGCTTCGCAATGCGCTGATTGCTCCCTTTACGGTGATCATGCTGCAAATCAACTGGTTGTTGTCGGGCGTTATCGTGGTCGAATTCTTTTTCGCCTACAAAGGGTTCGGGGCGCTGCTGCTGGAAGCTTCCTTAAATCAGGATCTATACGTTATCGAGGCCTGCGCCATGGTTGCCGTGTTCGTTGCGGTCACCAGCCAGACCATTGCCGACATCGGCTACACCTATCTTAACCCAAGAATCCGGTTCACCTGAGGGGGTGTAGATGTCGAATATCGTCGAAACCGTCACACCAGCGCCGACCACCGGAGCCGCCTTCATGCGAGCCATCAAGTCCTTTGCACTGCTGCGAGAAAGCATTCCCGGAATGATCGGGGCAGGGCTCGTCCTGTTTTGGGTTATCGTCGCCATCCTGGCACCCTTGATTGCGCCATTTGATCCCCTGGCTATTTTGCAACCCATGGCCAAGCCCGGCACGGACTTCGCCCAGGGTGGCACATTCTGGTTGGGGACCGACCATCTGGGGCGTGATATTCTCTCGCGCATCATCTATGGTTCGCAAACGGTCCTGTTTTATGCACCGCTGGCAACGTTGTGCGCCTATACGTTCGGCATTCTGATGGGGTTGGCCGCGGGCTATCACCTGGGTTGGTGGGATATTATTTTGTCGCGGGTCAGCGATATCATTCTGTCGTTCCCGGTACTGGTTCTTTACATCATCATTATTGCCACCATCGGATCATCCGGCGTTAACATCATCATTGCCATCACGTTTGCCAGTGCGCCGGGTATCATGCGTATCGTGCGCGGGTTGGTTCTGGACCTGCGCAACCGCGACTACGTTGCTGCCGCGCAGACCCGGGGCGAATCCGCCATGTACATCATGCTGGTGGAAATTTTGCCCAACGCGCGGGGACCGCTGATCGTCGATGCCTGCCTGCGCCTGGGCTACGTCATCATCACAATCGGCGTGCTGGGGTTCTTGGGCCTTGGCCTGCCGCCACCTGATCCTGACTGGGGCGGTATGATCAACGAAACCCGCAAGATGGCGATGTTCTTTCCGCACATGACGGTCTTTCCGGTGATCGCCATTTCGTCGTTGATTTTGGGCTTTAACCTGCTGGCCGATGGCTTGCGCGAAGTTTCATTGAGGGACTGACGTTATGCCAGATCAAACCAACACATACGACGGTCCGGTTCTTGAAATAGAGGACCTGTGCCTGTCCTATTACACCCGGGCCGGCGAAATTCCCGCCGTTGTCGATTTTTCGGCAACGCTGGCGGCGGGTGAAAGTATTGGACTGGTTGGCGAGTCCGGATGTGGCAAGTCGACCGTCGCCATGGCCATCATGCGCTACATGGGCGGCAACGGCGCTATTGTCAGTGGCACGGTCAAGTTCAAGGGACGCGATATGGCGACCCTTAGCGATGAAGAATTACGCAAGATCCGCGGATCTGAAATCGCCATGATCTATCAGGAACCCATGGCGGCACTTAATCCATCGCTTACCATCGGTAGCCAGTTGATGGAAGTCCCCATGACGCACGATGGTGCCGACAAGGATGAAGCCCACAGTCGTGCCGTGCAAATGCTCAACGACGTGCATCTGCCCGATCCGGAACGGGTGATGGATGCCTACCCGCATCAGATATCTGGCGGCCAGCAACAGCGCGTGGTGATCGCTATGGCGTTGTTGTCCAGTCCATCGTTGTTGTTGCTCGATGAGCCAACGACGGCGCTGGATGTAACGGTCGAAGCGGGCATCGTCGAACTGATCGCTGAACTAAGCCGCAAGTTCAATACCTCGTTGCTTTATATATCGCACAATCTGGGGCTGATGCTCGAAGTGTGTGATCGCATATGTGTCATGTATTCGGGCGAAGTGGTCGAAGAAGGTCATATCGATTCAATCTTCTCGTGGCCCAAGCACCCCTATACCCACGGCCTGTTCGGTTGTATTCCGCTGCCCCATGCCGACAAGAACGCAAGGCCCCTGAAAGCCATTCGCGGCCAATTGCCGCTGCCTCACGAACGGCCTCATGGGTGTTATTTTGGCCCCCGTTGCGATTACTTCAAGGCAGGAACCTGTGACCAGAAGGCTGTGAAAATGGCTGCCGTCACCACCGATGAAGACACGGCGCACCGTGTGCGTTGCGAGCTGTGGGACAGCATCGACCATAGTGAAGTTATCGCCATGGGCGAGGTCAAGCCGCCTGCCGAAATTGGCGATACAGTGCTCGAAGTCGATGCCATGCAGAAGTATTACGAAGTTCGGGACAGTTCCATGTCGGCAATGTTCTCGGGTGATAGTGTGCGCCAGGTCAAAGCCAACGAGGAAATTTCCTTCCGTGCCGGGCGTGGCGAAACGGTGGCCATTGTGGGCGAGTCCGGTTGTGGAAAATCGACCTTCGCCAAGGTGTTGATGGGGCTGGAACAGGCCACGGACGGCGAGGTTCGTATGAACGGTACGAACATCGGCGACTTGGCGGTGCAGGATCGTTCGCCCGCCCAGCTTGGTTCGTTGCAGATGGTCTTTCAAAACCCCAACGATACACTTAACCCAAGCCTGACCATCGGCGCCCAGATTGGGCGAGTGATCAAGAAATTCGGCGTCGAGACTGACCCTGCGAAGGTTCAGGAACGGGTGTTGGAATTGCTTGATGTGGTCAAGCTGCCGCGTGATTTCGCCGTTCGTAAGCCGCGTCAGCTCTCGGGTGGGCAAAAACAGCGCATCGGCATTGCGCGCGCGTTTGCGGGCAACCCGGCGATGGTTATCGCCGATGAACCCATATCGGCGCTGGATGTTTCTGTCGCTGCTGCCGTTACCGAGCTGCTGATGGATATTCAGCGGGAAAACCAGACAACCTTGCTGTTCATCAGCCATGACCTCAGCGCCGTGCGCTATCTGGCGGATCGGGTGGTGGTGATGTATTTGGGTAAATTGATGGAACGCGGCACTACGGATGAAGTCTTCAGCCCGCCTTATCATCCTTATACGGAAGCGTTGCTGTCGGCTGTTCCCATCGCCGACCCGCAGGTTGAAAAGCGCAGGATCGTGTTGGAAGGGAATTTGCCCAGCGTGCTTAATCCGCCCAAGGGTTGCCCATTTTCGACCCGTTGTCCGCGCCACATGGGAGATATCTGCGACACGACGCCGCCAGAAGTGCAGTTTAACGCCGACCGCCATGGTATTGCCTGTCATATTCCCATGGAAGAGCTTCGCAAGGTCGAGCCGGTGATCAAGGTTACCGGCGATACTCCTGATGCTCCTGCACCGGTTCTGGCAGAATAGGCCTTAAAGCCAGTTTTCCTCGAACGGGTATGACGACAAGGGTACAGTGCCGTCTTTGGTGACCAGAACCTGTTGTTCCAGCTTGACGCCTTCGCGCCCACCTTCGGACCCGATCATGGATTCAACACATAGCGTCATGCCTTCTTCTATGGTGCCGGGATAGCCTTTTTTGTCAAAATCCACGGCGTGCCGGATGGATGGATATTCATCGGCAAGACCAACCCCGTGCAACAGGCAGGTGTATCGGTTTGAAAGGTATTCATCCGGGATTTTCCAGGCCCGTTCGGACACCTCGCGGAAACTCATGCCCGGCTTCAGGATTTCGATATCATGATGGAGTTGTTCGTGGGCGGCGGCGTACAATCGGCGCTGCGTGTCATCGGGTTTGCCGTCACCGCACCGCCAAGAACGGGATATATCGGCGCAATAGCCATAGGGCCCGACCAGATCAGTATCAAAGCTGACCATGTCGCCGGTTTCAATTTGGCGCATGGAACATTCCCTAAACCACGGGTTGGTACGCGGTCCGGATGATAGCAGGCGTGTTTCGATCCATTCACCACCCAAGGCAATATTGGCCTCGTGAAGCTTTGCCCACAATGCGTTTTCGGTAATACCGGGACGCATTGCATCATGCATGGCTTTCATGCCGGTCTCACACACATCGATGGCGTATTTCATCAAAACGAGTTCTTCTGCGCTTTTGATCAGTCGGGCCTGTTCGGTAATTTCAAGCCCGTCGAACACCTCGATTCCATGGGAGCGGATGGCATCGATGCCCATGTGCGACAGACGGTCGATCGCCAGGCGTTTGTTGCCGCCGCCATGCTTGTTTATCAAATCGGCGATCTGGTCGCTAAAGATTTTAGCCTTTTCGGGGCCGTTATCGGCGGCAGCGAAGTAATAGAACGAAGGCATGACCCGATATTCGTCGATGGTCGGCAGGTCTTCGGCCAGGTGCGGCAAGTTGGAATAATCGAACAGTACCACCGGCCCTTCTGTGGCGATAAAAACGCAGCGCGTTTCATAGTGCGTACACCAGATTTGCATGTTTGTGCTGTCCGTCGCGTAACGGGTGTTGACCTGATCGAACAGCAATGCCCCTGCGCAATCCTTCTTTTTTAGCTGTTCGCGAATGCGATTCAGCCGGTACAGGCGGACAACGTCCAAATCGACCGGGGCCTCGGAAAACTCCATGGCCCCGTGCTGACGGGGTTGGCCCTTGCGGTAGACGGCCTCGGATGCATTGATGGGCATGGCTTGGTCCTTTGTTAACCGCGCATGCGTTCACCCTTGGGGTCGAACAAGGGCTCACTGATCAGCCGGGCCGGTCGTAACTCGCCCAGAATTTCGACTTGAAATTGGGCTCCGTCCTGGATCATGGACGTTGGCACAAATCCAATCGCGACACTTTGTTCAGCAAAATGGGCGTACCCGCCGGATGTCACAAAGCCAACGATCTCGCCGTCTTTCCAGATCGGTTCGTCTCCCCACACATCGGCGTCATGGGCATCGACAACCAGTGTCACCAAATGGCGACCTGTCGGATTGTCGCGTTCGGCCAAGGCCGCGTCACGGCCGATAAAATCGCCTTTATCGAAGTTGATGAAAAAGTCGAGCCCGGTTTCCGCCGCCGTGTAATCGGGGCGGAATTCGCGCAACCAGGACCCAAAACCTTTTTCCAGCCTAAGGGACATCATGGCGCGCATGCCAAAAGGCTTAAGGCCCAAATCTTCCCCGGCGGTGGTCAGGGCCTTGTACAGGTCCATCTGGCGGTCGGCATCGACATATATTTCATAGCCAAGGTCGCCGGTATAGGAGATGCGGTTGACCATGGCCGGAATTCCCGACAAGTCCAGTTCCGTGACGCTTAGGAACTTAACGGCATCGTTAGAAACATCGGCATTCGTTACCCTGGATAGCAATTCGCGCGCGCTGGGTCCGGCGATTTGGAAGCCAATGCGTTCCAAGGAAACGTTTTTGACGCTAACCCCGGTGTCGGGCAGGTGTTGTTCAAACCAGCGCATATGAAAGGCCTGGGCGACGGATGATCCAGTGATTTGGTATTTTTGGTCGGATATATGGGCTACCGTCAGGTCCCCGATCAGGCGTCCCTGGGGGTTGAGCATGGGCGTCAGGATGACGCGACCGATCTTGGGCATGCGATTGGCGAGAATATGGTTCAACCAATCTTCTGCTCCTGGCCCTTCGACGATGAATTTTCCGAAATTATGAATTTCGTTGATGCCGACGCCCGTGCGTACTGCCCGGCATTCGGCCCCGATGGTATCGAACGCATTGGACCTGCGGAAGCTGGGTGTTTCGTAGGCTTCGCTTTTGGAAGCTGCAAAATAGTTCACTTGTTCAAGGCCGTATCCGGCACCGAAAACGGCGTTTTGCGCTTTCCATGTTTCATAGACAGGCGTTGTTACCAAGGGTCGCCCGGCGGGCAGGACTTCATTGGGGAATGAAATGGCGAAGCGTCGCTGGTAATTCTCAATGACCCGCGATTTGGTGAAGTCGGGTGTCGTGAAATCGCCAAAGCGGGCGACGTCCATGGCAAAAACATCCGATGTGGGTTCGCCTTCGATCATCCATTCGGCCAGCGTTTTGCCAACACCGCCGCCCTGGCTGAAGCCCGCCATAACCGCACATGCCGACCAAAAACCGGGTAATCCCGGCACCGGCCCGATCAACGGGTTGCCATCGGGTGCAAATGTGAAGGGGCCGTTGATAATGGTCTTGATGCCTGCTTCGGCAAGGCACGGGTACCGGTGAAACGCGTGTTCCAGTGGCCCAGCGATACGATCCAGGTTATTGGGTAATAATTCGTGGCCAAAATCCCAAGGCGTCGTATCGACCGACCATGGATCGCAATCCTGTTCGTATATGCCAAGCACCAGGCCGTTACCTTCTTGCCGGAAGTAAGTTTCCCCGGCGGGGTCCAGCATGTGGGGAAGTTCCTTGTCCTGGGCTTTGACCTCCGGGATTTCCTCGGTCACCATGTATTGGTGTTCCATGGCCAGCAGCGGCAGGTAAACCCCGGCCATGCGGCCGACTTCGCGGGCCCACAGGCCGCCGGCGTTAACGACATTTTCGGTCCTGACGGTGCCTTCTTCGGTAACCACATCCCAGCTGCCATTGCCAAGGGGGATCAGTTCCAGCACCCGGTTTCTAAGTGAAATACTCGCGCCGCCAATTTTGGCTGCCTTGGCATAGGCGTGGGTGGTTCCTGATGGGTCCAGGTGACCGTCCAGCGGGTTATACAAACCGCCGATGATGCCAGCGGTATTGGTTACCGGCGACAATTTCTTGATTTCTTCGGGCGTGACCAGTTCGGATTCAAGCCCCATGTAGCGGTGTTTGGCGTACTCGGCTTTCAGAAAATCCATGCGGTCGGAATCCGTGGCGATGGTGACGCCTCCAACATGGTGCAGGCCGCACGACTGACCGCTTATCTTTTCAAGCTCTTTATACAGGCTGATCGTGTAACCCTGCAATTTTGCCAGGTTGGGATCGGAATTAAGGGTATGGAAGCCCCCGGCGGCATGCCAGGTGGACCCGCTGGTAAGTTCGGAACGCTCGATCAGCAAAACGTCTTTCCAGCCATATTTGGTCAGGTGATACAAGATGCTGCATCCGACAACGCCGCCGCCGATGACGACTGCCTGGGCATGAGTTTTCACGATTTTATTCCCTCGCTTTTATTTAGGTTAGGTGTCCTTTGCGCCGCCTTCGGCTATGCGTCGGTCGACGAAGGCGTCCAGTTGTTCGGCGATGGCCTGATCCATCGGTGGTTCTTCGTAGTCCTTGAGAAGTTTTTTATAGATTTCGTGAGCCCGCGCGGTGGCGTCCTGACTGCCGCGGTCTTGCCAGTTTTCGAAATTGCTCCAGTCCGACAGGATCGGACTGTAAAAAGCGTTTTCATAGCGTTCCAGCGTATGAGCACAGCCGAAATAATGGCCGCCGGGGCCAACTTCCAGCATTGCGTCCATAGCCATTTCATCGTCGTTGATGGCGACGGGGCGCATGAATTCAGACATCATTTGCAACATTTCGGCATCCATAATGACTTTTTCGAAAGACGCCGTCAGGCCGCCCTCAAGCCAACCAAGGCTATGCTTGACCAAGTTGCAGTGGGCCAGCGTGCACGGCCATAGGGACATCTGGGATTCGTACGCCGCCTGGGCGTCTGGTGCGTTTGACGCGTTTACATTTGATGACCGGTAAGGAATGCCGTAGCGCCGCGCCAGTTGACCTCCGATCAAGACCGCCTTGGCATATTCCGGGGTGCCGAAGGCAGGTGATCCGGTGCGCATATCGACGTTTGATGTGAACCCGCCATATAGAACAGGAGCCCCGGGGTTGACGATCTGGGCGAAGGCAATACCGGCCAGGGCTTCTGCATTTTGCTGTACGATGGCCCCCGCTACCGTCACCGGAGCCATGGCGCCCGCCAAAGTAAACGGGGTGATGATGATGGGCTGGTTGCGCCGGGCCATTTCAATGATCCCGGCCAACATGGGACGGTCGTAGACCAGCGGTGAATTGGCGTTAACGACGGTGAAAAGGCTGGGTTCTTCCAGCAGCGTTTGTTCACTGATCCCGCGTCCGATCCGGACCATTTCAATGGAATCCAGGATGCGCTGACGGTTCAGCGAATACCCGAAGCCGACTTTGTCGGTAAGTTTTATCAACGCCTGTTCGGCGATCAGGTGACGCACCGGGGGCTTTATGTCGGTCGGTTCGACCGGGTACCCGCCAAACAGGTGAGCAATATTCAGGCTTTGACCAAGACGCAGAAAATTACAGTAATCCTCAAAATTTCCCGGTCGCCGGCCTCCGACAGTATCGGATGCATTGGGCGGGCTGCCGACCATCACATAGGATATTGAATTGCCCCCAAACACAAGGTCATGCGCCGGGTTACGGGCGTGGACCTTGTATACGGAAGGGGCGTTGGCAATGGCCGTTTCAATCAGGTTTCGATCAAAACGAACGCGGGTGGTGGAATCATCTACATCCGCCCCGGCGGCTTTTAATATGACCCTTGCTTCATCCAGCAGGAAGTTAATGCCAATTTCCTGCAAAACATCCAGCGACTTGTTATGCAAAGCTTCGATCTGGTCATCAGAAAGAATGTTGAACGGCTGATAGGGGGTGTGCGGTTGGGCAAATGGTAATTGACGAAAGTCGTCATCGCCGCCCCTGTTGCGGATGGATTTCGTGTTCGATCTGGTTCGCCTGGCCACGCTGTTCTCCCCGATTAACATCCCTGTTTTGACAAATTATAGGGGGCGCTGAAAGCCCGGTTACCAAAAAAGCGGCAGATATAAGATCAATTATGTCGCTTTTTGAACTGTCAGTGGACCGGATGATCCGCCATTTCCAGATGGAGCGCATCACTTTCATATGGGTGGGCTTCGGCGACGGCCTCGTCAAGTTCGACACCCAGGCCTGGTTCGTTTGGCGGGATAACATATCCGTCTTGCCACAGGATTGGCTTTTTCAGGATTTCGGCATGGAAACCACCCCATGTGCCGATGCCTTCAAGGATCAGGAAGTTGGGTGAACACGCACTGATGGCGATATTGGCGGCACCTTCGATGGGACCGCAGTATAAATGCGGGGCGATCTGGGCGTAATGGGTTTCGGCCATGCCGGCAATTTTTTTGGCTTCCAAAATGCCGCCAATCCGTCCCAGCGCCATCTGCACGATCGAAGCGGCACCGGCCTCCAGCACCCGGGCAATTTCGTATTTGGTAGTCAGGCGCTCTCCGGTGGCGATGGGGATTGACGTGGCCCGGGCGACCTTGGCCATTTCTGCGGGATTTTCAGGTGGCGTCGGTTCTTCGAACCACAGCGGGTCATAGGGCTCTAACCGCCGGGCCAGCCTGATTGCACCCGATGCCGTGAATTGGCCATGGGTGCCAAATAATATATCGGCCTTGTCGCCGACGGCCTCGCGGATCTTCCGAACGAAGGTTTCCGAACGATCGAGGTCTTCAAGTGATGGCTGGCGTGGATCAAACGCGCTGTAGTCGCCAACCGGGTCCAGCTTCAGGCCGGTAAACCCTTGTTTGGCAAGTTCGGCTGCTCGCGTGGCCGCCAGGTCACTATCTTGGTAGACATCGGTCTTGTCGCCCGGTTCCGGGTATATATATGTGTAGGACCGCAATTTTTCATGGACCCGACCGCCCAGCAACATGTGTACGGGTTTGTTGGTTTCCTTGCCGATGATATCCCAGCACGCCATTTCGATGCCACTGAGCACTCCCATCAACGAGATATCGGGGCGCAAGGTGTAGCCGCTGGCGTAAACGTTCCGCCACAAATTTTCGATCTGAAACGGGTCGCTGCCAATGACATGGCGGGCGCAGACGTCTTCGATCATGCGGGCAACGGTGTGGGGGCCAAATGTGGCGGCGTAGACTTCGCCGTATCCGACGACACCGCCGTCGGTGGTCAGTTTAAGGAAGATAAAGTATTGGCCACCGAAGTGCGGCGGCGGATTGCCGACGACGAAGGTTTTAACGTCTGTAATTTTCATTTTTCGGTTCCTTAGGCCATGGTCATCATGATTGCGGCAAACCGGTCGACATCGGCCTCGCTGACGTGGCGCGCCGTGGTATCGCGCATGGGGGTGGTTTCGGGTGTGCGCATTTCCGCCGCCAAGTCGCTTGTGGAAAATGCCTTGAACGCTTCGGGCAGTTTGCGCCGCACACCGCACCGGGCCAAAAAGTCGCTGTACCAATCCGGTAAGGCGCTGGCATCAAACCCCAAACCACATGCCGCCGCCGCCGCCGCAAAAGGGCCGGTGTCCTGTTCGACTTGCCAGCCCAGAACAGTGTCGATGGCTAAACCGGTCGCAAGGCCGTGATGGACCGGCGCCATTGCCGCCAGTGCATGGGATATATTATGTGCCATGGCGGTCGAGCAATTGTCGAGCGCGATACCGGCGTACGCCGATCCCAACGCCATGTCGGCACGCGCGGTCAGGTTTCCGGGTTCTTTGACGGCAGTTTCCAGGGTGGCGGAAATCAGGGAGAGCGCGTGATGGGCATAAAAGTCATTGCCGCTATGCCGGTTCACATTGGTGCAGGATTCAAGGGCATGGGAAAAGGCGTCAAGGCCGGTCCATGCGGTCAGGTTGGGCGGCAAGGTCAGGGTCAGTTCCGGATCCAGGATAACTCGTTGGGGTTTGGTCTCACCGCCCCAAACCCAGACTTTCTTGCCTGCTGTATTGGTTAGAATATTGGTCGAGGAAAATTCTGACCCGGTGCCTGATGTGGTTGGAATGCAAATTTTCGGCACGGTATTTTTCGGCAGGGGCATGCCCTGCATGGCATAGTCGGCTGGCCCGTATGGGGAGCGTGCGATGGTCGCAGCTATTTTACCGATATCCAGGGCCGAACCGCCCCCCATGGCGATGACCAGTCCTGCACCCTTACTTCGAACCAGATCCGTTGCCGCTTCCACTTGCTTTTGCTTGGGCTCGCCCGCGATATCAAAAAACACCGATACGTCGGCCCCGGCTTCTTTCAGGTTGGATTCCATGCGGGCGACGACGCCCATTTCGTACAACGTCGCATCGACGATCAGGACGATCGGTCGTTCGGTATCGCCAACGTCAAGGGCATCCTTGGCGATCATTGCCGTTCGCCCCGGACCGAAACAAATTTCGGGAATGCTGTTTAGGGAAAAAGTCGCAAGGTCCATGGGGATCCCCTGTTTTAAATTGTCGTTGCCAGTTCAAGGTGGCTTTCCACGTCGCGTGCGAAAACCCGCTTTACGGCCGGCAGGAAATGTTCCAGCGGCAGGGTGTCGTAGTCTGGATCGAAGGCGTTTTGATCATATTTGGCGCAAAAATAGATGCACGCATGATAATGGGGGTGGTCCTTGAAAATGTCTCGAGCGTCGCGTTCGCCACCAATGTATTCGTTGTAATAGTAGCTTTGGAACAGGCCGTGATGCTTGACGATCCAGTAAGTTTTTTCCGACACGTAGGGCCTTAAGACCGCGGCGGCAACTTCGCTGTGGTTGAAGGGCGAAATGATGTCGCCAATATCATGCAGCAGGGCGGCGACAACCATTTCATCATCTGCACCGTCCCGTTCGGCCAGGGTAGCGGATTGCAGGGAATGCTGGTAGCGGTTGACGCGATATCCGCCCCAGTCCTCATCCAGCAGTTTCAGGTGGCCAAGGATCCGTTCCACGACATCAGAATTCGCCTTCTGTTCAAGTTTGAAAAGAAGGTCCCAGTCTTCCTGAGTGCCGTCCTCCATCTTTGTCCAGCTTACGTAATCAAGCATGCCCTGTCTCCTCCCCCGATGCTATCGCCTGGCAAAATAATGTGCTCAAATAGGCTCGCTGACCAGAGGATATTTTTTCATGCTACTTGATTGCGATTTGGCCTATCTGGGTATGTATGATTTACCGGCGTTGCGTCCTGCTCAGGATGCCTGGTGGAAGGGGCTGGCCGAGCACTTCGCGGCCCACGGTTTGTCAAGCGTGCCGACGCATTTGGTGCGCTCCGGGGCTGATCCCTATGACATCTGGCAGTCGCCTGACCTGTTTTTCGCACAAACCTGTGGCTATCCGCTGACACATCGCCTGACTGGCAAGGTCCGGTTGTTGGGCTCGCCGTGTTATGATGCGCCCGGGTGTGAGGGACCTATGTACCGAAGCTTGATCATCGTGCGCGACGGCTCAAAAGCAGAAACCCTGGCTGCGGCGTTGCCTGCTCGGGTGGCTGTTAATGGCATGGATTCATATTCGGGTTGGTGGGCTCTTGGCGCGACGCTTATGCAACTGGGGCTTGATAAAAGTTCCTTCAGCGGCGTCACTGTCAGTGGCGGTCATATGAACAGCGTTGATTTGGTGCGCGAAGGACAAGCTGACCTGGCCGCCATTGATTGTGTTACGTTTGCGCTGGCTAGGGATGTCGAGCCCGAAAGGCTAGCCGGTTTAAAAGTGTTGCATCAAAGTGATCCGGCACCCGGACTTCCATATATCACCCGCGCCGGAATGCCTGATCTTGATGCCGTGGCAATGAGCGAGGCCCTTGAAGATGCGTTTACTGATCCTGACCTGACCCATGCCCGCCGGGCCTTGCGTCTCGACGGATTTGCCCATATCCCCCTGGCTGAATACGACCGGTTTATGACCAAAAACCTTATTGCATGAGTGGTTGATTATATATAGGGTCAGCGTGCTATCTACCGAGGGGCGACCACGGGGCGGGATTGGCAGGAAAATGTGCCTGAAATCAACGATTTCAGGTGCCGGATAGATTTCCCTGCAATCCAAATTTTTTAAAATTAGAGTGGTGGGCTCCGTTCATGGGAAGAACTGTTAGCGTCTTTTGGCGCAAAGAAGGACCGACGTGGTTGGTCCTGATCGCGATGTTTTTGTGTTGGGCCGGACTTGTTATTTTTCATGAAGCTATCCCTTGGTATGCCTTGATGATTTCCGGTGGTCTGGTGACGGCGCTACATGCCTCGCTGGTTCATGAAAGCGTCCACTGCCTGCGAAGTGCCCCCGGTTTGGATATGAAAGTGCCCGGGTGGGTACGCAGTGCACTATTCTTCCTGCCCGTCGGGGTTTGGTATCCCTACTATATGTATGTCAGCAGCCACACGGCCCATCATCGCGATGCTTATCTGACGGATCCTGACCGCGATCCTGAATCTTTTTACTACCGGATCGAAGACTGGCAGCAGTTGGGTGCGAGCAAGAAGTTGATCATGACCGCCAATCAGACGTTCGCCGGGCGCATGATTTTAGGGCCGTTCATCGTACTTTCCCGTTTGGTCAGCTATGAAATTCAGGCTTTCAGGGCGGGCAAAAATAAAGTTATCGGTACCTGGTTGGTGCATCTGGCAGGTCTTGCCCTATTGTTTGCGGGTGTTTCGGGATGGGCCGGGATGCCATGGTGGCAATACATTGTGTTCTTTGCCTACCCGGGTTTGGTGTTTTCACTGATCCGATCTTTTATAGAGCACCGTTCGGGCGAAGAACCTGCGCACCGGACGGCCATCGTCGAAACGGGCCGGTTCTTCAGTCTGTTATTTTTGAATAACAATCTGCATGTCGTCCATCACCGCCACCCGGCCATGAAGTGGTATGAAATTCCTGCGTATTACCGGCAACACCGGCAGGAAATTTCCGATGACAACAACGGTTTCGTATTTCAGGGATATGGCAAGGTCATGCGCCGTTACTTATTCAAACCAACGTTCATTCCGGTTTTGGGGCGCGATCTTTAAGGCGTAAAAAGGGCCAGCAGGTTGTTGTCTTCTGCAATGAAAAGGCCGTCTTGGGAAAACACTTCGTAACGGTCGGCTTTGTCGGAAAGTTCAGCATCCGACACACCCTGGACAATGGTTTTCAGGCGTCGCTTGGTCGCTTCACCCCAAAATTTTGTCATGGAACTGATCGCCTCGTCGCCTTCTAGCCCTCGAGCCTCCAAGTCAAAGCTTACTCCAAAATAATTGCAATTTACGAAAGCGGTAAAATCATCCATGTCCGGTGTCGGTTCTGCCATCAATTTGTCGAAAAAAGGCATCAGTCGGATCGTGATGTCGTCCAGGATGTCGAGTGTCAGGGGATTTGGAAAATCGAATACTTCAATAATCACCTGCGGTCGGTATTCGGTGGCAAGTTCCTTGAATGCTGCGATCATCAGCGTACTGGATTCCGTTGATGCCAAAGCGTAGGAATTGACGGGTACGATCAAACGAAGCTGTTGGCCTTGTTCCAAAGCCTGAGTGAGATCGCGAAAGGCTTGTTTCACAACGGCGGCATTTTCCTTGGCCGTAACCATGATATCCCTTCCATGGCGAAGTGCCGGTTTTCCCGAAATGATCGTGCCGTCTGCTTTTTCGACGACCGGCATACATCGAAACATGTCGATTATTTCACGATTGAGAATTCTGGCAGGTCTGTATGTCACGGACATCAATGAAGAAGTTTCCTGAGTTTTGTTTTTCGATCTTATTTGTAAACGGATTTTCTCCGCAGGGCGTTATTATATTTTTTTCAGCGCATTGATGTGTTCTGGACCTACTCCGCAACATCCACCGATGATGGTCGCCCCGAGACTTTGCCATTGCCGTGCAAATTCCTGGTATCTAAGGGGTGTCAGGTCCTGCCGTATTTCGTTGAGTTCGGCATTGGCCTTCGCCGTAGCGGTGTTCTTTGGCGGAAAGGCGTTGGCATAGACACCGATGGAAACGTTTGTGTCCAGCAGGCGTCTCGCCTGCGCAACGCCATCGGCCATTGCTTCGGGCTGGCTGCAATTAAACAGTATGGCATCCGGTTTTTGGTGCCCGATGACTTCAAGTGCCTGTTCAAGTGTTTCCCCGGACCGCAATTTTGGAACGCCCGCTTCTGGGGTCTCATCCTCCAGTGTCAGGGCGACCCATACGGGTTTGCCACAGTCGGCGAAGACCTTTTGAAAAGCAGTAACTTCGGTGATGCTGCTTAAGGTTTCGCCAAGTACCAGGTCGCTGTGTGGAAGCAGCATATCGCGGAAAAGCGTTAGCATGTCGATGGCAATGTCCGGGTCGAATTTGTCGGGAGCGTACGATCCGAACATGGGCGGGATGCCGGCGGCGACGCTGATTCTCCGCGTCGTGTTTTCCTTGGCCTCGTGCGCCAATTGACCAGCCAGGCGCAGTAAGTTGGCTCCTTGATGTAAAAACCTGTCCTCGCCAATATGAAATGGCACCACGGCGTAGGAATTTGTCGTGATGATATCTGCGCCGGCATCGATAAAATCCTGGTGGACCCGCGACACATGACCGGGGCTTTCGATAAGCGCAAGCGCCGACCATTCAGGTTGCCTGAAGGGGGCCCCAATTCGTTTTAATTGCCGACCGGTTCCGCCATCGAGTATTTTCATATGTTGTTTCTCCGCCCTGCGAACGTGTCCAGGGGTATATATTGTTACGCTAGCGGGAACATTCCATTGGTATATTCATGCGGCCTAACACTGTCACCTTGCCCCGCGCCACGGGCGTTTTTCTACAGGGAATTGACAATATGACCACCGTCAACGGCAATTACCGTGCCGGTCATGAACGACCCGGCATTGGATGCCAACAGCAGCAATGCCCCGTCCAGTTCATTATAGTTGCCAGTGCGCTTCATGGGGATGCCGTCGACCAGAGCCTTGCCTTTTTCGGATTGCAATAACTGACGGTTAAGATCGGTCTCGAAATAGCCGGGTGCGATGGCGTTGACGCGAATGCCATAATTTGCAAATTCCAGCGCCAGCGCCTTTGTCAGGTGGGCGACGGCTGCTTTGGATGCGACGTAGGCGGGCGCGCCTGGCCTGACCCTGAGGGCGAGGATCGATGATGTATTGATGATGCTGCCGTGGGTGCCAGAAGCAACCATGCGCCGGGCCGCTTCCTGTGCTGTGTAGAAAACACCATTTAAGTTGGCGTCAATCACCGATGTCCAGTCCGCCGGGGTCATCTCCAGTGTTGTGCCACGGGGGGCGACACCGGCATTGGCGACGACGATATCAATGGTCCCTAATTTGGCCTCTGCCGTGGCGAAGCCGGCTTTGATGTTTTCAGGGTTTGTAACATCCATCTGGATGGCAAGGCTGGTGCCGCCGATGCGTTCGACTTCGGCGACCGTTTCGGCCAATTGATCAACCCGTCGGGCGGCGACGGCAACACGGGCGCCATACCGGGCAAGGGTCAGGGCGAAGCTTCGGCCCAAGCCACTGGAAGCGCCGGTAATCAGCGCCGTTTTTCCCGTCAGGTCAAAAATATTCTCCATCGTCTGTTCCATCACCTGTTTTGATTATGCTGATCTAGTTCAACCTGAATATGGGGGGACCCGCAAGGGCAAAAGGCGCAGAATCGCCAAGTTCGGTTCACTAAAAAATTGGGGCGGGGCCCAAATACAGGGGGGAGTGGGGGGAGAGAAATGCTGATGGATCAGCGCGAGCGGGGTGACCCCAGCAATGCCAGATAATCATCCGCTAATGCGGCTGCGGCAGCTTCGATCATTTTTATGCCGTGGGGCGCGCTGGCTAGCGCCGAATGGGAACCGACGCGTCCATCTGGAAATTGTGCGCGATGTTTTTCTGGTGGGCCATGACGGTCCCCGGAATGTTCATTGATGTAATCCAGGGTCAGTTTTATCGGCGGATCGATTGCGCTGCCCGGAGGCAATATTCGGTGCGTCGCCTGGGTTATGGCAATTTCCGATGGGGTCGCATGCATGCCTTCCCAGTCGCCGTAGTAGTCTCGACGCAGTTCGTTAACGGTCTTGAAATCCCACCAGCTTTTAATGAGGATCTGGGCCCCGGTGAATTTGTTAGCAACTCGTTTCAAGGGTGCCAGATTGGCACCGTGCCCGTTTATAAAATAAATTGTGCTAAAGCCATGGTGGATCAGGCCGTTTAGAATTTCCGTGACCAGTTCTTCAAATAACGGTACGGAAATTGAAATGGTTCCGGGGAAAGACATGTTGAAGGGCGCCGGGGTATAAGCCAGCGTCGGGGCAACGTAGGCACCGGCCAAATCACCTGCACACCAGGCGATATGTTCGGCACACAGTGCATCCGTTCCAATCAATCCCATGGGACCGTGCTGTTCTGTGGACCCGGTCGGAATAATGATTCCGCCTGATGTCTTGAGATAGGCATCGACTTCTTGCCAGGTTGCGAGATCCAGTCTCATGTTATGTTATTTTCCACAAACCATTCCCTCAGCAATGGTCGGTATGGTTGGATTTCAGTATCAATAGATGGATGAAGTTCTAGTTTTTGGCGAAAGTCGATGATTTTATCCGGCCAGGTGATTGATAAGTCCAGCACAGGTGTAAGCGCATCAATCCATGCAAAGGTGAAGCAGTAGCCAACGGTGCCAAGGTTCAATGTTTCAATGATATCGGCAGAAGATCCATCCAATATCCTGGCCAATTGTTCCAGCCGCGTGGAAATTTCCTTGGATTGCTGCTGGTTAATATTCGGATTCCGGTTTTCGGGGCGAATATGGGGGTAGAGTTTTCGAACTTCAGGTTCAAGTCGAGTGTCGTGAAACCGTGAAAGTTCGCGCACCTTTGCCCGTGCAATTGGGGCATCCGGAAGCATGGCTGGTTCAGGATATTTCTCGTTGAGATATTCGTTGATCACTTCGGAATCGGCGAGCATAAGATCGTCGTCGATCAGGGTTGGAAGATTACCAGATGGGACAATCTTCTTGTATTCATCCGATTTATACCCACCGGGAGGCGGCAGTTGTTGCCAGTTCAGGTGTTTGTGTCGCAGCACGACACGCACCTTCCCGCAAAATCCGCTCAAAGGCAGGCCGTATATCGTCAACATGCGAAACGGGGGGCACCGCAGTGCCCCCTTAGATAGATATTAATCACATACCCCATTTCGCTGCTGTTTTATCAAAGAAGCCGCCCAATTGTTTGACCTTGATCCAGTTATTCACATAGTTGATCCAGACCTGATCGCTTTGGGGCAATAGCATTGCAATGGGAGAGGGCGCACGAGGTGCCTTCACCGAAATTGCCTTCACGTTGGCAAATTTACTCATCAGCGTCGCGCCTTCAATGTTGGACGTGATAAACACATCCGAACGGCCGGAAATAACTTCCTGGTGGCCAAGCGCTGGCGCTTCAACAATGTTAAGGGTTGCGTTGGGGAACCAAAGCTTGACGTATTTTTCGAAGGTAGTGCCAAGCGTTGCAGAGACATTTACACCGGGTTTGTTGATGGAGTCCCATCCATTAAAACGACTGGCTTTGTCTTCCGTCGTAAAGGGGCTGATTTCGACGGATATATAGCTTGTCGAAAATCCCGAGACTTTCATGCGAGACGGACTGATCGAAGCCGACCCGGTCATGTGGTATTTGCCTGTCGTCACGCCGCTGACAAGTGTTTTCCAGTCAGTGGGTACAAATTCAACCTTCACGCCCAGGTCCTTGGCCAATTCGGTCATGACATCGATGTCGTAACCTTTGTAGGAATTTGTCGCTGGGTCTTTCATTGTCATGGGGTTCCAGTCACCTGTCGTACCGACTTTCAAGACGCCTCCGCTAAGAATGTCCTGAAGTGCCGATGCTGCCTGTGTTTGGGTCCCCCCCGAAGCCATCACAACAGCTGCCGTCGCGGCAACTGAAATCATTTTCAGTAGTTTCATGAAATCTCTCCCTGTTTTGTGTCTAATTAACATCATCGCTTGCAAACCGCAGAATTGCAATACATTGTATTACTTGCATGACGTGCAATACGGTGATTCCTTTGGCTGAGCCTATGTCATCGGTGCGTTGGACAAAGGGGGGGGGAGATGCAGGCAAGCGGAACAGAACCGATCATTCGCGTCGAGGGTGTTTCCAAGAGTTTTGGTGATTTCCAGGCGTTGAAAAACGTATCCCTGACGGTCGCGCTGGGGGAGCGTGTCGTGATCTGTGGGCCCTCTGGGTCTGGAAAATCGACACTTATTCGGTGCATTAACGGGCTGGAGCAACATCAGTCCGGGGCCATCGTGGTTGATAATCTGGAACTGGACCACAGCGCTCAAAGCCTGAAATCGATCAAGGTTAAAGTTGGCATGGTCTTCCAGCAGTTCAATTTGTTCCCGCACCTGACCGTGCTGGAAAACCTGATGCTTGGCCCCGTCCGGGCACGCAAGTTGTCAAAGCCAAAGGCCCGGGAACTTGCCGAGAAGTACCTGGAACGGGTGCGGATTCCAGAACAGGCGGATAAATACCCGGGGCAGTTGTCGGGAGGGCAGCAACAGCGCGTTGCCATTGCCAGGTCGCTATGCATGGAGCCCAGTATCATGCTGTTCGACGAACCGACGTCGGCGCTAGACCCCGAAATGATCAACGAGGTTCTCGACGTTATGGCAGAGCTTGCGACCAGTGGCATGACGATGATTTGCGTCACCCATGAGACCGGGTTTGCCCGACGTGTCGCGGACAAAGTGGTTTTTATGGATGAAGGCGAAATTGTCGAAATGTCTGAGCCGGAAAAATTCTTTACGGCACCCGAAACACAGCGCTGTCGGGATTTTCTTGGCAAGATACTGCATCATTAGGCGACGGAAATGAAAATATTACTCATAGGGTTTTCGCTTATTGTGTTGCTTGGAGGGTGTTCAGGCAACTGGGGTTGGTATGTCGTAAATCCGATGACGGAAAGCGGCAGTATCAACTTGAAATTCCTGATCAGTGGTCTGTATTACACGATTTTGCTGTCTGTGACCGCGATTTCTATTTCGGTTGTTGTGGGGTTGGTGGTTGCCCTGCCGGGGTTGTCGCGCAACCGATACTTAAAAGCGTCTAACCGGGTTTATGTCGAAATAGTCCGCGCCGTGCCCATCCTGGTGCTGCTCTTGTGGGTTTATTACGGTATGCCGCAATTGGCCGGAATCGCAATCGGCGTCTTCTGGGCCGGTGTTCTGGCGCTTGCTCTGTCTGACAGCGCCTTCGAGGCCGAAATTTTCCGTGCCGGTATTCAGTCGGTCGACAAGGGGCAGTATGAAGCGGCGCATTCGATCTCTTTGAGTTATGCCGATACCATGCGCTTTGTCATTTTACCCCAAGCGATCCGTCGGGTCCTTCCGGCACTTGGCAATCAGCTTGTTTACATGCTGAAGATGTCATCATTGGTGTCCGTTATCGGTATGCAGGAATTAACCCGAAAGGCGAATGAGCTGGTGGTTACCGAATACCGCCCCCTGGAAGTTTATACGATTCTGGTACTTGAATACCTGGTCTTGATTTTGATCGTATCGGCAGGGGTGCGTTGGCTGGAACGGCGCATGCAATCAGATGTCAGTCGTTAGGAGCACGTAAGGTATGGCCGCCTGGATCAAGATGCTATCAGATGAAGAAGCGGGCGAAGATCTGCAAGAAGTGCTGATGCTTGCGCGCACACCACATGGGACCGTCGATAATGTCATGCGTGTGCATTCGTTGCGGCCAAATACCATGCGGGGGCATTTAGTGCTGTACCGTGCCGCCCTGCATGACAATGCCAATACTCTGCCTGAATGGCTGCAGGAAACAATTTCTTCCTATGTCTCTATTTTGAATGATTGCCCATATTCTCTCGCCAATCATTGGGCCAACGCCCGGCACCTGATTGGCGATAACGCGCGTGCGGGCAAAATTGAAGCCGCCCTTCAGGCCCGTCGACCGCAAGACGCCTTCGATGGCGCTGAACTGGCCTTGCTGATGTACGCCGATAAGCTGACCAGGAAGCCGGACGGAATGGTTAAGGAGGATGTCGACGCCCTTCGGCGCGCCGGTTTGGATGACGGGCAAATTCTAGAAGCCAATCAGATCATCTGTTACTTCAACTATGTAAATCGCAGCCTGAACGGACTGGGGGTATCGACCGAAGGCGACACCGTGGGATATTACGCAAAAAAATGATTATTTGCAGATAATGCAATTTATTGCATACTAAGCAAAGTATTGTGACCCAGTTTGTCAACCAAGGAGCGCAACTATCATGGCCTATGCGCAAGCAAAGCGGCTCGACGCGGACCTGATCCCGGTCATAGATATCACCTCGTTGCGGGATGGCACGAACCCGAAGGCGGTTGCCGATGCCTTGCACGCTGCCAGCCAGGAACTGGGTTTTATCTACATCAAGGGGCATGGGATACCAGATCAGACGATAGAGGCGGCGCGGCGCAGTGCCATGAATTTTTTCAATGCCCCTGAATCTTTCAAGAAAAAAGTAAAAGTATCCTCCACGCATCGGGGCTGGCTTGGCCAGGACGGTGCCAAAATGCAAGACGATGCCAAGGCAGACCTCAAGGAAAGCTTTATCTGGGGGTATCAGGACGGCGCAGGAAAAACGCCGAATGACCACCCCCTGCGCGGCCCAAACAAATGGCCTGATTTTGTTCCGACACTGGAACACGACGCCATGGAATATTTTGTTCAGGCCCACAATGTTGCCCATCACCTTATGCGCGGTTTCGCCCTGGGTCTTGATCTGGACGAAAACACGTTCCTGCGCACCAGTTCACAACCCATCAGTCGTGCGTCGTTTGTTTACTATCCTCAACAACCCGAAGAAATGGGCGACGATCAATTTGGCGTTGGGCCGCATACAGACTTTGGCGTGCTGACAGTGTTGTGTCAGGATTCTGTAGGCGGACTGCAAATCGAAGACTTGGCCGGTGATTGGGTTCACGCGCCGCCCATCGATGGGGCGTTGATCGTCAATGTTGGGGATTTGCTTGGGCGCTGGACCAACGGGGCATACCGTTCCACGCCGCATCGTGTAGTGAATAGTTCTGGCCTTGAACGTCTTTCCCTCGTTTTGGCCTATGATCCAAATCCCGATACGATGATCGATGCCCGTGATATTATGGGCGATGACGAGACGATTACGGACCCGCCCATAACCTGTGGCGATTACCTGATTTGGCGTTTCGCAAAAGCATTTTCATATCGTATAGATTAATCAATGATTGACGACACCCCGCCCCAACAACGTGCAGCCATTGATCAGGCCATTGGATCAGCATTGCAGGATTTACGAAGAAATCGTGGTCTGACGGCGCGGCGGCTGGCTACCGATTCCGGAGTTTCTGCAGCCATGATCAGCCGCATCGAAAATGGCCTGGTTTCGCCATCCATATCCACACTGGGGGCGCTCAGCCAGGCTCTTGATGTTCCGTTGGTCAGCCTGTTTCGCGACACCACTTCCAAACATACCGACTTCACCTATGTAAAAAAGGGTGATGGCCTGTATTCCACACGCATGATCGACAATCACAGTCATGATTTTGTCAATCTGGCTTTTCATGCCCGGCGCGATATTCAATTTGAAGCCCGTATGGTGACGTTGATACGACAGAATGCTCATCCTCCGACCTATGTCGGTCATGGCGTTGTCTTTGTTTATGCCATTTCTGGCGAGGCCATATATCAATATGGTCATCGAGAGGTCGTGCTAAAAGAGGGGGATAGCCTGAGTCTTGATTCAGAACTTCGCCATGGTTTCAAAGAAGTGATCAGCAAGGAGTTCAGCTTTTTGACAGTGCAGGCGGAACGGCGATAATGACATATGTATCGGATGTGGCCGAAGGCGCAAAAAATCTTTTGATCAATTGCGCGGGTCTGAGCCCGGAGGCCTCGCTGGTGATCGTCAGCGAAGACCCTGACCTGGGCTGGTATGACCGGGATATAACTCAGGCCTTGGCCACAGAAGCCCGCAACATGGGTATTACGCCAAGTCTGATTGACGTGGGAGCACCGGGCAACGACAAAGACCCCCGCGTTGCCGCCGCCATGGCGGCCCATGACTGCACCATATTTTTGGCCCGTATTGGCGATCAGGATCGATTCGCCGAACCGGTCGCGGGCAAAAAAACCATCATGTGTTATGCCCGTGATGGCAAGATGCTGGCGTCATCGTACGGCCGCGCTAATCATCTTGCTTTTGGTCAGTTGAAGCAGGCGGTGAACAGTATTTTGCTGGGTGGCGAAGAAGTTCGCATGACCTGCTCACGCGGAACGGATATTTCGGGCCGTATTTCAAAAAGCGACCGTGAAGAACCTAGTGATGTTTCCGTTCGCCGCTTCCCCCTTGGTGTGCACCAGCCGCTGGATGCGTCACAAATGTCGGGTCGTGTGGCGTTGGTAAATTATCTGACCCCCACGGGATCAAAGGTCTATGAACCGGCATCTTTGAAAATTGATGACGTTGTCTTTGCTGATGTCAAAAACGGCGTAATTTCAGATTTTGCAGGCGAGAAAAGTATCGTTGGGAAAATCAGGGATCATTACAAAATGGTCTCGGAAAAGTTCGACATCCGAAGCGATAATGTTCATTCATTTCACGCGGGAATTCATCCGGGATGCGCTTATTCTTCGCCTGCGGCCAATGATCCTGACCGCTGGTCAAACACAGTGTTTACAAACCCGCGCGTCCTTCATTTCCATACCTGCGGTGAGTATGCGCCGGGCGAAATTTGCTGGATGGTGATTGATCACACGTTCAGCGTTGATGGAACAAACTTGTGGCAGCAAGGGCGTTTGTGTCCAGAAGCCTTCGAGGCGACACGTCAGTGCCTGGAAGATTGGCCGGAACTGATCCCCCTGTTTGCCAACCCGGCGCAATCGATCGGATTGGCCTGAAAAGTTCCTGATCTCGTCAGGCTTTGGTCGAATCGTTCAGGCGCCTTAACTCGCCATGCAGATCGGCGATTTCCCTGCGTAACGAGGCGATGTCCTCATGCACCATTACGGCATCGCTGTGGTGTTCTTCATCTTCGTCCTTGTGCTGGGATTGCATGGCATCAACGATAATTCCGATGAACAGGTTCAGCACGGTGAAGCTGGTGGCAAGGATGAAAAGGATGAAGAATATCCACGCGTGTGGGTAAACCTCCATCACCGGACGGACGATGCCCATGGACCAGCTTTCCAGGGTCATGATCTGGAACAGGGTGTACATGGATGCCCCGATAGAGCCAAACCAGTCGGGAAAGCTTGCGCCAAAAATATTGGTTGTGAGTACCGAACTGACATAGAAAATCAGGCCAATCAGCGCCCCCACGGACATCATTCCCGGTATCGCGTGCAGCAGGGCAGAAACGACGGTCCGCATTTGTGGCACGACGGACAGCAGGCGCAAGACCCTGAGGATGCGCAAGGCCCGCAGGACAGATAAAGCACCACTGCTTGGGACCAGTGCGATGCCGACAATAATGAAGTCAAAAATATTCCAGCCGCTTTTGAAGAAGTGAAAGCCCCGGCCGATCATTTTTCCAACTATTTCGGCGACGAACACCCATAGAATGGCAGCGTCTACTGCATGCAAGACCGGGCCAAATCGCTGTTCCGCCGGCTCCCATGTTTCCAGGCCAAGGACAACGGCGTTTATGATGATCAGTCCGGTGATCAGGTTTTGTACGTTCGGTCCTTCGATAAAAGTCCCGATTTGTTTGCGCAAATTCATGATGTTGTTTCTATCAAAAAAGCCAAAGTTTCATCGCGTGTCATGTTCGCCGGTCCTTTTGAAGCCGTAACCTTGGTAAGCCCATGAGACGCAGGCGCGAAAAGCATTCGGCCAAAGATATGACTTTTTCCGGTTCCCGCAAGGTCTGCCGGTACGTCAGGTTTCGTTTTCCTAAGGTTTGACATCAATCAATGACGTAATTCCAGCCCTGTCTTAAATATATGCCTGATCCCAACCGTGGCAGCAGGCATCCCTGATGAACAACAATAATACGCGGCCCCGTTGGGCCATCCCCCTTGCCATAGGGGTCGCAATATTTGGCTTCATGACCCTCAAATCAGGAGGCGAAGTTCTGTTTGTGGACGGGGCAGGGAGGCAAGCTGCGGGGAATTACGTGCCCTTCGTCCTGTGGTTCAATTTCTTGGCGGGCTTTGCCTATTTGGCGGCAGCCCTTGGGCTGGTGTTGTGGCGACCCTGGTCCGTCCTTTTGGCCAACGTCATCGCGGCTTCGACGATTGCGGTGTTTATCGCCCTGGGCGCACATATCTATATGGATGGCGCCTACGAGGCCCGCACCGTTGGTGCCATGGTGATTAGAAGCCTCGTGTGGATCGGTATTGCGTTCGCCGTGCGGGGAAAGATCTAAGGCCGCCACGCGCCATGTCAGCAATTGGCTGGGAAAAACACCGAATTGTTCTTTGGGGTCTGTTTGATGCGGGCGCTAGCCCAGGGGAAAATGGCGGAGAGGCAGGGATTCGAACCCTGGGTACTGTCACCAGCACAACGGTTTTCGAGACCGCCCCATTCGACCGCTCTGGCACCTCTCCGCGGTGGCCAAGCAGGGCTATGGGCTATGCTTGGCAAAGATGTCATCGGCAGGTCAGCCGATGCAGGTCAGGAGGCGTTATTTAAGCGGTTCAGGGGCTTGTGTCTACCGTTTTGCGCCGTAAAATCACTGAGGACGGTTTTATCCCTTGGCGCGTAAGGTTGATGCCTTATAATCCTGAGTCTTAGAGGGGATTCTAAACCCTGTCCAAAGCCCGGTTTTGCAGGTTGACAAGCAGGGTTTTCGGGGTATATTGCCGCCTCCCTTGCTAGGGCCCCGCGAACAACGCGATGGGCCCTTTTTGGACATTAATATTATAGAGGACCCTTGATGGGGCCTCGGCTTGATTGGAATAGCCATGTTTGCAGTTATCAAAACCGGCGGGAAGCAATACAAAGTCGCCGAAAATGACGTCATCATCGTCGAGAAACTTGTCGCAGAGGCGGGCTCTACAGTGGCGTTGGACAAAGTTCTGATGCTCGGCGAAGCCGGTCAGGCACCGAAGATCGCATCTGCTGATCTTGACAAGGCGACGGTTTTTGCCGAAGTGCTTGAACAAGGGCGCGGCGAAAAGATCATCATTTTCAAGAAGAAACGCCGTCAAAACTATCGCCGCAAGGCGGGGCATCGCCAGGACCAGACGGTTCTGCGCATTACCGGCATCAGCGCGACGGGCACCAAGCCCAAAGCAGCGGCACCGAAGAAAGCAGCGGCACCGAAGAAAGAAGCCGTAGCGGACGACGCAGCGAAAGCCGAAACCAAGAAAGCGGCGCCAAAGAAGGCCGCCGCCAAGACCGAAGACAAGCCCAAAGCGGCAGCCAAGCCCAAGGCGAAGGCTGCGGCAAAAGACAAAGCGACGAAGGAGTAATCTAGATGGCTCATAAAAAAGCAGGTGGTAGTTCCCGTAACGGTCGTGATACCGCCGGTCGCCGTCTTGGCGTTAAGAAATTTGGTGGCGAAGTCGTCATCCCCGGCAACATCATCCTTCGCCAGCGCGGTACCAAGTGGCACCCCGGCGATAATGTTGGCATTGGCAAAGATCACACCATTTATGCCAAAATCGAAGGCCATGTGAAATTTTATCGCAAGGCTGCCGGTCGTGTGTTTGTTAAAGTAGAGCCAGCCGCGGCATAATTTAACCGCGACCATTCGCTCGAGAGAATTTAAAAAGGGGAATGGTTAGCCATTCCCCTTTTTTGTTGGTCTGTTTTTGTTTTCCGATCCGATTTACCGGCGATTTAAATAATGAAATTCCTCGACGAAGCAAAAATTTACATCAAAAGCGGTGACGGCGGAGACGGCTGTGTCAGTTTCCGGCGCGAGCGAAACATTCCCCACGGCGGTCCCGATGGCGGTCATGGCGGGCGTGGCGGCGATGTCATTGTCGAATGTGTCAATGGTTTGAATACGCTGATCGATTTCCGCTATCAGCAGCATTTCAAAGCGCAACGCGGAATTCATGGCATGGGCACCAATCGTGATGGGCCCAAGGGCAAGACCACGACCATCAAGGTCCCCGTCGGCACCCAGATTCTTGATGACGATAAAGACCAGGTCATTGCCGACTTTACCGAAGTCGGGCAAAGCCATGTGCTGGCGCGTGGCGGCGACGGCGGGCGCGGCAATGCGTCGTTCAAGACATCCACTAACCAGGCCCCGCGCCGGTATGATCCCGGCTGGCCCGGCGAGGACCGCTGGGTCTGGCTGCGCCTGAAGCTGATCGCCGATGCCGGCTTGCTGGGCTTGCCCAATGCCGGGAAATCAACGTTCCTGGCCGCTGTTTCGCATGCCAAACCGAAAATTGCCGATTACCCGTTCACCACCTTGCACCCGAATCTGGGCGTCGTCGGTGTTGATCAAGAAGAATTTGTCATTGCCGATATTCCCGGGTTGATCGAGGGTGCCCACGAAGGATCCGGGCTGGGCACACGGTTTTTGGGGCACGTCGAACGTTGTGGCGTGCTGCTGCATCTGGTCGATGGTACCGCAGAAGACGTGGTTGCGTCGTATCAAACTATTCGCGACGAATTGTCGGCCTATGGCGGCGGGCTTGCCGATAAACCTGAAATCGTCGCGCTGAACAAATGCGATGCTTTGACCAAGGAAGACATCGTCGAAAAAATAGCGATGTTGAAAAAGGCATCGGGTGCGGATGTTCGCAAGCTGTCCGGCGTATCGGGAATTGGTGTCGAGGAAATGTTGCGCGCCATGAACGCCGTTATTCACGAGCAACGGGGCGATAATGACGAGCCCGAACGCGCGGTGTTTGTGCCATGAACGCCCCAGCCCAGACCCCGAGCCTGGGCGCGGCGCGGCGTATCGTCATAAAAATCGGCTCGTCCCTCCTGGTCGACGACGTACAGGGCAGCATCCATCGTCGTTGGTTGGCGGCCTTGGCCGAAGACGTGGCGTTTTTGACCGCACGCGGCCAGCAGGTGGTCATTGTGTCTTCGGGCGCTATTGCCGTCGGTAGGCGGCATTTGGGGTTCTCCGATGGAAATTTGCGGCTTGAAGAAAGCCAGGCTGCCGCCGCGACAGGCATGTTGCGATTGGCCCACGCCTATCAGGAAGAACTGGCTCATTTCGACCTGACCGTTGCCCAGGTGCTTCTGACCTTGGATGACAGCGAAAACCGGCGGCGTTATATAAATGCCCGCAACACGCTGGAAACCCTGATCAAGCATGGCGCGGTGCCGCTGATCAACGAAAACGACACCGTCGCCACCGATGAAATAAAGATGGGTGATAATGATCGACTAGGGGCACGTGTGGCGGCGATGATCAGCGCCGATACCCTGATTCTGTTGTCGGATGTGGACGGTTTGTATACCGCCGATCCGCGTACGGACCCTAAGGCGAAAATCATTCCCGTGGTCGAACGCATCACGCCAGAAATCGAAGCCATGGCTGGCCGGGCCGGATCCCACGTTGGTACGGGCGGGATGGTCACCAAGTTGGCGGCGGCGAAAATTGCCGCCGGAGCCGGATGTCGCATGGTTATCGCAGATGGTCGCGAGCTGCATCCGGTGCAGCGAATCGAAAAAGGCGAGGCCGTGACCTGGTTTCTGACCCAGGCGTCCCCCCGCACGGCGCGCAAACACTGGATCGCGGGCACCTTGAAAGTGTCGGGCGCGCTGATTGTCGACGACGGAGCCTTGAAGGCGTTGCACGGCGGCAAGAGTCTTCTGCCTGCCGGTGTTATCGATGTTACCGGCAAGTTTGAAAAAGGCGACGCAGTGATGGTTAAGGCCAGTGATGGACGGGAAGTGGCACGCGGCCTGATCGCCTACAGCGCCGCCGATGCGCGCCTGCTTATGGGGCATAAAAGCAGTGATATTGAAGGCCTTCTGGGCTACCGTGGACGGGATGAACTGATCCATAGGGACGACCTGGTGCTATCATGAACAACCCTGCGACAAAATCGAACCTGGAAACGGATATACCCGCCCTGATGCAGGGCATGGGGGTTGCCGCCCGGGCCGCTGCTGCCGAACTGGCGATGGCGTCGAGTGAGACTAAAAACAAGGCCCTGAGACAAGCTGCATTGTCGATCCGTGGCCGCGCCGCTGACATCCTCACAGCCAATGCCGAAGATATGACCGCAGGTCGCGCCAAAGGCCTGACCCCGGCCTTGCTGGACCGGTTGGAACTGAACAACGAACGCGTTGAAGCCATGGCCGTTGGCTTGGAAGCCATCGCCGATCTGGCCGACCCGGTGGGCCGGGTTCTGGCCGGATGGGACCGCCCTAACGGTTTGCATATAGATCGCGTGTGCACTCCGCTGGGTGTTATTGGGGTGATTTACGAATCCCGCCCCAACGTTACCGCTGACGCTGGGTCCTTGTGCCTGAAAGCGGGTAATGCGGTGATCTTGCGCGGCGGTTCGGAAAGTTTCCATTCTTCCCGGGCGATTATGAATTGCCTGGCCGATGGCCTGGCCGCAGCTGGCTTGCCCGCAGCGGCGATCCAGCTTGTCCCGACGACCGACCGCGCCGCCGTAGGAGCTTTGTTGGCGCTGACGGAATATGTTGATGTTATCGTTCCGCGGGGCGGCAAATCGTTGATCGAACGGATCACGGCAGAAAGCCGAATTCCCATGTTCAAGCATCTGGAAGGCTTGTGCCATACCTATATCGACGCTGCCGCCGATGTGGAGATGGCGCGCAAGATCACCCTGAACGCAAAAATGCGCCGGACCGGTGTTTGTGGGTCAACTGAAAATCTGCTGATTGCGCGCGCGCTGGCGGACCAGGTACTGCCCGGCATTGTTGATGATCTGAACGCGGCGGGATGCGAGGTGCGCGGGGATAACAGCGCGCAGGCGATCGATGCCCGAATTGTGCCTGCCAGTGATGCCGACTGGGATACCGAATACCTGGATTCGATTATTTCCGTCGCCATTGTCGAAGGCGTTGATGAGGCCGTTGCATTCATTGGCGAACACGGCTCGCAGCATACAGATGCCATTATCAGCGAAGATCCGGTGGCGATTACGACCTTCCTTAACAAGGTCGACAGCGCCATTGTCATGGTCAATGCCTCGACCCAGTATGCCGACGGTGGTGAATTTGGCATGGGGGCGGAAATCGGAATTTCTACGGGCAAGTTGCATGCACGCGGGCCTGTCGGGGTCGAACAATTGACCAGCTTTAAATATATCGTTCGCGGGACCGGCCATTGTCGTCCCTGAAGGGTAAGCGGGTAGGCTTGCTTGGCGGATCGTTCAATCCGGCCCATGAAGGTCATTTACACATCAGCAAGCTGGCGCTAGAGCGCTTGCGCCTGGATGGGGTGTGGTGGCTGGTCAGTCCGCAGAACCCGTTAAAGTCCACGTCCGGCATGGCGTCTTTGCCCAGTCGGTTGAAAGCGGCCCAGGTGATGACGGCGGCAGAGCCCGACATTTTGGTCAGCGATATGGAATTGGATTTGGGTACACGCTACAGCGCCGATACGGTCGCTGCCTTGAAACAGCGGTATCCGGATACAAGGTTTGTTTGGATCATGGGGGCAGACCTGCTAAAAGAAGTCCACCATTGGAAAAAATGGCGGTCCTTGTTTCGCTGCATACCCATTGCGATTTTTGCTCGTCCGCCCTATCCTTTACGGGCGCTGTCTTCACGGGCGGCACGGCGGTTTGCCGGGGCCCAGATAAATGTGACCCGCGCAGGTGCATTGGCCGATATGCGGTCGCCGGCATGGGTATATTTCAGGACCCGTCGGCACTGGCAATCGGCAACAAATATTAGAGCCCAACAGAACGGGATTGTCCCGCAGCACACCCTAAAAAAGAGGAATAGACCATAGCGAGTTTGAGAAAGAAGTTACTGGAACCGGCAAAACTGCTGAAACTGGTGGAAACTTCATTGGATGATGATAAGGCAGACAGTGTCGTCATCATCGATCTTGCCGGCAAATCAAGTTTGACCGACTACATGATTATTGCCAGCGGCACGTCGCAACGTCATGTCAGCGCAATGGCTGGAAATCTTCGGGATAAAGTCAAAAAAAGCGGTGTTGACGGCGTCACCACTGAAGGCGAAAGCCAATGTGACTGGGTGTTGATTGATGCCGGCGACGTGATTGTGCATCTGTTCAGGCCTGAGGTTCGCGAATTCTACAATCTGGAAAAGATGTGGGGTGTATCGCGGCCCGATGAAGGTCAGGAAGTGGCCGAGGATTTGACGGCTTAAGAACGGCATTCGTGCCCCCTTTCAAAGACTGAAAGGGGAGGTGATGTCGGCAAGAAGGTGACCATGCGAATACTGATTGTCGCGGTGGGTCGCGCAAAGGCTGGCCCGGAACGGGCGCTGTTTGATCATTACGCCAACCGTATCATTCCCCCATTTTCCCTTGATTTAAAAGAAGTTGAGGAAAAACGAGCCTTACCTGCGCCCGAACTGAAGCGTCGCGAAGGTGAATTGCTGATGGCGCAGGTTCCTGGTGGTGCCACCCTGATCGCCCTCGACGAAAGAGGAAAATCCATGTCCAGCATGGATTTTTCAAAGAAACTCGGGTCATGGCGGGATGACGGCGTGCGCGATGTTGTCTTCGTTGTTGGTGGCGCCAACGGCCTTGATGATCCGGTTCGCGCCAAGGCTTCGTTGGTTATGTCATTTGGTGCGGCGACCTGGCCGCATATGTTGGTTCGCGGCATGCTGGCCGAACAGGTCTACCGCGCGCAGTGCATTCTTTCAGGTCACCCTTATCACCGGGAATGACCTCGGCGCGCCTTTTCCAGTTAATATATTTGCTGCCCCAACCCGGCAACGCAAAGAGAGATCAGCAGGATAAGGCAAACCCGTTTGTAAAGATGAGCAAGCGAGGGGCGGAATAGCAAAGTGCCTAAAAGAACCCCAAGAAGCACAATCGGCACAAAGATCAGCCCACGCAGGAATGCCTGCTGGTCCATCATGTCATAGAGCAGCAGGTAGACAAGCGAGGTCGCCATGCCAATAAACAAAAACATGATCAGCGAAGCCCGCATTGTTTTAACGTCGGTTCGAAGTGCGATCACATAAAGCGCGACAACCATGCCCCCTGCAGATGCAAGCCCCGTTACAATGCCTGCCGCAAACCCGCTGACAGAAAGGCCCATTGTTGACGCCAGAAATTTAGGGCGGACGCGAAGCAGTTGGGCGATGGTAAGGGATAAGATGACAGCCAGCGCAATCAGTCTGGAAATGTCGGTGTCTATGGAGGTCGTTGCGAATAGTCCGAGGGGAACTCCGATTGCCGACCAGATCACCAAGCCCCAGACAATACGCATGTCGGCGTTTTTCATGCCGCCTCGAAACATCGTGAAGCTGGCGGCGGCTTCAAGAACGTAACAGATGGGAATAAGTTCGATCGGCGGGATTATTGTGACGATACTGGCCATGAGAATGGCGGAAAGACCAAAACCGGCAAATCCCCGCACCAGGCCCGCCAAAAATACCGCAGCCATGGCGATGGCGAAATCCTGCGGTGGAAGGTTGGTCAGACGGACGAGACTGTCAAACATGGGTTATCCCAAAAATATCTCTTGAAAGAATTGCGATCGCTGCAAATTTACAAGGCGCCCGGTAATCGAAATCCGGATCTCAAAGTACGATAGTGCGATACCTCTATTTGACCAAGACACACGGGGCCTGGACCAATCCAAATAAGCCGTGCTTGGCCAAACGTTGTGTCGTGTTAAGTTGTTTGGATAGCAGACGGGTGAATGCATCGGGGGGCGCTGCCAAAGCCTGGTCTGTGGCGCGTGGGCAGGGCGCCTTGGCATAACAATTTTTAAAGTAATCCAGAGATAAGTTATCCCATGATGATAAATAGAAAAGATCCCCGGGCAAGGCCGAAGCCGGTTGTGCTTTGTATTCTCGACGGATGGGGCGAACGGGCCGAAACTGACAATAACGCCATCGCGCTCGGCAACACGCCGAACTGGGATCGCTATGTGGCGACCCTGCCCAAGGCACGTTTAAGCGCTTCGGCGCTTGATGTAGGGCTACCGGTCGGTCAAATGGGAAATTCAGAAGTCGGTCACACCAATCTGGGTGCGGGCAGAGTAGTCATGCAGGAATTACCGCGTATTGATACAGCCGTGGCAGATGGGTCTTTGGCGAAAAACCCGGCTTTGTTGGACTTTGTCGATAAGTTAAAGGCTTCCGGCGGAACTTGTCATCTGGTCTGCCTGCTATCGCCGGGTGGCGTGCATTCCCATAGCAATCATTTGATCGCGCTCGCAGAAATTCTAAGCGGTGCTGAAGTTCCCGTGGCGATCCACGCGCTGTTGGACGGTCGCGATACACCACCAAGGAGTGCGCTCGGGTTTATGGGGGAATTCCTGGAGCGTGTGAAGGGCCTTCCCGATGTTCGTATCGCCTCGATTTGTGGGCGGTATTACGCCATGGACCGGGATAATCGCTGGGACCGCGTTGAAAAAGCCTATGATCTTTTACTGGGCGGAACGGGTGATCAGGCAAGCGACCCGCAGGCAGCTATCAGCGCCGCTTACGACAATGATATAACGGATGAATTCATCCTGCCTTGCGCCATTGGCGATTACCGAGGCATGCAGGATGGTGATGGGTTGCTGATGGTCAATTTCCGAGCCGACAGGGCGCGGGAAATCCTGTCTGCCCTGGTTGATCCCGATTTTGACGGTTTTGCTCGCAAGCGCACGGTGGCTTTTGCCGCCGCCCTAGGTATGGTTCGGTTTTCCCGCGACCTGGACGCCTTTTTTGCGACGCTGTTTCCGCCGGGAAATCTTAAAAACATTCTTGGCGAGGTCGTATCGGACGCTGGCCTGAACCAGTTGCGGATCGCCGAAACCGAAAAATATGCCCACGTAACGTTCTTTTTCAATGGCGGACGGGAGCAGGAATTTTCGGGCGAAGAACGCATACTGGTGCCGTCACCAAAAGTCGCGACCTATGACCTGCAACCGGAAATGTCGGCGGCGATCGTTACCGACAAGCTGGTTGGGGCCATTGGCGAGGATCGCTTTAACCTGATCATTGTTAACTATGCCAACGGTGACATGGTGGGGCATACGGGGGTTTTGGACGCCGCGATTACGGCCGCTGAAACCATCGATCAATGCCTTGGCCGGTTGGAAGCGGCCGTCAGTCAGGCCGGTGGGGTCTTGCTGGTAACCGCTGATCACGGTAATTGCGAGCAAATGCTGGATCGTTCAGCGAACCCGGCCCAACCCCATACCGCCCATACCACAAACACCGTTCCCCTGGTCATGGTCAATGCGCAAGACCCGACGTGGGGTTTGTGCGACGGCGTTCTGGCCGATATCGCCCCGACTCTGTTATCTCTGCTGGCGTTGCCGCAGCCCAAGGAAATGACAGGGCACAACTTGATACAGTCCGGTGGGCGGGCGGAAACGAAGTGAAAACAATCCTTTCAATCCTGCTTGGTGCTCTTGCCATTGGCGGCACGGTGCCTGTGGGGGGAGCCTTGGCCGAAACTTCCGGTTCGGACTTGCAGCGCATTGAAAGTGAATTGAATAAAGGACGGGCCCAGCGAGACGCCCTGAAAAAAAAGGCATCCGCCTATGGCCAGGAGCTAAACAGCTTGAAGTTCGAAATGGTCAAGGCGGCAAATACCATCCAGAACTATGAGGCCGACGCCCTGACGCTTGAAGACAGGCTTGGGGAACTGGCCAAGGTCGAGGCGGAAAAGACGTTGCGCTTGCGGGCGCGCCGCGGTCAGTTCACGCATGTGCTGATGGCCGTTCAACGCATGGCCAGTCACCCGCCTGAAGCAATGATCGCGGCGCCGCAAAGCCCGGCGGATACGATCCGCAGTGCGATTTTGCTGCGGACGGTGGCCCCGGAATTGGAACGGCGCGCTGTTCGCCTGCGCACGGACCTTGACGCCGTCGTCCTGGCCCGGTCCCAAACCCGGGCCAAACGCGAAGAACTGGCGTTGACGGTTGCCGGTATGGAACAAAACCGCGGGCGTTTGAAAAAACTGATGGCCGACAAAACCCGGCTCAAACTCAAGGCCGACAAAGGGTCGCGCGCGGCTGAAAAACGCATTCGCGACCTGGTGGGCAAGGCGAAAAATTTGCGTGACCTGATGGCCAGCCTGGAAGCGGATCGTTTGAACCAGGCCAGGAAAGAAAATGATAAAAAACCCATCGCCGCAAAAGAAACGGCCCGGTCCGGTAGTAAAAAAAGCACCCGGCGGATCAGGGATTCCCGTGGAACGTTGCCATTTCCAGCCGTTGGCAGGCTGGTTGGGCGATATGGTCAGGTGACGGAAACGGGATTGACCCGTAAAGGTATCGACATCGAAACGCGACCCGGCGCGCAGGTTATTGCGCCTTACGACGGTCAGGTTATGTTCGCCGGAGCCTTCAAGGGCTACGGGCAACTCTTGATCATCGAACATGGCGAGGGATATCATAGCCTTCTTGCAGGTTTGTCCCGAATCGACAGTGCCATAGGGCAACAACTTCTGTCCGGGGAACCGGCGGGAATCATGGGGGGCGGCGAGAATGAAGCTCCTATTTTGTATGTGGAACTTCGGCGAAACGGTCAACCCATCAATCCATTGCCGTGGCTGGCGGCGCGAAAGAGTAAGGTAAACGGATGAAAAACAAATTTATTATGGCAGTCCTCGCGGCGAGCTTCCTGGTTCTTCCTTTCGGATTGATGGTTGCACCCACGGCCCAGGCTCAGGAAAAACCCAAAAATACGGCTGAAACATATCGATTGCTGAATTTATTCGGTGATGTGTTCGAGCGCGTGCGGGCAGATTACGTCGAGGAATCATCCGATGAAGCTTTGATAGAGGCGGCCATTGCCGGCATGTTGACATCGCTTGACCCACATTCCAGTTACCTGAATTCCAAAAGCTATAGCGATATGCAGGTTCAGACCCGGGGCCGTTTTGGCGGACTGGGGATCGAGGTGACCATGGAAAGCGGCCTGGTCAAGGTGGTTTCGCCCATCGATGATACTCCGGCGTTTCGTGCCGGAATGAAACCGGGCGACTTGATTTCACAGCTCGATGGTGAGGCCGTGATGGGCCTGACCCTGGCCGAAGCCGTCGACAGGATGCGCGGTAAGGTGGGAACCGACATTAAATTGATGGTGCTGCGCGAAGGGCTCGAACCGTTCGAAGTGACCATCACCCGCGCGGTTATCAAAATTCGCTCCGTTCGGTCTCGTCTGGAAGGGAACGTCGGCTATGTGCGCATTTCTTCCTTCAGCGCTCAGGCGCACTTGGGCGTACGTAAGGCAATTACCGGTTTTCGTACTGAAATAGGCAATGACCTGGAAGGCATCGTGTTGGACCTGCGCAATAATCCCGGCGGCTTGCTCGATCAGGCGGTATCCGTTTCCGATGACTTTTTAGAGCGGGGTGAGATTGTTTCGACCCGATCGCGCAAAGCCGAAGACACCCAGCGCTTTAACGCCCGCCCCGGCGACTTGACTAATGGCTTGCCGATTGTGGTGTTGATCAATGGGGGCTCAGCTTCGGCATCTGAAATCGTCGCCGGAGCCTTGCAGGATCACAAGAGGGCGATAATTCTGGGCTCTAAATCGTTCGGCAAGGGTTCTGTGCAGACCATTATTCCGGTTTCCGGGCAGGGGGCCATGCGACTGACCACCGCCCGATACTACACGCCGTCGGGAAGTTCGATCCAAGGTGTTGGAATCGAGCCTGATATCAAGGTTGGCCTTGCCAAAATCGAGGAAATCACTCAGCCGAAGGGGCGGCGTGAAGCCGACCTGCGCGGTGCCCTGGACAATGGGATCGAAGATAGCAAAAAACCTGACACCCCGGCGAAAGGCGAAGATAAAGCAAAGGACAGCGACAAGGAAAAGGCGGGTACTGCGACATCGAATGGCGATTATCAATTGAACCGGGCTCTCGATTTAATTCGGGGCGTTGCCATGTTCTCAAAAAGGGCGACGGCAAATTAACGGTAAGGCGACCATGCGGATGCGCAAGTGAAATTTTCCTTCAAACTACCGTCTTTCAAGCTGCCGTCGTTCGGCAAGAAGAAGGTCGTCAAGGATGATGATGACGACGGCGATGACAATTGGGATGACATTGACATCGACGCGCCCGAACCGTCAAAAGCCCCGGAAGAAAGCTCAGATGCCGAGGCCGCTGCGCCGATAGAAGACGGGCAAGAAGCCCCGGTCGCTGCCAGTAGCGAAGCCGCCGTTTCTAACGAAGAGGTCGACCCATCCGCGCTGGCCGCGCTGGAGGCCACGATGGTCGATGATTCGGGCGACGAAGACGATGACGATGATGATGAAAACGAAGGAAAGCGAGGTTTTAGCGCGCTTCTGAGTGACAAAAAACGCCTGAAAATTCTGATCGCCGCTGCCGTCATGGGGGGGTTGTTGCTTGCCGGTCTGGGCTGGTTTTTGTTCTCGGGCGGCGAGGACGCTGCACATAGCGATAGAGAAGATACAGGCGTGCCCCGGTTTGCGATGGACATCGCCCCGAAAGAAAGAGCCTCCGAATCAGGGTCTTTGAATGCTATTTCAGCCTCTGAAAAAGGGCCGGGGGCGGGTATCGTAGCTGCCGCTACGACGGTGATGGCGTTTGCAAATATTGCCCAGCCACAGGTGACCGACGGGCCACTGCCGACAGTGGAAGGTTTGGATCTGGTTGAGCAATCCCATCAGGGACCGCTGCCCAAAATCGCCGATGATGGCCGGATGCCCATGCTGGTATATGCCAAGTCTTTCGACCCCAAGGACGACCATCCGAAAATAGCCCTTATCGTTACCGGCCTGGGATTTAGCCAAGCGGTGACAGAGGCCGCCATCGCATTGTTGCCGGGCGCGGTCACCCTGGCGTTTGACCCCTACGCGCCGGACTTGCAGGGGTGGGCCGACAAGGCGCGTCAGGCGGGGCATGAAATCCTGATTATGGTCCCCATGGAACCTGAAACTTTTCCCATTGATGACCCTGGACCACAAGCGTTGTTGACGATCAATTCACAAGTTGAGAACCTGTTACGGCTGGAATTTATCCTGAGCCGGATGCAGGGGTATGTAGGCGTCGTGACCGCAATGGGGTCGAAGTTCAACAAGGATGAAAGCCAAACCGAAGCGTTCTTGAAAACCCTGAAAGAGCGCGGCCTGTTATTCGTGGACGGCAGCGCCGATCAGAATTCTCTGGCCCCGGCGCTGGCTGAAAAAATTCAACTTCCCAAGGCCTTCGCCGATCTTGTGCTCGATACCATCCCGACGAAAGAGGCCATTGATGCCAAACTGGCAGATCTTGAAAGCGATGTCAGGATAAACGCCGTCGGTGTCGCCCTGATCGATGCCTATCCGGTTTCGATTGAACGGGTCGCCGCCTGGGCTGTGAGCCTGACGGAACGGAATGTGACCCTGGCCCCTGTATCGGCCGTTGCGGACAGGCAATTTTTGCAATGAGCGCGGACAACGTCGACCTTCCCTACCGGCCCTGTGTCGGCATTATGCTGATCAACGCTGAAGGATTGATCTTCGTCGCCAGACGCCTGGATACCCCTGGGAATGCCTGGCAGATGCCGCAGGGCGGTATTGATCCGGGCGAAAACCCGATGGAAGCAGCGCGCCGCGAACTAAAAGAAGAGACGGCGGTCGAAAACGCAAAGATCATTGCCGAAAGCGGGCAGTGGCGAAATTACGATTTACCTGATGACCTGATCGGCAAGGTATGGGGCGGGAAGTACCGGGGGCAGACCCAGAAGTGGTTTGCTTTTCGTTTGTTGGGCGATGATGGCGAAATCGATATCGCTTCGGGCGACCATGTAGAATTCTCGGACTGGAAATGGGCCCCCGTCGATGACCTTGTCGATCTGATTGTTCCCTTCAAACGCGAGCTTTATATGGATGTGGTGAAGGAATTCAGGCATCTTGCCGTCTCACAATAAATTGATTCTGTTGGGTTACGACTTTCCATGATGTATCTGATGATTGTTGCCGGTTTTGTGTTCTTGCTTGGCGGCGCCGAAGTGTTTGTTCGAGGCGCCGTTGCAATTGCCGCCAGGCTGAATGTGTCGCCCTTGTTGATCGGATTGACGGTTGTCGCCTTCGGGACGTCGGCGCCGGAAATGCTGGTTAGCCTTGATGCAGCACTGGCCGGGTCGGGCAACATGGCGGTGGGCAATGTCATCGGCTCTAACATTGCCAATTTGCTTTTGATTGTCGGGGCGGCGGCTCTGGTCAAGCCAATCATGGTTAAACCCATGGCAATGCTTGGCGATACTGCCATGTTGGTCGGCGGCAGCCTGCTGTTTGCATTGTTTTGTTGGTACGGCGAAATTGGAATGTGGCAAGGGGCCATTCTTTTGATCGCGCTGTTCGCTTTTCTTGGCAATTCCTACCGTCGTGAGGTCAGCGGTGCTGACCCTGAAGCCGCAGAGCTACATATTCAGGAAATCGAAGAATACAAAGGACTGGGCGGTGCCACGTGGGTGTTGTGGATGACATTGCTTGCGGGGCTTGCGGGACTTGTCTTCGGGGCCGACCTGCTGGTTGAGGGCGGCGTTGCCGTCGCCCGTGAATATGGCATTCCTGAAGAGGTGATCGGCTTGACGGTATTGGCGATCGGTACTTCTTTGCCGGAGTTGGCGGCTTCCATTGTTGCTGCTTTGCGCGGTCATTCCGATATTGCCATCGGCAATGTCGTCGGTTCCAACATGTTTAATGTGTTGGCCGTGGTCGGATTGGTAACCATGGTTACGCCGCTGAACGCCCCGGCCCAGATCCTGGAATTTGATCTGTGGGTGATGTTGGCCGTGACGATCTTCATGATCCCCTACCTGTTGGGTCAATTGCGGCTGGGGCGGGTGGCATCAGCCCTGTTCTTGACCGCATATGCGGCTTATATTTCGTTGCAGGCCTATGGGGTCAGTGGCGCACTGGCTTTCGTCAGGTGATTTTCAGGAGCTTACGATGATGCACGCCCCGGTTGGCAGCGTCCTTATAATAGATGCGGGAATAGGGGTTGTGGGTGATGTTGCACACGCCCTGAACGCTGCCGGCTGGCCCGCAACGGTGATTTCCGGTGCGACGGATCAGGATCAGGCGGCACAAATACAGGACTTTGCCTCAGGCATTGATGAAGGTACGACAGGCAATATTGTATACCTCTTTGATCATCTGGCCGGATCCGAAACCCCGATACATGCCCAGCTTGGTGCGCAGGCACTGGAACTCGCCCCGAAAATTCGGCTCAATGCCATCTGTCCGGGGCCCGTTGTGCCGCGTGGAGATATCAACAGTAAGGCGGGTATGGAACAGTGGTCGTCGCCTGCTTTAGGGATTAAAGTGCCGATAGAAGAGATAGTTGGTGCCATTGGGTTCATTATTGATACGCCGTCGATTACCGGTCAGGTAATTGCCTTGGACGGCAGGGTGGCCGGATAGGCCGACGGGACAGGAATTGGAAACGTTATGACGGCGGGAAAAATGGAACTAGTGCAGCCGATAAATATTGCCGATGCGCGGGCCGCAATCCGGCATGTATTTGTTCGTGATCTTGAACTGTCATGTCTGATCGGGATTTATCAGCATGAAAAGGAAGCTTCACAGCGCGTTCGTATCAATCTGGACTTGGCCGTCCGTGAGGGGGAACCCGGCGGACGATTGAACGATGACCTGGCGAACGTGGTTTGTTATGAAAAGTTGAGTAATGGCGTTCGCGACCTGGTTGGCCAGGGGCATACCAATCTGGTCGAAACACTGGCCGAAGAAATAGCCACCATGTGCCTGAGCGACCTCAGGGTGCGTTCGGCCCGGGTCCGGGTGGAAAAGCTGGATGTCTTTAAGGACACTGCCAGCGTCGGAGTTGAAATAGAGAGATTCAATCCCGAAACCTAGTCGTATATTCCCTTCGGAAAATCCTGCAAGTCCTTGCAAAAAATGGATTAACCGTTCTGTGGCGACAGGAGTTGTGCACAGGGGAGTATTTTCAGTCGTTACGATATAAAAACATTAAGAAAGAATCGCCGATTGACTCAGACTCGCCTCTTCATTGTTTTAATCGTTTAAAAACAATGACTTGGAAAACTGCACAATTTTTGTGCAAAGTCGAGGAGTCTAAGGGTTTAGTGGGGTCAACGGTTTTTGTGTGGCTTTTTCAACAGCCTTATCCACAAGAATAGTGGATAGTTACCTCAGGCGGTATGGAATTGGAAACCGTTAGGTTATGTCAAGAACGGAATCAGGCGAAGAAGCAGAAATATTGATGCCGACGACCCCTCCCGGGGTCGCGGTGATCGAAGGTTACCTGAAAACATTACCGGGTATGCCGGGTGTATACCGCATGCTCAACGTTCGTGGCGACGCACTTTACGTGGGCAAGGCAAAGAACCTAAAAAAACGGGTCGCCAGCTATTGCAACCTGAACCGTCAGTCGAATCGTTTACGCCGGATGATTGCGGAAACGGTGACGATGGAATTCGTCACAACCCACACCGAGGCGGAAGCCTTGTTGTTGGAAGCCAATCTGATCAAGCGGTATAAACCGCGATACAATATCCTGTTGCGTGACGACAAATCCTTTCCAAAAATATTGCTGACCAGTGATCATGCCTATCCTCAGGTGCTCAAGCACCGCGGTGCTGCATCGGACAAGGGTGAATATTTTGGTCCGTTCGCCTCTGGATGGGCGGTCAATGAAACATTGACGGTATTACAGCGCGGTTTTTTCCTGCGTACGTGTTCAGACAGTGTCTTCGCCAATCGCACCCGACCTTGCCTGCTATATCAAATCAAGAGATGTTCGGCGCCCTGCGTTGATTATATCAGTGACGAGAACTATACCCAGTTGGTCGGCGAAGCCCGGGCCTTTTTGAGCGGCCAAAGCCAGAAAATCCAGCGCGGACTTTCCAAGCGCATGCAACAGGCCAGTGATGAGCTTGATTTTGAAAGTGCCGCGGTCTATCGGGACCGGATTTCGGCGCTGACCCGCATTCAGGCTCATCAGGACATCAATCCTTCGGGCATTGTTGAGGCCGACGTTATGGCAGTTTACCAGGCTGGCGGACAAAGTTGTGTTCAGGTGTTCTTTTTCAGGGGCGGACGCAATTACGGTAATCGGGCCTATTACCCAAGTCATGCCAAGGAAGACGACGAAGCGTCCGTTCTGGAAGCCTTTATCGGTCAATTCTATGACAACAAGGAACCGCCGCGGAATATATTGCTGTCTCACCAACTCGATGGTCAGGCGCTGATTGCCGAAGCACTGGGCGTTCGTGCCTCCCGTAAGGTCGAAATCAGCCGCCCGCAACGGGGCGACAAGCTCAAGTTGGTAGACCACGCGCTGATCAATGCGCGCGAGGCCCTGGGGCGTCGGCTTTCGGAAAGTGCCTCGCAGCGCCTGCTGCTCGACGGCCTGGCCAAGTTGCTTGAATTGGACGGCCCGCCGGGTCGTATCGAAGTGTACGACAACAGCCATGTGTCAGGAACCCAGGCGATCGGTGCCATGATCGTCGCCGGTCCTGAAGGGATGATGAAGAACGCCTATCGCAAATTCACCATTCGCGACAAAGATATAGCACCCGGTGATGATTACGCCATGATGCACGAGGTCCTGAGCCGCCGTTTCGCCCGCGCCCGCAAAGAAGATCCCGACCGTGATCGCGGCATGTGGCCGGACCTGATTCTGGTCGACGGCGGCGCAGGGCAGCTGGGGGTGGCGCAAAAAGTGTTTGAGGAATTGGGCATCGACGGTGTGGCTTTGGCGGCCATCGCCAAGGGACCTGATCGTAACGCCGGGCGGGAACGCATTTTCAGGATCGGGCGCGACCCCCTGTCACCGGCGGCGCGCGACCCGGTGCTATATTTCCTACAACGCCTGCGCGACGAGGCGCACCGTTTTGCCATTGGCTTTCATCGCCAAAAAAGAGGCAAGGCGGCAGTCGCTTCATCCCTTGACGGGGTGCCCGGTATTGGGCCAAAACGCAAGAAGGCGCTGCTACATTTGTTTGGCTCTGCCGGTGCGGTCGAGGCCGCTGGTTTGGCCGACTTGGAAGCCGTCGATGGGGTTAGCACAGCGATGGCCAAGAAAATCTATGATTGGTTCCACGGGTCGGGTTAAACTGCCCCGAAATTGCAACCACCAACCTGGGCTTTGGACCGATATGCCGCTCAATCTACCCAATATCCTGACGTTCTCGCGGATCGCCGCCATCCCGGTCATCATCGCGCTTATGTATTTGCCTGGCCCGCTGGGGAATTGGACGGCCTTCGCGGTTTATACCTACGCCTGTATCACCGATTTTTTTGATGGCTATCTGGCGCGTGCCTGGCACCAGCAGTCGGCCATGGGGCGTTTCCTGGACCCCATTGCTGACAAATTATTGATTGCCGCCGTGTTGCTGATGCTGGTGGCCAACGACAGTATTTCCGGCCTTACGGTCATTCCGGCGGCGGTTATCCTGTTTCGGGAAATTCTGGTTTCGGGCCTGCGGGAATTTCTCGCCGAAGTTCAGGTTCGCGTCCCCGTCACGGTGTTGGCGAAATGGAAGACATTTATTCAGATGTTGGCCTTGGGTTTCCTGCTGGTTGGCTTCGCCGGGCCTGATTTTGGCCCCATCACAACGATGGAAATCGGGATTATCGGTATCTGGATCGCCGCCGCGCTGACCGTGGGAACCGGATACGACTACTTGAAATCGGGATTGAAACATATTTCGGAAACGGACGATGTGGTGGACAGGGAATGAAAGTTTTTGGAATGGTCGGCTGGAGCGGCAGCGGCAAGACGACATTATTGAAGCTTTTATTACCGGAACTGATTGGCAGGGGGTATCGGGTTTCGACGATGAAGCACACCCATCACAATGTCGATCTGGACCAACCGGGCAAGGATTCCTATGAACACCGCATGGCCGGGGCGCAGGAAGTCCTGATCACTTCGTCGACCCGGTGGGCGATCATGCATGAATTACGCGATGCTCCGGAACCGGATATGGACGATTTGATCAAGCGCATGACGCCGGTCGACTTGCTGCTGATCGAAGGTTTCAAGCGCCATCGTCACGACAAGATGGAAATCAGTCGCGGCGCCACGGGTAAACCTTTGATATGCACGGACGACCCCAGCATAGTCGCCATTTCAAGTGACCAGCCATTGACCGGCTTGGAAATCCCGCTAATCGATCTTAACGACACCGTCGCCATTGCCGACTTTATCATTGCCCATTGCAAGCTTGAATAAGTCATGGGCCGCGGCGGCATTCGGGCATGTGGTTCAAGGGCGGGTTATCTGACTTGCCCAAGCGCAAAACCATTTGCGATATGCTTGCGGACAAAATAAATCATCACAACGCCGGGAATAATGGCCAGAACGCTGACGGAAGCCAGCAAACCCAGGTTCAATCCCGATAGCGTGCCGCCCGCGCGGCCCATGATGGCACCGATTGGCTTTGCATCAACTGTCGTCAACGCATTTGCCAATAGCAGTTCTACCCAGGAAAACATAAAGCAAAAATATGCGGCGACTCCGATGCCGGGCTTTATCATTGGCAACATGATTTTGATGAAAAAACGAGGAAAGGAGTATCCGTCGATTTGTGCTGATTCGTCGATTTCCCTTGGGACACTTGAAATGAACCCTTCGAGAATCCAAACAGCAATGGGGACGTTAAACAAAGCATGTGCCAGTGCCACGGCGATGTGCGTATCGATTATGCCCAAATTCGTATACAGCTGGAAAAAGGGAATGATCAGAACCGCAGGAGGTGTCATACGGCTGGCGAGAAACCAGAAAAAAAGGTGTTTGTCGCCCAGAAATTGATACCTTGAAAAGGCATAAGCCGCGGGTAAAGCAACGGAAACAGACATCACCACGTTAAGTGCGACGTAGATGCCGGAATTTATATACCCGCTATACCAGCTTGGATCACTGAAGATGGTGATGTAATGGGCCAAAGTAGGGTTTTGCGGAAACAGGCTCATCCCGGAGACAATTTCCTGATTGCTTTTAAAGCTGACGTTGATCAGCCAGTAAATGGGCACCATCAGGAATGCTATGTAAATTGGCGGATACAGCCACATGTAGCTGCGGTTTTTCTTTGGCCGGGGCGGCGCATCGGCAGGCAGTTGCGTGTTATCCATCTCGGCGCACCATTATGGTATACAGCACCCAGGTTAACAGCAGGATGATCAGGAAATAGATTATCGACATGGCACCAGCTTCACCCAGATCGAACTGAATTGTCGCGGTCTGAATAAGGTCAAGCGACAGGAATGTGGTCGATGTGCCGGGGCCGCCTCTGGTGATCATGAAGGGTTCAATATAGATCAGGAAACTGTCCATAAAACGCAACAGGATGGCGATTAACAATACACGCTTCATTTTGGGAAGTTGAACAAAACGAAAAATGTTCCACCGAGATGCGCCATCGATACGGGCGGCCTGATAGTAGCTATCGGGAATTGAAACCAAGCCAGCGTAACACAGAAGAACAACCAGGCTGGTCCAGTGCCAAATGTCCATCAGGACAATGGTCGCCCATGCGACGTATGGGTTGTTCAGATTATAAATGATGCCGAGCTGGGCAAGGGCATTGCCCAGCAATCCACTGTCGCTGTTGATCATGATTTTCCATATCACCCCGACAACAAACCACGGGACCACCAGGGGAATGGACATCAGAACAATATAGAGGGATACCCGGAAGCCTTTTTTGGGCATTGAGAGCGCGATCAGAATTCCCAGCGGCACCTCGATCAGGAGTATCACCGCAGAAAAGCCCAGGCTGCGAAACAACGTGCTTTGGAATACGTCAGAACGTAAAAGCTGCTCGTACCATTTTGAACCAACCCAAATAAACTGATTGCCAAAAAAGGCATCCTGAACCGAATAATTCACCACCGCCATCAACGGAATGATGGCGCTGATTGCGATCATGAAGACTGCCGGCAATACGAAAAACCATGCCATGTTGTTCGAAGGTTTGAACATTTTTTAACCTGGATGTCTTAAGGGTTGGGGGCAATCTTATGGCCTTTACGATACGCTGGAAATTGCCGGGCTTGACAGGGAATAGTGCGTTCAGGCTGCTATTTTGCTAAACGCAATGCATTGCTTTGAGCTATAAGGATGTTACAATCCAAACGGACTATTATGGATCAATGTATTGTTATTAAAGAGTTTTGTGGTCAATGGCTCAGCTTAAGGACGATTGTTTCGCTGGCCCCGGCGAGTTAACGCCACTGGAAACGGCCCTCAAGGACTTGGGCGAACGCTTGTCGGCGCTGGCCGATACGCAAATTGTTCCCTTGCAAGATGCCCTGTCGTGTTTCCTCGCCGAAGATATAATCGCTGGCCGTAACGTACCGCCGCACGACAATTCGGCAGTCGATGGTTACGCGGTTCATTCCGGTGATCTGGCACATGAAGGCGATACCCGGTTGGCCCTGGGAGGCGTAATTGCGGCAGGTCATCCTCTGGATGCTGCCGCCCAACCGGGGCAGGCGTATAGGATCTTTACCGGCGCGCCCATGCCGTCAGGTCCCGATACCGTCTTCATGCAGGAAGATGTGCGCATGGACGGCGACCATGTTGTTTTGCCTGCTGGTTTGAAAGCTGGCGCAAACAGGCGTTTCGCCGGCGAAGACATCAAGGCGGGTTCGGTGATAGCGCCTGTGGGGCGACGGCTCCGGCCGCAGGATTTAGGGGTTATTGCCTCCGTCGGGGTTGATCGCGTATTAGCCTACAAACCGCTGCGTGCGGCGGTGTTTTCCACGGGCGATGAAATCCGTGATCCTTCCGGTGAAGCACCGCAAGGATGCGTCTTTGACGCCAATCGTTTCACTGTCATGGCCATGTTGAAGTCCCAGGGCTGTATCGTTGAAGACTTGGGGATTTTGCCCGATGACGAAGCCGCGATCAGCACGGCGCTGGCTGCCGCCGCGGCAAGCCATGATTTGATTTTCACTTCGGGCGGAGTTTCTGTCGGCGACGAAGACCATGTCAGGGCGGCGGTCGAAACACTCGGTCAGCTTCATTTTTGGCGTCTTGCCATCAAGCCGGGCCGACCTGTTGCCCTGGGCCAGATCGGTGATGCGGTATTTGTCGGCCTGCCTGGAAATCCGGTGGCGACCATGGTCACCTTCATGCGGGTGGCGGTGCCGGTGATCATTTTGTTGTCCGGCGGCAGGGATATCAAGCCGGCGTTCTATAAAATTGCCGCTGGTTTTTCTTATAAAAAGAAACCGGGTCGCCGGGAATGGGTGCGCTGCCGTTTGATTGCGGGCGATGATGGTGTCGTGCGGGTCCATAAATATCAATCCGACGGGGCCGGGGTGCTGTCGTCCATGGTCTGGGCCGACGGACTGGTTGAACTCGAAGAAGATCGAACACAAATTGATGAAGGGGAAATGGTCAATTTCCTGCCATTTTCTGAGGTACGTACATGAAGCTGATTTATTTTGCCTGGGTTCGCGAGAAAGCTGGAAAATCCAATGAGGAAATGCCGTTGCCGGAGGGCGTAAAAACGGTCGGAGAGCTAATTGACTGGCTTGCCGGACAAGACGACAAAATGGCGGCAGCATTTAGCGATCCATCGGTTATTCGTGCAGCGGTCAATCAAGAACACGTCCCTATGGATCATGAACTGGGCGAGAACGACGAAATTGCCTTTTTCCCACCGGTCACCGGGGGCTGAAGGATGATCCGGGTGCAAGCCGAAGATTTCGACATGGGGTTGGAAATATCCCGCTTGACCCGTGGCGATACCGCCATAGGCGGGGTCTGCGCTTTTGCCGGCCTGGTTCGTGATTTTGGCGGCAGCGCCGCTAGTGGCGGTGCAATGACGTTGGAACATTATCCCGGCATGACCGAAAAGGCACTGGCCGAAATAGAGGCACAGGCCCAGGCACGCTGGCCGCTTCAGGAAAGCTTGATCATTCACCGCTATGGGCGACTTGAACCGGGCGATAATATTGTTCTGGTGGTGGCGGCATCGGCCCACCGGGAAGCTGCCTTCGAAGCCTGCCATTTCCTGATTGACTGGCTAAAAACAAAGGCGCCGTTTTGGAAGCTCGAAGAAACCGCCGACGGGGCCCATTGGGTCGAGGCCAAATCAAGTGACGATGTTGCCGCCGATAAATGGTCGCGTCTTAAGGGAAAGGAATAAAGCCATCCGTTACGATGCCCTGTTTTTCGATTTTGATGGCGTTCTTGTTGAATCGGCCGAGATCAAGACACAAGCGTTTCGCGCCCTTTATGCCGAATATGGCGATGACGTTATTGCCGAGGTCGTGGCCCATCACGGCGAACATGAAGGCATTTCCAGAGTTGAGAAAATTCACTATTGCCATAAGGAATTCCTGGGTGAGGACCTGAGCGAGGCGGACTTGGGGATGTGGGCGGTGCAATACAGCAACGCGGTGGTTGATGCCGTGGTCGATTGCCCCGGCGTTCCCGGATCGATCAATCTTTTGAAGCGGAACCTTGGAGCCAGGAAAATGTTCGTGGTATCGGGAACGCCGCAAACGGAACTTCGCGATGTTGTTGAAAGACGGGGTATGACACACTTCTTTGATGCCGTTTGTGGCTCACCCCGGCGCAAGGAGCCGATTGTGGAAGAGCTGTTGGCGCAATTTGATTTGGCCGCAAACAGGTGTCTGTTCATTGGAGATGCCATGACAGACTACCGGGCGGCGCAGGCGACGGGCCTTGATTTTATTGGCCGGGTCGGGGCCGGCACTGACAGTCCGTTTCCCGAGGGGACGTTGGTGGCAACTGATTTGACGGAGCTCGAGCAACAGGAAGGCTGAATTATGGCGGACGAACAGGACTGGCCGGTCAAGGCATACAAGAACATTGATTTCCTGAAGCGGCGGGAAGCGCGCACCGTGCGCATCCTGGCCGAATATATGGAGCCAGAGACCCGTTTCGAAGATCTGAAAGTCAGCGATACCATTGTCTTTTTTGGTTCGGCCAGGGTGAAGTCCCGTGAAGAATCACTTAAAAACCTACAGGCGGCGCAGGAGCATGGCGGTGAGCTTGAAATCAAGGCGGCCGAGCGCAAGCTCGACATGTCGCGGTATTACGAAGATGCCCGCGAGCTCGCCTCGCGCCTGACGACCTGGTCCAAGGAACTGGAGAAGGGCCGTCGGCGGTTTGTCGTTTGTACCGGTGGCGGACCGGGCCTGATGGAAGCGGCCAATCGGGGGGCATCGGAAGCCAAGGGCCTGAATATTGGCCTGAATATATCAATTCCTCATGAACAGTGTGACAACCCCTATATCTCGCGGGAACTGACGTTCGAGTTTAATTACTTCTTCATGCGCAAGTTCTGGTTCACCTATCTGGCCAAAGCCTTACTCGCCTTCCCCGGTGGTTTTGGCACGATGGATGAATTTTTCGAGCTGATGACGTTGATACAGACCCACAAACTGGGCAAGAAAATACCGATCGTTTTGTACGGCACCGACTATTGGGACAAGATCATCAATTTTGATGCCATGGTCGAATTCGGCACCGTGTCACCTGAAGACTTAAAGCTTTTTCGCCGTCTGGATACCGTCGATGAGGCGTTTGATTTTATCACGACCGAGCTCAACCAGGCCGCGCTGGAACATCCCGGGGGTAGCCTCTAGAGCACTATTCTTTGCGCAGCTTCGGAAGTGTGAAAATTTCCTGTTCCGATTGAACCCCTTTTAAAAGAAAAGAGCCGACACTGTGCAATTGTTCAGGAAAGGCACTGGCGAATGTTTCGGATAATAAAACCGGTATATTTAGTTCTTTGCACAGACCTTCAATACGTGCCGCTTCATTGGCTGCGGCCCCTATAACGGTAAATTCAAGTCTCTCTTTGGTGCCGATATTGCCGTAGGTCAGTTCGCCGATATGCAATCCGATCCCATAGTTCAGCGGGGCCTGGTTGTTGGCTTTGCGGACTTCATTGGTTTGGGCTATGCGGCGTTGGGCTTCTTCAACGGCTTCGATCGCCGTATAACAAACCTTCGAGAGGTTGCCTCGTTGCTCATTTGATGACGTATCATCAATGGGAAAAATGGCCAATACGGCATCGCCGATAAAGCGCAAGACCTCGCCGCCATAATCCAGGATGGCACCGGCGACGCCATCGAAAAATTGATTAAGGTCAGCAAGAAAAATTTCCTGCGACAAGGTATCAGCCAGTGCGGTTGAGTCTCGTAAATCGCAAAACCAGATCAGGGCCTTGATTTTTTCACCGTCACCCCGTTGGGTAAGGCCGTTAAGGACCCTTTCGCCGGTTCTGGGCCCCAAATAGGTATCGAGCAGGACCTTGGTATTATCGCGTAACGTGTGAACTTCATACAGGCGGCTCAAGACCGGGGTCACATCAAAAATCTGGCCCAGTTCGGCTACTGAAAACCCTTCCGGTTTATCTGACGTCAACGTCAAGGTATGGATTTGGCCGTCGGAAAACCACAGCGGCATGGCGACGTAGTCGGTTCCGCCATCGTCACGAAGTTTCTGCATTATGGGAAACTGGAATTCCGGGTCATCGTCATCCAAACGTTGGCGAACACCGCCCAGGCCTTCGGAAACGAAGCGTTCCGGGCTTTTCAGGTAGCTTTCTTCCTGCAGCATTCCCCGTGGTGTATGCGCCACTTCTACTTCGGGTTGGCCCCTGATCCAGGTGTAGGATGTTCCCACCAATTGGGGGTGAAGTGTCCATACGCCGACGTGAAGACGCATGAGAGGAATGTTGGACCGGGCACAGGCATCCCCCAATTGCGCCGTTAATTCACGCGCCGTGGTGGCCAGCCATGCGTCGCGCATGGCCCAGTCCGATAACGGCGAATTTGTCGCAAGCCGGTTTCCTGTCGGGTGCAGCCGGTCAAGGTCCTGATCCTGCCCGCCCCACGTATCAACGATGTTGTTATAAAACGCGACGTGTCCTTCGATGGCCTGACTGATGCGTAAGGGCCTTTCGTAACTCCAGGCCGCATTGGGGTGCGTCGTGCCCGGTAAATTTACAGACCAGTGAACAGCCGTACCCTTGAAGGGGCAAAATGTTCGCCGGTCATCGCGTCGCAAGATACCGGGCTTGAAATCATCCCGGGGAATATAGAACGTCGATGGCAGGTGGGTTTCATGGGCGATGATGGCGTTGTCTGTTTCGGCGATAATGGTTCCGCCGATAGACGCTGTGATGCGGTTGTTCGCGGTAACAAATTCGATCGCGTATTCGCTGTCAGTCTGACTGAGGGTGTCCTTAGAAATATGCGCCAAGGTCTCGCAATCTCCGAACCTGTCATTTCAATTATGTGCCGCCGGACATCTATAAATTTCCGGAAAATCGAGTGTAGGGCTCCGGTTTCGATAGTGCAAGGAAGGGGGCCGCATAGAAAGACACCCACCTGGCCCGCGTGTCGGGGACCAGATGGGTGAAAATTACGACGCCTGTTGAACCTGATGGCTGTGGATCTATTGGGCGACCTTGCCGACTACCTTGTCATAGTCTTCCATCAATACCTTGCACACATTGCCAGGGGTGAAGCGGTAGCCATCAATCTCGCTCACCGGGGTGACTTCGGCCGCCGTACCGGTCAGGAAAACTTCTGTGGTATCGGCAAATTCTTCGGGCATGATGGCCCGTTCAACGACCTCGATGCCGCGCGCTTTGGCCAGGCTGATGACCGTTTGCCGGGTGATGCCATTCAAGAAGCAGTCCGGTGTCGGGGTATGTAATTTTCCGTCCTTCATGAACAAAAATATATTGGCGCCGGTCGATTCTGCGACCTGACCGCGCCAGTCGAGCATCAGCGCATCGTCGTAGCCTTCACTTTCGACCTGGTGTTTTGAAATGGTGCAGATCATATACAAACCGGCCGCCTTGGAGTGTACGGGCTCGGTTTCCGGTGACGGGCGTTTCCAGGGGCCTGTTTTCAGGCGGATGCCCTTCATGCGGGCTTCTGGCGTGAAATACGACGGCCATACCCAGGTGGCGATGGAAAGGTGGATTTTTGTTTCCTGCGCGCTGACCCCCATCATCTCGCTGCCGCGCCAGGCGACGGGACGAACGTAGCCATCAACGATGTTGTTGGCCTTGCAGGTCTCGATGCAGGCGGCGTCAATTTCAGCGACTGTATACGGAATATCGAACCCCAGTATTTTGCCCGAATTGATCAGTCGCTCGGAATGTTTGGTCAGTTCGAAGATATTTCCTGAATAGCTGCGTTCGCCTTCGAAAACCGCCGAAGCGTAATGCAAGCCGTGGCTCAGGACATGAATCTTGGCATCGCGCCAGTCAACGAGTTTACCATCGAACCAGATCAAACCATCGCGGTCGTCGAATGAAGGGCCAGACATGTAATTATCTTTCCTGAAGTGCGGTTGAAACAGAAGTATATTGCGTTATTTACCAGCGAGGGTAATATATGTCAATATCGCTGTCGTATTTTTGTCGGGGCACCGATTTTTTATAGGGACCACTATGATCGAACCGGAAGACGAAGAACTGCGTCAGGCCATCGAACTCATGTTTTACGCCTATCGGGATTTCACGGCCGAACCGGATGCCATTCTGGCCGAATATGGTTTTGGCCGGGCCCATCACCGGGTCATTTACTTCGTCGGGCGTCATCCGGGTATGACGGTCAGTCAGTTGCTGGACATATTGAAGATCACCAAGCAGAGCCTTGCCCGGGTGCTTCGCCAGCTTGTTGATGAGGGTTTTGTCGAACAACGTCCCGATGCTGCCGATGGTCGCAGGCGGTTGCTGTATTTGTGCCCGCCCGGAGACGAACTGGAAGCTTTGCTGACCGCCCGGCAAGGCCGGCGGATCGCCGGGGCCTATGGTGCCGCGGGATCCGATGCGATTAATGGATTTCGCAGGATTCTCCGTGGTATCATCAATGAAGACGACCGCAGCCGGATTCCCGGAGACAACTGAAGGCGAACATCTGTTATGGACAGCGAGCCCCCCCATATTCTTGTCGTTGATGATGATGACCGCCTGCGCGAGCTGTTGCGCAAGTACCTAAGCGACAATGGATTTAGGGTATCTGCCGCCAGCGATGCCGCCGACGCCCGCAATCGCATGGCGGGATTGGTCTTTGATCTTCTGGTGCTCGACCTGATGATGCCGGGGGAAAGTGGTCTGGAATTTGCCGCTGATCTGTCTCGCGTCAACCCAGTGCCGATCTTGATGCTGACGGCTCTTGGAGAGGCCGAAAACCGTATCGCCGGTCTGGAAAGTGGCGCCGATGACTATCTGACCAAACCGTTTGAACCGCGAGAACTTTTGCTGCGCATCAACAATATCCTGCGCCGGGTACCGGCCGCAGTTGAAACGCCGGCAAGGGTCAATCTGGGCGAGGTGACATACGATATGGAGCGCTTCGAACTGAGCAAGAATGGCAAACCTATCCGGCTGACCGATGTCGAGGTGGCGCTGCTAAATGCTCTGGTCCGGCGGGCCGGTACCGTTCTCAGCCGCGAGGACCTGACGGAGTTGACCGGGGCGACCGGCGGCGAACGGGCCATTGATGTGCAGGTGACGCGGCTGCGTCGAAAGATCGAAGACAATCCTAAATTGCCGGTTTACCTGCACACGGTACGTGGCAAGGGTTATGTGCTGAGGCCAGATTGAAATGTGGATCAAGAAATTTCTGCCAAAAAGCCTGCTCTATCGGTCGTTGTTGATCATCGTCATGCCGTTGATCTTTCTACAGGTCATTTCCGGGTTGATCTTTTATGAGAGTCACTGGGCCAAGGTTTCTTTGCAATTATCGCGAAATGTCGCGGGTGATATCGCCTCTGTGATTGACCTGATGCACCGCGACCCTGTGCCGGAAAATCACCGCCGGGTGTTTGACATGGCGGCCCAGCACATGGCGATGACGGTAAGCTTTCAGGAATTGGCGATCCTGCCAAATGTGCCACATATCGTTGATGGCAAGCTGGAAGTCTCCCTGATCAAGGCGTTGAAGGAAGGGGTTGGCAGGCCATTTCGCATCGATACCGGCACGATTGATCGTATGGTAATGATCGATGTGCAATTGACCGATGGCGTGTTGCGTGTGCTGACCAACCGCAAACGATTGTTTAGTACGACCACGTACGTGTTCGTTATCTGGATGGTCGGTTCATCCTTGATCCTGTTTGCTGTGGCGACGATATTCATGCGCAATCAGGTCAGGCCGATCCGCCGTCTGGCCGAAGCCGCCGACGAGTTCGGAAAGGGCCGGGACGTACCGAAATTCAAACCCGAGGGGGCGTCAGAAGTTCGTTTGGCGGCCACTGCTTTCATCGCCATGCGTGACCGCATTGCAAGGCAGATATCTCAGCGTACGGAAATGTTGGCCGGGGTTTCCCATGACCTGCGCACGCCACTGACGCGTATGAAACTTGATTTGGAAATAAACGGCGGCGGGGTCGAACTAAAACAAGACATCGCCGAAATGGAACACATGCTGGAAGAATACCTGGCCTTCGCCCGGGGGGAGGGCGGCGAAGAAGCGCTACCGACCAATCTGGGGGATCTTCTTCATTCTGTTGTCGCCCAGTCCCGCCGCAAGGGTGGCTTTATTGACCTGCATGTGGAAAGCGAAATGATGATCCCGCTGCGTCCCAATGCCGTACGCCGGGCGCTGACCAACCTGATCGACAACGCCGCCCGCTTTGCCGAGCATGTTTCGGTGCGGGCGGGAGTTCGCGATGACAGGGTCGAAATCACTGTCGATGACGACGGTCCAGGAATTCCACTTGATAAGCGCGACGAAGTTTTCAAGCCCTTCTTTCGCGTAGAAGGTTCGCGAAATCCCGGCACTGGCGGGGTCGGCCTTGGCATGACCATTGCGCGCGATATTGTGCGTGCTCATGGCGGCGATATTGAACTTGGTGAAAGCCCTGGTGGCGGTCTTCGGGCGCGGTTTTCGCTGCCTATTTAGTAGAGTTTCCCGCCATCGGGGACACTTTGATCGGGGCCGATCATTACCACATTGCCGTCGGCATCAGGAAAACCCAGCACCAGCACTTCAGACATGAACTTACCGATTTGGCGAGGTGGAAAATTGACCACGGCGGCGACCTGGCGCCCGGCCAGTTGTTCATGGTTATAATGCCCGGTGATCTGGGCCGATGTCTGTTTTTCGCCGATGTCGGGGCCAAAATCGATCCACATCTTAAATGCCGGGGTGCGCGCTTCCGGAAAATCTTCACTGCGCACGATGGTGCCAACCCGGATATCAAGTCGGGCGAAATCGTCGTAATCGATGATGTCGGTTTTGTTATCGCTCATTCTCACCACTCCCAGAGACTCAGGCAGAAAAAAAGGTCGTCCACTAGGGACGACCTTAAACCACTCTGGGAGAGAAAGTGGAGGGATTACTTGTCGGCTTTTTTGCCGGCGGTCTTGGTAACGGTGGTCGCGGAAGCCTTGATTTCGGTCAGGCTATCGTTGAAACGTTCGTTAACCAGTTTGGTCGAAACCGTGCTTGACTCGGTGATCATGTCGGCCAGTTCGCGCATGTTGATCAGGGCTTTTTCGAAGCTTTCGGTGTACAGGTCGACGTGCTTGCTGGCGACGTCCTGCGGATTTCCGGTCTTGCTCAGTTCGGTCACGACCTTGGTCGCTTCGTCGAGGGATTCCTGAAGGATCTCGGCCTGGCGAGCTGCAACCTGCTGCATGCCTGCGACAGCAGCTTTGTTGGCGGCGGTCAGGGCTTCGATGTTCTTGCGCTGACTTGCCATCATGGCATCGGTGTCGAATACGGGCAGGTTAAACTGTCCGGCCATTTTGGTGAATTCATCGGCCATCTTGGACGGGTCGAAATCGGCGAAAACTTTTGTGACGTCAAAGTTCAGAAACGGGTTCATTTGTTTAGCCATAATATTGCTCCATAAATTCTGTTTATGCTGCACTGCACAATAAAGCTAATATGGGGCACAGAAGGGCGTATGTCAACAGTTATGTTGCACTGCAACATAACGCCGGAGCAGTATGAAAAACTACCCGTCCGGTATTCTTTTAAGTCGTTGAAATTACTTAGTTAAGGTAGTTTGTGAGGCTCAATTGTCGAACCCGCGAGAACACCTGGTAGGACGCCTCTAGTGAACTTTGCTCGTCCAGCAAAGCGGTATAGACCTCCAGGGGGTCGATGTTCTCCTCTTCGGAAACTCTGGAGTCGAAAAAAGCCGCCAGTTGATCATTGCTACTGTTGACTTGATCAATGAGGACCCTGTTATACCCGGTATTCAGGATGATCTGGGTGACATTGCTGGTTAACTCAGTGCCATAGGGCGGTGTGCCACCCGGGTTGCGGTCGATTGCACTGTCTAACAAATAATCGACGTTGGCGGCGCGTTCGGTGTTTTGGTCCAGCCCGCCAGCAGTTTTGTATTGCCCCTGAGCGATGACGAACAGACCGCGAATTGCTTTTTCAAACGCCGGGTCAACGCCATTGAGATCAATATTGAAGTCCCGGTATTTGTTCAGGTCGTGTTTCTGATCGACTTCGTCACCGCTGTAATAGGAAATATCGGAAACCAGGGTCAAATTGCCGCCACCGGTATCCAGGGCCGCATTGGCGCCCAAAGCTTCGGCTGTGGTGATCACACCACCGCTGTTTGCGGTGACCGTAAAGGTGCCGTTATTACCGGCGTTAGTGGCATTGGCAATTGTAATTGTTGACCCGACCGGGATGTTGGAAAATGCATTGGCATTGGCCGTGGTGCTGACGATTGTCGCCGTATTGTCGTTTGTGGGGCCGCCATTGGCCTCGAACGTTGTAGCCGTGAAGGGTTTGCCGGCAGTTCCTGATGTCAAAATGATTTCACCGGCGGGGCCACCGTCGGTGGCTGTAACTCCCAAGGCGGCAGTATTGATAGCGGCCCGGAAGGCAACCCGGACCGCCGCCAGATTAGCCTCGCCTCCGGTTGTTGTGTACGAGACTGTGGTGCCGTTGATGACGGCGCTATAGGTGTCGCCGGTTTCGACTGTGCCGGCAATGGTCAGTGTATCAACCTGGGTCGCCACATTTGTCGCTGTAATTGTGTTGGCGCCGGTGGCAAATGTCAGGCTGGTGAAACCGGCACCGGTGGGGTTGGATGGAAAGCCGGTGGCGGGTGTCAGTTTGGGGTAAATGTTCATATCCCGGGTAGTCGGGTAGGTTATGTCGGCACCATTCCACTTGCTTTGCAGGTCGGCCAGGGTGTTTAGGCCAAAACTAACGGGTTCGGTCGTGCCCCGTGCCCCGCTGAACAGAAACTGTCCATTTACATCTGTATTGAGATACGCTTCGATTGATTTGAGGGTATTGAAAGCCGCTGACTGAACATCGCGGACGTCGGTTTCTTCACTCATCGTCGTCGTCCGGAAGGTGGCCAGTTCCTGACGGAAATCCCTCAGCGCTTCTTCGACCCCGGCAACCACCGTGTCGGTGATGGAAAGCCTTAAGTCCATCAGTTTGTTGGTCTGGGTATATCTGTTAAGAAGATCGCGGGTGTTTTCGATGGTCACCAGGCGTTCGGATTGCGTCGCGATACCGGCATAATCTTGCGATTTTTTCTCCGTTGCCACCTGAACCTGACCTGCGTTCAGGCGTTCTTGCGACCTCAACATCAACTGAATGAGGTGGTTGCTCGAGGCGAGGCTGGTTATACGGCTCATGGCTATCTCACCGTGCTTTCAAGTGCATCGAACATTTTCTGAATGACGCCGACAATCCTGGCTGCGGCGCTATAGGCTTGTTCAAACAGGATCAAGTTGGCCAGTTCTTCATCCAGATTGACCCCCCTGACGCTATCAGATTTCAATTCCAGGCTGGCGGCAAGGCCCTCCTGATACAAGCGGTTTGTCTCGTTGGTGCTGCTCATGGTGGCGCTGGTGGAAAGGATCGCGGCGGCGTAGTCCTCGAATGATATGGTCATATTGGCAAGGCCGCCGGCCAGGTCGAACGTATTGGTCGTGGCAAAAACTGCGGCCATGGCACTGATCGTCGTATCGTCCGAAACACTGAGCAGATATTCCCCACCCGTCCCCCGCGTGGCATCCCACTGCACAGCGGCAGTGGAAACCTTGGAAGGGGTGATCGTAATATCAGTCCGGACACCAACGGTAGAGGCGACGCGAACATCGGCATTGTGCATGCCAAGGTCGGTGAGCAAGGTATTCCCGGCGGCCTGTGTGACCGTCATGCTGGACCCGCTGTTGTGGGAAAACCTGAGCCGCTTGCCTGATCCATCAGGGATAACCGTTGCCGTAACCGAGACGTTGGCGGCATTGATTTTAGCCGCAATCGAAGTTAGTCCGTCGGCGGAAGCTATGGCAACGGTGCCCAGCAAACCCGTCGAATCGCGAAAGGTCAGTGAAGCGGCGCTTCCCGAAAATGTCGTATCGATAACGTTTGATTCGTGGATGTTGTCGGGTAGGCCATCGACAAAGAAGTCGTTCAGGCCGAAGAAGTTGGAAAAACCCGATGTGGTTTCATCATTAACGGTATCGGCGTTTGAATCAAAACTGATGGTCGCGTCGGTTTGTGCACTGCCCGCAACCGATGTTGCCTGATCGCGGAACGCCAGATTGCTGGTTGTGGAATTCAGGCTAATCACCAATTGACCCGTTGCGGCGGTCACGGTGGCGGTCGCGGCGCCATTGGCTTGTAGCCAAGTTTGTAAATTGGTCGCCATGGTGTTGATGGTGAACGGTCCAGCACCGCCCGTCAGGGTGCGAATTGTCGTTGTCGCGGTCTGGTCGCCTGAGTTGTCAAACAGGGTGACAGCAGTATCTTCAGTACCGGTATAGCTGATGGTCTGAGTGGCGGGTGCGATCAGGTTGCGTGTTCCTGACATGGTTTGCGCACCGGGAAACGGCGTGCCGCGATTGTGGACCAGGTTGATGCTATCGCGAATTTCAGCAGCCATCTCATCAAGCTGGCTTTGCATATTGGGTAAAATGTTATCGCGAAACTCGATGTAGCCTTTCATCGCTCCCGATGCGACATCCTGGGTGATGTCATTGCCTGCGATGGGCGTGCCAACATACAGGCCGTTCAGGTCCCCTTCGGCATGCGTGGTTGTGGCGTTCACAGAACTGGCCGCAGCATGGGTCAGGGTCGCGGGTACATTATCGACAAGCGTACGGCCAGATGATGTGAAAACCACAACATCACCATCGCTACGATAGAAATATCTGATATCGATCAGTTCGGCCAATTGGTCGATCCCCTGATCGCGTTGGTCTTTCAAATCAGTAACGTCGCGGCCCGAGGACCCATTTCGAATGATCTTATCATTCAGGTCGCCGAGCGACGTCGACAAACGGTTGATTTCGGTAACCGCTGCGGAAATTGACTGATCGGCGACCAGACGCAATTCCTGGATTGTCGCGCTCATATCCTGAAGTTGCTGGGTCATGTCCATTGCACGGCGGACCATCTCTGTCTGGTCGACGGACTTTTCCGGAGACAGGGCAAGCGATTGCAAGGCCTGCGTAAACTGCGAAATTGTATGGCTGATCGAGGTATTGTCGGCGGGGGTTCCGAATATTTCCTGAACTCGGTCGTAGAAACCTTGTTGTGCCTCGTGGTTCTGAAGTGCGCTAACCTCCTGGCGCAAGGATTTCAACAGGCCTTCATCGATGGCGCGGGTAATTTCGGCGATCTGGACACCGGCACCGGTGCCGTTGATGACGCGGGTTTCCAGGCTGACGACTTTTCGCGAATAGCCCACAGAATTGACATTGGCGACATTGTTGGCGACGGCATCAATTGCTGCCTGGTTGGTTAACAGGCCACTTTGGGCCGTTCGCAGGGCCGATGTAATTGTGCCTGTCATGGCGGTTCTCCTGCCTGTGGCCTAAAGAGTTTGATTGATTGAAATGGCCATGTTTTGTGGTGCCGAGCTTCGTTTTCCGCCATCGGCAAGGCCGTTTGCTGAATAGATTCCAGGTCCGCGCTCTTGCGTCTTGACGGCTTCTGCGACCAGTTCGACAACGCGCCGGTTGGAATCGATTGTAATTTTCAGTAGTCGGCCGTTCTCTTCGACCATAAGGTTCACTTTTTCACCGATCAGGCGCAGCCTTTCGCGAAGCTCGGGTGGAATTTCATCCATGACTTCCGGATTGTTGGGCAATCCTTTGACGTGGCTTTCATAGATGCGGGCCAGTTCATTCTTTTCCTCAAGATACTGGATGGCCTCATTGGCGCGACGCTCTCTGAGAGCGTTATTTTCCTTGTGCAAAAGATCGGCCAGCCGCTCGGTGATTTCGATCAGCCCCAGTAATTTTTCGGTTAAATTCATGTTACTGTACCTCCTGCATTTTCAACATTTCCCGGTAAACGGAATCGGCAACACCTATGCCGCCGCTTTTTACGATCGCTTTGCCATATTCCTCAACCTGCATGGACCGCCACATGGCTTCGCTGGATCCGCCGCCATAGGGGTTTTCTTTGCCCAGGTTGGCGAACATAGGCTGTAACATTTGCGCGACGAAGACGGCTTCGAAGTCCTGCGAAACCTTGCGTAATTGTTCGTTCGAGGCCCCGGCGGGCGCCGTAGGCAGATTGGGCTTGCGGTTTTGTACCGACATCAGGGCGGCGTCCGCCTGCAGGGATGCATTTGCGGCCATTACATCACCTCGATCGACGCTTGCATGGCGCCAGCGGCTTTGACGGCCTGTAAAATCGTGATCATGTCGCGCGGGCCAATGCCAAGTGCGTTCAGTCCATTGACCATTTCTTGCAAGGTAACGCCTTCATTAACCACGGCCAGACGCTTCTCGTTGCCGTCTTCGACATTGATGTCGGTGCGGTCAACCGTTGTTGTTGTGCCAACCTCGGCAAAGGGACCAGGCTGGGAAACCTGCTGGGTTTCAGTAATGCGAATGGTCAGGCTGCCCTGGGCGATGGCGACGGTGCTGATGCGCACGTTTTCGCCCATCACGATAATGCCCGATTGCTCGTCGATAATAACGCGGGCCAGTTGATCAGGAACAATTCTCAGCTGTTCGATATCGGTCAGCAAGCCAACAACATTGTTCAGGTAATCGTCGGGAACCTGGAGCTGTACCGTGGTCGGATCAGTCGGACTGGCGGCATCGGTGCCAAGGAATGCGTTGATGGCCTGGGCGACGCGGCGGGCCGTGGTGAAATCCGGATTGCGCAAGGTCATCTTGACCGATCTCAGGCTCGCCAGCTCGAAGGTGACTTCGCGTTCGACGATGGCGCCGTTCACGATGCGGGCACTGGTCGGCACACCTTTGACGATGGTTTCCGCAGCACCACCGGCGGAAAACCCGCCAACGGCTAACTGCCCTTGCGAGACGGCGTATACTTCGCCGTCGGCGCCAAGAATGGGGGTTACCAGCAAGGTGCCGCCCAGCAGGCTGCTGGAATCGCCCAGAGAACTAACCGTAACGTCAATGCGCGAACCTTTGCGGGCGAAGGGCGGTAGGGCGGCGGTAACCATGACGGCGGCGACGTTCTTGGAGTCAAGACCGCTGTCGGTTGGCTTGACGCCGAGGCGATTAAGCATGGCTTGCAGGCTTTGCTTGGTGAAGTGACCGTCTTTCAGGGTGTCGCCGGTACCGTTGAGGCCGACAACGAGGCCGTAACCGACCAACATGTTGTCGCGGACGCCTTCGAATTGGAGAATATCCTTGATTCTGGAAGCCGCAGAGGACGGGGAACCGGTCGATACAATAACCATCAAACCGGCGATCAATCCGGTCAGGATTCTTTTTCCAAATGTTCCGTTAAAATTGTCGGTTCTTTGCATCGTTTTAATCCACCTGATCGCGTCGTTTCTGGTGCGGGTCTTTTGATTTTCCGCGGCCTGCGGTAAGTAATGCGAAAATCATGCCAAAAGAGAAGTTCGGATATCTAATTGAAAAATAACAAAAAAATTGTCTGTTGCTGAGGGTTGTATGCCTGAATGGAGGGTGCTTAGGGTCATTGATGCCGCTCGCTGGCAGAAAATGCCGAGTGGCGGAAAAGCGCTCTATCGTTTCATTTCGCCCGCCGCCTGGACCATCTCGTCAACAGTCTTGAAAACGGTGGAAGATGAATTGTAGGCGGTTTGAGTTTGGATCATTCGGGTGAATTCACCAGCCAGGTCGACGTTTGAAAGCTCGTAGGTATTGGGCAGGAAGCTGGCATAACCCGTTTCATCGGCAAGGACGACACGGGCGATCCCGGAATCGACAGTTTCTTTGTAAACGTTGCCGTTAACTTCTTGCAGTCCATTGATATTGGTGAATTGAGCCAGGGGGATTTTGTAAATGGCGCGGAAGGTTGAATTGTCGAACTTGGCGACGACTTGTCCATTGCCATCAAAACTGACGCCGGTCAGGTTGGCCTTGGCAAATCCGTTCTTTGAATAACTGACGGGCAAAAAATCGCCGGCGAATTGTGATATCTCGCTGATATCCAGGGTTACCGAAGCGGTGCCAGCTGGATGTGTGCCGTCTGCCGGGAATGTTAAGGCCAGCGTTACCAGGCCGGAAGTGGGGCTGATCAGAGCCCCGTTGCTGTCGAATTTCAGGGTCGCGATATCGGTCGTAATGGTTGGGTCGACATTGGCCGTTGTGGTGGCGATCGAAGATGTGTTGTCGGCCGTTGACGTTACATTGGCGGTGGTCGCAGCGACGGTGCCCGTGTTGTCGGCGGTGCCGCCCAGGTCGGTCGCCGTTATGGAAGACGTGAAAGTTGTGCCAGGCGTGGCGGCGGTCAGCGTGATGCCGTCGGCGCCGCTGTCGGCGGCGGTGACCAGGGGGCCGACCGTGCCGTCTAAATTGATGGCGGCACGAATGGCGCTGCGTAATCCGGCAAGCGTTCCTTCGGCGCCCGTCGTGATGTAGGTGACGGTGTTTCCATCGACGACAACGTCATACTGATCCCCCGCTTCGACGGTTCCGCCGATGGTTAGGGTATCGACCTTGGCAACGGCGACAGCCCCATTGGTGGCATTGACCGATGTTGTCAGCGTGGTGCCGGCAGTTTTGGCGGTGACGGTGAATTGTCCGGTGGTCGTCGCCGTGGCGGTAGCGATGGCGCTGGCTGTGGGGTTGGCGTTGTATGCCGCGACCAGGGCGTCACGCACGGCGTCGATATCGGGTTCTGTACCTGACAGGGTAACGTTGACGGTTTGTCCATTGACGGTGACGGAATATATATCGCCGGCCTCGATCGTGCCGGCCAGGGTTGCCGTATCGACCTGTTGCACGAGCGTATTGTTGACCGTTGTTGTCATCGACCAGGTGTTGGTGGAATCCTTCCTGAAATTGACGGCCGCCGCGCGGGAATTGAAATTTGAATCGATAATTTCAGCATTGTAAGTGTGGGTCGTGCCCGAAGAGGGCGTCTGTGCGGCGGTTAGCGTTGCTGTGTTATCATTAGTGCCGCCGCCGTTGGTTCCTGAGGAGCCGGTTGTCAGTACCGCGCCTATGGTGTTGCCGGTGATGATCAGGGTGTTATCGGTTGAACTGTTGGCTGCTGTTACCAGACCGCCAACGGTGGTATCTGCATTGATGGCGGCGACCAGGGCGTTACGGATGACGTTCAGGCTGACTTCCGCTCCAGTGGTCGTATATGACGCTGTCGATCCGTTGACGGTGACACTGTATACATCACCGGGCTCGATGGTGCCGGATAAAACAATCGTATCGGCCTGGGCCGTGCCGGGGGTGTCGGTAGACGGTATATTCACTTGCAATTTGGCGTTGCTGGTTGCCAGACCAACGCTTGAAAAGGCGTATTGATCGACCCGCAGGGGGGACAGGGAAAGCGACGTGAACAAACCGGTGGTGGGATCGGCGGTATATCCCTGCAGGAAATATCCGTTTTTATCGACCAGATAGCCGTCCTTCGTCGTTACCGTCCCGCCGCCGTTGCCGGTGACGGAAATGTCGTTGACCGTACGCATTTCAAAAGAGCCGTCACGCCCGTATAGCGTATCGCCACCACCGCTGAATTCGGTGTTGAAAATAAACATGCCCCGGCCGTTGATCGCCAGATCCAGATCATTGGCGCTGGATTTCAGGGCACCTTGTTGATCTATCCGTTGCAAGTTCTTCGGCTTGACGCCGCCCAGGTCTGATTGTTCAAACAAGGATCTGCTGACCAGAGTCGAAAAGCCGGTATCCGTGCGCTTGTAGCCGCCTGTCGTCATGTTGGCGATGTTGTTGCCAATATTGTTCATGGCGGAACTCTGGCTCATCATGCCCAGGGTCGGCACGGCAAAGGCGGAATAAACGGGCATCGCACTTGTCT